>JGI25327J35509_1002983_pt1 | contig 11027 bp, 10 predicted proteins | sample HigsolmetaAR202D_FD_35509 | JGI IMG/M metagenome (IMG submission 35509)
CAGGTCGAAACGGCATCGGGTGGCGACCTGTCGGCGACGACGCTCGCGGTGGTCATCTCGGCGGGTGTCGGCGCGTTCGTCGTCATCGCGATGCTGCGCATCGTGTCCGGCGTTCCGATGGTCTACCTGCTCGCCGCCTTCTATCTGGTCGGTGTCGTGCTGACGTTCGTCGCACCGCCGCGCATCGTGCCGACGGCCTGGGATGCGGGCAGCGTGACGACCGGTGCGCTGTCGTCTCCCGTGATCCTGGCGCTTGCGCTGGGCTTCATCTCGGTGCTGCCGAAGCGCAACGCGGTCGAAGACGGCTTCGGCCTGCTCGGCCTCGGGTCAATCGGCGCGGTGCTGCTGGTGCTGCTGTTCGGCATGTGGGGCTGAGATGCTCGACGAAGTCGTCACCGTCGCACGCAGCGTCGGCCTCGCGGTCGGGCCGCTCGTCGTCCTGTTCGCGCTGTTTCAGGGGCTCGTTCTGAGGCTGCCGCCGCGCGAGATCGGCCGCATCGCCCGCGGGACCGCGCTGGCTTCCATCGGCCTCTTTCTGTTCCTGCTCGGCGTGAACTTCGGGTTCCTGCCGTTCGGGCGCGCCATCGGCGCCGCGATCGGCGACGAGGCGAACCGGTGGCTCCTCGTCCCGGCCGGTGCACTGCTCGGCTTCGTGACCACCTGGGGAGAGCCTTCGGTGCGCATCCTGGCCGATCAGGTCGATCAGGCGTCGGCCGGATCGATCCGCAAGGGACTTGTGCTCGTGGCCGTGTCGATCGGCGTGGCAGTGGCCGTCGCTGCCGGCGTTATCCGCATCGCGTACGGCCTGCCGCTGCTCTACCTCATCGTGCCCGGCTACCTGCTCGTCGTCTTTGCCATGTGGTGGAGCGACCGCGGGTTTCTCGCGATTGCCATCGACGCCGGNGGCGTCGCCACCGGACCGCTGGCCAACACCTTTCTGCTGGCCGTGGCCTTCGGCGTCGCGATCGCGATGGGACACGANGATCTGATGGTGCACGCGCTCGGGCTCGTGGCGCTGATCGCCCTGGCGCCCGTGCTGTCACTCGTCTTCCTCGGACTCGTCGTCAGGCGGGGCCGACAGGAAGTCAGGGAGTCGTAGACATGGAGGCATCGCTCATCGTCAGCATCGTTCGGAAGGGGTGGGGCAGCACGATCCTCGAGGCGGCGGTCGAGGCGGGCGCGCGCGGCAGCACCGTGCTGCACGGGCGTGGCGCCGGCATCAACGAGCAGCAGAAGATTTTCGGCATGTCGATCGAGCCNGAGAAGGAGATCGTGCTGACCGTCGCGTGGCCGTCGCAGGTCGACGCGATNCTNGCCGCGATCGTCGAGGCCGGCGAGCTCAACGACACCGGCCGCGGCATTGCCTTCGTCCTGCCGATCGAGAAGGTCGTCGGTGTCGCGCATTTCATGCGCGACGCGGCCGGGGCGAAGCCGGACCCGTCGTCGTAATCGCGATCTCCGGCTCAGCGATCGCCGGCCCACACGAGCCCGTCGGGTGCACGGCTGACGACAAGGGGATCGGGATCGATGTCGGGCGCGCGATTGAGCGGCGGCCGCTGGAAGGCAATGCGTGCCGCGTCCAGATCGAACGATGTCGGCTCGATGCGCGCCGAGACGTGCATGACTGACGTCGGCGCGGACACGTGGTCGCAGCCGAGCGCGTGCCCGAGCTCGTGCGCGCGCAGCGAGCGACGGTGCACCGACGGCTCGCTGTCGAATGTGGCATCGAGCATCACGGCGCCGCGCCGGACTTCGCCCGTCGCATTCCACGCCCAGCGTCCGTAGCCCCACGCGCCGAGCGCATCCGTCAAACCCTCGAACCGGGCGACGAAGATCACGCCGTTCTGTCCGATGGGCACCGACGTGCCCGGCTCCGACGCCACCACGTCGACCGACGCGAATGCCGCGAATCTCCCGCCCGTGAGCTGCGGCAGCGCCCACGCAAGGTCCGCGGCGAGCCCGGCGCTTTCCTCCTCGGTCATCAGCGCCTCGCCGGCCTCGTAGTGCGAATCAGTCGTGTTCGAGAAGCGGAGGACGCGCCGCTCGATGACCAGACGCGGCGCCTCGACCCAGCGGTGCAGCGCACCGCGGCCGCGGAACATCTCGTCGAACGACCTGAGGTCGAACCGCGCGGGAATCAGGCCGATCTCCGCTTCGCTGCCCGCTGCAACGATCGTGGAGCGTTCGACGACGTCGGGTGCCGAAAGGACGGTCCGATAGCGGGACGATTCGCCACCCGTCGGCACGACGAAGTGGCCGTCGGGGCCGCTCGTGCCATTCCCGCCGCCGGCCACGCGTACGACCACACCGGGCAGCGGCGCCTGCGACAGCGCGTCGACGACGACGCCCGCGAGCGCGGGACCGGACGGGCCCGGCGCGGCTGGCGTGAGCCGCAGTTCGATGCGGGTATCGGAATCGAGCGAAAGCTCGACGCGGGCCTCGGTATAGCCATCGATCGAGGCGATGAGTGCCAGCGGTCCAGGCACGAGATCGGCCATCGTCCACTGGCCACCTTCGGCAGTGGTTGCCCGTCCGCTGTTCGGGCCTGAGGCAATCTCGATGCGGACGCCGCTGAGTGGCTCGCGCGTTCGCTCGTCGAGCGTCGTGCCCGACAGCGTGTACAACACCGGATCAGGATCGTCGCCGGGATCGTCGGGGCCGCCTTCGCCGCCGGTGTCAGGACGACGCAGCGTGAAGTCGATTCTCGTATCGCCTTCGATCACGACGTGGTTCGTCGCCGGCGAGAAGCCGTCGGCCTCGGCGCGAACCACGTATGTACCGGAGGGGAGTGCCGCGATCTCGTAGTGGCCGGCGTCGTCGCTGACGGCAGCCGGCGGCTCATCGGCAGCACCCTCGGCGATCGAGACACGTGCCCCGGCCAGCGGCGCGTGGCTGTCGTCAGTGATCGAGCCGGAAAGCGTGAACACCGCGACGGCGGGATCCACCGGTTCGGGATTCGGCGACGGGGCCGAGGGTGCCCGGTCGCAGGCGCCTGCCATCGCGGCAGCCGCGAACGCCGCCATCGGCAGGACGAGCCGACGAAGCATCGCACGCAGCGCCACCATTCCGGGCTCCAGCGGTGCAAGCCCCGTACCTCGGCACCGGACCGGACGGGAGCAATTGCTGTCGACATCGACGCGGAGCGTTGGCGCCCGGTGAGCACGCCTTTACACAGCGCCGGGCACGAGCGCCACGTCNTGCCCGCACGCGGGTTGTGAAGATGCGTGGGCATTGGTATCGTGCGCCGGGATCCCGGTGAGTCGCGAGGAGGGGTCGGAGGAGCGCATGCGCAACATCCTGTGTGCGGTCGATCTTGCAGAGCCCGCGCCGCGCGTTCTGGCGTACGGAGCCGGTCTGGCGCGCATGTACGGTGCACCGCTGCTGCTGGTCCACGTGTTCAATCCGCCGCTGCCGCTGCGCCTGGCACTGCCGCAATACGCCGGAGATCTGCTCGACTCGAGCGCGCGAACCGGGCTGATGGAGGACCTGGAGCAGCTCGCCGAGCCGATGCGCGAGCAGGGCCTCACTGTCCGCTGCCTGGTGCGTGAAGGTCGGCCGGCGCGTGAGCTGGCGCGCGCCGCACGGTCGAAGGAGGCCGATCTCGTCGTGATGGGCACACACGGGCGGGCCGGCATGGGCCGACTGGTCCTCGGCTCGGTTGCCGAAGAGACCATCCGCACGGCGCCGTGTCCGGTGCTGACGTTGCCGCCCGTGGGTGAAGGTTCCGACGCCGAGGCGGAGCCGGGGCCCGAATCGTTCCGGCGCATCCTGTGTCCGGTCGATCACTCACCCGACAGCCTCGCGGCGCTCCGCACCGCCACCGCGATCGCCGAGCGCGTCCAGGGCATCGTCAGGCTGCTGCACGTGGTGGAATGGTTCGCGCCGCGTCAGCTCGCAGCCTATCGCTTCCTGACGTCTTCGCAGGTGCCCGATTCGGTCCTGGGTGATGCGCGCGCGCGGCTCGACGCCATCGTGCCGACGTCGACGTCGTGCGGGTTCGAAACGGACGTGGTCGTGGCGGATCGGCCGTACACGGCCATCCTGCAGGCCGCGTCGCGGCAGCCGTCCGACCTGATCGTGCTCGGCGTGCGCGGCCGTGGCGCTCCGGGGCCGTTTGCCGGGTCCACGACGAACCGCGTGCTCAGGCAGGCGCCCTGCCCGGTGCTGACGGTGGCGGCCGAGCCGGAAACGGAGCACTGACGCCGGGCGACCGGCCGTCGCTCCATGGAGCGTCACGTGTCGTATACTCAAGAGTCCTGCCGCGGTGAGGTGGCTGAGTGGCCGAAAGCGGCGGTTTGCTAAACCGTTGTAGGGGCTAAAACCTCTACCCAGGGTTCGAATCCCTGCCTCACCGCCAGTCTCTTCCTGCAGGACGCCTCATCTCGCCAAACGGCAATCCGAAATCCGTCCCGTCTGCCCGGGCGGGTGGTACGGGTGGGCGCGCTCGCGAATACCGAGGTCGCGCCGCACGGATTGTCGATGAGCAGTCACCTGGCGGCCAGATGCCGGACCTTGTCCGGATTCCGCACGACGTAGATGCCGACGATGGCTCCGTCGTCGATGTCGAGGGCCGTCGTCTGCACGACTCCGCCGCGTTCGATCGTGATGAAGCCCGGCAGGGCGTCGATGCGCGCGAAGCGCACGAGCTGCGACGGTGACACGGCGAAGTCGCGGGCGAGCTCGCCGTGCCGGGCCATGACTTCGGCGATGCCGACCAGCGGGTGCGGCGACGCGGCGATCTTCCCTCCGCCTCGCTCGAGCGGCGAAAGCCGCTCGAGCATGACAGGCCAGCAGCGCCGAATGTGACAGGTCTAGTCGAGCTTCACGAACGCGACCGCGTTGTTCGCATTCATCGGGATGACCAGCTGGTTCGCTCCCGCGTCGTAGCACATCGACGCCGCGTTCGGGATGTTCTCGGCGATCAGCTCGCCCTTCTGGCCGGGCCGGATGCGCGAGACGCCGCCCTCGAGCACGCTGCTGACGTACTTCGTGCCGTCCGGCATCACCACGATGCCGTCGTTGCCCGCCTGGGCCGCCTGCTCCGTCCGCAGAAGCCNGCCGTCGGTCGAGTACGTCTGCACGTCGGGCGTGCCCATGTTGACGACGACGAGGTTGCCGTCCGGGTCGAGCGCGATGCCGTTCGGCCGTGCGAGCGGGGCGCCCTGAATGATCATCGTGGCCTGGTCGTCCGGCGCGATGCGCCAGACCTGCCACGTATCCGGATCGGCGTTCTCGCCCGCGGCGCCCGTGACGGTCGCGTAGACCGTGCCGTCCGGCGCGGCCGCGATGTCGTTGAACCACTCCACCTGCTCGACCCGCGCCTCGCCGAGCGGCCGGCCCGTCTTCATGTCGAAGCGGCGGATGACCGCCACCGCGCGATCGCCGGGACCCGTGCCACCGTCGCGATCGGCCAGATAGAGCACGCCGCCGACGATGTCGGAGCCGTAAGGTTCGTTGAGGACCAGCGGGGGATCGAGCCTGGCGCGCTGCTCGGGCGACTGGATGCCGAGCCAGCGTGCGGTGTGGATCGAACCGTCGTGGTTCATGAACGTGATCCACGCGTTGTTGGTCTGTACGTTCTGCGGCACGCCGCGGTTCGGAATGACGATGACGTCGCGGTCCGGGTCGTACGAGCAGCTCTCGGCCGAGTACACCGACCCGTACACCTTCACGTTCGACGAAATCGGATTGAAGCCGCCGTCGGCCCCGGGCGTGATCGGCAGGCCGAGCGGATTGCCCACCGGATAGGGCTGCTGCGCGGCGACGGCCGCGGCGCCCGCGCCGACGACCGCCGCGAGGATCCCGGTTCCGAGCATGATGCGTGTCATCTGCAAACCTCCTCCGATGAGCGATCGAGCATACGCCAGCCGGAAAGCGCGCGTTTTCACCTATTCTTAATGGTCAGTGTGGCCGGCCGCGATGGCGGCCGGACCGTTCCGTCACCAGGCACCCGTGAAAGCACCGCGCGTCCGTTTCGCTCCGTCACCGACCGGCTACCTTCACATCGGCGGCGCCCGTACCGCCCTGTTCAACTGGCTCTACGCCCGCCGCCACGGCGGCACGTTCGTTCTGCGCATCGAGGACACCGACACCGAGCGTTCGTCCGACGAGATGATTGCCGCCATCCTGCACGGCATGCGCTGGCTGTGTCTCGACTGGGACGAGGGGCCCGACGTCGGCGGACCGTACGGGCCGTACCTGCAGAGCGCGCGGCGCGAGCGTCACCTGGCGGCCGCACAACGGCTTCTCGAGACGGGCGCGGCGTATCACTGCTACTGCCCGCCCGAGCTGCTGCAGCAGAAGCGAGCCACAGCCGAGGCGGCCGGCGGCGGCTGGATGTACGACCGTACGTGCCGTCGTCTGTCGGCCGACGAGCGCGCCGCCCTCGACGCGGCCGGCAGGCCGCGCGTCGTCCGCTTTGCCGTGCCCGATGATGCCGACACGGCCTTCGACGACTGGGTGCATGGACGCATCAGCGTGCCGGCCGCGAGCATCGAGGACTTCGTGCTCGTCAGGTCGGACGGCACGCCGACCTATCAGCTGTCGGTCGTGGCCGACGACATCGACATGGCGATCACGCACGTCGTCCGCGGCGACGACCACGTGTCGAACACGCCGAAGCAGATTCTGCTGTATCGCGCGCTGGGGGCGCCCGTGCCGGTCTTCGCGCACGTGCCGCTGATTCTCGGGCCGGACAGGAAGCGCCTGAGCAAGCGGCACGGGGCGACGTCGGTGGGCGAGTACGAGGCGCAGGGCTATCTGCCCGAGGCGATGGTGAACTTCCTCGCGCTGCTCGGCTGGTCGCCCGGCGCGGGCGACCAGGAGCTGTTCACGCGCGACGAGCTCGTTGCGAAGTTCACGCTCGAAGGCATCAGCGGCGGTAACGCGGTCTTCAATCCCGAGAAGCTCGATTGGTTCAACCAGCAGCACATGATGCGGCTCGCGCCCGCCGAGCTCGTCCGTCGCGTCGCCGGACGCCTCGAGGCCGCGGGTCTCTGGCGCGACGACTACGACCAGGGCTGGCTCGAACGCGTCATCGTGCTGCTCGCGCCGCGCGCGAGGCGGCTCGACGACCTGGTACCGCAGTTCCGCACTTTCGCGGTCGATCTCGTCGAGCGTGATCCGGCGGCCGTCGCGAAGCACCTGGGCGACGAGATGGGCCGTGCGCACCTGGCCGCGCTGCGCGAACGGCTGGCCGCGGCCGATGCGTTCGATGCCGCCACGCTCGAGCCGCTCGTGCGCGGCCTGGCCGAGGAGCGCGGTGTGAAGGCGGGCGTCCTGATTCACGCTGCCCGCGTGGCCGTGACCGGACAGACCGTCAGTCCGGGCATCTTCGAGGTACTCGAGCTCGTCGGCCGCGATCGCGTCCTGCGGCGGATCGACGACGCGCTGGCGGGGGCGGCATAGCGTGGCGCGTCGGCCGGCGTCGACGGGCAGGAGCGAGCCGGCACCGGCGGTCACGTCGGCCATCAGCGTCATCACGCCCGAGGACGAGCCGCGCATCAGACGGCTGCTGGCGCGGCGCGATCCGCGGCTCGGCGAGGTCATCCGCCGCTTCGGCCCCTGCCGCCTCACNGACACGCGCACGCGGCGGCCGTTCGTCTCACTGGTCCGCGCACTGACGTCGCAGCAGCTGTCGACGAAGGCCGCGGCGACGATCTTCGGCCGCGTCGTCGATCTGGTGGGCGGCGTCGAGCGGCTCACGGCCGACGTGCTGCTGGCGATCGATCCGGCGGACCTGCGCGCTGCCGGCCTGAGCGGGCAGAAGGTCGCCTACGTGCGCGACCTGGCGGAACACGTGGCCGACGGGCGCCTCGACCTGAATGGCCTGGCGTCGCAGACCGACGCCGAAGTGGAGGCGGCCATCACGGCGGTCAAGGGCTTCGGCCGCTGGTCGGCCGAGATGTTCCTGATGTTCCAGCTCAACCGCGCCGACGTCTTTCCGGTCGGCGATCTCGGCATCGTCAAGGGGACGCAGCTGCTGCTCGGCATGAAGTCGCGTCCCACGCCGCGCACCATGCTGCGCGCGGCCGAGCGCTGGCGGCCGTATCGATCGGTGGCGGCGTGGTACCTGTGGCGGCTCGTCGAGGCCACGCCGATGACGCCGGCCGCGCAGGGCAACGGTCGGGCGTCGCGCAGCGTATAGCGGAACAGATGCTCATCCGCCCGCGCGTCGCCATCGCCTGTGCGCTGGTCGCCCTTCCTGTTGCGGCGCTCGTGTCGAGCGCGGTGCATCGCATCCGCATGCGCGACCTGGAGCTGGCGACCCTGCGCGTCGTCCAGTCGCAGGTCAACGACCAGGTGCGCGAGCGCTGCGAGAGCGATCCCACCTGGTTTCTGACCGGGCCGCTCGTGGGCCGTCCGCCCGGCGGCGTGTTCGTGCCCCGCAGCGACGACGACCTGCCGCCCCGGCCGCGCGTCGATCCGCAGCCGTTCGAGCTGTTCGCCTACGACATCGACTTCGTCGGATCGAGCCCGGCCACGCCGCGCTTCCCGCAGGAGTTTCGACGGGCCATGCGGCAGTCGTCGGCGCCGGCCNTCATGTCNTACGAAACGCCCGACGGCGTCGGCGTGCAGGTGGCGATGCCGACCGGCTGGGTCGGCAGCGTCTGCATGTACTTCCTCGGCCGCATGGCGCCGCCGCCGAACCAGACGCGCGATCGCATCCTGGCGTTCGCCGGCGTGTTCCTGCTCGTGTTCGGTGCGGCCTACGGCGCGGCGCTGCCGACGATCCTGCGGATTCGCCGGCTGGCCCGCGACGCGCGCGAGTCGGTCGAGCACGACTTCACGGCGATCGCACCCGACAACAGGAAGGACGAGCTGAGCTCGATCACGTTCGTGCTGAACGACTCGGCACAGACGCTTCACGAGCGGCGGGCGCGGATCGAGGACCTGAGCGAGGCGCTCCGCCGCTTCGTCAGCAGCACCGACGACGAAGTGGCGCAGCCACTGGCCGAGCTCGAGGCGTCGCTGGCCGGCGTGGCATCGGAGCCATCGCCCGCGCAGGGCGACGTGCAGGCTGCGCTGCTGCAGGCGCACGACCTCGGGCACCGTGTCGCCAATCTGGTGGCGGCCGCGCGGCTGCGGTCGATGGGGCCGGAGCCGGCGCGCGAGCCGATCGATGTCGTGCGGATCGTCGGCGACGTCGTGGATCGCCACCGATCAATTGCCGCCGCGCGGGGCGTCGCGCTCCAGACCGATCTGCCGGGGCGCGCCGTCACCATCGAAGCCGACGCGGCGCTGTTCGAGCGCATCGTGGCGAACGTGGTCGACAACGCGGTGCGCTACAACCGCCCTGGCGGCAGCGTGCGCCTGGTGATGCGCGTCGACGAGGGCGAAGGGCGGTTCCGGNTGTGGGTCACCGACACCGGCGTGGGCGTGAGCGACGAGCACTTCCGCACGCTCACCGCGATCCACCGGTTCCGCGGCGANGAGCATCGNATCCGGCGGCCGGGTGCNCCGGGCCTGGGACTGGCCGTGGCGCGCGAGGCCTGCGATCGCTACGACCTGGCGTTCGACATGCGCCGGCCCCCGGACGGCGGTCTCGAAGTGGAGATCTCGGGCGCCGTCGCCGCTACATAGCCGCGCCCAGCACAATCAGCAGCACGCGCTGCAGGCCGGAGACGACGCGCCCGCGCTCGATGTCGATCCACTCGTCGGGCGCGTGCGCGCGATCGCCGCGGATGCCGGTGTCGATCGTGATGGCCGGGACGCCCAGGCTCATCGGCAGGTTCGCGTCGGTGCTGCTCCAGCCGTACTGCGGCTCGAGACCGGTGATGCGCATGGCGGCCGCCGTCGTCCGTACGAGGCGATCGGTGTGCGGCGTCCGGCCCGACGGGCGCTCGCCGAGCAGATCAATCGTCGCCGAAATCCGCCCGCTCGACGTCGACCGGGCGCGGTTCTCCTCGTCGACTGCTCGATCGACCGCGTCGCGGAAGGCCGCATCGAGCCGCTGCAGCTCGTCGGGCGACTCGGACCGCAGATCGACGTCCATCCACACCGACGACGGGATGGTGTTCACGGAGGTGCCGCCGCCGATCAGGCCGACGTTGAAGGTGGTGCGCGGCGAGGCGGGGACGGCAATGGCGCCGATGTGCCGGATGGCGGCTGCAAGCGCGTTGGCCGGGTTGACGAGGCCGAAGGCGCCGTAGCTGTGGCCGCCCGGGCCGTCGAACGTGACCCGGTAGCGCAGGCTGCCGACGCCGCCCGTCGTGATGTAGTTGCCGCTGCCCATGCCGTCGATCGAGATGAAGGCGTCGATGCGGCCGGCGTAGCGTCCCTTCGTGAACAGGTGCCGCACGCCGCGCAGGCTGCCCGGGCCCTCTTCGCCCACGTTGGCGACGAAGAGGATGTTCGACGTCGTGTGGAGCATGCCGAAGTCGAGCGCGCGCGCGATGGCGAGCAGCGCCGCGACGCCCTGCGAGTTGTCGCCGATGCCGGGCGCCGACAGGATGGTGCCGTTGCGCCGCACGGTGACGTCGGTCTCGGGCGGGAACACCGTGTCGAGGTGCGCGGCGACGACGAGGAGGNGGTTNCCGGTGCCGGGGCGGAGGATGAGGACGTTGCCCTCCTCATCGCGTTCGATGTCGGAGAGCCCGGAGGCACGCGCGAGCTCGACGAAGGCATCGGCGCGGGCGTCCTCGCCGAACGGCGGGGCCGGGACTTCCGTCAGCTGGATGAGCTCGTCGACGAAGCGGTCGTAGTCGCGCGCGAGGTACTGGGCGGCGACGCGGTAGCCGGGGTGGCCGTACAGCCGCTCGACCGTGGCGTCGGCCGGCGCCTGGGCGCTGGTGGCGAGTGCCGACAGGACGAGCAGCACGGCGGGGAGCAGCAGCAGGGGCGCGCGCATCGACAGGTGTCCGCCATGATAGCCGCTGGCGGCGCGCGGGCGGTCGTGCCTTGTCAAACCGCTGATTTTCTGCTATTTTGGGGGTTCTACCGCGACCTTGGTGCTGGGAGGTCGTTCAATGGTAGGACGGCAGACTCTGACTCTGCTTATCGGGGTTCGAATCCCTGCCTCCCAGCCA
>JGI25327J35509_1002984_pt1 | contig 11027 bp, 9 predicted proteins | sample HigsolmetaAR202D_FD_35509 | JGI IMG/M metagenome (IMG submission 35509)
GGGCCGCGCCCCCATCGATGCCGCACCCCTTTTAGGCCCGCCGATTGTTGAGCGACGCGCCGCCTCTTATCCTCTTGGCTTTACCCTCGTATCGGCCCTTTCGCGGGCCAGGGGTGGGGTTTGCGGTGGCGCGTTTTCAAGTGCTCGGGCCGCTCAAAGCGGACCTGGGCGGACGGCCGGTGAGGCTCGGCGGGCTCCGGCAGCGGGCGGTGCTGGCGGTGCTGCTGATCGCGCGGGGCAGGATCGTGTCGGCCGAACAGATCGTCTCCGCGGTCTGGGAGGGGTCCCCGCCGCCCTCGCCGACCACCCTGCACGCCTATGTCTCCGAGCTGCGCCGCGCCCTGGAACCGGACCGCCCGGCGCGCGCACCCGCCCGGCTGCTGGTGCGGGAAGGCCCGGGATACGCGCTGCGGATCACCCCCGACCAGCTGGACGCCGAACGCTTCACCGACCTGGCCGCGCGGGGACGGCGGGCACTGGAGGCCGGTGCGGCGGCCCAGGCCGAAGAGCTGCTCGGCCGCGCCCTCGACCTGTGGCAGGGACCCGCCTACGCCGAGTTCACCGACGCCGGGTTCGCCATCCCCGAGATCGCACGCCTGGAGGACCTGCGGGCCGGCGTCCAGGACGACCGCGTGGCCGCCATGATCGAGCTGGGCCGGCACGCGACGGCCGTGGGCCTGCTGGAGGCCCAGGTCGCCGAGCATCCACTGCGGGAACGCGGCTGGGAACTGCTGGCGCTGGCGCTGTATCGCTCCGGCCGCCAGGCCGACGCACTGGCCGCCCTGCGGACCGTCCGCCGCCGCCTGGCCGACGAACTGGGCATCGAACCGGGACCGGCGCTGCGCGCCCTGGAGACGGCGATGCTGACCCAGGACCCCGGCCTCGACCCGGCCTCCCGGCACGGCGCGGTCCCGCCCGGCAGGCCGCCCGCGGCGGAGCCCGTCCCGCCCCCCGCGGAGCCGCCCGCGCAATGGACGCCGGCACTGCGGCCGGAACCGGCGCGAACCGGCGGGAACCTGCCGTTCGCGCTGTCGGCCTTCGTCGGCCGGACCGAAGAGCTGGCCATGACCGGCCGCCTGCTGGCCGAGCACCGCCTGGTCACCTTGACCGGGACGGGCGGGGTGGGCAAGACCCGGCTGGCGCTGGAGGCCGCCCGGCGGCGAAGCGACCCCGACGGCCCCTGGCTGGTGGAGCTGGCCGGGCTGCAGGAGGAGACGCTGCTGGCCGCCGCGGTCGCCGCCGCGCTGGGCATCCCGGGGGTGAGCACCCCCGACCAGCTGGCCGCGGTGCTGGCCGGCCGGGAACTGGTGCTGCTGCTGGACAACTGCGAGCACCTGCTGCGGGGCGCCGCCGAACTGGTCGGTGCGCTGCTGGCGCGCTGCGGCGGGCTGCGGGTGCTGGCCACCTCCCGCGAGCCGCTGGGCGTGGCGGGCGAGGCGGTCTATGAGGTGCCGCCGCTGGAGCCCGCCGGGGACGCCGCCGAGCTGTTCCGCCGCCGGGCCGCCGCCGTGCTGCCCGGCTGGAGTCCCGACGAGGCCGAGCAGGCCCGCATCGTGCGGTTGTGCGCCGAGCTGGACGGCATTCCGCTGGCCATCGAGCTGGCCGCGGCCCAGTGCCGGGTGCTGTCCATCGACCAGGTCGCCGACGCGCTGGCCGACCGTTTCGCGGTGCTGGTCGGCGGCGCGGCCGGCGGCCCGTCCCGGCACCGCACCCTGGAGGAGGCCGTCGCCTGGAGCCACCAGCTGCTGGANCCGGCCGAGCGGCGGCTGTTCCACCGGCTGGGGGTGTTCGCCGGGGGCTTCGACCTGGAGGCGGCCGGGGCGGTCGCCGGCGTCACCCCGGTGCTGCCGCCGCTGTCGGCGCTGGTCCGCAAGTCGCTGCTGACCGTCGAGCCCGGCAGCGCCCCCCGCCGCTACCGCATGCTGGAGACGCTGCGCCAGTACGCGCTGCGGAAACTGGACCCCGCCGAACTGGAGGCGGCCCGCGAACGCCACCGCGCCTGGGTGCTGGCCCGCGCCGAGGCCGCCGACCGCCGGCTGCGCGGCCCGCAGGGAGCCGACCTGCTGGCCCAGTTGAGCGGGGACCTGGCGGAGATCCGGGCGACGTTCGCCTCGGCGGCCGCCGCCGGGGACGGGGAGTACATGCTGCGGCTGGGCGCGGCGATGTACTGGTTCTGCTACCGCAAAGGGCACATCGCCGAGGGCCTGTCCTGGCTGTCGGAGGCGCTGGCCGCCGTGCCCGACGCCGACCCGGGGCTGCGGGCGCGCGCCCGCGTGGGCCTGGGCGGGCTGCTGTACCTGAACGGCCAGGTGCGGGACGCCTACGAGGCCGCGCTGACCGCCGGGCAGGAGGCCCGCGCGGCGGGGGACCGCATCACCGAGGCGCTCACCGACATCTACCGCGTCTACATGGGCGCGCTGGCCGGAGTGCCGCTGGATGTCGCCGAACTGAGCCGCACCGCCGTGGAACGGGCCCGCGCCACCACCGAAGAATGGCTGGTCGCCGAGGCGCTGATGGTGCAGGGCATGATGGCGCGCCTGGCGGGGGACCCGTCCGCGCCGCAGGTGCTGGAAGAGGCGATCGCGGTCGCGCAGGCCTGCGGTCACGGCTGGTCGGTCGGTTCGGCGCTGTGGGCCGCCATGAAGGCCGCGCTGGACCGCGGCGACGGCCCCCGCACCCTGGAGCTGGCCAAGGGCCTGCTCGACATCTCCGAACGCGACGTGGATGTGACCTCCTGGCTGGTGCTGCTGCACACCGCCGCCCACGCGCTGGTGCTGACCGGACGCCCCGAGTCCGCCGCCGTGCTGGTGGGCGCGGTGGAGGGCATCGGCCGGCAGGTCGGCTTCTCCCCGGAGAAGATGGACCCGCTGGACGGCCCCCGCACCTCCGCCGCCGTCCGCCGGGCGCTGCCCGCCCACGAGTACCGGCGGCACCTGGCCCGCGGCCGCCGCATGTCCCGCCGGGAGGTCTCCGCCCTGCTGGCCGATCTCATCGCCGAAACGACCGCAGCGGCGGGTCGGCCCGGCGCCCGGTGAGGACGTCGGCCACCAGCTCGGCGACCGCCGTCTCCGAAGGGGCCACCACGTCGATCACGGGGGTGCGCTCCTGCGCCAGCTCCAGCGTCCAGCCGCCGTCGCCGGCGTAGCAGCCCACCGTCAGCGCCGCCTCCCCCGACCACCCCCACGGCGGGGTGGCCGCCAGCCGGGGCAGCACCAGGCGCCCCTGGTAGACGCCCACCGGTGCGATCCCGGCCGCGGCCAGCGCCTCCGCCATGCGCTCCCGCCCGGCCCGCACCCGGGACGCCGAGCGGGCCCGGCGGTGCCGGCCGGCGACGGCCCGCAGGGCGAGGCCGGGCAGGTCCGCGCCCAGGCCGTCCCAGTCGCCCGGCGCGATGCCGTGCCCGTCCCCGGCCGCATACAGGTCGGCGAGCAGCGCCGCCGCCTCCCGCAGCACCGCGTCCGCGTAAACGGTGGCCGGCTGGGCCCGAGCGGCCGCCGCGACCTGCATGCCGGTGTCCGCTGCGCGCATCGGCTCAGCCCTCCTGCCTGGGCAGCAGCGGCAGCATGTCCTCGGCCGGCACCGGGCACGGGTGGACCGGCAGGGCCCATTCGGGACGGCGGCGCAGCACGCGGGCCAGCATGCCCGGGGCGAGCAGCCGCCGCGGGGGAGCGGCCAGGGCGGCCACGCGCAAGACGGCGTCGCCGACCACCGGGTCGGCCTCGGCCGCCGCGTGCAGCCGGTCGAAATAGGCGTTGCGCAGGCGGGGCGGCGTGCTGCACCCCAGCCACGAGCCTTTGGTCACGAGCGCCCAGGGGGCGTCGATGACCTCGGCGGCCTTGGCGAAGAACCGGCGGGCCGCATCGGCGGTCCCCTCCCGCAGCGCCTCCCGCAGCACCAGCGCCTGGCAGGCCGCCACGGTCACGTCATACCAGGAACAAGGACCGAAATGGCACAGTGCNTCNCCGACCGCCACATACCGGCCGGGAAGGTGGCGCAGGCGCTCGTAGCGGCGGCGGACCCCGGCGGCCGGGCGCGTCAGCTGGGGCGGGCCGACCGGGTCCAGTTTGAGCATGAGCCGGTGAATGTCGGGAATCGGCAGCCGGGCGGCGAACGCCTCGTAGGCGTCCGGGTCGGCGCAGAGCGCGTCCTCGCCCGCGCCCAGCACGGTGATCAGCCAGCGTCCGCCCTCGGCCCGGGTCGCAAGCCCGCCGCGGGGCTCCGCCCCCGGCATGACCGCGATCACATCGGCGTCGGCGTCGCCGGGATGGGCGCGGTACTCGCGGGACACGCAGACCGGCCCGGGGCCCGCGTGCTCCTGCACGGGCGGCGCGCAGCCCAGTTCCCGCAGCCAGGCGATGCCGGGGTCGTCCCGCCCGGAGGCGTTCACCACCAGGTCGGCCGGGATCTCCGCGCGGCCGCCGGCCGTCTGCACGCGCACCCCGCCGGCCTCCGGCAACAGCCCCACTGCTTCGCAGCGGAAGCGGATCCGCACGCCTGGCAGGGCCTCCACCCGGGCGCAGATCGCCTCCCGCAGCCGCGGCCGGCTGACGGCCAGCCCGCGCAGCCGCGAAGGCGCCGGGTGCAGCCGCCGCCCGCCGTGGTACCAGGCGCAGTCGCCCTGCAGATCACAACGGGCGGCGCCCAGGGCGGCCAGTTCGCCGATCAGCCCGGGAAACAGCCCCTCCAGCGCCTCGCAGCCCCGCGACGGCAGCAGGTGGGCGTGGCGGTCCCGCGCCGCGGACGCACCGGCCGGCTCGCCGCGGTCGATCACGCTGACGCGGGCGAAACGCTCCGCCAGCACCCGGGCGGCCAGCAGGCCGGCGATGCCCGCCCCGATGACGACGGCATGCCCGCCGCGGTCGATTTCCGTCATGACGATCCCCTCCACCGGCCTTGGCGCCGCATCCCTCACCAGGCGCCGGGCCCTGCGATGACCAGGGTGCTCCCGGTGTCTTGGCGGGGACTTGGAACCTGCTTGCCCCGGCCGCATCCGCCCTCCAAGCGCACCGCGCGCAGGACGCCCGGCCGGCCGGGGCGCCAAGAAGAGTGAGAACTTTTCGTGAACTGTTCGCCTGAGGCGCCGCCGGACCGCTTACGCTTGGGGACTCCCCGTGCGGAGCGGGATGCGGTTTCGCAGGCGTGCCGGGCCGTTCCGCGCAGGGTGCGACGTGACGTCTCCTCGCAGTCGTGGAGGGCCATGTATTCCGATCGGGAGTGCTCTGCCGACCCGTCCCGTCGCCCGGCGGACNATGTGCGCCGCCGCGTGGTGGAGGCGGCCAGCGACACCCGGTTCCCCATGCGTTCGGCCGGCCGCTCCCATCTGGACGTCCACCTGTCGCTGCTGCAGGACCGCCTGCCGGTCTACGTCAGGACGATGGAAGAGATCCTGGGCAACGCCGGCCGGGCCGACGTCCACAAGAACCTGGTCCTGATCGCCCAGGCGACCATCGACTTCTATGAGGCCCTCCTGCCGTCCAAGGCGTCGGTGCTGGCCGACCCCGCCCAGCTCGTCCAGTACCGGGAGATGATGCGCTCGCGCGGCATCGGCCAGCAGCAGGCCGAAAAGGCGGTCGCCTGCTACCTGAACCGGGAGCGGGAGCTGGGCCGCCTCGGCGCGCGGGTGGACGTCCTGGCCGCCGCCCGGACGCTGCTCAACGGCTGCCTGGGATATGCCTTCAACCGGCTCCTGATGGGCCGGGAGGACCAGCCGTCCCCCGAGGAGTACGCCGACGGCCTGGTCGGCGGCCTCCGCTTGAACTCCTGACCCGCCCGGCCCGGCGCGCTCACTCTTGGTGAATGACATGACGCCTTCGCGTCATTGAGCGCGGGCGTCCCGCTGATTCGGCAATTGGGAATTTTCCCCAGCAGATTCCCTCCCATATTGGGACGGTGCCCACCCTTGGCCGGGTGCACCCCTTCTGACATGGGCGTTCTGCACAAAGTTCGTGGTGCGAACCGCATCGAACGACTTGTGAGATCTGGCTAATTTGTGCAGACAGTGAGATCCTCCGGCGTGTGCCATCGGCGTCATTCACCGGTTTTCCGGCCGGGCGCGGGGGCGTTCGCACAAAACCCGCCGCGGTCAGGGCGCGCGGTGGCAGCCGGTGACCACTTTGCAAGCGGGTACCGGCCACCCGGCCGTCACGAGGACAAGGACCGTCATGCCTGAAGCAGTGATCGTCTCGGCTGTGCGTTCGCCCATCGGACGCGCCGGCAAAGGGTCGTTGAAGGAGATGAGGCCGGACGATCTGGCGGCGCAGATGGTGCGCGCCGCCCTGGAGAAGGTCCCGCAACTGGACCCGGCCGACATCGACGACCTGATGCTGGGCTGCGGCCAGCCGGCCGGTGAATCCGGCTACAACCTCGCCCGGGTGGTGGCGGTGCTGCTCGGCTACGACCACCTGCCCGGCACGACCGTCAACCGGTACTGCTCCTCCAGCCTGCAGACCACCCGCATGGCCTTCCACGCCATCAAGGCCGGGGAGGGGGATGTGTTCATCTCCGCGGGCGTGGAGACCGTCAGCCGCTACGGCAAGGGCCGCGCCGACGGCATGCCCGACACCCACAACCCGGTCTTCGCCGATGCCCGCGCCCGCACCGCGGAGTTCACCGAGGGCCGCGGCGGCCAGTGGAGCGATCCGCGGGAGCGCGGCGAGTTGCCGGACGTCTACATCGCCATGGGGCAGACCGCCGAGAACGTGGCGCAGCTGATGGGCATCAGCCGGCGCGAGCAGGACGAGTTCGGCGTGCGCAGCCAGAACCTGGCCGAAAAGGCCATCGCCAACGGCTTTTGGGCGCGCGAGATCACCCCCGTCACGCTGCCGGACGGCACGGTGGTCAGCGCCGACGACGGACCCCGCCCGGGCACCACGCTGGAGAAGGTCGCCGCCCTCAAGCCGGCCTTCCGCCCCGACGGCACGGTCACCGCNGGCAACTGCTGCCCGCTCAACGACGGCGCCGCCGCCCTGGTGATCATGTCCGACACCAAGGCCCGCGAGCTGGGCATCACCCCGCTGGCCCGGATCGTCTCCACCGGCGTCTCCGGCCTGTCCCCGGAGATCATGGGGCTCGGCCCCGTCGAGGCGTCCCGGCAGGCGCTGCGCCGCGCCGGGATGACCATCGACGACATCGACCTGGTGGAGATCAACGAGGCGTTCGCCGCCCAGGTCATCCCCTGCTACCGGGAGCTGGGCATCGACATCGACAAGCTGAACGTCAACGGCGGCGCCATCGCCGTCGGCCACCCGTTCGGCATGACCGGCGCCCGCATCACCACCACCCTCATCAACTCGCTGCAGTTCCACGACAAGCAGTACGGCCTGGAGACCATGTGCGTCGGCGGCGGCCAGGGCATGGCGATGGTGCTGGAACGGCTGTCGTGACGGCCCGGGAACGTCCGCTGAACAGACCACGAGGAGGACATTCATGACCCAGCAGGCATCCCGTACCGCCATCGTGACCGGCGCGGCGCGGGGCATCGGCGCCGCGGTGGCCAAACGGCTGGCCGGTGACGGGCTGGCGGTGGCCGTGCTCGACCTGGCCGAGGACGCCTGCAAGCCGGTCGTCGCCGAGATCGAGGCGGCCGGGGGCCGGGCGCTGGCGGTCGGCTGCGACGTGGCCGACGAGCAGGCCGTCACCGCCGCCGTCGAACGCGTGGCCGCCGAGCTCGGCCCGCCGCTCGTCCTGGTCAACAACGCCGGGATCATCCGCGACAACCTGCTGTTCAAGATGAGCACCGACGACTGGGACGCGGTGATGGCCGTGCACCTGCGCGGGGCGTTCCTGATGACCCGGGCGGCGCAGAAGTACATGACCGAGGCCAAGTGGGGCCGCATCGTCAACCTGTCGTCCACCTCGGCCCTGGGCAACCGCGGCCAGGCCAACTACTCGGCCGCCAAGGCCGGCCTGCAGGGCTTCACCAAGACCCTCGCGATCGAGCTGGGCAAGTTCGGCATCACCGCCAACGCCATCGCCCCGGGCTTCATCGAGACCGAGATGACCGCCGCCACCGCCGCCCGCGTCGGCGTGCCGTTCGAGGAGTTCAANGCGGCCGCGGCCAAGCAGATCCCGGTCCAGCGCACCGGGCGNCCNGAGGACATCGCGCACGCGGTGTCCTTCTTCGTCAGCGAAGGAGCCGGGTTCGTCTCCGGTCAGGTCCTCTATGTGGCGGGCGGACCGCGCGGCTGACCGGAGCAGGGGGAGGAGATACACACCGTGAAGGTTTTCAACGGCGTCGCCGAACTGGAAAAGGCAGTCGGCACGCACCTGGGATACAGCGACTGGCACACCGTCACCCAAGAGCAGATCGACAAGTTCGCCGAGGCCACCGGCGACCACCAGTGGATCCACGTGGACACCGAAAAGGCCAAGGCGGGCCCCTTCGGCACCACCATCGCCCACGGGTACCTGACCCTGTCCCTGCTGCCGAAGCTGGTGCAGCAGGTCTACCGGGTGGACGGCCTGAAGATGGGCATCAACTACGGCTGCGACAAGGTCCGCTTCCCCTCCCCGGTGCCGGTCGGCTCCCGGCTGCGGGCGGGCGTGGAGCTGCTGGAGCTGACCCACACCCCCGCCGGCACCCGNGTCAAGGTCAAGGTCACGGTCGAACGCGAAGGCGGCGACAAGCCCGCCTGCGTGGCCGAATCGCTGTCGCTGCTGGTGGCCTGAGATGACCGGTACCGAAGAGATGATCAAAGACCTCACCCGGCGGGTCGAGAAGCTGCTGGCCGAATACGACCCGGCCCGCACCGACCGGCTGGAGTTCCTGCGCGCCCGCTTCGACGCCGGGCTGGCCTGGGTGCACTTCCCCGAAGGGCTGGGCGGGCTGGGCCTGCCCCGGGAGCTGCAGGCCCACGTGGACCGCCTGCTGGCCGAGGCCGGCGCCCCCGACAACGACCCGCGCCGCAACGGCATCGGGCTGGGCATGGCCGCCCCGACCATCCTCGCCTACGGCACCGAGGAGCAGAAGAAACGCTTCCTGCGCCCGCTGTGGACGGGCGAGGAGATCTGGTGCCAGCTGTTCAGCGAACCGGGCGCCGGCTCGGACCTGGCCGCGCTCGCCACCCGGGCCGAGTGGGACGGCGAGTACTGGGTGGTCAACGGGCAGAAGGTGTGGACCTCCGGCGCCCACAAGGCCCACTGGGGGATCCTGGTGGCCCGCACCGACCCCGAGGCGCCCAAGCACCGCGGCATGACGTACTTCCTGTGCGACATGCGCGACCCGGGCGTGGAGGTCCGGCCGCTGCGGCAGATCACCGGGGAGGCGGAGTTCAACGAGGTCTTCCTGACCGACGTGCGCATCCCCGACGAGCACCGGCTGGGCGAGCGCGGGCAGGGCTGGCAGGTGGCCACCGCCACGCTGATGAACGAGCGGGTCGCCATCGGCGGCGGCGACATCCCCCGCGAAGGCGGCATGATCGGGGTCGTCGCCGACACCTGGCGGCGCCGGCCCGAGCTGCGCCGCCCCGACCTGCACGCCCGGCTGATGCGGCTGTGGGTGGAGGCCGAGGTGGCCCGCCTGACCGGCAAGCGGCTGCGGCAGAAGCTGGCCGCCGGGCAGCCCGGCCCCGAGGGGTCGGCGTCCAAGCTCACCTTCGCCCGGCTGTCCCAGCAGCTCTCCGGCCTGGAGATCGAACTGCTCGGCGAGGAAGGGCTGCGCTATGGCGACTGGACGATGAAGCGCCCCGACATCGTCGTCTTCACCGGCAAGGACGCCGGCTACCGGTACCTGCGCGCCAAGGGCAACTCCATCGAGGGCGGCACCTCGGAGATCCTGCGCAACATCGTCGCCGAACGCGTGCTGGGCCTGCCCCCCGAGCCGCGCGTCGACAAGAACGTCCCATGGAAGGACCTGCCCCGGTGACCGCACCGCAGGCAAGTGAGGAGAAGGCATGAGCGAGGATCTCAACCTGTTGTACACCGACGTCGAAGAGTCGGTGCGCGACAGCGTCCGCTCCCTGCTGGCCAAGCGGTGCGCCCCCGAGAAGGTGGTCGCCCTCTACGACGGCGGGGACGCCGGGCAGCGGGAGCTGTGGCAGGCCCTGGCCGGTGAACTGGGGCTGGCCGCCCTGCTGGTGCCCGAGGAGCACGGCGGCGCCGGCGCCTCGGCCCGCGAGGCGTCGGTGGTGCTGGAGGAACTGGGCCGCTTCGTCGCCCCCGTGCCGTTTTTGACCAGCGCCGTCGTCGCCACCACCGCGCTGGTGGAGGCCGGGGCCGGAAAACTGCTGGGGCCGCTGGCCGCCGGGGAGCAGACCGCGGCGCTGGCGGTGCCGCTGACCACCTCCCCTGACGGGCCGATCCCGGCGGTGACCGCAGATGGCGGCGCGCTGCAGGGGACGGCCACCAGCGTGGCCGGCGCCCTGGAGGCCGACGTGCTGCTGGTGCCCGTCCGCACCGAAGGCGGCCTGCAGCTGCACCGGGTGCCCGCCGAGGCGGCCCGCATCACACCGCTGACCTCCCTGGACATGACCCGGCAGATCGCCGACGTGGACGTGACCGGGGCGCCGGCCGACGCGGTGGCCGAAGGGGAGGCCGCCGAGCGGGCGGTGCGCGCCGCGCTGGAGACCGGGGCCGCGCTGATGGCCTCCGAGCAGCTCGGCGTGGCCCAGTGGTGCCTGGACACCACCGTGGCCTACCTGAAGGTCCGCCGCCAGTTCGGCCGGATCGTCGGCGGCTTCCAGGCCCTCAAGCACCGCCTGGCCGACCTGTATGTGATGGTCGAGTCGGCCCGCGCCGCCGCCCGGTACGCCGCCGCGGCACTGGCCGCCGACGACCCCGACCGTCCGGTCGCCGCCTCGCTGGCCCAGGCCTACTGCGCCGACGCGGCGGTGCTGGCCGCCGAAGAGTGCATCCAGCTGCACGGCGGCATCGGCATGACCTGGGAGCACCCGGCGCACCTGTACCTCAAGCGCGCCAAGGCCGACCAGCTCGCCTTCGGCACCCCGGGCGCCCACCACGCCCGCCTGGCGGACCTGGTCGACCTGCCCGCGGCCTGAGACCCTGCTCGTGGCGGCCCGCCGGCCTCGGCG
>JGI25327J35509_1002987_pt1 | contig 11015 bp, 9 predicted proteins | sample HigsolmetaAR202D_FD_35509 | JGI IMG/M metagenome (IMG submission 35509)
AACAGTCGCTTCGACTACGCTCCGTTGTGCGCCACGAGGCGGGTGCAAAGGTGTTCGCGAAGCGCCTCCGCGTGCTTGCTCATGGCCTTGCGCCGTCTCGTGAAGACGAAATACTGACGGCTGACGACCGGGCTGGTTAGGGGAACCTGCACCAGCCCCGGCGGCATGGTCCGCGACAGCGACAGCGAAGGCAGGATGGTCACCGCGCCGCCGCTCAGCGCCCAGCCGAACAGGCTCTGTCGGAAGCTGAAGGTGCCGCGCGGCACGAATCGGATGCCCTGCGAGGCGAGCGTCTGGTCGATCATGTCGTAGACATGGCTGCTGTAATGGTAGCACACGATGGGCTCCAGCCCCACCTCGGCCCAGGTAACTTCGCGATAGGCGGCGAGGCGGTGGCTTTCCGCGACAACGGCCGCCAAGCGGTCGGAAAAAAGGAAAGTTGGCTCGAAAGAACCGAGGTCGAACGGCCCGAGGCCGACGCCGATATCGGACCGGCCGTCATAGACGCGGTCGGTGACCTCGTTATTCTCGGCGTCGATCACTTCGATGTTGACCTGCGGATGGTCGCTCTCGAACTCTGCGAGGACCGCAGGCAGGAGAAACGACGTGATCGAAGAGACAGCGGCGATGCGCACATTGTTGCGCTTTGCCTGCATCAGGTCGCTGATGTCCTTGGCGGCTTGCTCGGCATTGTTGAGCGTGACCTCCACCAGCGGCAGAAGCGCCTCTCCGTCCGCCGTGAGCCGCACGTTTCGCGTGTCGCGCTGGAACAGCCGCACGCCGAGTTCTTCCTCCAGCTCGCGGATCGCGGCCGAAAGCCCCGGCTGCGAGACGCCGCATCTCTGCGCCGCCGCGGTAAAGCTCGACGTTTCGGCCAATGCCTTGAAAAAGAGCAGCCGCCTGAGATTCAGCCTGAATTGCATTCGATTTAGAAGGTCCATCTATCGATTTATAGCTATTTAGCGTTTTTCTTATGAATGCAAGCGTGCTTTGATCCTTTGCGCGGCTCTCCGAGTTTTTGTGCCCGGGCCGCGAACCAAACGCGGGTGCACCGCTGTCGGGGGACCATGAGGAGAAAGCCATGAACATCAAACGCANCACTCTCGCATCGGGNGGCCTGCTGCTTATGTCGGCGGGTCTGGCTTCGGCGCANGATCTGACCATCTCGCTTTGGGGAGGNGGTTATGCGGAGGAGTTCCGCAAGACGATCGTGGAACCCTTCGAGAAGGCAAATGGCGTCAGCATCAGCCTGGAGACCGGCCTTTCCGGCGAACGCCTCGCCAAGCTGATGGCAACCCGCGGCCGCGGCACGGATATCGTCTACTTCACGGACTACCAGATGGCCGAGCTCGCCGGCCGTAATCTGCTGCAGCCGATCGACCCGAGTGCGCTCTCCAATCTCGGCAGCCTGTATGATTTCGCCAAGGATCCGCTCAGCGGCGGGCTCTGCCCGGCGTTCACCGTTGCGGCCGTTGGCCTTGCCTACAACAGCGAACTGATGGACGAGCCGGCCTCCTGGGCCGACCTTTTCCGCGATGACCTGCCCGGAAAGAAGGGCTTCCCGGACATCAACATCTCCTACGGGCCGCTGCTCGTGGCCATGATCGCCGAGATGGAAGGCGGCAGCCTGGACAACACGGACCCCGCTTTCGCGAAGATCGCCTCCATCAAGGACAAGCTGCAGATCTTCACCGGGCGCGAGATCCTCGACTCCATCAACCAAGGGGACGTGCCGCTTGCGCCTCACCTGAACATCTTCGTGCGGCGGGACGACAGCGTGCCGCTACGCTTCACCTTCCCCGAGGAGGGCGGGCTCGGCGTGCTCAATCTCGCCTGCGTGACGGCGGGATCGGAGAACGTGGANCTGGCGCAAAAATTCATCGATTTCCACCTGTCGCAGGAAGTGCAGCAGGCGATGCTCGTCAATCAGGGCGAGGGTACGGTACGCAAGGACGTGGAGCTTCCCGAAGACTCCAACTTCAGCCTGATCGCCCCCGATGATCTGGAGAAGCTGCGCTTCTTCGACGTCAGCAAGATCATCGAGAACCGCGAAGACTGGATCGCGCGCTGGCAGGAAGAGGTGATCGCCGAATGAAACCGGCAGCGCGGCCGGCAGTGGAAGGGATGAACGCCGTCGCCGTCGAGATGCGCGGCATCTCCAAGGCNTTCGGCTCGACGCAGGTCCTAAAGGANATCTCCATCGACATCGGCCGGGGAGAGTTTGTCACCCTCCTCGGGCCGTCGGGCTGCGGCAAGACCACCTCGCTCAGGATCCTGGCCGGCTTCGAACAGCCGAGCAGCGGCGAAGTGCGGGTGAACGGCAGGTCGGTGAACGACCTACCGCCCTGGCGCCGCAATTTCGGCATCGTCTTCCAGAGCTACGCGCTGTTTCCCTTTCTGACGGCACACGACAACATCGCCTTCGGCCTGAAGATGCGGCGCATGGGCCCTGCCGAAATCGATCGGCGCGTGAAGGCCGCCCTGGAACTGGTAGGCCTGGCAGGTCTAGGCGACCGCTATCCCCGCCAGCTTTCCGGCGGCCAGCGGCAGCGCGTAGCGCTCGCGCGCGCACTGGTGATCGAGCCCGAGCTTCTTCTTCTGGACGAACCGCTGTCCAATCTGGACGCCAAGCTGCGGGCCGAGATGCGCTATGAGCTGAAGCGCATCCAGCGCGAAAGCGGCGTGACCACCGTTTTCGTCACCCATGACCAGGAAGAAGCCTTTTCGCTCTCCGACAAGGTCGTGCTGATGAACAAGGGTCTGATTAAGCAGGCCGGCGCCCCGCGCGACCTCTGGGAAAGTCCCAATAGCGCTTTCGTTGCCGATTTCATCGGCGTGGAAAACCTCATCCCCGGAAAGGTGGAAGGGACGGGCAGCACGCTTGCGGTCAGGCTCTCGCAGGACGTGGCCGTACACCCGCCGGCGGTGCCCTTTGCCGCCGGGTCAGACGTCGTGGTGGGCTTGAGGGCACGCGACGTCGCCCTGCGGCCCCTGGGGCAGACACCAACGGACGGCGAAACCGCCATTCGCGCGCGCATCGTCGATGTCGAGTATCGCGGCGAGACCTGCGCCTACCGGCTCGTCTCGGATGCTCTCCCCTACCCCCTGGTGGCACTTGCGCCCTCGCGCGAGCGTCATGAGACGGAGGTTCTGGCCGTGCTCGCCCAAGACCGGCTGATGGTGCTGGCCGATGACCGCTGACACGCGTAAAGCTGCCGCGAATGCCTGGCTTCTGTCCTCGCCGGCGGTGCTGCTGGTAACGGCAATTGCGATCATTCCCTCGCTGATCCTGCTTTTCCAGGCGTTCCGGACGGTCGACGGGGCAGCCTTCACGGCCGAGCATTTCCAGGGTCTGGCGGAAAGCCGGCTGGCCGCTCAGGCTTTCTGGCGGACCATCCGCGTTGCCGTCTTCACCACCCTCTTTGCCATTATCGGCGGCTATCCGCTGGCGCTTCTCATTGCCCGCTCGCGCGAAAGGGCGGCAGGCCTCATGCTGGCCGTGGTCATCTTTCCGCTCATGGTGTCGGTAGTGGTCCGCGCCTTCGGCTGGGTGGTAATCCTAGGCCCGAGCGGCGTGGTCAACCAGGTCCTCATGGCACTCGGCTTCATCAGCGAGCCGCTGCAGCTCATCCACAACGAATTCGGCATTATCGTCGGCGAGACGCAGCTTTTGCTGCCCTACATGGTCCTCTCTCTGCTGGCGGTGCTAAGGAAGGTCGATCCGCATCTGGAGGAAGCGGCCAAGAGCCTTGGCGCCAACCCGATCGTCACCTTCTTCCGCGTGACGCTGCCGATCACCATCCCGGGCCTGTTGAGCGGGGTCCTGCTCGTCTTCAGCCTCGCCGTCACCGCCTTCGCAACGCCGCTCATCCTGGGCGGGGCGCGCTCGCCCCTGCTTACCACGCTGCTCTACCGCTACGTCTTCAGCACCTATGACTGGGCGGCTGCGGCGGCGGTTGCGGTGGTGCTTGCCGTCATCGCGCTCGCCTTCGTCACCGTGCAGCGCCTTCTGGCTCAGGTCTGGTTGAAAGCCCATGGCTAGGTTCGACAGCTCCCTTTCGCTCCGCCTCGGCAAGACTCTCTGGAAGGCCGGCCACATCCTCCTCCTCTGCGTTGGCGGCTTCTGGCAGGTCTTCATGCTCGCTCCGCTGGTAATCGTCGTCATCGTCTCCTTCACCAGCGCGAGCTATCTGCTTTTCCCGCCGCCCGGCTATTCGCTGCGCTGGTATGCGGCAGTGATGGAGCTGTCATGGTTCTGGCGCTCNCTCGGCGTCAGTCTCACCGTGGCCGTGGTCTCGACCGCCATNGCAGTGGTGCTGGGAACGCTCGCAGCCCGCGCGCTGACGCGGCGCAAATTCCCCGGCCATTCCGTATTGGAATACGTGGTGCTGAGCCCGCTTCTCCTTCCGGGTGTTGTGCTGGGCTTTGCCCTCTTCAACGTTCTGGTTCTTCTGCGGCTTGAAAATCTCGGCCTGCCCAACCTGATCGTGGCGCATACGCTGATCACGCTGCCCTTCGTCGTCCGTTCCGTCTGGTCGGCCATGGCGGGAACGGATGCGAGCCTGGAAGAGGCCGCCTACAGCCTCGGCGCCACGCCGCTTAAGGCTTTTCGCTATGTGGTGCTGCCGACGGCCATGCCCGGCATTCTCGCCGGCACGATCCTGGCCTTCACCTATTCCTTCAACGACGTCACCATTTCCATTTTCCTGACGTCGGGCAGCGTCACCACCCTGCCGGTAGAGCTGATGGCCGATCTCGAATACTCGGCCAATGCCGCGCCGGCTGCGATCTCCTCGCTGATGATCGCGCTCATGCTTTTCATGTTCCTACTCGTCATCCGCATCGGGGGCCTGAGGGCCTTCCTGGAGCGCTGACCAATAACGACAAGAGAGAGTTCCATGTTCAAACGCCTCCCCACGGACCGCAAAGCGCTCGTCGAAGCCGCCCGCGGCCTGCGCCCGCTCGATCTCGCCGTGAAGAACGTCAACCTGGTGAACGTGCTCACCTGCGAGATCTATCCGGCCGATATCGGCGTCTATGGCGGCCGCTTCGCCGTGATCGGGCCTGCCGGCGAATACGACCTGAAAGCTGAAAGGGAGATCGACGGCAGCGGCAAATGGGCCTGCCCGGGCTTCTTCGATGCGCATCTGCACATCGAGAGCACCATGGTCACGCCTGCGGGCTACGCCAAGGGCGTGCTTCCGCTTGGCACTACCTCGGCGGTGATCGACCCGCACGAAATCGGCAACGTCATGGGCAAGGAGGGCGTGCGATTGATGATCGAGGGCAGCCGCGGCCTGCCGCTGCGCGTCTATGTCGCCGTTCCCTCCTGCGTTCCTTCCGTGCTTGGCGCGGAGACGGCGGGAGCCACCTTCGGCCCGGCNGAGNTCGCCGAAATGATGCAGTGGGAGCGGGTGATCTCGCTTGCCGAGGTGATGGANTATATCGGNGTCGTCAACAANGACGAGCGCATGCGCGGCATCGTTGACGCNGCGCTTGCCCATGGCGGCGTGGTGCAAGGGCATGCGCCCAAGCTGATGGGCCGCGACCTCAANGCCTATATCGCCGCCGGCATCGACAACGATCACGAATCCCGCCTCGGCGAGGAGGTGCTGGAGAAGCTGCGTCTCGGCCTTCTGCCGCTCATCAAGCTCGGCTCCCCCGGCAACCATCTGCCCCGCCTCATGCCCAAGCTTCTTGAGGCCGAATATGTCGATGTGGCGCTCTGCACGGACGATGTGGAGCCGTCGGACCTGCTCCTTAACGGCCATATGGACCGCGTGGTCCGCGGTGTGATGGAATATGGCGTGCCGGTGACCCGCGCCCTGCGCTGGGCCTGCTATATCGGCCCGCAGCACTACGGCCTGCGCGATTTCGGCGCCATCGCGCCCGGCTTCATAGCCGACTTCCTGCTTCTCGATTCGCTNGAGGAGGTGCGCACCTCGGACGTGTTCATCGAGGGCCGGCAGGTCGTGGAAGACCGCAAGCTGGTGGAACCGATCGCCGACCCGCTCGCGGGCCGCGAAATCCGCGACACCGTGAACATCTCGGCCATCGAGACAGCGGATTTCCACATCGCCGCGCCGATAGAAGATGGGCGCATCACCGTCAACGCGCTCGAGCTTCTGCCCAACCGGATGACCAGGATCGCCCCCCTGGAGCTGGCGGTCGAGAAAGGCGTCATACGGCCGGAAGTGCTGCCCGAAGGCTGGGTGATGGTCAGCGTCGTGCCGCGTCACGGCCAGGGAACGCGCCCTGTCTGCGTGCCCCTCACCGGCGTAGGACTGACAAGTGGCGCCATCGCCCACACTGTGGCCCATGACTGCCACAACATTCTGGTGGCAGGCCGCTCGGCCGGCGACATGAAGGCGGCCGTGGAGGCGCTGAAGGCGATGGGCGGCGGCTTCGTGCTGGTTGATCAGGGCCGCGTCGTCGCGGAGGTGCCGCTGCCTTTTGCCGGCCTGATGTCCTTCGAATCCTGTGAGGAATTGAGCGAGCGCATCGCCTTCTACAATAACGAGATCCGCAAGCGCGGCGTGCAGCCGGAGTCCGCGCGCCCGATCATGGTGCTGACGGGGCTGCCGCTTGCGGTCATTCCCGAGGTGCGCCCCACCGACATCTACCCGCTGTTCGATGTGGTAACGCAGAAGCCGATCCCGCTTTTCGAACTGGTTTCCTGACGAAGCCTCCGCACGAGCTGATCACGGTGAGAACAGGATCGCCGATGCTCCCCTGTCCCGTTCAAAACCGTGGTCTGTTTGCCAAGGTTAGAGCCCCAAATCCTTAACTATCAAAACCGCCTCGAAAACCCGGCTAACGTGTCAATGCCGGAATGCCGAGGCGCCTGGGGACAGGCTGTTCTGAAGAACGGTGCGCATCGGCACCTCTTCCGCATGCGCGATGCAGTCCAGCAGCAGATTGGCCGCCTTCCTGCCGATCTCGTCGAAGGGTTGGCTTACGGTGGTGAGCTCCGGATCGACATATTTGGCATAGGAAATGCCGTCAAAGCCGGTAAGTGCGATGTCGTCCGGCACCTTGAGGCCCCCTGCCTTCAGCTCGCGCAGCGCGGCGATCGCCATGTCGTCGTTGGCGCACACCATCGCGGAAGGACGGTCCCTGAGCCGGAGTATCTGGAGCGCTGCCTGTCTGCCGCTTTCAAAAAGATAGTCGCCCTCGAACCTGTCGACCCGCGCCGCGCTCCCCGCCTCCTGCAGCGCGGCACTGAACCCGGCAAAGCGCATCTGTTCATGGTAGCTGTCGGCCGGCCCGCCCACATAGGCAAAGTGCCTGTGACCATCGTCAACGAGCCTGGCCACCATGGCGCGCATCGCCTCCTGCTCGTCGGTGACGATGCTGGGAATGCCCATGCCGCTCAGGTCGTTAAGGGCGCTGACGACGGGGATTCCCGCCTGGCGGAGCGAGCGTTCGCCGGAGGTGGGAATCGGGCTTGAAAGAACGATCGCCCCATCGACCGAGCCCCCATAGGCCAGATCCAGAATGTGCCGTTCGGTCGCCTCGAGGCGATCGAAGTTGCCGATGATGAGGCTGTAGCCGGCCGCCACCAGGGCATCGTCGATACCGCGCGTGGTGCGGCTGATGGGCTCCGAGTGGATGCGGGGCGGCAGCACGATGAGGATCATGCGCGTCGACCCCTTCCGCAGATTGCGCGCGGCCACGTTGGGTGTATAGCCGAGCTGCTCCGCCGCCCGCAGAATCTTTTCGCGGGTCTTCGCGCTGATCCTGTCCGGATAGGCAAGCGCGCGGCTCACCGTCGAGGTTGCGACCCCCGCGGCCTTGGCCACGTCCGCCATCTTCAACCCCGATCCCAGAAGCGAGAAAGAGCGCTGCTTATCTGCATCAGACATAAGCCACCTGTCCCCCCGCTAGTCGGACGGATACCGAAAGCGCCTGGATCGAAAACCATAGCGCATCTGGAAAACGATTGCCAAAACTTTCTAAAAAAGTTATGGTGTCTTTGTCAATCGATTGCCATGGGAGGCTTGAAGGTGCGTATTGTGCTTCGTCGTATGGCTGCAATGCTGCTGGCCGCCGCCGCGTTCGGCGCCGTCAGCGCTGCGAGCGCGGAAGATGTCGGTGAGCTCGAGGTCGTCCACAGCTGGACGTCTGCGGGCGAAGCCGCTGCGCTGGCCGTGATCGTTGAGGAATTCGAAAAAGCCGGGGGCAAGTGGGTCGACACGGCCGTTGCGGGCATTGAGGCCATGCAGACGCTGGCGCTCAACAGAATTCTGGGCGGCAACCCGCCCGGCTCGGTGAAGTATGTCGCGGGCCCGCAGATGGACAATCTTGTCGAGGCCGGCATGCTGCGTACGCTCGATGATGTCGCCGCGGAGGGCCGGTGGAGCGAGGTGCTGCCCCAGGCGTTCCTGGATGCCATCACCCGGGACGGGGCATATCTACGCCGTTCCGGTGCACAACCACGGCCAGAACTGGATGTGGTACTCCAAGGAAGTTCTGGCCAAGAGCGGCGTCACCGAAGTCCCGAACAACTGGGACGATTTCTTCGCCGCGATGGACAAGGTCAAGGCGGCCGGCTACATCCCGATCGCCGTTGCGGGCCAGCGCTGGCTGGAGCAGGTGGTGTTCAACAACGTCCTTATCTCGGCGGCAGGCCGCGACACCTACCTCTCGATCTTCCGCGACCTTGATGTGGAGGCGGTGCGTTCTCCCGAATTCCGCAAGGCGGCGGAAATCTTCGGTCGCATGCGCGATTATCTGGACCCGGGTTTCCCCGGCCGCAGCTGGAACAACACGTTCAACCTCATCCTGACCAACCAGGCTGCGGTGCAGTTCATCGGCGACTTCGTCAAGGGCGAGATACTGGCCGCCGGACAGACGCCCGGCGTTGAGGTGGGCTGCCAGCTTACGATGGACGGGAGCACCTTCATCATCAGCGGCGACACCTTCGTTTTCCCCAAGATCGATGATCCCCGCGTCCGCGCAGCCCAGGACCTCCTGGCCAAGACCATCGTCGCTGCGGAAACGCAGGTTCCCTTCAGCCGGCTCAAGGGTTCCGTCCCGATCCGCACCGATGTGGACACCTCCTCGCTCGATCAGTGCGCTCAGGCGGGGATTGCCGTGCTGTCCAACCCCGAGGCGCAGGTGCCGACTCCTGAAATGCTGATCACGCCCGCCATGCGCGGCATGATGCAGGACGCCATCTCGAGCTTCCTCAACGACTCTTCGATGACCGTTGACGAGTTCATCGAGGAATTCGCCCACGCCGTGGAAGGCTGAGGCAAGAGCTTGGGGGTCGGACATCCGGCCCCCTTTTCGCTCCAAAAAGGGTGGCGACATGACCTACCGCAGTTTGCGCTCCAGGAGCGCGGCGCTGGCCCTCCTGCCGGCATGGATCGCCGCAGGCGGCGCCTTTGTCGGGTCCGTGGTGTGGATGGCGCAGATTTCCTTTACCTCCTCGCGCCTCCTGCCCGTGAACGATTTCATCGGCTTCGACAACTACATCAACCTGCTCGGCAGCAGGCTGTGGCAGACCGCTTTCAACAACATGCTGATATTCGGCGGTCTCTATATCAGCGCCTGCATGGTGCTGGGCTGCCTGATGGCGATCGCCCTCGACCAGAAGCTCAAGGCCGAAGCCTTCTGGCGCACGGTGTTCCTTTATCCCTATGCCGTGTCCTTCATCGTTACCGGCCTCGTGTGGCAGTGGATCATGAACCCCGAGATGGGCGTGCAGAACGCCATCCGGGATATGGGCTGGGCCAGCTTCACGTTCGATCTTTCGGTGCGCCGCAGCACGGCGATCTACGCAATCGCCATTGCCGCCGTGTGGCACGGAGCGGGACTCGTCATGGCGCTTATGCTTTCGGCCATCCGCGGCATTGACGAGAACATCTGGAAAGCCACCGCCATCGACGGAATCCCGAAATGGCGTACCTATCTCCAGATCGTGCTCCCGATGTGCGGGCCGGCCCTCTGGACGTCGCTTGTCCTGCTCATGCTGGGCGTGGTCAAGCTCTACGACATCGTCGTGGCGCTCACGAATGGCGGCCCGGGAATAGCCTCCGAGGTTCCCGCCAAGTTCATCATGGATCATCTGTTCACGCGCCAGGAAATCGGCACCGCCGCGGCCGCGGCAATGATGCTGCTCCTCACCATGTTCATCGTCGTCGCGCCATTCCGCTTTCTCGCGGCCCGCAGCAGCCGGAGGCTCAGCCAATGAAAATCAACTCCGCTTCTTCCGGCCGCTCGCCGCGCGGCCGCCGCCCCTCGCGCCTCACGGCAGGACGCATGGGTCTCTACGCCTTTGTGGTGACGGCCGCACTGGTCTTCCTGCTCCCGTTCTGGGTCATGGTGACCACGTCGCTGAAGCCCATGTCGGAAATCCGGACCGGGAACATATTCGCCCCTCCCCTCGCCCCCAGCTTCGATGCGTGGGTGGCCGCCTGGTCCTCGGCCTGCACGGGGCTTCAGTGCGAAGGCGTCAGCGTCGGCTTCGTCAACTCGGTCATCATCCTTATACCCAGCCTGATCCTGTCCCTGCTGTTCGGCGCCGTGAACGGCTACGCCCTTTCGCTCTGGCGCGTGCGGGGAGCCAACATCCTCTTCGGCATACTCCTGTTTGGAGCGTTCATCCCGCACCAGCTCGTGCTCTATCCGATCGTGCGCGTGTTCGCGGCTCTCGGGATATACGGCACCGTCTGGGCCGTCATCGTGATCCATGTCGTGTTCGCACAGCCGGTCATGACGCTCGTTTTCCGCAACTACTATGCGTCCCTTCCCGCCGAGCTGTTCAAGGCCGCGCGCGTGGACGGGGCTGGATTCTGGCGCATGTTCTTCGCGATCGTGTTGCCCATGTCGACCCCCATCCTGGTGGTCGCCGCGATCCTGCAGGTCACCGCCATCTGGAACGACTTCCTGTACGGCCTGGTCTTTGCCGGCCGCGACAGCATGCCGATGACGGTCCAGCTCAACAACATCATCCACACCACGACCGGCGAGCGTTTCTACAACGTGGAAATGGCGGCGACGCTCATGAC
>JGI25327J35509_1003000_pt1 | contig 10978 bp, 12 predicted proteins | sample HigsolmetaAR202D_FD_35509 | JGI IMG/M metagenome (IMG submission 35509)
ATTCGAACCCACGAACACCCGTGAAGGTGTTACTGGAATTCCAGTCCAGCGCCTTCGACCACTCGGCCACCTCTCCCGAATCCAAATCTGTTCTCCTGCTGTTACGTCGTTTCGGCTTCGACGTGGCGCTGGACCGTCCAGCGCGTTACTCCGCACGTCCATGTGCTTCGCCCCGTTGGGGCCGATCGTCGAGCGCCGCTCGCCGATCGTTCAAGTCCGCATTAAGCGACTCAGTCGACCGTTCGGTTCGGCCACTGCCCCCTCACCGGGGGTAGGGCGCGCATTCTATCAGGCAAAAGCGATTCCGGCCGCCTGAAGTGCTTCGAGCACTTGCCCGTGGAACTGCGGGGAAAGCGGTGTCAGGGGCAGCCTGATGCCGTCCTCGATGAAGCCGAGCCGGGCGAGCGCCCACTTGACCGGGATCGGATTGGACTCCAGGAACAGGGCCCGGTGCAGGGGGCGGAGCGACTCGTGCAACTGTCGCGCAAGCTCGGCGTTGCCTTCGCGGGCCGCTGCGATGGCCGAGCGGACCTGCCGCGGGGCCACATTGGCGGTCACGGAAATGACGCCGTGGAAGCCGGCCAGCGTGCTTTCGACGGCAATGTCGTCGTCGCCGCTCAAGAGGGCGAACCGCTCGTGGTTGCCGAGCAGTCGCAGGAGCTCGCGGTTGCGCTCCAGCGAGCCGCTCGCTTCCTTGATGCCCACGATATTGTCGATCGCGGCCAAGCGCACGACGGTCTCGGGCTTCATGTCGCAAGCAGTGCGTCCGGGGACGTTATATAGAATGAGCGGCACGTCCACGGCTTCGGCGATCGTCTTGTAGTGGCGGTACAGCCCTTCCTGCGTCGGCTTGTTGTAGTAGGGGGTCACGAGCAGGCAGGCATCGACTCCGACATCTTGCGCAAGCTTGGTCCACTCGATGGCTTCGCTGGTCGAGTTCGCGCCGGTTCCTGCGATGACGGGAACGCGCTTGGCCGACTTGGCAACGACGCGCNGGACGACCTCGATGTGCTCGTCGATATCCAAGGTCGGGGACTCGCCGGTCGTACCGACCGCGACGATGCCGTCCGTGCCGTTGCTGATCTGGAATTCGACGAGACGATCGAGCGCGTCGAAGTCCACAGCCCCGTCAGCCCGCATGGGGGTGACGATGGCTACGATGCTGCCGCTAAACATGACGTGAGATGGGCCGTCGAAGGCAAGCTGGAAAAAAGGTGTCAGATCCTACTGGCGCGCCGCAGGGCGAGCAAGCGCAAGGATAGCCGCTCGTGCNTACTCCTTGTAAACTGCCGCGCTTGGCCACCCGCGCAGAGCCCGTCGTGCCTGCGGTCCGGCAGGCTGCGGTGGCTTCCCGCCCGCGGATGTTCGCTCGACGTTCTGCGCATGCAGATTGTTGAACAAACTGAGTTTTTCTGAATGCAGTTCCTCGTTATTTCGGCACTCGGCAGCGATCGTACCGGCCTCATCTACGACTTGACCCGCGTGGTCCTCGAGTGTGCCGGCAACATCGTCGACAGNCGCATGAGCGCCTTCGGCAACGAGTTTGCCATGCTCCTGCTGGTGTCGGGCAACTGGCACACGCTCGCCAAGCTCGAGACCGAGCTCAAGAAGCTGAGCGAGGCGACCGGGATCACCGTGAGCTTGCGCCGCACGGAGCAGCGTGCGCCGCGCAAGGACGTCGTGACGTATTCCGTCGACGTCGTGTCGCTCGATCAGCCGGGTATCGTGCACAATCTCGCGGGGTTCTTCAGNGCGCGCGGTATCGACATCGCCGAGCTCAACACCCGCAGCTATGCTGCGGCACATACCGGTGCGCCGATGTTCTCGGTGCAGATGATCGTGCACATTCCGGCCAAGATTCACATCGCATCGCTGCGCGAGGAGTTCCTGGATCTGTGCGACCAGCTCAACCTCGACGCGATTCTCGAGCCGGTCAAAGGCTGACGGAACAGGAAGGAGGATCGATCACNCATGCCGGTTGTGTTGAACAAGAAAGTCCCCGCGTTCTCCTGCATCGCGACGGGCGGCAAGAAATGGAAGCTGAGCGATGCNGCCGGTAAGAAGCTCGTGATCTATTTCTACCCCAAGGACAACACGGCGGGGTGCACGAAGGAAGGGGCCGACTTCCGCGACCTGTATCCTGCGTTCAAGAAGTGCGGCACCATCGTCGTCGGCGTCTCGCCGGACAGCCTGGCATCGCACGAGAAGTTCAAGGCCAAGATGGCATTTCCTTTCGAGCTGCTCTCGGACGAAGACCGGAGCCTTTGCGAGCTCTTCGGAGTGTGGAAGGAGAAAACCCTCTACGGCCGCAAGTACATGGGCGTCGAGCGCAGCACCTTTCTCATCGACGAGAAGGGCGTGCTCCGACGCGAGTGGCGCAAGGTCAAGGTGCCCGGCCACGCCGAAGAAGTGCTCGCGGCAGCGCAAGCGCTGTAACGCGGGCGGGCGCAACGACGGATCTCTCCACAGCCGACATACAGCCGATGCCGAAGGCCCAAGTCTCCGATACGAAGCGTACGNGCGGGGCGCGCGAACGCGGCAAGCGTCGCATCTTCGTGCTCGACACGAACGTGTTGATGCACGATCCCACGGCGATCTTCCGCTTCGAAGAGCACGANGTCTTCATCCCGATGACCGTGCTCGAAGAGCTCGACGCGGGCAAGAAAGGTCTTTCGGAAGCAGCGCGCAATGTGCGCCAGGTCAGCCGTTTCCTCGACGAGCTGATGGCGAATGCGACCAAGGCGCAGATCGACCGCGGCCTCGAGCTGCCGTCGGCAAAGTATGTCAACGGCGGCAAGAAGCAGCCGNCCGGCCGTCTGTTCTTTCAGACAAANGTGTTGAACAGCGGTCTGCCCGACACGCTGCCCGGCCACGGTGCGGATAACGCCATCCTCGCGCAGGCGCTCGCACTTCAGCAGGAGTATCCGGACGCGCGCGTCACGCTCGTGTCGAAGGACATCAACCTGCGCATCAAGGCCGCCATCATCGGCGTACACAGCGAGGACTACTACAGCGACAAGACGATCGAAGACGCCGATCTGCTGTACACGGGCTCGCAGGAGCTGCCGGCGGACTTCTGGGAGCGTCACGGCAAGAACATGCAGTCCTGGCAGGAGCAGGCCCGGACGTTCTATCGCGTACAAGGACCGATGACGCGCGAGTGGCACGTCAATCAATTCCTGTATCAGAAGGACTCCGACGGCTTCGAAGCCATCGTGCGCTCCGTGGACGAGCGCGGCTGCGTGCTCGAGCTCGTGCGCGACTATCGTACCGAGCGGCACAGCGTTTGGGGCATCACCGCGCGCAATCGCGAGCAGAACTTCGCGCTCAATTTGCTGCTCGATCCGCAGATCGACTTCGTGACGATCTTGGGACCGGCGGGCACGGGCAAGACGTTGCTCACGCTCGCAGCAGGGCTCGCGCAGACGCTCGAGAGCAATCGTTACAGCGAGATCATCATGACGCGCGTGACGATCCCGCTCGGCGAGGACATCGGCTTCTTGCCGGGCACCGAAGAAGAGAAGATGGAGCCTTGGATGGGCGCGCTGATGGACAATCTCGAGGTCCTCACGCAAAGCCAGGAAGGCGGTAATTGGGGACGCGCCGCACGAACGACCTCTTGCGCAATCGCATCAAGATCCGCTCGCTCAATTTCATGCGCGGGCGCACGTTCCTCAATCGTTTTCTGATCCTCGACGAAGCGCAGAACCTCACGCCCAAGCAGATGAAGGCGCTCGTGACGCGCGCCGGCCCGGGCACGAAGCTCGTTTGCCTCGGCAACATCGCGCAGATCGACACGCCGTATCTCACGGAGACGACGTCCGGGCTCACTTACGTCGTCAATCGCTTCCGCGGCTGGCCGCATGCCGGGCACATCACGCTCATGCGCGGCGAGCGCTCGCGCCTCGCTGATTACGCGTCGGAGATTCTGTAGGCGGGGGCGTGCCGGCAGTCGGCGTACTAGCAATGGCGAAATCCAAACAGAACTGGCAGCTCACTCAGCTCGGCCGCAAGGTCGCGTTGCCCGAATCGCCGGAAAAGGCCGTGCTCGAGCGCGTGCCCAATCCGCATCCGGGCAAGGTCTATCTCGTGCGCTTCGCGGCGCCGGAGTTCACCTCGCTGTGCCCGATCACGGGGCAGCCCGACTTCGCGCACCTCGTCATCGACTACTGCCCGCGCCGTTGGATCGTCGAGAGCAAATCGCTCAAGCTGTTCCTCGGCTCCTTCCGCAACCACGGCGCATTTCACGAGGACTGCACGCTCATGATCGCCGAGCGGTTGGTCGATCTTCTGTCGCCGCGCTGGTTGCGCATCGGCGGGTACTGGTACCCGCGCGGCGGGATGCCGATCGACGTGTTCTGGCAGTCGGGTGCGCCGCCGAAAGGGCTGTGGATCCCCGACCAAGGGGTGCCTGCGTATCGCGGGCGCTGAGGCGGTCCGAAGAGAGGGCAGAGAAGGGAGGCGGCCCACGCCGGCACCTCTCCGGCGCCCGACATGGCCGCTACCGTTGCTCCCTTCCGGGCCTGGCGGGGTTCACGGGTAGTCGTCGCGGAGAAACCGACGTGAGCCACCATCGAATCGGCGTGGTCGCCCACGAGACGGCTCGGGCGTCGCGCGGACGCCGAGCGGGCCGCGGACTATAACGTAACTGCGCAGACCGCGCGACTCTCGCGCACGGGCGTCCGCGCCGCCACAGGCGCCGGCCCGGTTGTGTAGAATCGGGCCCCTCGCTGTCGACACATTTGCTATCCGCCGCTTCGAATTCCAGAGCCACATGTCCTATCTCGCTCTCGCGCGCAAATGGCGTCCTCGCAACTTCAGTGAGCTTGCTGGGCAAGAGCACGTGATGCGCGCGCTCGTCAACGCGCTGGAGAGCGGGCGCGTGCACCATGCGTTCCTGTTCACGGGGACGCGCGGCGTCGGCAAGACGACCATCGCCCGCATCCTGGCCAAGTCGCTCAATTGCGAGACCGGCATGACGCCGACACCCTGCGGNGTCTGCACGGCGTGCCGGGAAATCGACGAAGGCCGGTTCGTGGACCTGATCGAAGTGGACGCGGCCTCGCGCACGAAAGTGGACGACACGCGCGAGCTGCTCGACAACGTGCAGTACGCGCCGGCGCGCGGCCGCTACAAGGTGTACCTCATCGACGAGGTGCACATGCTCTCGACGCACTCCTTCAACGCGCTNCTCAAGACGCTCGAAGAGCCGCCGCCGCACGTGAAGTTCCTGCTCGCGACGACCGATCCGCAGAAGCTGCCGATCACGGTGCTGTCGCGCTGCCTGCAGTTCAATCTGAAGCGCTTCCCGGCCGGGCTNATCTACAAGCGGCTCGCCGAGATCGCCGCGGCGGAGGGGATCGAGTACGAGCCCGAAGCGCTCAAGCTCATCGCACGCGCGGCCGAAGGCAGCATGCGCGATGCGCTCAGCTTGCTCGATCAGGTGATCGCTTTCGGCGGCGCCAAGCTCACCGCCGAAGACACGCGCACGATGCTCGGCACGCTCGATCGTGCGCAGGTTTTCGAGATCATCGAGGCGGTCGCCGCGCGCGATGCGCGCGCCGTCATTCAGCGCGTCGAACAGCTCGATGAGCGCGCGCCGGAATACCGCGAGGTGCTGGCGGAGCTCGCCGCGGTGCTGCAGAAGATCGCACTCCTGCAAGCGGTGCCCGATTTGCAGCTCGATGAGGCCGAGGATGTCGAGGCGTACAAGCGTCTTGCCGCGACGCTGACGCCCGAGGACACACAGCTCTTCTATCAGATCGCCATCGTGGGGCGCCGCGATCTCGAGTTGGCGCCGGATCCGCGCGCGGGGTTCGAGATGGTGCTGCTGCGCATGCTGGCGTTTCGCGTCGCGGACGCAAGTCCAGAGCCGGCGAGCGAGCCGCGGCCGACGCGTCTGCGCGCAGTGCCGACGCCGCCGTCTCCGTCTCAAAGTGCACATCCAGCAGCCAGCACGAGCGCGCCCAGCAGCACGAGTGCCGCACCGATAGCGCGATCTGCGGGCGAGGATGCCGATTGGGCGACGATCGTCAGCCGCCTCAACCTGCAAGGCATGGTCAAGCAGCTGGCGGCGCATTGCGCGCTCGTCGGCAAGCAGGGCAACCGTGTTCAGCTCAAGCTCGATGCCGACGGCGAGCATTTCCGCACGAGCGCGCTGGAGGAGAAGCTCACGCAGGCGTTGTCGGCCTATTACGGCGAGCCCGTGCGTTTGGAATTCTCCGTCGAGACGGCTGTGGATACGATCGCGCGTCAGCAAAAGCTCGCAGCCGATCAGCGTATGCAGCAGGCGCGAGCCTCGATCGAATCCGACCCCAACGTGCATGCGTTGCGCGAAGTTTTCGGTGCGACGGTGCAGCCCGACTCGATACGGCCCGCGGAGTAACCGACGCGCCGCAGATCACGCTACGAGGCGACGGGAAGGGCGCTTCGTCACGCACATCAACTGGAGCAGTCCATGAAAGGCAATATCGGCAACTTGATGAAGCAGGCGCAGCAGATGCAGGCGAACGTGCAGCGTGCGCAGGCAGAGATCGCAGCGCTCGAAGTCACGGGCGAAGCCGGCGGCGGCATGGCGAAGATCGTCATGACGGGTCGCTATCAGGTGAAGCGCGTGACGTTGGATCCGTCGATCGTGAGCAGCGACGACAAGGACATGCTCGAAGATCTCGTGGCGGCGGCGATCAACGACGCCGTGCAGAAGGTCGAGCGCGCCACGCAAGAGAAGATGGCAAGCGTCATGGGCAACCTGAGCTTGCCGCCCGGGTTCAAGTTGCCGTTCTGAATCAGAGTCACGAATCGACGCGCGAACGAAGCGACGACGTCGATGCAGCGTAGGTGCTACATGCCCGCTGCGTAGCGATGCAACGCTTCGTTCCGTCTCAATCGCTCCATGCTCTATCCAGCCTCGCTCGTGCGTCTCATCGAAGCGCTCCGCTGTCTGCCCGGTGTCGGGCCGAAGTCGGCGCAGCGGATGGCGTTTCACTTGCTGGAAAAGGACCGCGATGCGGCGACCGCGCTCGCCGAAGCGCTGCACACCGCCGCACGGTCGATTGGCCGCTGCCGTCGCTGCCGCATGTTCGCAGAGGCGGATTTCTGTCCGATCTGCGCGTCGCCTGCGCGCGATCGTACCGTGTTGTGCGTCGTCGAATCGCCCGCGGACGTGGCCGCGGTCGAGCAGTCGGGCAGCTATCGCGGCACCTACTTCGTGTTGATGGGCCATCTCTCGCCGCTCGACGGCATCGGACCGGAGCAACTTGGCTTCAGGGAGCTCGAAGCGCTGCTCGCGTCGAACGAAGTGCAGGAAGTGATCCTTGCGACGAATACGACCGTAGAGGGCGATGCGACGGCGCATGTGATCGCCGAGCTGGCCGCGCGTCATCGCGTCAAAGCAAGCCGCATCGCACACGGCGTGCCGGTCGGAGGCGAGCTCGAATACGTCGATGGCGGTACGTTGGCGCACGCGATCGCCGGGCGGCAGGCGATCAGTTGAGGCTTTTAAGGACAGAACGCGCGCGTTCTCGATCCTGAGTTTACTTCCTACCTGCGCCGCTCATACTCCGGCGCAATCTCGCGCATGATGTTCAGCAAGCGCTTGTAGCTCTCGTAGCGGCGCGCGGCGATGGCGCCTGTTTCGACGGCGGCCGTGACGGCGCAGCCGGGCTCGCGCAGATGTAGACAATTGTTGAAGCGGCACTGCGGCGCGAGCTTCATGATCTCAGGCCACCCGGTCTGCACGTTGGCATCTTCGAGCGGCGGCGGAGCGAAGTCGCGCACGCCGGGCGAATCGATGAGCTCGCCGCCGGTCGGAATACGGAAGAGAGCGGTGGACACCGTGGTGTGTCGACCCTCGCGCGTCGATGCTGAAATCTCGCGCGTGGCCCGTCCCGATTCGGGAACGAGCTGATTGGTGAGGCTCGACTTGCCGACGCCAGATTGCCCCACGAGCATCATGGCCTCACCGCGCGCACGTTCGCGCAGCGGATCGACGCTCTTGGAGTCGTGCGCGGAGAGCTCGATGACCTCGTAGCCCGCCTGGCGATATTCATCGATCGAGGCGGCAAATTCTGGCGCACGCGCGCCAGGCAAATCGCACTTGTTCACGACGATGAACCCGGCGATGCCGGCATAAGCGGCGGCGGCAAGATACCGATCCGCGATGAACGGATCGGGTGCAGGTTCCGGGGCGATCACGACGGCGAGCAGCGTCAGATTCGCCGCAAGCGGCTCGGTTCGTCCACGGCTATCGGTGCGGGCGAACAAGGTTCGCCGTGGCGCCACTGCGACGACGCGCGGCACGTCTTGGCGTTGTGAGGTTTCACGGATGCGCACGATATCGCCGCAGACGCACGACAAACGTTTGCCGAAGATCTCGGCGGGGCTGCGCCGTCCGCTGTGGTCCTCGACGATGACGCGCCGTCCGAAACACTCGACGACGCGCGCTTCATGCTCGATCGCACTCATGCGTGCTCGCGGGCGAGCGTTTGCAGCTTCGCGATGCGCACGAGCGCGGGCGGATGGGAGTCGTAGAACGCCGAGTGCAGCGTATCCGGCGTCAGCGTCGTGGCATTGTCGCGATAGAGCTTGACGAGCGCTTCGGCGAGCTGGCGCGCATCGGCGTATCGAGAGGCGAACTCGTCGGCCTCGAACTCGTGTTTGCGCGACCACCACGCGCCGAGCGGCGTGAAGAAGAAGGTGAAAGCGGGCAGCACGAACATGAACAGCAGCAACGCCGTGTGGGGGGCGGCATTGCCGACGCCGAGCGCAGCGTAGAACTCGGGCCAGCGCGCGAGCGCGCCGAGCACGGCGAGAGCGGCGAAACCGATCACGAGCGAGAGCAGCAGGCGCGCACGCACGTGATGCAGCTTGAAGTGCCCGAGCTCATGGGCGAGCACCGCTTCGATCTCGTCCGCCTGCAAGCGCTCGAGCAACGTGTCGAAGAACACGATACGTTTGTTGCGTCCGACGCCGGTGAAATAAGCGTTGCCGTGCACCGAACGGCGCGAGCCGTCCATGACGAACACGCCCTTGGCGGAAAAACCGCAGCGTTCGAGGAGCGCCTCCGCACGACGTTTGAGCTCTTCGTCCGCGAGCGGCGTGAACTTGTTGAAGAGGGGTGCGATGAACGTCGGCCACGCCCAGGTTACGAAGACCGTGAACGCTACCCACACGACCCACGCGTAGACCCACCACCACGTGCCGGCGCGTTCCATGAGAAAGAGCACGACGAAGACGAGCGGCGCGCCGAGCACGAGGCTCACGAGCAGGCNCTTGATGAGATCGGCAACGAAGANTCNGGGCGTCATGCGATTGAAGCCNAAGCGGGCTTCGATCACGAAGGTGCGCCAGATGGAAAGGGGCAGATCGAGNGCCGCGATCAGAATGAGGGTGGTGAGCACGACGAGCGTGCCGTGCGCGACGCTCGGCAGCGCGGCGTGCATCCAGGCGCGGTCGATCGCATCGATGCCGCCGCCCAGCGTGAAAGCCAAGGCGATCGCAAGCTCGAGCAGCACGTCCCAGCGATTGAGTCGGCCGAGCGCCAACGTGTAGTCGGCNGCTTTCTGATGAGCGGCGAGCTCGATCTGCGCGGCGAACGCTTCCGGAACGCGATCGCGGTGGCGACGGACGGCGGCGCTCTGTCGCAGGCTGAGCCACCAGCGTGTGGCCGCCACGCTGANCAGTGCGACGACGAAGATGACCGTAAACCAGTGCATGGANGGTATCTCGGCAGGCCGTCGGACGCGNATGNGTTCGTCTCGGTAAACGGCGTCTGCCAGCTTAGCGTCTACTGGTATCATGGGCAACGCGCCGCGGAGCCTTGGNGCCCGCGACACAGGGGTTCGGCGCAGCCGACGCCCGTCACCACTCGCACAGGTAATCGCATAGTGAGCTCACGAGANCCCAGCCGACTCATCTGGATCGACCTCGAAATGACCGGCCTCAAGCCGGAGTCGGATCACATCATCGAGATCGCAACGATCGTCACCGATCGCGACCTCAACATTCTGGCGGAGGGTCCGGTGCTCGCGATTCACCAACCCGACCATGTGCTCGACGCCATGGACGAATGGAACCGGCGTCAGCATGGCGCTTCGGGGCTGGCGGCGCGCGTACGCGCGAGCACGATCACGACGGCCGAGGCGGAGCTCCAGACGCTCGAATTCCTCGAACAGTGGATCGAGCCGGGCGTCTCGCCGATGTGCGGCAACAGCATCTGTCAGGACCGCCGCTTTCTCGCGCGCGAGATGCCGCAGCTCGAGCGTTACTTCCACTATCGCAATCTCGACGTGAGCACGTTGAAGGAGCTGGCGCGGCGCTGGGCGCCCGAGGTGTACAGCTCCTATCAGAAGACGTCGACGCATCTTGCGCTCGACGACATTCGCGACTCGATTCGCGAGCTGCAGCACTACAGGACGCATTTCCTGCGGCTGCCATGAAACCGTGGTCGGAAGCGTGCGAACGCAACCGCGAGCCGATTCTCGCGGTGCTCAAGCAGCGCTTCGCCGCGCCCGGTACGGTGCTCGAAATTGGCGCGGGCACCGGTCAGCATGCCGTCTATTTCGCGCGCGAGCTGCCGCACCTGCAGTGGATCGCCACCGATCGNAAGGAGAATCACGNGGGCATTCGCGCCTGGGTCGAGGAGGCGGGCTTGCCGAACGTCGTGGGGCCACTCGAGCTCGATGTCGCGCAGGCGCAATGGCCGATCGAGCACGCGGACTACGTCTTCAGCGCGAACACCGCACACATCATGAGCTGGCCGGAAGTCGAGCGGATGTTCGCAGGCATTGCGCGCGTGCTGCGTTCGTCAGGCGTGTTCTGCCTGTACGGTCCGTTCAATCGCAACGGCGAGTACACGAGCGCGTCGAATCGCGCCTTCGATGCGTCGCTCAGAGCGCGCGCAGCGCACATGGGACTGCGCGACGATCGTGCGCTCATCGCGCTCGGCGACGCCTGCGGATTGGAGTTCGTCGAGGACTGC
>JGI25327J35509_1003013_pt1 | contig 10917 bp, 9 predicted proteins | sample HigsolmetaAR202D_FD_35509 | JGI IMG/M metagenome (IMG submission 35509)
AAAAAAAATCGGTCTTACATAAAAGAGGATGAGTCTCCAAGGTAATCTCGGTGCTCAACAAGGGAGTCTTCCTGGTGTGTCGCAGCTCAGTGGTCTCGGCCGTCAAGGCTGGCAGCAGCTTGTTGCTAGTGCCACCGGTCCCGGTGTGAATGCGGCTCAGGCTGCCGTTAATCTCGACCCGTTCTATCTCTCTCAGCGTGAGAAACGTGGTCAGGGCCAAGGCATCTACAATGTCTATGGTCAGGACTTTGGTGCCGCTAATGGCTACAACGGTCAGAAGTACAGTGCCAGCGGTCGCCGCCGCAGCCTTAGCCGCTCTGGCTCTCAGGGCGGCTTCGGTCAGCAGTACGGCCAGGCCAACGGCCTCAACGGCCTCAACGGTGGCCTCAACGGCCTCAACGGCCAGGCCAACGGCCTCAACGGCCAGGCCAACGGCCTCAACGGCCTCAACGGCCAGGCCAACGGCCTCAACGGCGGTCAGGGTGGCCTTGAGTCCGGCTTCGGCATGTACGAGGGTCAGCGCAGCCCCAGCCAGAGCTTCCGTGGTGGCACGCCCGCCGAGTCCACGGATGTCGTGATGGACAGCGCCGAGTCGGCTGGTATGTCGATGCTCCAGGCCGCGATGAGCCCTGCTCGCATCACCAACCGCTCTGGTCAGACCTTCAACGAGGTCGACATTGCTCGCATTGCTCAGGCTCTCGGCATTCAGACTCAGGGTCTCAACCGTGCTGCCATGATCGCTGCGATCAAGACTCAGGTTGGTGGTCTCAGCCCTCGCTCCCAGACTCAGTTCCTCGGTAGCCAGAGCCCNCGCTCACANCAGTTCCTTGGCTCGCTCGCTACTCAGCGNGCTTTCTAAGCAGGTCAATANGATTTCGCACTANTAGTGCGAAATCGCTTTTTAGTCCGACGGACTTTTTAGACATCCGCAGGGATCTGATACCTGTCGGCGAACTCCTTCATCACGTTGATCTTCGTCTGATCGCTGTTGCTCCCAGTCTGTTGAAGCAAGCTCCGCCAATGAGTCGTGGGTCCAATCTGGAATCCAGCTTGAATCGCGAAAGTGTAACGGAAGCCGCCTTCAACCTTTCGCTCCTCGACCTTTGCGATCTTGAACTCAGTTGGAGGAACCTTCCCCTGACTGCGTGCTTGATTCGCAAGAATTGCCATTGCGGCTTCGACTCGGCGATACTGGCGATCGAACTCGGGAGATCGTTGACGGTTTCGCTCGGTCTTCTGTTGATCGGCCGACTCCCAAGTGATTCCCTGTTTCTCGAGATACTTGAGGGCCTCGGCTGCCGCGGCGAAAGGGGCGTCCTTCTCAGAACCGTATCCGAAACCGATGATGGTCCCGGCCAGATTCCTGATCTCCGTTCTGAACGGTCCAAGGCGAGGCTGATCCGAGTTCTTCGTGACATAGTTCGGTTCACCCCAACCCATCTTCTCGTAGATCTCCTTGAGGAGAGTCTTGTCGTCCTTCTTGACCTCTCCCAGAACGATCGGAATCGGATCGAAGAGGGCGATAATCAGGTTGTAGACGAAGAGGGCACCCGCGCCTTCTCCAACGAGATCGTCGACGATATTGTCGATGCAGCCGGCAAAGGCTTCGAAGGTGTCCTCCTGGATGTGAATGCTCTGTTCGCTCTCGGGATCGAATCGCAAGAGCTCGACGAGGCCGAGCTCACGAGCGAGCTGAGCCTGGAACTTCTTCGACATGTACTGGTTCTGGAGGAGTGTTCCGTTCGCCTGATTGAGTCCATCCTTGAAGCGGCGTCGGAGGTACTTGGCGAAGTTGTAACCGAGCACAGAATCGCCGTAGAACTCGAACGCGTCATTGTTGTAGTCGGCACTGACACTCTTGTGAGTGAAGCACTTCATCCAGTACTTCTCCATCGCTTCCTTGCTGAAGAGCACTTGAATGANGGCGGGGTCTTCTATGAGCTTCAGCTTAAGGAAGATGGCATAGATCGCATCAGCNAGGAGCTTAGGGTTCTGGACCCATGCCGGTTGAGAGGTCATCTTTCGACTGGGGACCGACATTCGGGGCGACTGGCTTGCAGGTTGCCTTATGTCAAGGAGAAGAAAAAAGAAATCAAATGCTCGCAGTTGGCATCATTGCAGTTGGGGTCTATTTAGCCGCTCATTGGCCGGGGAGCAAAGTTCTCTTCCCTCGAACACGTATCGAGAGCTACGACAGCGAAAAGTTTCCACTGCAGTTCAGAAACGGTGTCAGCTATATCTATGATCACCCCGAAGCCGAGACAGTCACGGGAATGGCGGTGATCTGACGACGAGAGAACGAACTATGGACTCATCAGCTACGGTTACGGGGCAAGTCAAGATGTTCCCACTCTTCTCATGAACGAAGCTGCCCTGACGAGGGCAATCGAGCTGACTAGGGGAAAGAAACTCATCTTACTGGGAGCGAGTATGGGATGTTTCCCGACCTATTGGCTTGCTGCACAGAACCATGACAATCTTTGTGTTCCCTTCGATTCACTCGGCCTTCGNTCCATTCTTCTTGGGTTCCTATGACAATCTTGCTCTCTGTCAGAAGATTGAGGTCCCGACTCTTGTCGTACGGGCGACCCAGGANCGCGTCATTCCAGAAGAATGTGCAGATCGACTCGTTGAAGCATTGGGAAACTGGGACATCCTGACGACTGTTCCGACAGGACATCGAGGATACTTGACTGACGGACTCCAGCAGAGGATTCTGAGTTTCAACAGAGATCTCGTCCGGAAGTCGGAGTCGACTTAGGCCGAAAGAGAGTTCATCTCCGAGTGAAGATTAAAGAGAGGTTCCGAAAGAGAGAAAAAATTCTCCGNCCAACTGAAAAGATGAGTGATCTGACTGGAACTCCTGTTGTGACTGCGCCTTCGGCCCCTATCCGGACCTATCTTCCGACTGTCACCAGCTCGATGAAGTGGTGGCTGGCCATCTTCCTCGGTCTCCTCTTCTTTATTGTTGCCTTCCCCGGCACCTACAACTTGACGAACGCGATCTGGACAAGCCTGGGTCTACCTAGTTTCCTTCAGGCTCCAGGTTGTCCGACCACTGTCGGCGTCCTCATTCACGCGATCATCTTCTTGATCATCATCCGCCTCATCCTCTGGTAAGACCAATTGTGAGCTCTCTTCTGCTACCTCGGGTAGCGGAAAAATCAAGATCCTCAGAAGAAGGAGGCGACAGTCTGTTGTGTCGGCAGGAAGGAGGTCGATGCTCCGACCTGAAGATCACCCAGCGGACTGGCTGAGAAGCTCGCTCCGTTTCCTCCACCGATGCCGCCTAAGCTGAAGGCGGTCGCTCCCGTCGCTGCGTTGAAAGCAGACTCATTCGAGCTACCTGCGAACTGAGAACCGGTCGCTCCGATGTTGATTCCAGCACTGAGAAGGCTTGAGCTCGTGACTCCAGCACCATCGGAGACGGTGAAGGCCGAAACCTGTTCTCCTTTCTCAACGCAGCCGCAGCCACGACAGGCACTTGGAGGAGAAGCAACGCTGACAGCCGGAGTTCCTGCAACGACAGTGATACGATCCTCATTCGGAGCCTCACATTTGACCTCAGAGGAGCCAGCTGGAACCTCAGTGTATCTGAAATGTCCACCCCAGACACGGCCTTGCAGAACAAAGTTGGTCTGGTTCGTCGCGGGGAACGGGTTAGGAGGAGCTGGGTCGATTCGTGGATTCGGAATCGTCGAATTTCCCACCTGGACAGTCAAGGGAACATCCTCGACGATCTGGATGGTGAATCCAGCACTGTTTCCAGTTCGAGCAATCGCCGTGATCGTGAGGCCGAGACTCGACATCGACGGGATCTGGCAGAGGACTCCGAGAGTATTTCCAGGACCACCATTCTCGATCTCGTGGCGAATCTGATTGTCCGAGCCAACTCGAGTCACACAGAAGCAGAACTTACCACAGAAACCGGGAATCGGATCACCCTCGTCCGGAATAAGACGAGGGGAGACGACGTCAGCCTCGACCATGGCCGTTCCGTTGAAAGGAAGGAAGGGGACTCGGCGGAAGTCGAGAGTCGGTCCGTTCTCGATATCGATCACCGCTTTATCTGGAGTGTCACCCAGGACGAGAATCGTCGTCAGTCGGAACCCAGTCACAGTGAGTCGATCAGAACTCAAGATTCTCTCGCAGGTCGTGAAACCACGGAGAGGAACCATGTTGTACTGGACACGATCGGCTCCCTGAGGAACGTCGTCGTTCACGGAAGTCTTGATCGCCTGAGCGAAGTGACTGTGCATGTAGGCAAGAGAATTGTGGCCAATCGCCTGACTGTAGGCACCAAGAGCGGTATTGCCACGACCAAAGGCCGTCGAACCTTTACCGACGGCCTGATGAACCTCTCCACACTCGGCCGTACCAGCCGCGAGAGCACCGTTCGCCGTCGCCAGAAGGGAAGACTGGTTCGCACTCAGACCGGTCGTAAAGGCACCATGGCCTACACCCGGGGCGTGCTCGATACCAATCGAACCGAGAGTGATCTTCGATCCGAAGAAACCAAGAGGAGGTTGGAGCGGATTGCTCGTGTCCTGAACGAAGACCGTTCGGTTGGCACAGCCCGTATCCGAGTCGAAGGTGATTGCCTGAACCGTGTTTACATCAGGGGCATTCACAGCAACACCAACCTGAGCGACGGTAAATCGACTGTTCCGAGGAAGGTTCTTCAGTCGAGGCATTCCACCCGTCCTGACCTCAGATCGATCGACTGCCGTACCACGAGCCATCGATGAGGCCGATGCAGCATGGAGAAGGGAGCATTCGTTAGCAGTACCACCAGCGTGTCCGCCATCCTGATCCGAGTGCACGACGCTGTTATTTGAAGCGACGAACTGAGCATAGGCACCGTTGTCCGAGACGATGGCTCGGCTGTTGTTACGGAGGCGACCGTGAGTGATCGTACCATTCGTCTCAGCTTCCTCTCCAGGAGACCGGATAACTGCACTTCCATTTGAGAGGACGACCAGATCAAGATTGCCACCGTTTCCGACACCAGAGGCAACAACAGTCGCACCGAGAGGAGCAGAAATGGAGGGAGAAGCAGCAAGTGGAGTTCCTGCGGGAACGGCCGTCACGGTCAGACTGTTTCCAGAGGTGACCGCACCAGCCGTCGTCGAGACAGCCGCACCGGTCACTGCGAGGCTGGGAGACGTTCCGGGAGCCGAGGTTGTCGCTGTAGGACTACCATTGACACTCGTTTCGACAATGGGCCCAACAACACCTCCCCCGTTAGTCGGAGAGACAGGGGCGACCGGCGTGACGGGATTGATCGGCGTGACTGGACTGAATGGATTCTGACAGGCGTTGACTTGACCGAAGTTGATCAGACAGACCACATCGTTGTAGACATCCAGAAAGATGAATGGACAGTTCGAGGGTAGATTGACAGCGGCCCAGGTCGTACCATTCGAGGTCCTCTGACGTCGGAAGAGACGACCGTCAGTACATCTAAGAACGTGGCAGACATCAAATTCATTAGGAAGATTGGCTGAGGCAACCCGCTTTCCTTGAAAGATAGGAAAACACGTGTTCGGACCGCATGGCGCAACACAAGAAGTACCGTTCGACATTCTACTTTTAGAGATGAACGAGAAAACTTCAAACGGAGATTACTGAGGGCTCGAGGAGAATCCTGGACTCTTTTGTCGGTTCTAGTAGAAGGATCTTGATTCCACTTCTGATCGAAAAGAATCTTTTTTCTCGAAATTACGTGGTCAGGAGTAACCAAAGAGAGATGAAAATATCTGGCAGGATTGAACTTAAAAAGATTTCCTGGACTAGAGTTTATAATCCGCTTGACTGCTTACGCTTTTGAGGATGAACAACGAATCTGCCGTTTTTGCTGGTCTCTCGACCCTCCTTCGTACAAATGTGATCACTCCGATCTGCACTTATCTGCAGACGCGCCAGCAGCAGGGCCCCGTTACCGTTGACGAGCTCGCGAACGTCTTGAAGCTTCCCGCGGCGTCCCCTGCCACCTCGCCATCTCCTGCGACGAGCTTCGCTCCGATGCCGAGTGGCTTCCCTGGTCTCGGTGTTCCTCCTGCTCTGACCGGCTTTGCTGGCATGCCGATTCCTCTCTCAGCTCAGAAGAAGAAGTCGAGCAAGTCGACCAGCTCTCAACCGGCTGCCGACCATGAGCGCTGCATCTACCGGATCACGCGTGGTGTCAACAAGGGCAACCGTTGTACGGCTAAGGTCGAGGCGGGGCTTCAGTACTGCACCCAGCACAAGGGTACACGCGCTGCTCAGGCTCACATGCAGGGCGGTACTCCCCAGACCGGCCAGATGATGCCTGGTATGCAGTCGATGCCAGGTCTCCCCGGCATGCCTGGACTTCCTGGCCTCCCTGGAATGCCCGGATCGGCTCAGCCTCAGCAGCCCCGGATCCAGGTTCATCAAGTTGCTCCTGGCCTCTACCGTGAGGCAGTCCACGGACTCGCGATCAAGATGGGCAGCACTCCAAATGAGTACATCGCATGCGGTGTCTTGGCCGACCCGAAGTCGACGAACATCACTCCTCTGACTCCTGACAAAATCGAGTACTGCCGCCAGATCAACCTCGCCTACGTCGATCCCTCGCGCCCGGATGCTGCTGTCATTAAGCCGACCTCTCCCAGCGCGAACGTGAGTGGACAGACTCTCCCTCCGATGACCCAGCAGATGCCGGCGCTTCCCTCGACTCTCCCGGGAATGCCTCAGGCCCAGGGTCTTGGTGGCCTGCCTCCTGGCTTACCCAGCACGGGCTTTGGAGCCGGTACTGCCGTGACCGACACGCGCAATGCCGATGACCCCGACGACGACGACGACGACGACGACGACGATCCCGACGAGGACGACGCCTAAGTCCTCTTCGAAGCAGTTCTCTGGACTAAAAAAGCATTTCGCTCCTACGAGAGCCAAATGTTAACACTCTAGAGAGAAAAATCAACACCGAAAAGCTGGAAGGAAAGGATTTGTAATCTGAAAGATGGAAGCTCCACTGAATCCTCTCCTGCCGACGGACCGCGAGAAACTCTGGCGTCTCTTCCTCGTGAAGAAGACCGAGGTCGCGATGCTGTCCCAGAGAGGGTACATGCTGAACCAGGTCGCAGTCATGAAGATCATCGGGACAAGTCTCTCCTTTCCCATCGAGACGTGGCTCCCCTCACTTCAGAACCCTCGCCTGGGCATGTCTCCTCCCGTCGAAGGCGCCGTAGAACCGCCGACTCTCAGCAACGATTCTCCCGGATTCCAGGCCTTCCTCCAGCATCGAGAGGAGACCGGTTACTATCAGACACGTCAGGAGTTCTCGAGCATCTACTACGACGTGAATGGAAAGCCGTTGGTCGTCCTTTATCTTGCGAATCGTCCAGGAAAGCAGGTCTCCACGGAGGAGTTCGAGATCGTCAACACGTTTATCCAACTTGGTGCTCAGCAGGCGACTCAACCACACATGAGGTTCCGAGATTTCATCTTGATTACCGAGACGGGTCTCAATTCAGTCAACACTAATAAACTGAGAAGACGAACCGTGGGGTACAACATCGAGGTCTTTCTCGATTCTGAACTTGCCTTTGCGAAGGTGAAGCACGCCTATGCTCCGATCACGGTCGAGCACATCAGGAAGGACAATGTCGCCAAGTGGGCTCAGGAGGAGCAGATTCAACCAGAGAAGCTTCCAATGCAGATGAACCTCGATGCGATCGCCAAGTGGTATGGTGCTTCTCCCTTCGATGTCCTTCAGACCGAGTTGCTCGGAACTACGACCGACACGATTGGTTACGCGCGGATTATTCGTCAAACACCTACGGCGAAGCAATGAAAAAGCCACATTTACTGTCCTAGATAGGATAGAAATGTGATCCCTAGTAGCAACTGCAGGTTTACAAGAAAACGATGACTATGTAATATATAGATCATTCGTCAAACTCCAACGACGAAGCAGTGATCATCACGATCCCCAAAAAGTCTCCCCGTTTGCATTCCAATGGGAATGCGAATGCAGTGAAATTTTCTATGAGTAAGAAAGGATGTCGAAGCCAAAACACGGCCGTCCCTCAACTGACGAGGCCTCGTCTGGTGATGAATTCTGCTTCCGTTGCCGCCCACGCAGTTATTACAGTGAGGAAAAGGGTAAAAGGACGCACTGTCGCAAATGCAAACAGGTCACGCCCATTGTGATCTGCTGTGTCGATGACAGTCCTTCTCCCCCTTGTCCTTCTCCCCCTCACTGTTGCTTCCCCGTCCTGACCGGACCTCAAGGTCCCCCGGGACCTCAGGGACCTCAAGGATCTCAGGGACCTCGAGGAGTTCAAGGACCTCAAGGACCTCAAGGAGTTCAAGGAGTTCAGGGTGTGGAAGGTATCCAGGGTCCCCAGGGACCTCAAGGTGTCCAGGGGCCTCAGGGAGTTCAGGGTGTGGAAGGTATCCAGGGTCCCCAGGGACCTCAGGGAGTTCAGGGTGTGCAAGGTATCCAGGGGGCCCAGGGACCTCAAGGTGTCCAGGGGCCTCGTGGGATCCCAGCTGCGGCTCCAGTGATCGCGTTCTCCGGCCAAGTAGTGTCACCAGCGAATAACAGTACTTATACATCAGGATTCGGCCCAGTTCTATCGGTGACCAATCCAACCAGCGCCACCACAATTCCGCTGGACATCAGTGTCGCATGGAGAGCCCCCCGTGATGGAATCTTGAGGGATCTGAGATTCGGGGTCTCTTTCAACGGCGCCCAGTCTCTCTCCGGTGAACCTCCTCCACAGGTCAGGGCAGTGATCTATCGACTCGTCAATCCAGGGGATGCTCCGGATGTCCCTGTTGTCTCCAGTCCGCAGCTGACGGCCACTTCGCTGGCCGCGTCTGTCTTTCCCCTCACGTCTTTCTCGGCAGGTGTCCTCTATGCCAACTCAAATCTTGACGACACTGTGGCCGTGACTTCAGGCGATTTCCTCGCTCTGGTAATCCAATTCATCGGCAGGACCTACTCTGGCAATATCCTCATCTTCGGTGGTGTCGTCTTTGAATAAGAGAACCTTGATCTAGGTCTCTCGACATAACAGACTGTCGCCTCATCTCGAAGACAAGAAGAAAAATCCTCTATCGTATAAAGGAAGATGTCGGGGTGGCATAAATCATGCAGTATCCATCATCACGAGAGTAACGTTCAACCTATCGTCGTTCGATGCAAGAGACCGAAGGAGGGTCCTCAGGGACCTCAAGGCTCTCAAGGAATCCAAGGACCTCAGGGACCTCAAGGAATCCAAGGACCTCAGGGACCTCAGGGACCTCAGGGACCTCAAGGAATCCAAGGACCTCAGGGACCTCAAGGACCTCAAGGAATCCAAGGACCTCAGGGACCTCAGGGACCTCAAGGAATCCAAGGACCTCAAGGAATCCAAGGAATCCAAGGACCTCAGGGACCTCAGGGACCTCAAGGAATCCAAGGACCTCAAGGAATCCAAGGACCACAGGGGCCTCAGGGTTCGACTACGCAGGCCCTCTTCTTCACGGAGAGCGAGCTGAATTCAGAAGCGCGATTTATTGGGTTGGGAGCATCCGACTCTGACTTCTTCACGGTTGCCTATCCGGTCTGTGGATCGATCACGGTCACTCAATTCAACGTTGCAGTGAAGAATATCCCGGCGAACCAGGTCACGGGTGGATCCTTCAGTCTCTGGGTCTCTCGCTGTGTTGGAGGGATCTATCAGGATCCGACTCCAGTCGGACTCGCGGCTGCCTTCTTCCAAGTCGGCTCACCAACGATCCAGTCGATTTGTTTGACTGCTCCTCTCGGGGTGGCCAATCTAATGAACAACGACCTAGTTGCTCTCAGTGTAACTCCAACGGGTAGCTACACCATTGCAGCAAGCATCTGCTAAAAATTTCTCGCTCCATTGGAACGAGAAACTTAAGGAATGCTCTGGCAGATTAAAAGATGTGGAGGCTCATTCAGAATCAAGGGAACTGCTGTCAGAAGCGTAAGTGCAATAAGCGCCGGTGTTGTCAGATCTGTCCACATTGTCCTCAGGGGCCGCAGAGCCCCCAAGGAATTCAGGGTCCTCAAGGAATTCAGGGAGCCCAAGGACCCCAAGGAATTCAGGGAGCCCAAGGACCCCAAGGAATTCAGGGAGCCCAAGGACCCCAAGGAATTCAGGGTCCTCAAGGTCTTCAAGGTCCTCAAGGAATTCAGGGTCCTCAAGGTCTTCAAGGACCCCAAGGAATTCAGGGTCCTCAAGGTCTCCAGGGCCCTCAAGGAATTCAGGGAGTCCAAGGAATTCAGGGAGCCCAAGGACCCCAAGGAATTCAGGGAGCCCAAGGACCCCAAGGAATTCAGGGAGCCCAAGGAATTCAGGGAGCCCAAGGACCCCAAGGAATTCAGGGAGCCCAAGGAATTCAGGGAGCCCAAGGACCCCAAGGAATTCAGGGAGCTCAGGGCCCCCAAGGAATTCAGGGTCCTCAAGGAATTCAGGGAGCCCAAGGACCCCAAGGAGCTCAGGGCCCTCAAGGAATTCAGGGAGCCCAAGGACCCCAAGGAGCTCAGGGCCCTCAAGGAATTCAGGGAGCCCAAGGAATTCAGGGTCCTCAAGGAATTCAGGGGGCCCAAGGACCCCAAGGAATTCAGGGAGCCCAAGGACCCCAAGGAATTCAGGGTCCTCAAGGTCTTCAAGGTCCTCAAGGAATTCAGGGTCCTCAAGGTCTCCAGGGCCCTCAAGGAATTCAGGGTCCTCAAGGTCTCCAGGGCCCTCAAGGAATTCAGGGAGCCCAAGGAATTCAGGGAGCCCAAGGACCCCAAGGAGCTCAGGGCCCTCAAGGAATTCAGGGAGCCCAAGGAATTCAGGGTCCTCAAGGTCTCCAGGGCCCTCAAGGAATTCAGGGTCCTCAAGGTCTCCAGGGCCCTCAAGGAATTCAGGGAGCCCAAGGAATTCA
>JGI25327J35509_1003014_pt1 | contig 10912 bp, 10 predicted proteins | sample HigsolmetaAR202D_FD_35509 | JGI IMG/M metagenome (IMG submission 35509)
TTCACTGGCCCATCCTTGCGCCAGACGGGGTGGATCCTCGGCTGAGGGTTTCCCCAAGCGACTGTTCGGGCTTGGGAAAATGGTGAAGTTGGCCCTCTCTCCCACGATCTTCAAGATCTGTGTGTCGTCGGGCTTGGCTCCGCAACGACTTCCAGTGGCCGCCGAACGTCGCCGATTCCAAGTTACAGGGTCGTCGCATGACCAGAACTATGGCCGCCTCTTTCTTGCAGAACTTGATGCACAGAACCGCCGCCGCGCTCTAATGAAAATTTCGTCCCTTGGGCATCACCTGGGCGGCGGACATGGGCTTGGCCACAGGCGCCAGCCGCGGCCTTGCCGGGCGGGGCATGGGGCTGGAACCGGATGGCCGGAGCGCAGCCCCGCCGGCCTCATTCCCACGGCCCTGCGGCAGATGCATGCCCTTTTCTTCAAGCAGCACGTTGAGCCTCGGACTCAGATCTTCGATCCGCTCGGCAACGACATGGATTACGCCTGATGCACTTTGCAGGCGCCCGGTCACACGCATGAAACGGGCACCCAGCACCTGCGGCCGGAACCGCTCGAAGATCTTGTGCCAGACGANAGCATTGGCAATGCCGGTCTCATCCTCAAGCGTCACGAAGATGACGCCCTTGGCGGTGCCGGGGCGCTGGCGGATGAGCACGAGGCCGGCGACAGAGACGCGGCTGCCGTTGCTCATCTGCCNTAGATGCTCGTTGGGGGTCACGCCTTCCGCATCGAGGCTGGCTCGCAGGAAGGAGACGGGATGGGCCTTCAGCGACAGCCCGAGCGCCCGATAATCATGCACGACGTGGCTGCCGATTGGCATAGGCGGCAGGCGCATTTCCGGTTCGTTTTCGGCAAGGCGCAGATCCGGGCGATCAAGTAGCGGAAGCCGTTTGGTCCCCGTGTCGTCCAGCGCCTGCACGGCCCAGAGCGCGGCGCGCCGGTCAAGTCCGAGGGAGCGGAAGGCATCCGCCTCGGCAAGGCGCGCAATGACGGATTTGCCGAGCCCGGAGCGCAGCCACAGATCGCGCACCGAATCGTAACCGGCGCCGCGTCTTTTTGCGAGCTGCTCCATATCCTGCTCCGACAGCCCCTNGACCTGGCGAAAGCCGAGTCGGACGGCATGCCGCGTCCTGATGACGGACCGCATGTCCGCATGGCGCTCCGCCACGTGGGCGGGGTCAAAGGCGGCCTCTTCCAAGGTGCAGTCCCATTCGGAAAAATTGACGTCTACGGAGCGTATCTCGACGCCGTGCTCGCGCGCGTCGCGCACGAGCTGCGCCGGCGCATAGAAGCCCATAGGCTGGGAGTTCAGGATCGCCGCGCAGAAGACATCCGGATAATAGGCCTTGAACCAGGCGGAGGCATAGACGAGCAGTGCGAAGGAGGCGGCATGGCTTTCGGGAAAACCGTATTCGCCGAAGCCTTCGATCTGCCNGAAGCAGCGTTCGGCGAACTCGCGNGGATAGCCGCGGGAGACCATGCCCTCGATCAGCTTTTCCTTGTAGTCGGTGACCGAGCCGGTGCGCTTGAAGGTCGCCATGGCGCGGCGCAANTGNTCNGCCTCCCAGGGCTCGAAGCCGCCCGCCACGATCGCGATCTTCATCGCCTGCTCCTGGAAAAGCGGCACACCGAGGGTCTTCTTTAGAATGGTCTCGAGCTCGGGCCGCACATATTCCGGATCTTCCTTGCCCTCGCGCCGNTTNAGATAAGGGTGCACCATGTCGCCCTGGATCGGACCGGGCCGCACGATCGCAACTTCAATGACAAGGTCGTAGAACTCTTTCGGCCTCAGCCGCGGCAGCATNGACATCTGCGCGCGCGATTCCACCTGGAAGACGCCGATCGTATCGGCACGGCTGATCATGTCGTAGACGGGCTTTCGCTCCTTCGGGATTTTTGCAAGATCAAGCCCCCTGCCATAGTGGCGTTCCAGAAGCCCGAAGCAGCGCTTGAGGCAGGACAGCATGCCAAGCGCGAGCACGTCGACCTTGAGAAGGCCGACATTGTCGAGATCGTCCTTNTCCCACTCCACCATCTTGCGCTCGTCCATCGCCGTCTTGACGATAGGCACGATCTCGTCGAGCCGATCCNTGGTGATGACGAAGCCGCCCACATGCTGCGAGAGGTGGCGAGGAAAGCCCATGATCTCATTGGCGAGGGAGATCAGCTGCTTGGTGCGGGGATCGGTTCCGGCGAGACCGGCTGCACTGGTTTCCTTCTCGCCCACCTTCGCGCTCGACCAGCCCCAGATCGAGCCTGACAGAGCCGACATCACGTCTTCGGACAGGCCGAGCGCCTTGGCCACCTCGCGCAGCGCGGAACGGCCGCGATAGGAGACGACGGAGGCGGCGAGCGCGGTGTGCTTNTCGCTGTATTTCTCATAGATGTAGGCGATGACCTCGTCGCGCCGCGAGTGCTCGAAATCGACGTCGATATCCGGNGGCTCGCCGCGGNCCTCGGAGATGAACCGCTCGAGCAGATGATCCATGATATCGGGCCCGACATCCGTGATGTGAAGGCAGTAACAGACAAGGGAATTGGCCGCCGAGCCCCGGCCCTGGCACAGGATTCCCTTTGAGCGGGCAAACCTCATGATGTCGTAGACCGTGAGGAAATAACGCGCGTAGTTCTGCCGTTTGATGAGGGCGAGCTCCTTGNGGATGAGCTTCTTCTGTGCCTCGGGCACGCCCTTTGGGAAGCGCTCTGCCGCGCCTTCCCAGGTGAGGCGTTCCAACTCCTCCTGGGGCGGGAGGCCGGATTCCGTCGGCTCGTCGGGATAATTGTGCTGGAGCTCATCGAGCGAGAAAGTGAGGCTTTCGGCAAAACGGATCGTTTCGGCAAGCGCCTCGGGGTAGCGGTGGAACAGCCGCGCCATCTCCCTGGGCGGTTTCAGGTGGCGTTCGGCATTGGCCTGAAGCGCAAAACCCGCCTCTGCAACCGGGATTTTCAGGCGGATCGCGGTCAGCACNTCCTGGAGCCGCCGGCGCTCTGCCGCGTGGTAGAGCACGTCGTTGACCGCCATGAAAGGAAGACCCACGGCCTCGGCCATGCCCGCCGCCTGAGCGAGCCGCCAGCGATCATCCCCTCGGTAGGCGGGAGCGGCGGCAAGACGCAGATTGCGACCGAACCGGTCCTTGAGCGCCCGCAGGAGAGCAAGGGTCTCCTCCTCATTCGCGTGCAAATCCGGCAGGACGGCGAGCGACATGCGCTCGCCCCATTCCAGAAAATCCTCCTTGCGCAGATCGGGATCGCCTTTCTCGCCGCGCGCATTAGCGACGGTGAGCATGCGGCACAGATTTGCCCAGCCCTGCCGGTCCTGCGGGTAGGCCAGCACGTCCGGCGTGCCGTCGGAAAAGACGAGCCGGCAGCCGGGATGGTAGCGCAGTTGGACAACCTCTCCGGACTCCAGCCTGATGTGCTTCGACTGGCTCCAGGCGCGCACCACGCCCGCCACCGTGTTGCGGTCGGCAAGGCCCATGGCCGCATAGTCGTAGAATTTTGCCGCTACGACCAGCTCCTCCGGCCGCGAGGCCCCGCGCAGGAAGGAGAAATTCGACTGTACGGCAAACTCCGCATAGGCGGGGATGGACGTGCTCATGGGAATATCCCGTGCATGAACCAGCGCGGCATCTCTTCGACAGCACCGTAAAGCCCTTGCCGGTAGAGCCAAAAACGGCGGCCCTCGGTATCCTCGACCCGGAAGTAATCGCGCGTCGGTGCATCCTCCTGATCGTCGTGCCACCATTCCGGCGCGATGCGCTCGGGCCCTTGCGCGCGGGAAACGTTATAGATGGCGCGCCGCCAGCGAAAATTGAGCGGTGGTCCATCTGGCACCTCGGCCGCTGCCACCTCAATCGGCTCGGGGTGAAGAAAGAGGCGGATCGGCCGCTCCGGCACGCCGGATGTGCCGCCTGCAGGCACTGCGGCTTCGGGCAGGGCTGCCTTGCCGCCAGCGGCGAAGGGAAGCATCCGGACGGCGCGTTCCGGGATATGGCTTTCCACCGGCACGGGCCGCATCAGCACATGCTCGCCCAGGCGAGCGCGCACCCGATCGGCGAAAAGGGCGAGACTTTCTTCCGCGACCATGCCGTCGCCGGCAAGATCGGTTTGTACAACGGTNAAGGGCGAAGCCTTCAGCACCGAGAGCCGCACCAGCTCGAAACCATAGCCGGCGTCGATCTCATCGCGGGAAGCGGAAAACCGCTCACGGAAGAGCCTGCGGATCAGGTTCGGCTCGCGCAGCGGCAGGGTGGCGCGGACCACGTGCCGCTGCACCGCCCCATCCACCCGGAAGAGCGAAAGCTGCACCACATCGGCCCCTTCGCCGCGGCGCTCCAGATCCTGCTGCAACGTGCCAGCAAGCCCATGGACGAGGTTCTCGATGTCCTCGGCATGGACGACCGGCTCGACGAGCTGCCGCTCCGCCGAGAGCGGCGGCACGGGCAGGCGCGGCGAGATCGCCTCCTCGGCCTGGCCCAGCGCTTGGTCGAGCCGGACAAGAAGCCCGGCGCCGAAGCGACGCGCAAGCGGCGCGCGCGGGGCGTGGAGGATGTCTCCTATCGTATGGAGGCCGACGCTTTCCAGCCTGATGCGGGTCTCCGCATCGATGCGCAGGGCAGAAAGGGGAAGCGGCGAGAGAGCGTCCGCCTCCTGACCCGGCAGGATCCTCGCAAGCCCCGGAAACCGCGCCGCCGCCCAGGCTGCGCCGGCGGAGGAGGCTAGCCCCGCCCGCGCGTCAAACCCTTGGCGGCTGAGCCGGGAGAGAATGTCCTGCATCATTTTCTCCTCGCCGCCGAAGAGATGGACGCAGCCCGTGATATCGAGGAACAGGCCGTCGGACCCGTCGATGGCGACAAGCGGCGTGTAGCGGTCGCACCAGTCCGCCAGGCTTTCGAGCAGGCGGCGGTTGGCTTCCGGATCGGCCTCCACGATCTCGATCTGCGGATGCATGGCCCGCGCATCGGCCACGCCGAGGCCCGGCTTCAGCCCCAGCGCCTCAGCCTGCTCGTCGAGGGCGGCGATGCGCTGGACGTTCCTTTCCCGGTGGCTGACCACCAGGGGCGGGCGCTTTGCCTGCGGGGCGCAGCGCCACGACCGCCCCCATCGCTGCCGGAGGATGCGGTCGGTTGCCAGATGCGGGAACCAGAGCGCCAGAATGCGCTGGGCGGATTTCGCGGAAGCTTTGCTCATGAGGGTTCCATTCCAGAATAAAACGCCCCGGCCGAGCCGCACGGCTCTTGCCGATGACGACGGTGAAGGCGGGATGGCCGATTGAATCCTGCAGGAGACCGGCGAGTGAGCGGCGCGGCGCCGCGGGCTCAGCCGAAACGGTAAAGCGCAGGGGAGCGGCCGTCGGTTCCGCTACGGCCGCCTCACGGATCAGAAAGACGGGGCGGCCCAGTTCCTGCGCCCTGCGGTGCAGGCGGCGGGTCGCCGTAAGGTCGAGCCGGGCGGGATTGCCGCGGACTTCCAGAACCACGGCGCCGAAATCCTTCTGTCTTGCGGCCTCCTCCGCGACCCACAGCGCATCGGCAATATGTGCCGTACTGACGAACAGAAGACCGCCGGCGGCAAAACCGAACAGCTTTTCAAGGCCGGGAGCGTATGGGAATCCTGCCTCACGAAAGACATCTGCAAGGCCTATCCAGCAGATGAGGAACTGCTTCCGGCTCCGACCATCGGCCCGCCGCAACAGGGCGAGGAGGCCGAGGGTAAAGCCTGTCGCCGCCCCCGCATCGCGCGTCTGAAGGCTGTGAATTTCGGTCAGAGCGGCGCGCGGCACCCCGCCCGCGAGCGCGCAATCAAGTTTTGGCACACCAGTGCCGAGAAAGGCGCTGCAGCCTTCGCGGACCGCCGAGATGCCACGGCGCAGCACAACGGAATCCCCGGCCTGCGGCGAAGCCAGCCGCTCGGGCAGGCTGCCTTCGATCCTGGAAATTTCCCGGCGCAGGGCACAAATCGTCTCCTGCGCCATGGCAGACCTTGCCATGGCGTATGCTCCGGCTTCTCATATTTGTTCCTGTTATGTTCTTATCGATTCCAGAGGAGAACCAAAGAGTCAACAAGGATTTTATTCCTCGACCTCCTATGTTCAGTGCCTCCGGGAAGCCGTGAGACCGGATGCTCTCGAATCCTTAAGCGGAAACCGCTATATGCCCGAGCAAAGGATACGAAATGGCACGCATCTATCAGACACGCGCCTGGCACGACCAGCTTTCGCCGTCACTCGGCGAGTTCGAGCTTCTGGCGATGGAAACCTATGCCAATCTGCCGGAAGAGTTCCGCAAGCTCACCGGCGACATCATCATCCAGGTCGCCGAGTTTCCGACCGAGGAGGTCATGGACGATCTGGCGCTGGAGACGCCGTTCGACCTGCTCGGCCTGTTCGAGGGGCGCGGCATTGCCGAGCGCTGGAACCCGGCGACAGGCGAGGGGCCGAACCGCATCACGCTCTACCGGCGCGCGATCCTGGACTATTGGGCCGAGAACGAGGAGACCNTAGGCGANATCGTGGCCCATGTGCTGATCCACGAGATCGGCCATCATTTCGGCCTGTCGGACGACGACATGGCGCGCATCGAGGAGGCGGCCGAAAACCCGTCGCGCCCGGAATCGTAAGACAAGAGGAGCCCGGCTCCTCTTGCCCTGCAACAAAAATCGGGCCGGAAGACCGGCCCTGCTTTTCCAAGGCACCTTAATATTCGCCAAGCTTCATATCGGGCGAGTATTCGACGCTATCCACCTCCTTGTAGACGGCCTGGCCGCAGCGCATCGTCTTTGTCTCGGGATCATAGGCATAGGTGGGTGAGCCGTGCAGAAGCCAGCCCTTGTTCAGGGCTGCCGTGACCTTATGGCAGAAACTTGAATCATCCGGCCCTGTCAAGAAACGGTAGAGCTTCATTCACCCTTCTCCTTGATCTCGCGCGCCTTCTTCAGAAGCGCTTCCGCATGCTCCAGATGCAGGCGCTCGACCATCCGGCCCTCCACCGAAATGACGCCTGCGAATCGGTTCTCCGGTTTGGCGAACGCCGCCACGATGGCTTGCGCCTCGGCGATCTCCTCCGACGTGGGTGAGAAGGCGGCGTTCGCCGGCGCGATCTGCACCGGATGGATCAGCGTCTTGCCGTCGAACCCCATGGCGCGGGCGCGGGCGCATTCCCGCGCGAAGGCCTCCGTGTCGCGAAACGCGTTCCACACCCCGTCGAGAGCCGTCAGGTTTCCGGCCCGCGCGGCAAGCACGATCTGCAAAAGCCATGGCGTGAGATAGTCCCGGCTGGCGACGCGGGTCTCCTTTACAAGATCGTTTGTGCCGGCCACGAGGCAGGAAAGCCGTGCTGCGGGATCGCGGCCAAGCTCCGCGATGGAACCCGCATTGAGCAGGCCGCGCGGCGTCTCGATCATCGCCCAGAGCCGGATGGAGCGGGGTGCATCGGTCTCGTCGAGTGCTGCATCCGCATCGAGAATGTCGCGAGGGCCCTCGACCTTGGGAAGCAGGATNGCATCGGGGTGACAGGCGCGGGCGGTCAGAAAATCCTCCGTTCCCCACTCGCCCGCAAGCGGGTTGATTCGGATGACGATCTCGCATTTGGGCCGGCTGGTGCTCTGCAGGAAGGCGCGCAGCTGCTCGCGCGCCTCTCCCTTCGTGTCGGGGCTCACCGCGTCCTCGAGGTCGAAGATGATCGCGTCGCAGGAAAGCGTCGCGCTTTTTGCCANCGCCCGTTCGTTGTNGGCTGGTACATAGAGAACGGAGCGGCGGAGACGCTGAAGAGGCTCGTGCATGAAGCGCTTCATGGCCCAGCGCCGAAGTCTGCGCAAGGCCTTTGCTTGATCGCCGGGCATGATGTAAAGGGTGCCGGTACCCATACTACGAGATGAGACAGGCACGAAGGGCCATGGAGAAGTTCACAACGCTTACCGGGGTCGCAGCGCCTCTGCCGATCGTCAATGTCGACACCGACATGATCATCCCCAAGGATTATCTGAAGACGATCAAGCGCACCGGGCTCGGCAAGGGCCTGTTNGCCGAGATGCGCTACAATGAGGACGGTTCGGAAAATCCGGATTTCGTTCTGAACAAGCCGGCCTACCGCAACGCCAAGATCCTGGTCGCCGGCGACAATTTCGGCTGCGGGTCCTCGCGCGAGCATGCGCCCTGGGCGCTTCTCGATTTCGGCATACGCTGCGTGATCTCCACCAGCTTCGCCGACATTTTCTACAACAACTGCTTCAAGAACGGCATCCTNCCCATCACCGTAAGTCCCGAGGAGCTGGACAAGCTGATGGACGATGCCGAGCGGGGCGCCAACGCCACCTTGACTGTAGATCTGGAGGCGCAGGAAATCCGCGGCCCGGATGGCGGCGTGATCAAGTTCGAGATCGACGCCTTCAAGCGCCACTGTCTCCTGAATGGCCTCGACGACATCGGGCTAACGCTCGAAAAGGCCGCGACCATCGAAGCCTTCGAGAACAGATATGCCGCAAGCCGCCCCTGGGCGTGAGGTTTGCGCGGCCCGATCCGCCGGCGCGCCTTCTGGCGCAACTCCAGGAAAGGTGGATGCCGGTTTTCCGTCCGGAATTGCGGAAGGCGACTTCAATCCTTTCACCGCGAAACACTGACCGGATTGAGCGTCGGCATTACCGCTCGCTTTTGTCCTGTTACGACCCTCGTGATGCCGGTGTGCTGTCGGCATCAAGCGGCCGTGCCTCAGACGGTAGCATGACGGGAACGCCATCGCGCACCGGATAGGCAAGCCCTGCCGAAGCGGAGATCAGCTCTTTCCGCTCCGCGTCCCATTCAAGCGGCCCCTTGGTCAGGGGGCACACCAGAAGCTCAAGAAGCTTCGGCTCGATCAAGGTGCGCTTGTCTCGCCCACCCGTGGGCATGATTGGGCCTTACGAGAACAGAAGGGAGGAAAGCTTGCGCCGGGCCGAGAGGGTGACGGGATCGCTCATGCCCCAGGCTTCGAAAAGTTCGAGGAGCTTGGTGCGCGCGGCGTCGTCCTTCCAGGCGCGGTCCGCCTTCACGATGGCAAGCAGGCTGTCCGCCGCCGCCTCCCGTTCGCCGCGGGCGTTCTGGATGAGCGCCAGATCGAAGCGCGCCTGATGGTCGGCGGGATTTGCCGCAAGCCGGCGCTCAAGCTCCGCCGGATCGCCGAGTTCCGCAACCTGCTCGGCAAGCGCCATCCTGGCACGCACCGCCGCCACGGCCGACGCGCCCTTCTTGGCCTCGGGAACCCGGTCGAGCACCGCCTTGGCCTCGTCCGTCCGTCCCGCCTCGAAAAGCAGGTCGGCAAGGCCGGCAAGCGCATCGACCTGTTCCGGATCCTGCTCGAGCACCGCTGAATAGATTTGCACGGCGGTCTGGCTGTCGCCGGCCTCGCGAGCCTGGCCTGCCGCAGCGAGCGCCTCCTCGATCCGGCCCGTATCACCCGCCGTCAGGCGGCCGATGAACTCGCGCACCTGGCTTTCGGGAATGGCGCCCATGAAACCGTCGACGGGCCGGCCGTCCTGGAAGGCGATCACGGCGGGGATGGACTGGATTCCGAGCTGCCCGGGAATGGCCGGATGCTCGTCGATATTGAGTTTGGCGAGCTTCACGCGCCCGCGCGCCTCGCGACGACCTTTTCAAGCATCGGGGTCAACTGCTTGCATGGGCCGCACCAGGGCGCCCAGAAATCGACCAGAACCGGCTGGCGGCGCGATTCCTGGATAACGTCGGCGGCGAAAGAGGCTGTGGAAACGTCCTTTATGACGTCCGTGCCCTGCGGGGCCGTCTGGCTAGCGCCAGCACCGGCGGCTGCGCTCCTGTCGGACCCAGCGTTCAGGCCTCCGAAGGTGATGTTCACTTCGCCTGCGCCGGTGTCGTACGGATTGTCACGGTTGCTCATCTGTGCCCCTTGCTGTGCTTGCGGCCTTCACCACCTGTGCGGCATAGCAGCCGCCTTGCGAAACGCAAAGCCGGAACGTGATGTGGCGTTCATTGCGAAAGTTTCAAGATGAGCGGCTCATGCCCCGTCGAGCGGAGGAATCGCAGAAGGTCGGCGGTGCGGATGGAAGTCGTTGCCGTATTGTGCAGCGGATGCGCATTGATGATTTCATCCTTGAGCAGTTCCTCGTCCAGCACGACGGTAACCTTGCCTTCCGGATCGTTGATGACGCCGAACAGGGTCACCGCGCCGGGCACCACCCCAAGCATCGCCATCAGGGCATCCGGCTTGCCGAAGGAAACCCGGCCCGAGGCGCCAATCTTGTGGTGCATGGTCTTGAGATCAAGCTCGGCCTCTTCCTCGGCGGTTACGAGGAAATACCGGTCCTTCTTGTCCTTCAGGAACAGGTTCTTAGTGTGCGCGCCGGGGATTTCGCCGCGCAGGCTGCGCGATTCGGCAACCGTGAAGAGCGGAGGGTGGTGATGGGTCGTCACCTCGATATCGAGCTCCGCGAGATAGCGCATCAGCTCATCCGGCGTTTTTGGCATTTGGCCTTCGTCTCCCTTGTTCGCTCCTCGGTCTCTCCTGCATGCGCAGATTCGCCTTGCCGCTCGATTCCGGCCGGCTGGCTGCTGCGCGCCGNTTCAGCCGGCCCATGTCCTTCGGCTGNCCCATGTTTTTGGCCGGTCTATGCTCAATGAGTCGCAACTTCCATCTGGGTCTACGTGCGTGCACCGGTTCCGCGCAAGAGCGCCTGGCGCCCCATGCGCTCTTGCGCGGCGGGGCCCGCATTCTTTCGCCTGCGGTTTTCGGGTGAGGTTATGCGAATTGGCTGTTGCAATCGGCGAGGCTTTCGGTCATATAAGCGCCGCGCGGTTTCGGACCGCATGAGCGGGTGTAGCTCAGGGGTAGAGCACAACCTTGCCAAGGTTGGGGTCGAGGGTTCGAATCCCTTCGCCCGCTCCATGTTTCTCAAC
>JGI25327J35509_1003015_pt1 | contig 10912 bp, 9 predicted proteins | sample HigsolmetaAR202D_FD_35509 | JGI IMG/M metagenome (IMG submission 35509)
CGCGCGCCCGCCACGCCGCGACCGCCGCCGCGATGGCGGCGTCCCGGAGCTGCTGCTCCGTCGGCTGTACGAACGGCTCGCGACGCCCGGCCAGGACGCCGTCGAGGTACGTGGTGCTGACCGCCCCGGCAACGAACGCCGGCTGGCGCACGAGCCAGCGGAAGAACGGCAGCGTCGTATGCACGCCGGTCACGCGGTATTCGTCGAGCGCCTGCCGGAGGCGGGCGATGGCGGCTCCCCGCGTCTCTCCCCACACCGTGAGCTTCGCGATGAGCGGATCGTAGTACACCGGCACGTCGTCGCCGTCGGTCACGCCGCGATCGTCCCGGACACCCGGTCCGGACGGCACCGTCACCGACGTCACCAGCCCGGGCGACGGCAGGAAGCCGCGGTCGGGATCCTCGGCGTACACCCGGCACTCGATGGCATGCCCGCGCGGCTCGAGCGTCCGTGCCGGGTCGAGCGTCAGCTGCTCACCGAGCGCAACGCGCAGCTGCCACTGCACCAGGTCGACACCCGTCACCGCTTCCGTCACGGGGTGCTCGACCTGCAGCCGCGTGTTCATCTCGAGGAAGTAGAACGAGCCGTCCCGATCGACCAGGAACTCGATCGTGCCCGCGTTGGTATAGCCGACGGCGCGCGCGATCCGCACGGCGGCGTCGGCCATCGCGTGGCGCGTCTCGTGCGGCAGCGCGACAGCCGGCGACTCCTCCACCACTTTCTGGTGGCGCCGCTGGATGGAGCACTCACGCTCGACGAACGGCACGATGCGGCCCGCGTGGTCGCCGATGAGCTGGATCTCGACGTGGCGGGGCTCGACCAGACGACGCTCCATGTAGCACCGGCCGTCGCCGAACGCCGACTGCGCCTCGGAGGCCGCGCGGCGCGCGGCGTCGACGAGCTGCCCGGGCCACTCAACGGTGCGCATGCCTTTGCCGCCGCCACCGGCCACCGCCTTGATCAGCAGCGGGTATCCGACCGTCTCGGCAGCAGCCACGATCTCGGCCTCGGGTGCATCGGCCTCGAACGGCGGCGTCCCCGGCACCACCGGCACGCCGACGCCCAGCGCGATCTCCCGGGCGGCCGTCTTGCCGCCCATCCGCGCAATCGCGTCGGCCGACGGCCCGACGAACGTCAGGCCGGCCTGCCGGCACGCGTCGGCGAAGGCCGGGTTCTCAGCGAGGAAGCCGTACCCCGGATGGACGAGCGACGCACCCGAGCGACGGGCGGCGTCGATGATCGCGTCAATGCGCAGGTAGCTCTCGGTCGACGGGGCAGGCCCGAGCCGATGCGCCTCGTCGGCCAGCCGCACGTGCAGCGCGCCGCGATCGCAGTCCGAATAGACGGCCACCACGCCAAGCCCGAGCGCGCGGCACGCGCGAATGATGCGGACCGCAATCTCCCCCCGGTTGGCAACGAGAACCTTCATCGACACGGCACGGACACGGACGCTGAGGTCGTCAGAGCGGGATATTGCCGTGCTTGCGCGACGGCATGCGTTCGCGCTTGGTGCGGCACGCCTCGAGCGCCGTGATCAGCACGCGACGCGTGGCCCGCGGCTGGATGATCCCGTCGACGAAGCCGCGCGCAGCGGCTACGAAAGGATTGGCCAGCCGTTCCCGCAGCTCCTGCGCGCGGCGCTGCCGCTCGGCGGCCGGATCACCGGCTTCGGCAATCTCCTCCCGGTACAGGATGTTGACGGCCGCCTCGGGTCCCATGACGGCAATCTCGGCCGTCGGATACGCGAAATTGAAGTCGGTGCGCAGGTGCTTGCTCGCCATGACGCAGTAGGCGCCGCCGTAGGCCTTGCGCGTGATGATGGTGACCTTCGGCACGCTCGCCTCGGCAAACGCGTACAACAGCTTCGCGCCCGCCCGGATGATCCCGCCGTGCTCCTGAGCGACCCCGGGCAGGAAGCCCGGTACGTCCTCGAACGTGACGAGCGGGATGTTGAACGCATCNCAGAAGCGGACGAACCGCGCGGCCTTCACCGACGCATCGATGTCGAGGCAGCCGGCCAGCACCGCCGGCTGGTTCGCGACGATGCCCACCGAGCGCCCGCCGAGCCGTGCGAATCCCACGACGATGTTGCGGGCGAAATGCTGCTGCACCTCGAGGAACGCGCCATCGTCGACCACGGCGTGAATGAGCCGGCGCATGTCGTACGGCTGCGACGACTGTGTCGGAATCAGCGTGTCGAGCTCAGGCGACTCGCGGTCGATCGGATCGGTCGTCGGCCCGGGCGGCGGCTCGTCGAGGTTGTTCGAGGGCAGGTAGCCGAGCAGCTCGCGGATCAGCTGCAGGCAGGCACGATCGTCGGGCACGGCGAAGTGGGCGACACCGCTCTTCGCGTTGTGCGTCATCGCGCCGCCGAGTGCTTCCTTCGTGACTTCCTCGTGCGTGACGGCCTTGATCACGTCGGGACCGGTCACGAACATGTAGCTCGTGCCCTCGACCATGATCGTGAAGTCCGTCAGCGCCGGCGAATAGACCGCACCGCCGGCACAGGGCCCCATGATGGCCGACAGCTGGGGCACGACGCCCGAAGCGAGCGTGTTGCGGAGGAAGATGTCGGCGTAGCCGCCGAGCGACAGCACACCTTCCTGGATGCGAGCGCCGCCCGAGTCGTTGAGCCCGACGATGGGCGCCCCCATCTTCACCGCCAGGTCCATGATCTTGACGATCTTGGCGGCGTTCGTCTCCGAGAGCGACCCGCCGAAGACGGTGAAGTCCTGTGCGAACGCCCAGACCTGGCGGCCGTCGACCAGGCCATGCCCGGCCACGACGCCGTCGCCCGGCACCTGCTCGGCCTGCATGCCGAAGTCGGTGCACCGGTGGGTGACGAAACGATCGATTTCCTGGAAGGACCCCGGGTCGAAGAGCAGGTCGATGCGCTCGCGGGCCGTCAGCCGTCCGGACTCATGCTGCCGGCGGCGGCGTCGCTCGCCGCCGCCTTCGTCCGCTCGTCGCTCGAGGTCCGCGAGCCGGGCGAACGGGTCCATCACACCCGCGCTGCTTGCGCCTTCTCCCAGTCCTGGAGGAACTTCGCCAGGCCGATGTCGGTGAGCGGGTGCTTGAGGCAGGCCTCGATCACGGCCGGCGGGCAGGTGCAGACGTCGGCACCCATGCGGGCCGCTTCGACGATGTGCATCGGGCCACGCACGCTGGCGACGAGGATCTCCGTCGGGAACTCGTGCGCGTCGTAGATCTCGACGATCTGGCGGATCAGGTGCATGCCCTCGGTAGCCACGTCGTCGAGCCGGCCGACGAACGGGCTGACGTAGGCCGCACCGACCTTCGCGGCGATCAGCGCCTGCGCCGGCGTGAACACGAGCGTGACGTTGACCCGATAGCCTTCCGACGCCAGCACGCGCGTCGCGCGCACGCCGTCGCGCGTGAACGGCACCTTGATGACGACGTGCTCGTCGATCTTCGCGAGCTCGCGCCCCTCGTTGACCATCTCTTCCCAGGTCGTCGCCACGACCTCGGCGCTGACGGGGCCCTGGACGACCTCGCAGATCTTCTTGATGAGCGCGCGCGGGTCGCCGCTTTCCTTCGCCAGCAGCGAGGGATTCGTCGTCACGCCGTCGATGATGCCCAGCGGCACCAGGCTCTCGATGTCGCGCAGGTTGCCGGAGTCGATGAACAGCTTCATTGGGTGCCTCGGTTCTCGGTTGGGCCGACGCCCGGCGACCGACGCGCCGGCCGAATCATGATACCGCCCCACGGGCGGCCGGTTCAGGAGCCTATCGCTCTATCGTACCGTAATCGCTTCGATCGGCGACAGTCCGCTCGCATTGGCCGCCGGTGCACTGTCGACCGCCCGCACGGCGTAGCGGTAGGTCACTCCCGGCTCGACCGTCGTGTCGCGGTAGGTGGTGGCCGAGAGCAGTCCGCCGGTGAGTGGTGCCATCGCGCCGTCGGGCCCCTCGCCGCGGAGGACCTGATAGCCGGCGAGATCGGCGGCCTCGACCGCGCTCCAGATCAGCGTGACGGCCGTGCCTTCCTGCACCAGCTGGAGCGAAGCCGGCGCGGGTGGCGGATACGTGTCGACCGGCGTCACGCAGACCGGCGACGACGGCGCCCCCTCGCTCGTCACGTTGCCGTCCGTGAGCACTGCCTGCACGGCCAGACACGTTTCTTCGCCGAATCGCACCGGTCGGTCGAACGTCCCGCCAGTCACCGGTTCGGGCGTCACGGCGCGCCAGCTGCCATCCGCGCCTCGTTCGAGCACGCGGTAGCGCATGTTCTCCGACGCATCGGCGGTCCAGCTGAGCCTGAGCTCGGTGGCAGTCCACGTCGCCTCGAGGTCCTCGGGCGCAGCCGGGGGCGGATCGAGCGGCACGTGCGCCGGGGCGCTTGGCGGTCCGGGACGTCCGCGCCCCGTCCCGGCCACGGGCACCGCGACATAGGACACGACGATCGACGGATCGTCGGTCGCGGTCCGGTCCACATACGACGCCCGCTCGCCGGGCGCCGGCACCAGCGCCGACACGCCAGAGCCGGCCCCATCGCCCCGGGTCTCGGGACGACGGACAGGCAGGCTGGTGAGCAGCCGGTCGCGGTCGCCGGCGATCTGACCGGCGGGCAGCCGCGGCTCGTCCGCCGGAGCGCGCAGCGCGTAAATGTCGACGCGATCGATGGCCACCGGCGTCGTGTCGTCGAGATTGACCGACGGGACGGTGAAACGCAGCTCCACCTGTCCGGCGGACCGAATCGCTTCGAAGTCCGTGATGCGCGCCGGCACCGGTCGAAGCGGCGGCAGCGGATCGCCCTTCTTGCCGCACGCCGCGGCGGCCACGCACAGGACGACACCCACGAAGGCGGACAGGCGCAGACGGGTCACAGGATGTATCGCGACAGATCGTCGCTCTTCACGATGTCGGCGAGCATGCGATCGACGTAGGGCCGGTCGATGCGGATCACGCCGCCGCCCATGTCCGATGCGTGAAACGACACCTCGTCGAGGAGTCGCTCCATCACCGTGTGCAGACGCCGGGCCCCGATATTCTCGGTCCGCTCGTTGACGATCGCGGCCAGCTCGGCGATGCGCTCGATCGCCTCCGGAGCGAAGTCGAGCGTCACGCCTTCGGTGCCGATGAGCGCCGTGTACTGCTTGATGAGCGACCCACGCGGCTCGGTCAGGATCCGGACGAACTCGTCGCGGCCGAGCGGCTCGAGCTCCACGCGGATCGGAAACCGTCCCTGCAGCTCCGGAATCAGGTCCGACGGCTTCGACACGTGAAACGCGCCGGCCGCGATGAACAGAATGTGGTCGGTCCGGACCATGCCGTACTTCGTGTTGACCGTCGAGCCCTCGACGATCGGCAGGATGTCGCGCTGGACGCCTTCACGGCTGATGTCGGGCCCGTGCGCTCCTTCCCTGCCGGCGATCTTGTCGATTTCGTCGATGAAGATGATGCCCGCCTGCTCGACCCGCTCGACCGCAGCCCGGGCCACGCTGTCCATGTCGATCAGCTTCTGCGCTTCTTCGTCGGTGAGATAGTCGAACGCCTCGGCCACGCTCATCCGGCGACGGCGGCTCCGCTGCCCCGAGAAGACACCCGGCAGCATGTCGCGCAGGTTGATCCCGATCTCTTCGATCGACGACCCGTGGACCAGCTCGAGCGACGGCATGCTCCGCTCGCGGACTTCGACCTCCACGCTCTTGTCGTCGAGACGGCCGGCACGCAGCTGCTCGCGGAGCCGTTCCCGCGTCCCCTGCGCCTGCTCCTGCGCCGCGCGCGCCTCGACCGACTGGGGCCCGAACGACGAAGCGGCCGGCGGCGGGGGCGGCAGCAGCAGATCGAGCACCCGCTCTTCGGCCGCCGCGCGCGCACGATCGAGCACCTCGGCACGGCGTTCCTCGGTGACGAGCTTCACCGCGATCTCGACCAGATCGCGCACCATCGACTCGACGTCACGGCCGACGTAGCCGATCTCGGTGAACTTCGACGCTTCGACTTTGACGAAGGGCGACTGCGCCAGGCGCGCCAGCCGTCGCGCGATTTCGGTCTTGCCGACGCCGGTCGGCCCGATCATCAGGATGTTCTTGGGCGCCACCTCATCGGCCAGCTCACGCGGCAGGCGCTGGCGACGGTAACGGTTGCGCAGGGCGATCGCCACGGCGCGCTTGGCCGCTGCCTGCCCGACGACGTACTTGTCGAGTTCGGCGACGATCTCGCGCGGCGTGAGCGCNCCCCCGGGGGAAGCCGCAGACAGAGAAGACGACATCACAGCTCTTCGACGACGATGTGCGAGTTCGTGTAGATGCAGATATCCGCTGCGATCGCCATCGCCTGTTCGACGATCGCCCGTGCGTCGAGACTGCTGTGCCGGACGAGCGCCCGTGCAGCCGCCATGGCGAACGGTCCACCCGACCCGATCCCGATGACGCCGTCGTCAGGCTCGATCAGATCGCCAGTACCCGACAGCAGATACATCGCGCGCGCGTCGGCCACCACGAGCATCGCTTCGAGCCGGCGCAGCGCACGGTCGATGCGCCAGTCGCGCGCCAGCTCCACGGCGGCGCGCTCGAGGTTGCCGCGATGCTCCTCGAGCTTTGCCTCGAAGCGGCCGAACAGCGCAAAGCCGTCGGCGGCCGAGCCGGCAAAGCCCGCGAGCACACGATCCTGGTAGAGCCGGCGCACCTTGCGCGCCTGGTGCTTGATGACGGTCTGACCGAGCGTCACCTGGCCGTCGCTGGCCATCACGACGCGATCGCGATGGCGGACGGCAAGAACGGTCGTCGCGTGAAAGCTGGTCATGAGAGCGGAGTCGGACGCACGTGGAGCGGTAAGAGAAGCCAAGAAAGACTGAACCCGCATCGTAGTGCCCGAGCGGACGGAGGGCAAGCGCCGCGTCCGCCCCGGAGGGCAGTGGCGACCGCACCACGGTCACAACGGCCATCGTCACCGGGTGAAGCCCATGACGCGCATGGCAGGGGAGTTGCACACCCCGTACAATCGAAAGACGGGGTGTCCCCGACGGGAGAATTCACATGCGCAGACTCACCACGTTCCTGACGGCGGCTTTCGTGGCGGCCAGTCTCGCGCTGCCGGTCACGGTCGGTGCGCAGGCGCAGCCGCGCGGCGGCAGGTCGAGCGGCTCGTCGTCGGGCAGTGACGGCGGCTCCGGTGGCGGCTCGGTCGCCGTTCCGCGGGCGACCCCCAGGTCGGAGCCTCGCCCGGCGCCGACGCCGAGCACGTCACCGGCGCCGGCGCGCTCGCGCTCGACGTCCGGCAGTCGCGCCGGCAGTGCCGGCGGCGTTGCCACACCGGCGCCAGCGCGGACCCGTGAGAACCAGGCCGTGCGCGGCACCGCCGTGCCGCGTGGCAGCGTGCCTCCGGCGCCGCGGCCGCCCATCAATCCGCGCGACCGCTGGTATGGCTGGTATCCCTGGTATCCCTACGACCCGTACTACGGCTACATCGGCTACAGCCCGTGGGCGTACAGCGGGTTCTGGGCGTGGCACCGGGTGGGCTGGTACGACCCGTTCTGGTACAGCCCNTGGTACCCGGGCTTCGGNTACGGCGTGACCTACTGGCCGTCGGANCGCGTCGANNTCGATGAAGACCGNGGCGTCGAAACCGGCTCGGTCCGGCTGCGGGTCAATCCGGAACACGCGCGCGTCTACGTCGACGGGGCACTGGTGGGTGTGGCCGGCGAGTTCGGCGGCCTGACGAATCACCTGAAACTGCCGCCCGGCCGCTATCAGTTCGAGCTGCGCGCCGACGGCTACGAGCCGGCGACCGTCGAAGTGGTCGTCGAATCGGGGCGGGTGCGCACGACGCGCGTGAAGCTCAACCGGCTGCCGGGCAGCAACTGAGCCCGGCAGCGGCTCCCCTGCTTCTCTTTCCTCCGACGCTCTACGCTGTCGTCTCGGGCAGTGGTCGCAGGCTGCGCGCGAAGACGAGGTAGAGCGGCACGCCCGCGAGGATGATCCCCAGACCGGTCAAGGCCGTCCCCGGGCTGTTCCAGATTTCGTTGCCGACCATCACCGCACTTGCCAGTACGAAGACGGCCGGTGCGATCGGATAGCCCAGCGCCTTGTACGGCCGGGGCGAGTCAGGCTCGCGCCAGCGCAGCACGAAGACGGCCATGACGGCCACTCCCGAGAAGAGCACGACGGCAAAGCCCGTGTAAGCCACCAGTTCGGCCAGCGTCCCCGACAGGACCAGGATGGCGCTCCAGACAGCCTGCGCCGTGATGGCCAGCACGGGCGTGCGCTGTACCGGGTGCACGCGCGCGGCAGCCGGCAGGAACACCCCGTCGCGCGCCATGGCGTAGTAGACGCGCGGGCCGGCCCACACCATGGCACTGACACTCGCCGCGATGCTCACGATGGTGAACACGGCGAGCACGTTGCCGGCGACAAAGCCGAAGAGCCGTTCGGCCACCGTGTCGGTGAGCCGACCGTCGGGCAGCGCCGCGAGGTCGGTCAGCGGCATCGCGTACAGGAAGAGGACGTTGAGCAGCAGGTAGATACCAATGACGCCCAACGTGCCGAGCGCGAGCGCCCGCGGGACGTTGCGGCCCGGGTCACGGATCTCTTCCGCCACGTACGCCGCCGCGTTCCAGCCGGAATAGCTGAACATCACGGGAATCAGCGCGAGCAACCACGCCCCGGCGGGCACAGCGTCGGCGCGCGTGCTGGCGACGTTGCCCAGATCGCCCTTGCCGAGCGAGAGCCCGAGCGCGACGAAGACGAGCAGCGCCGAGACCTTCAGGCCGGCCAGCAGGTTGTGCACGAGACGACCGCTCCGATGAACGTGAATCGCCGACAGGGCGGCAATCGCGGTGATTGCGACGATGGCCTGTGGGGTCAGTGCGAGCGAGATGTACGGCAGGTCGAGCGAGACGAGCGGCGTCCGGTCGGCGGCCGCCGGCACGAAACGTCCCAGATAGTCGGCGAGCGCAACCGCGCCGGCCGCAATGGCGCCCGAAAAGCCGGCCACGAACGACGTCCATCCCGAGAGGAACGCCGCCAGCTGCCCGTACGCCTCGCGCAGGTAGACGTACTCGCCGCCGGCCTTCGGCCTGAGGGCCGCGAGTTCGGCGTAGGCCATCGCCCCCGCGAACGCGAGCAGGCCGCCAAGCAGCCAGACGCCGAGCATCGCCCAGCCCGACGTCGTGAGGCCGGCCACGATGACGGGCACGAAGAAGATGCCCCCGCCGATGACGTTCGAGATGACGATTGCCGCCGCGTCGAACGGCCCGAGTCGTCTGACGAGCGCCGGCGCCTGGACAGCCGGCTGCTGCGGCGCCGCAACGCTCACGGCTGAGCGGGCGCGGACGTGGCAGGAGACGGGATGATCCGGCGCTCGATCGGGAACTCGCCGAGGGGGATCAGCCGGCCGCTGCTGCGGGCGAAGACGCGAACCGTGAAGTCGCGGAACGAGCTGTGCTGAAAGAGCTCTTCCTTCGGCTGTTCGAGCGTATAGCCGAAGTCGGACCGGACCAGGATCGGTTCGGTCGATGCCGACGGTGCAAGCCCGTCGGCGCCGATGCCGTTGATGGTCTTCGAGTCGATCTCACCGTCGGCCCCGTCCTGCCAGAAACTGACGAGCAGCTGCACGCGATCGATCTCCCGATCGCCGACGTTGGTGAGCCGGAACGTGAAGCTGGGCACCATCTTGTTGAGGCCGCCGTCGACGACACCGTAGAAATGCCAGCCGGTGAAGACATCCGTGATGCTGAGCGCCTGGGCGAGATCCACCCGCGAACAGCTGAGACCCGACAGCGAGAGAACGAGCAGCAGAACGCCCAGCAGTCGTCGTTTCATGGTTGCCGCAATTCTAGACTAGAACCGCTCCTCCAGGATCCGCTCGCGTGCCTCCTCACGGCTGATGCGCCCCTGCCGGAACTCGGCGAGATCGGCGCCCTTGATGGTGAGCACGAGCTTGGCCGGATTCGACCGGTACAGCGGATTCGGCTGGGGACGGTCGATGCCGCTCACGGCCACCGTGAGGTGCTCGTTGGGGCCGAGCGTGAGCACCCCCGACGTGTCGAGGATCGTGTCGATGAGCGCCTCGCGCACGTAGCTCGAGTATTCGCGGCTCGGATCGAAGACGGGACCGGCTGCGGCACTGGCGCTGGTCTCGGCGACGGGCTGGACCGGCGACATCCGCTGCTGTCGGGCCGTCATCATGTCGAGCAGCAGGACCGTGCTCTGGATGTCGGGCACCTGCACGTCGAAGAAGAAGCCGTAGCCGGTGAGCCTCACGCTGCGAACGGTGGCTTCTTCGGTCGACAGCGTGAGCTCGGGCACCAGCACCAGCGCGCGCTTGGCCAGCCGCTGGCCTCCGGCTTCGACCGCGCCGCGCAAGGCCCGCTCGAAGACGAACGCCTGCGAGCGCGCGACATTGTCGATTTCGGGCGTCGGTGCAGCCGTCTGTGCCGCCAGGCGCACCTGGCCGGCCGCCAGCGCCAGCACGGCGCCAAGCGCGGCTGCCCCCCGGGCAAGCGTCACGTGGGTCGTCCTCATTGCGCTGCAGACTCCAGTCCGACCATTTGCAGGCGCGACAGCTCGAGCTCCTGCGACAGTGAGGCCGTCCGGCTGTTGAGCCGGCCGAAGTTCCCGTTGAAGATTGCGTTCAGACTGATCTGATCGTCCATCCAGCTTTCGAGGATGGCCACCCGCCGGGCCAGGTCGAGGTCCGGTCCCGCTGCCGGCTGGCTGACCCGCTGGACAGGCGGCGCCGCCTCGATCCGGCTGGCGACGGCGCGGACTTTTTCGTCCATCTCGGCCCGCAACCGCTCGACGATTGCGGCCTCCAGTCGGACGAGATCCTCGGCCGTGACCATCGCGACCGGCTGCGCGACGGTGCCTCCAACGCTGGCCNCGGCACCCGCGTCCGCCATGGTTGCGGCCTCGGGCGCCGATCCGCGGCCGGCCCGGTCCGAGACCACC
>JGI25327J35509_1003037_pt1 | contig 10856 bp, 10 predicted proteins | sample HigsolmetaAR202D_FD_35509 | JGI IMG/M metagenome (IMG submission 35509)
CTTTCATGATCACCCAATAGTCGACCGTATACAGGCTGTTCTGCCAGACGATGCGGAAGTTCTTCTTGTCATTCTGGTTGGCGGCGGCGATGCGGCCGTTATATGCGGACGTCATCGCGACCTCGCCCGCGGCGAGAAGCTGCGGCGGCTGCGATCCCTTTTCCCACCAGATCAGATGGGGCTTCAGCTCGTCCAGCTTGCGGAAGGCGCGCTCGATCCCCGCCTCGGTCGCGAGCGTCTTGTAGACCTCCGCCGGCGGCACGCCGTCGGCCATCAGCGCGATCTCGAGATTGGTCTTCGGGCCCTTGCGCAGCGCGCGCTTGCCCGGCCACTTCTGCACGTTCCAGAAGTCGGCCCACGATTTCGGCCCGTCCTTGATGCGGTCCGCGTCGTAGGACAGGATGAAGTTGTAGACGATGGTGCCGACGCCGCACTCATGCACCGCGTCGTCCATGAGCTTGTCCTTGCCGCCGACCTTCTCCCAGTCGATCTTCTCGTACAGGCCTTCCTCGCAGCCGAGGACGAGTTCCTCGGACTCCACCTGGACGACGTCCCAGTTGTTGTTTCCGCCCTGAATCTTCGCGCGCAGGACGCCGACGCCGCCGTCCCAGCTTTCCTCGAGCAGTTTGATCTTGGTGGCCTCAACGAACGGTTTGAAATAAACCTCTCGTTGCGCATCCTGATAGGCACCGCCCCAGGACACGACGGTGAGGTCACGGGCTGCTGCCGGACCGGCAACGGCGACGGTAACGAGTGCGCCGGCGGCTATTCCGGCGAGGATGGTCTTACGGCCATTCATCGGAGCCTCCACGGGAAAGCGGCCCGTTCTGACGGGGCCAGTCGAGGCACCGAGTGTATGATTCGGCTACGGCAACGACAAGATGGCGGGACGGCCCCGAGGTCTATTCGGGCCTGAACGCGAGGCAGTCTGCCGCCTCGAAGACGGCCTCGACACGCATTCCCGGAAGGGGAACGGGATTGCGGCGTCCGGCCGGAAGCTTGATCGCGCAGTCGTGCCGGCCGGCAAGCGACACCCGGAGGCGCGTATGGTCGCCGAGATAGATCACCTCGCGAATTTCGGCGGCTAGGCGGTTGCGTGCCGATGATCCGTCGGGATCGGACGGATCGGCGAGCGTGATCCGTTCCGGCCGCAGCAGAACGGATGTTGCGTCCCCGGTTCCGACGTCGATTGGCCTTGCGAGAATCGGCGTGCCGTCGTCGAGCCGCACCCGGCAATGCGCGCCGTCAATCGCCTCGACCACGCCGGCGAGGCGATTGCTCTCGCCGATGAAGCTGGCGACGAATGCATTGCGGGGCTGTTCGTAGACCGCGGCCGGCGTGTCGATCTGCTGGATCACCCCGCGATGGAAGACCGCGATCCGATCCGACATGGTGAGCGCTTCGGCCTGGTCGTGCGTCACGTAGACGATGGTGATTCCCAGCCGTTCGTGAAGGCGGCGGATCTCGAGTTGCATCTCCTCGCGGAGCTGCTTGTCGAGGGCGCCGAGCGGCTCGTCCATCAGCACGAGTTTCGGCTCGAACACGAGTGCACGGGCAAGCGCGACACGCTGCTGTTGGCCGCCGGACAGCTGCGCAGGCCGCCGTTCGCCGAAGCCCGACAGCCGGACCGTGTCCAGCGCGCGGGCGACCCGCACTGCTATGTCCGACCGCGGCACGCCGCGCACGCTCAGCGGAAAAGCAATGTTTTCCGCAACCGTCATATGCGGGAACAGCGCGTAATTCTGGAAGACGACGCCGATGTCGCGCCGATGCGGCGGCACCCGCGCGAGGTCGCGGCCGGCCAGCATGATCTGCCCGGCCGTCGGGGTCTCGAACCCGGCGAGCATCATCAGGGTCGTGGTCTTGCCCGAGCCCGACGGTCCCAGCAGCGTCAGGAACTCGCCGTCGAAGATATCGAGGTCGAGATCTTTGACGACGAGCGTCTCGCCGTCATAGGTCTTTCGCACGCCGCGAAGCTGGGCGAGGACGTGGCGCAGTTTGCTCATGTCGGGCTCGGGCGGGGTCATGCGCATGCGCGCCGGCCCGTCGGGTCACGCCGCGCGGGCGAGGCGCAGGCGGGACCAGACGTCCCGAAGGCTGTCGACCAGACGGTCCATTTCGGCATCGTCATGGAGCGGTGTCGGCGTGATCCGGAGCCGCTCGCGGCCCCGCGGCACCGTCGGATAGTTGATCGGCTGCACATAGATCCGGTGCCGGACCAGAAGCTCGTCCGATGCCTGCTTGCAGGCGACCGGATCACCGACGAACACCGGAACGATATGGCTTTCCGACGGCATTACCGGAAGGCCCGCTTCGGCGAGCGCCTTCTTCAGGCGCGCGGCGCGCTCCTGGTGGCGTGTGCGCTCGACCTGGCTCTGCCGGAGGTAGCGTACGGAGGCGAGCGCGCCGGCCGCGATCACCGGCGGCATCGCCGTCGAGAAGATGAACGCTGGCGCGAAGCTGCGGATCGCATCGATCACCGCGCTCTTGCCCGTAACGTAGCCCCCGACGATGCCGAAGCCCTTGGCAAGCGTGCCTTGGATCACGTCGACGCGGTCCATGACGCCGTCGCGTTCGGCAACGCCGGCGCCGTGCGGCCCATAGAGGCCCACGGCATGGACCTCGTCGAGATAGGTCATGGCGCCGTAGCGCGCGGCAAGGTCGCAGAACGTCTTGATCGGTGCGATGTCGCCGTCCATTGAATAGACCGACTCGAACGCGATCAGCTTGGGACGCGCCGGATCAATGCTCCGCAGCCGCCGTTCGAGGTCGGCCGGATCGTTGTGGGCGAAGATCTGCTTCTCGCACCCGCTGTGGCGGATGCCTTCGATCATCGAGGCGTGGTTGAGCGCATCCGACAGGATCACGCAGCCGGGCATCAATCGACCAATGGTCGACAGCGCGGCCTCGTTGGCGTTGTAGCCGGAGGTAAAGATGAGCGCGGCCTCTTTGCCGTGGAGATCGGCGAGCTCCCGTTCCAACAGAACGTGATAGTGATTGGTGCCGGAGATGTTCCGTGTGCCGCCGGCGCCGGCGCCGCAACGGGCGAGTGCTTCCTGCATGGCGGCAATGACGGCCGGGTGCTGCGCCATGCCGAGATAGTCGTTGGAGCACCACACCGTAACTTCCACCGGTCCGTCCGGCCCATGCCAGATGGCCCGTGGAAAGGCGCCGCGGATCCGCTCGAGATCCGCAAAGACCCGATACCGTCCCTCGGCGCGCAATCGGTTCAGCGCATCGGTGAAATAGCGCTCGTAATCCATCCGGGAATCCACTCCCTTCGTCCCGGTTTTCCGTTCATGGCGCGGCAGTTAAGCACCAAAGCGAGGCACTGCAAAGGGTTAACGAGCCTGTTTCCGGGCGGTGCGACAACGTGCCCGACCTCGCGCAGGCAGTGTCCACCGGCCGTCCGCCTATGGGACGGCCGATGGGTGCGGACCTGGCGCGGCGGCCGGGATTTCCCGCCCGGTCCGGTTCAAACGGACGCGAGCTGCTTCTCGCGGACCATTGCCGCCGTGTCGTCGAGGGCGCGGCCGAAGCGCCGGACCATCTCGTCGATCTGATCTTCGGTGATGATCAGCGGCGGGCACAGGGCGACGCGGTCGCCGAACAGCGGCCGCACGATCAGCCCATGCTCCTGCGCCCGTTTGGTGAAGTACTGCGCCATGGCCTGGGCCGGTTCGAAATACTGGCGCGGCGACTTGCTGCGGACGAGCTGGATGGCCCCGATCAGTCCGACCGACTGGACCTCGCCGACGAGCGGGTGATCGGCAAACTGCGCAAGGCCGGCCTGGAAGCGCGGGGCTACCCGCCGGACATGGCTGCCGATGTCGCGCTCCTCGTAGATCTTCAGCGTCTCGATCGCGACGGCGGCGGCGGCCGGATGGGCGGAGTAGGTGAATCCGTGTCCGAAGGTGCCGATCTTTTCGCTCTCGCGCACCATGGCGCGATAGATCGGTTCGGACACGAGCAGGGCCGAGATCGGCAGATAGGCGGAGGACAGCGCCTTCGCCACCGTCATCATGTCGGGGCGGATGTCGAAGGTCTGAGCTCCCCACAGATTGCCGGTGCGATAGAAGCCGCAGATGACCTCGTCGCAGATGAAAAGAATGTCGTACTTCTTGAGGATCGGCTGGATCCTGGCAAAATAGCCGGGCGGCGGGATCAGCACGCCGCCCGCACCCATCACCGGCTCGGCGATGAACGCCGCGATGGTCTCGGGCCCCTCGCGCTGGATCAGCTTCTCGAGGTTGTCGGCGAGCCGGTCGACGAACGCCGCTTCGCTCTCGCCCGGCTCGGCGCCGGTGTAATAATGCGGGCAGTCGGCGTGCACGATATTGGCGATCGGCAGGTCGAAGTCGCGATGGTTGGCCGGAAGCCCGGTCAGGCTCGCCGATGCGATGGTCACGCCGTGATAGGCGCGCATGCGCGAGATGATCTTCTTCTTGTTGGGCCTGCCGAGCGCATTGTTGTAGTACCACACCAGCTTGATCGCGGTGTCATTGGCCTCGGACCCGGAGTTCGCGAAGAACACCTTCGACATCGGGACCGGCGCCATGCTCAGTAGCCGTTCGGCGAGTTCGATGCCGGGCTCGTGCGACTTGTGCGCGAAGACGTGGTACGAGGGCAGATTGCGCATCTGCCGCACCGCAGCCTCGATCAGGCGTTCCTCCGAGAAGCCGAGCGACGTGCACCAGAGCCCGGCCAGACCCTCGATATATTCCTTGCCGCCGTCGTCATAGATGTAGATGCCCTTGCCGCGGGAGATGACGAGGGGGCCTTCCTGCTCGTGAACCTTCAGATTGGTGTATGGGTGGATCAGGCTAGCGATGTCGCGGCTGCTGATCGAGTTGCCTCTGAGATTCGTGCGTGCGTCGTTCATGCCCCGGTCTCCTCGCGGGTGTTCGAAAACATCGGCGCGACCCGGAACGCGTCGCGTCCGGGTCGACTCGTGTCGGCGTTGAAAACTTTACTTTAGGCCGCTGCCCCGGGAGGTGTCGACCGCCATCGCTTCCGGCGCGCCGATAGGTCGCGGCACGGCCGATCGGCGCCGGCCGATTGACTTGGCGCTGAGCACCGGACTGGCTGAGTTTCGGATTCCGGGGGGCATGGTCACCTGCGGGAGCGCCGGGATCCGAACGACGGCGGGACGCCCGGCCGCCCCCGAGAAACAGGCGAACAGGGAGAGCATAATGCGCATGAAAGCCGTTCGCATGGTCGGCAGGTTGGCCGTTGCTGCGGTCATCACCGGGCGGTGCTGGGCGGGGAGGAGGCCAAGACCCTCCGCTGGTCCAGCCAGGGCGACATCCTGACCGACGGTCCGAACCCGGTTCTGTTCCGGCAGCTGACCGAGGTGCGGATCATGAGCGAGGCCTGGGCGGAAAAGCACAACGTGATCCGGCCCCGGAACTTCGTCGAGAATCCCAACTGGTGGAGCAAACGCGACGGCAACGTGACGGAGATCGTGTATCGGCCGATCAAATTGGATGCGACGCGCAAGGCGGCGCTGCTGTCGGGCGAGATCGATCTCGTTCTGGATCCGCCGGTGCAGGACATCGAGCGGTTGAAGCGGAGCGGCAACATCAAGATCGTCGAGGGTACGAGAACCGGACGATCTTCCTCGGTTTCGACCGGCATCGTGACGAGCTGCTCTATTCGAACGTGAAGGACAAAAAACCGTTCGAGAACCTGCGCGTTCGCCAGACCGGCTATCACGCGATCGCATCGAGGCGATCAAGAGCCACACCATGCGTGGCCTGTCGCTGCCGACCGGCTCGATCATCGCCCGCAGGTGAACGGCTTCACGAAGGAGGCCGACGTCCGGCTTCCGCTCGACCGGGCAAGCGCCAAACAGCTCCTGGCCGAGGCGGGCTATCCCAATGGCTTCGAGGTGGTGCTGGACTGCCCGAACAACCGCTACCTCAATGACGAGGAGATTTGCCAGGCTGTGACCGCGATGCTCGCGCAGGTCGGCATTCAGGTGCGCCTGAACGCGATGCCGCGGCCGACCTACTTCCCGGAGATCCAGAAATACGACACCGGCTTCTGCCTGCTTGGTTGGGGTGTGCCGGCCTTCGATGCGCTCTATTTGCTGTAGAGCCTGGCGCAGACCGTCGATCCCAAGACCGGGGACGGCAACTTCAACCTCGGCCCGTTTCTCCAACGCCGAGTTCGATGCGCAGGTCAACCAGATCAAGATCGAGATCGATCAGGAGAAGTGCAACGGCCTGATTGCCCAGGCGCTCAAGCTTCATAACGCCCAGGTGGCCCATGTACCGCTTCATCACCAGATGATCCCGTGGGCGATGCGGAGCGCCGTCGACGTGGTCCACCGGGGCAGACGGCCGCGTCGAGGTCCGCTGGGGGACCATCAACTGAGGGCCCGAGAGGTCAGGCCGGCGTCCATAGGGGCGGGCCTGGCCGTTTGCAGGGGATATCCCGGGTTGTGAAATTGCGCCCGTTCGTCCGCGTCGGCATGGTACACTTGCTTCGCGGGGCGTAACTCGCTATTCCCGCGCGATAATCCGCGTTTGCTGCGAACGACATGATCGCTTTCGTCATCCGACGCCTGATTCAGTCGGTCCTGGTCATGATCGTGGTGGCGTTCGTCGCGTTTTCGCTGTTCACGTACGTCGGCGACCCCATCTCGATCATGCTCGGACAGGACTACACCGAGGCCGATCGCGCCCGCATCGCGGCCGAGCTTGGCCTTGATCGCCCGTTCTTTGTGCAATTCGCCCGCTTCGTGGCGAATGCGGTACAGGGCGAGTTCGGGCTGTCCTACCGGCTGGCGCGGCCGGTCGATGAGCTGATTGCGGAACGACTGCCGGCGACGCTCGAGCTGAGCCTCGTTGCTGCTATCTTCGCCCTCGTCGTCGGCGTTCCGATGGGCGTCTATACCGGTCTCAACCGCGACTCGTGGCTGAGCCGGGTGTTCATGACCGTGTCGCTGATCGGCGTGTCGCTGCCGACCTTTCTCATCGGCATTCTGCTCATCTTCGTTTTCGCCGTTCACCTCGGCTGGCTGCCTTCGTTCGGTCGGGGCGAGGTCGTCCACATCGGATGGTGGTCGACGGGGCTGCTTACCGTAAGTGGGCTCAAAGCGCTGATCCTGCCGGCGATCACCCTCGGGCTGTTCCAGATGACCCTGATCATGCGGCTCGTCCGGTCGGAAATGCTCGAGGTGCTGCGGACCGACTACATCAAGTTCGCCCGCGCGCGCGGCCTTACCAATCGCGCCATTCATTTCGGCCATGCGCTCAAGAACACGCTGGTGCCGGTGATCACGATCACCGGCCTACAGCTCGGATCGATCATTGCCTTCTCGATCATCACCGAGACGGTGTTCCAGTGGCCGGGCATGGGCCTCTTGTTCATTCAGTCGGTGAACTTCGCCGACATCCCGGTGATGGCTGCATATCTATGCTTGATCGCGTTCTTCTTCGTGGTAATCAACCTGATCGTTGATCTTCTCTATTACGTCGTCGACCCGCGGCTGCGCGCCGACCGCGGCGTCGCGGGCGGACATACCGGATAAGCGGCATGGCGACGACGCTCGACTCCGACCCGAAGACGACGCCCGGCCTGTGGGCGCGCTTCCTCGACAGCGACATCTTCTACAGCTTCCGGCGCTCGCCGCTGACGATCGCCGCTGCCATCGTCACCGTCGTGTGCTTCGCGGGTGCATTCCTTGCGCCCTGGATTGCGCCGCACAATCCGCTCGATCTCAGCTCCGTCGATCTGATGGACGCCTATACCCCGCCCGTCTGGATGGCGGAGGGTAATCCGCGCTTCATCCTCGGCACTGACGATCAGGGCCGCGACCTGCTGTCGGCGATCATGTACGGGGCGCGCATCTCGCTTATCGTCGGCTTCTGTTCGGTGATCTTCGCGATGGCGTTGGGCATTACGCTCGGTCTCGTCGCGGGCTATGCCGGCGGGGCGATCGATTCGCTCATCATGCGCATCGCCGATGTACAGCTCACGTTCCCGGCGATCCTGATCGCGCTGCTTATCGACGGCATCGTCCGTGCCGCCTTTCCGCGTGACCTTCACGATCAACTCGCGCTCTATGTCCTGATCTTCGCGATCGGCCTGTCCTACTGGGTGCAGTACGCGCGTACGGTCCGCGGATCGACGCTGGTCGAGAAGAACAGGGAATACGTTCAGGCGGCCCGTGTCATCGGCGTGCGACCGGTCCGGATTCTCTTCTCTCACATTCTGCCGAACGTCATCGGCCCGGTGCTGGTGATCGCGACCATCAATTTGGCGCTCGCTATCATTACCGAGGCGACGCTGTCCTTCCTCGGCGTCGGCATGCCGCCCACGCAGCCGTCGCTCGGCACCTTGATCCGCGTCGGCAACGATTTCCTGTTCTCGGGGGAATGGTGGATCACGCTGTTCCCGGGGGTCGCCCTGGTGACCATGGTGCTCGCCGTGAATCTGCTCGGTGACTGGCTGCGCGATGCGCTCAACCCCAAGCTCCGCTGAGGCCATGGCGCGCCCGCCCGCCAACCATCCCCTGCTCGAGGTCCGCGACCTGCGGGTCGAGTTTCCGACGCGGCGCGGTACGCTCGTCGCCGTCGACGGGGTTTCGTTCCATATCGATCCGGGCGAGGTGCTCGGCGTGGTCGGCGAGTCGGGCGCCGGCAAGTCGCTTACGGGGGCCGCCATCATCGGCCTGCTCGAGCCGCCCGGGCGTATCGCCGGCGGCGAGATCCGTTTCGACGGGCGCCGCATCGACAACCTTCCGTATGAGCAGATGCGGCGCCTGCGCGGCAAGGAGATCGGCGCGGTCTTCCAGGATCCGCTGACCTCGCTGAACCCGCTCTACACGATCGGCCGTCAGTTGACAGAGACGATCCTGACCCACCTGGATGTCACGCCGGCCGAGGCGCGGGAACGCGCGATCCGTCTGCTCCAGGACGTCGGCATTCCGGGGGCGGAGCGACGGATCGATCACTATCCGCACCAGTTTTCCGGCGGCATGCGTCAGCGCGTCGTCATCGCGCTGGCACTTTGTGCCAATCCGCGCCTCGTCATCGCGGACGAGCCGACCACGGCGCTCGACGTCTCGATCCAGGCCCAGATCATCACCCTGTTGAAGCGGCTGTGCCGCGAGCACGGCACGGCGGTGATGCTGGTGACGCACGACATGGGCGTGATCGCCGAGACCGCAGACCGCGTCGCCGTCATGTATGCCGGCCGGATTGCCGAGATCGGCCCCGTGCGGGATGTCATCAAGACGCCGAAGCATCCCTATACGATCGGGCTCATGGGTTCGATTCCCAAGATCGACCGCCGCGAGGCCCGGCTGGCACAGATCGACGGCGCCATGCCCCGGCTCAACGCCATTCCGCCCGGCTGCGCCTTTCATCCGCGCTGTCCCAAGGCGTTCGACCGCTGCCGCGTCGAACGGCCCGATCCGATCCATGTCGACCGCAGTCACGTCGCATGCTGGCTCTACGACCGTGACGACGTGCGGGTGGGGGCCGTCGTCGATGAATGACGCCATGATGTCCACCGACGAACAGCCGCTTCTCGTCGCGCAGGATCTTGCGCGTTATTTCGACGTGTCGCCGCCCTGGCTCAACCGCGTGATCGAAGGCCAGCCGCGTCAGATCCTGCGCGCCGTCGACGGCGTCGACTTCGCCATCCGGCGCGGCGAGACGCTGTCGCTGGTTGGCGAGTCGGGTTGCGGCAAGTCGACCGTCGCGCGTCTCATCGTCGGGCTCTATCAACCGACCCGGGGCTCGATCATGTTCGAGGGCGTCGATCTTGCGACGCTGCGTACCCGCGCACAGGCCGCACCGATACGCCGCCGCTTCCAGATGATTTTTCAGGACCCGTATGCCAGCCTGAATCCGCGCTGGCGGGTCGCGGATATCATCGCAGAACCGATCCGTACGCACCGTCTGATGACGGACCGGGCGGCGATCCGTTGCCGGGTCGACGAGCTGCTCCGGCAGGTCGGCCTTTCACCCTCGGACGGCGAGAAATACCCGCACGAGTTCTCCGGCGGCCAACGCCAGCGCATCTCGATTGCGCGGGCCCTGTCGAGCAAGCCCGATTTCCTCGTGTGCGACGAACCGACCTCGGCGCTCGACGTCTCGGTGCAGGCGCAGATCCTGAACCTGATGAAGGACCTGCAGCGCGAGCTGGGGCTTACCTACCTGTTCATCTCGCACAACCTCGCCGTCGTCTATCACATCTCGGATAGGGTCGGGGTCATGTATCTCGGTCGGCTCGTCGAGCTGGCCGACGTGGAGGAGCTGTTCGCGCGGCCGCAGCACCCCTATACGCGCATGCTGCTCGACGCGATCCCCGATCTCGAGATGACGGGTCGCCCCCGCACGCCCGTTGCGGGCGAGGTGCCCAACCCGATCAATCCGCCGGCCGGCTGCGCCTTCCATCCGCGTTGCCCGTGGGCCAATGAACGGTGCACGCGCGAGCGGCCGGAGATGAAGCCGGCGCCAAACGGCGCGCTCGTCGCATGCCATGCCGTGGAGGAGCGCCGCCTGCCACCCGCGCGCGCCGTTCCGCCGGGTTCTCCGATCTAGCGTGCACAATTCCCCGGCCGGCGGCCCTGGGCGCTTGCGTTTGAGGACCAGGGTGTGAACATATAGGGAACATGATTGCAGTGCTGTATCCTGTCCGTCTCGGCGACCGCGGGCGTCGGGCCGCAGGCTGGCTCGTTCTGTCCGAGGGGGCCGTGCGGGGTATCCTGAGCGCAGGCATGGACGGCGAGGTGATCCTGACCGCAGCGTGCGACCGGCGCATCCAGTCGGACCCGCCGATGATCTTCCGCGACCTCGCCGAAGCCCAGGCTTGGCTCTCGAAACGGCTGCGCGGAACCC
>JGI25327J35509_1003039_pt1 | contig 10851 bp, 8 predicted proteins | sample HigsolmetaAR202D_FD_35509 | JGI IMG/M metagenome (IMG submission 35509)
CCAGCCGCTCGAGCACCCGCCCGCAGGAAGTGAAACCAGGAGGATGAGCGTTCCTGCGGTGAACCGCTGACCGACGCCGCCGGACGCACCGTCCCCAGTTCGTGGTCGGTCTCCCCCTGTGCCAGATGGACCAAGGCAGTCCGATCCGCTCGCGTATCCGCTCCAGCTCGGCTGTGGACATCTCGTCGGTGACCGATCGCACCGTGTGCACGGTGAACCCAGGACGTTCGGTGACGGTGACCGACTGGTGGATGATCCCGCCGATGAGCGCCTTATGGGTGCAGACGGTATCGGCCACGATCCGATCGGCCGTCTCCATGGACATCCGAGCATCGGACGGGTCGGCCGGCAGCCGGGTCAGTCCTTCGAGCGCCGAGTCGAGCAGCNCGGCCTCCTCACCGCACTCCGCGCGGCCCGCCTCGCCGAGCAGCCCGGCGGTCACCGAGGCTATGGCCGGCTCACCGGCCATCCGGTGCGCCGGCCCTCGGGCGAACCTGTCATGCCACCGGTTCAAGCCCGCGCCGCTCTCGGTGCGCACCAGCACCGCCGACGCCCCGTCCATCGGAACCGCGGTGAGCCGGCCGCTGGTGAAGGGCGCCTGCCAGATCATGGCCTGCCCGGCGATCACCAGCCAGTCGCGGTGCAACGGCACCGGCNCATCGCCATCCAGATCCTCCACGCCACCTGGCATGACCCCCGTCCTGGTGCGCACCACCACGGCAGGCATCGGCAGCCGGACCTCACACGGACTTGGCGGCCCGATCGGCCATCAGCTGCCGCAACGCCGCCCGCAGATCGCTGCCGGCCTCCGTCACCCGGACGAACAATCCGGTCAGCTGCCCGGCGAGCTGCGCATTGAGACCGCCCTCGCCGATACCGCCCGACAGCTGGTGCTCCTCCACGGCCACCACCGCGTTGTCACGCTCGATCAGGACGTCGGTGACCTGCACCGGGTTCATCGCGTTGACCAGGAAGGNCCGCCGGTCGCTGGAGTACTGGATGATCTCCAGCCGCTCCCGTCCGAAGGCCCGGTTGAGCAGCTGCTCGGCGCCCTTGAGGCGGTTGGCGCCCCGGCCGATGCAGGCCCCGCGAGCGTCCACGCTCCTGGTGGTGGACGCCACAGCGATCTTGGTCTTGGTTCCGGCGACTCGNGCGATCTTCTTGATCACCACCTCGCCGGTCAGCAACTCGGGAACGAAACCGCACAGGATCCGTCCGACCAGCTCCGGCGCGGTGGCCGACAGAATCAGCCGGCGGCGGTCGGCCTCCGGCTCATCGGACACCCCGGTCACCAACGCGACGATGGTGTCCCCAGGCCGGAGCNGCGGGGGCGAGGCCCCCTCCGGCAGGTCGTAGGCATCGGTCCGGGGCAGCAGCGCCTCCCGGGGACGGCCGGTGCCGACGTCGTAGACGACACAGCGGAAACCGTCGGGTCCGCTGGACTTGATGTGCCCGGTCACCGTCATACCGACGAGCGGGGATTCCAGACCAAGGTCGCTCAGGATGGTTCCCACCGGTCGTGCTTCCTCTCGTCCTCATCGGCCCGTCGCCGCATCGCCCGCCAGGCCCGCTCGGCACCGCCGGCCACAAGGCCCCTGACCTATAAAGTCCGCATCCCTGCGGATCCGCAACCTCAGGCCGCACGCCCGCGCAGGGACGGCGCGAACCGGAACACCACCGGTCCAACATCAGATCACCAAAGACCCAACAAATGAACACCATCTGCTCGAATCGTCATCAATGAACCGGCGTCCATACCGCCGTCTCAACGGGCGCGCTCACGATGGTCTAGGGAACGACCTGGGGTGATCTTCCCTGCTGGGGACCTGTAGCAGGGACGGAGGTTTCAACGGCCGGCTTCGAACGAGGACAAAGAGAACGCACGCAAGTACCGGATCAAGATCATCACGGCATCGGGCCCGTTCGTCGAGCACGGCGCCGATTCCGATGCGCCCTGCAGCCCGCCTTCCCGTGACCGGGAGCAGCCCTGATCGGCCAGCCTCAAGATCATCTACATCTGGTGCCGCGAGATCATCCGCATGCCCGAGCTCATCTGGTCACCGACGGCCGGTGCGAGGAGACAAGCTCGTCTACGACGTCGAGGAGGGCCGCACCGCGGCCACCCGGCTGCTGGTGGGGGAGACGCTGCCGGTCGGCTACGGACTAGCAAGTGGGGCACCGACGCCGACGGCCCGCAGGGCGTCTTCCCGATGACCAAGCAGGAGGCCCGGGAAGCGGGGGTAAGCGACCGGTGCGACGAGGATGCCGACATCGCCGGCGCCGCGAGCGGCCCCATCGCAGCAGCCGACCGCCGGGTCCTGCCCCCGTCTCCCAACGGCCGCCACGACACCCACGCTTTCTGCATCCCACAGAGCGCCCGCGCTCTCGCCCGGCAGGCAGCACCGGTCCGCGGCCAGGAAGACAGGCATTCGCACCGCCCACCCGGTATCCGGGGCGGTCTTATCCGCAGCCGAGCACACCCCAACGACACGCCGACCGCCTGACCGTCCAGCCCGGCACCGACGGACGGGGCGCCGAGAACACCTCCGTCCGGTGTCTCTCAGGAGACGCGCGTATTGACCACCCGGTCAGATTCCAGGATGAAACTCGCGGCCTCATCCGGTGTCACCCCCAGGACGTCGATCACCAACCGGACCGGCCCGATCTTCTCGGCGTCGCAGCCCTGGCACCTGACCCGGTTGCTCCCGTACACCCGCAGCGACGGCTTCTGGTCACCGTTGCGGTGTCGCTGCGGACGCGGGCAGTACCACACCCCCTCCTCATCGGCGGAGGAGCCCAGCCGTTCCAGCACCGTTCGCACGTCGGCCGCGTTGGCCTCGGCGATCCGCCGGTTGCGCGGAGAGAGCGGCACCGGCGGCACGATCTCGGGCCGATTCCGGGCGGCCCGCTGCCGCTGCCGGTATGCCACCGCCTCCTGCCGGATCTTCTCCAGGTCGATTCCCTGACGGGGATCGTCCTTGGCGGATGGGACGGGCTCAGTCCCGGTCGACAGGTAGGGGAACCGGTCATCGGCCCGCCGCCGCAGCGCCGCGACAAGCACGAACAGAGCCAGCGCATCCCTGGTGGAATCCGGCGGAACCATCCGCAGGCGCGCCGCGTACCGGATCACGCTCGCGGCCTCCGGGGTGACCAGATCCGGCGCGTTGGGGTCGATCCAGACGGTCGGTATCCCTTCCGCCTTCGGGCCACCGACCTGAGCCCACATCAGGAACTCCGAAGGCCGGCCGGCATCGGGGAACGCCGCACCGTCGGGGGCCAGCCGGGAGAACTCCAGCACGACCCCCTCGGCATAGGCGTCCACCCGCCGACCCGCGAACCCGCACAGCGCCGCGTACATCACCAGTCCGAGGGGACCATCCGGCGCCATGTAGAGGACACGGGCCCGCATGTCCGCCGCCGTCAGCCCGCTGTTCTCCAGCGCGGCGACGGCCGAGGCCACGGCATCACCCTCTCCCGGGACGAGCTCGACGGTCTTGACGCCTTCGGGCGCCGGCGGAGAGCCGGCGGTCCGGACGGCGAGTACATAGTCGGTGGGCTTGCGCATCGCCTCTCCTTTGTAGGTGCGTTCCGGGGCTACACACCTGACCGTCCTTCCCAGGGGAGAGGACGCACCATATTCCTTCGGGAACTTGCCGATCCGCCTCGCATAGAAATTGTCATCTACGGAGACGAAGCCGGTCCCCGACCGGCATCGTGCTGAACCCGAAGGTCCGGTCTCCGAGGTTACCGCCGGTCGGCTGCCGCCGAAGGCGGACGGGAAGAGGTGTGGAGTGGTCACCAGCCGACAGGTCAAGGAAGAGTTCTACATCCGGCGTGTCTTCGACGACAACGTGCCGATCTTCATCGAGGCGACCGAGTATGCCAGGAAGCAATCGCCCTACCCGCTCAGCTCGAAGAAGGCGCTCAAAGCGACGTGCGGAGTACGGACCGACAATGGTGTGGTCGCCTTCAGCCTGCGCACCTACACCGCCAGGCAGGCCGAAAAAGAGGTCGAGAACGTCACCTCCACCGTCGAAGGCAGGCGGGTCTCACGCAACGTGCTGCATCCCCGGATGCCCCGCAGAACCCTGCATGAGCTGATCACAACAGCCCATGTGCTGTCGGAGGTGCTGGGCNATGAAGTGATCGTCGAGCACGACGGCCGGTTGCATGTGCTGAAACTGATCCGCACCGGCGAGGAGGCCGACCTTCGGCTCACGGGTCTGCTGACCGANACCGAGGACGGGTACGTGCGCTCGGAGGCGTTCGACGCGGTGTTCACGCTCCCGGTGGCCAGGGTTCACCTGCGCATCTTCCTGCGTTCTCCGATCCGCGACCGGATCCTCGCCTACGCCTTCAACGGTTACCTCGACCGCAAACCCGGCCGGCCGGAGACGGTGGTCCGGGCGACCGCGATGGCCCTCAACAGCCTCATCGGCCTGGCGACGTTCCGGATGCTGTCCGGACTCGACCGCGTACGGGTGCCACCGGCGCCGTTGGGCGGCGAGATCCGTCCGCGCACTCCCGAGGAACGAGTGATCTTCCGTGTCCCCGTCCTGCTGTTCACCGACGAGGGAGTCCCGGCGGCACGCGGCCATGTCGGCGCGGAGATCGATCTGGACCGCGTCGACCCGGTGACCGGCGATCTGATCGTGCACATCACCGAAGGCGAGGAGCTGGAGTGGAACCCCGCCTTGGCGGGCACGGCGAAGTTCCAGGACTATGNGCGGGTACTCGCCGAGACCATTTCGGCCATGGTCAACTCGGCCCTTGGCACCGAGCGGGTGCATGACCTGGCCTACGACATCATGCTGTCGAGTCTCTCGCCCGAGGCCCTGCCCGCCCTGCGTGCCGCCGTCAGCGGCCTTCCCGGGCTGGCCGCCAAGCCGAGCAGGGCCGAGGTTCGCCTGGCGCAGCCCACACCTTGATCTCTTGTGGCGCGCGGGCGGCATCGCCGAGGGCGCGGAGGCGCAACGGGTGGACGGCACGCCGCGCGTCCTCGGCATTGAACCCCTGCCAACGCTGCGGCCGTCCCATTGCGGGCCGGTGAGCGGGTGTCCCGGCCGCCGCGTTCCCCGGGCACGGCTCCGGAATGTCGGTCCCGCCGGCGGGTATCTCGCATGCTGGGAAAACCCGTTCGTAATCCAGCCGGCCGACGTCGGTAGACTCGANGGACGGTACACGCCGATTCCGATTCCGAGGAGCACCCACCCGTGGCTCTTGTCGTGCAGAAGTACGGTGGCTCCTCCGTTGCAGACGCCGAGTGCGTCAAGCGAGTCGCTCAGCGCATCGTCGCCACGAAGAAGGCGGGCAACTCCGTCGTGGTCGTGGTCTCCGCCATGGGCGACACTACGGACGAGCTGATCGACCTGGCCGAGCAGGTCAGCCCGCTGCCGCCGGCCCGCGAGCTGGACATGCTGCTGACGGCCGGGGAGCGGATCTCGATGGCCCTGCTGGCGATGGCCATCGCCAACCTGGGCCATGAGGCACGGTCGTTCACCGGCTCCCAGGCCGGTGTGATCACCGACGGCTCCCACGGCAAAGCCCGGATCATCGACGTCACGCCCGGCCGCATCCGCAGCGCCCTGGACGAGGGCGCCATCGCGATCGTGGCGGGCTTCCAGGGCGTCTCGCAGGACACCAAGGACATCACCACGCTGGGCCGGGGCGGCTCCGACACCACCGCCGTGGCGCTGGCCGCCGCTCTCGGCGCCGACGTGTGCGAGATCTACACCGACGTGGACGGGGTCTTCACCGCCGACCCGCGGATCGTGCCGACCGCCCGCCGCATCCCGCGCATCTCGTACGAGGAGATGCTGGAGATGGCGGCCTGCGGCGCCAAGATCCTCCACCTGCGCTGTGTGGAGTACGCGCGCCGCTACGACATCCCGATCCACGTCCGCTCGTCCTTCAGCCAAAAGCCCGGCACCTGGATCACCGACAGCACCGAGGGAAGTGAGATGGAGCAGCCGATCATCTCCGGCGTCGCCCATGACCGCAGCGANGCCAAGGTCACCGTGGTGGGCGTGCCGGACAAAGTGGGCGTGGCCGCCACCATCTTCTCGGTGCTCTCCGACGCCGGGATCAACCTGGACATGATCGTCCAGAACGTGTCGGCCGCCGCCACCGGGCGCACCGACATCTCCTTCACGCTGCCCGGCACCGACGGGCAGACCGCGCTGACCGCGCTGAACAAGGCCAAGGACCAGATCGGCTTCGAGTCGCTGCTGTATGACGACCGGATCGGCAAGGTCTCGCTGATCGGCGCCGGGATGCGCTCGCACCCCGGGGTCACCGCCAAGTTCTTCACCGCGCTGGCCGACGCCGGCGTCAACATCGAGATGATCTCCACNTCGGAGATCCGCATCTCGGTGATCGTTTCCCAGGACGATGTGGAGGCCGCGGTCAACGCCGCCCACCGGGCCTTCGACCTGGACGCCGACCAGATCGAGGCGGTGGTTTACGGAGGCACCGGACGATGAGCAAGCCCACTTTGGCCGTGGTCGGCGCGACCGGCGCCGTCGGCAGCGTGATGCTGGAGCTGCTGTCCACCCGCGAGGACGTCTACGGGGAGATCCGCCTGGTGGCCTCGCCCCGGTCGGCCGGCAAGAAGCTGACCGTNCGCGGCGAGCAGCTGGAGGTCCTGGCGCTGGCCCCCGAGGTCTTCGAGGGCGTGGACATCGCCATGTTCGACACCCCCGATGAGGTGTCCAAGCAGTGGGCCCCGATCGCCGCCGAGCACGGCGCGGTGGCGGTCGACAACTCCGGGGCCTTCCGCATGGACCCGGACGTGCCGCTGGTGGTGCCGGAGGTGAACGCCGAGGCCGCCCGCAACCGGCCCAAGGGCATCATCTCCAACCCCAACTGCACCACCCTGTCGATGATCGTGGCGATGGGCGCGCTGCACCGCCGCTACGGGCTGCGCGAGCTGGTGGTGGCCTCCTACCAGGCCGCCTCCGGCGCCGGGCAGGCCGGCATCGACACCCTCTACGACCAGCTGGAGAAGGTCGGCGGCAACCGCGAGCTGGGGGTGCGCGCCGGGGATGTGCGCCGGGCGATCGGCGATGACCTGGGGCCGTTCCCCGCGCCGCTGGCGATGAACGTGGTGCCGTGGGCGGGGTCTTTGAAGGAGGACGGCTGGACCTCCGAGGAGATGAAGGTCCGCAACGAGTCCCGCAAGATCCTGGGCCTGCCGAACCTGCGGGTCAGCGCCACCTGCGTGCGGGTGCCGGTGGTGACCACCCATTCGCTGGCCGTCCACGCGGTCTTCGACCAGCCGGTGGACCAGCGGGAGGCCCAGGAGGTGCTGGCCGCCGCCCCCGGCGTGGTGCTGGTGGACGACCCGGCGGCCGGGGAGTTCCCGACCCCCGCCGACGTGGTGGGCACCGACCCCACCTGGGTGGGCCGGGTCCGCCGCTCGCTGGACGACCCCAACGCGCTGGACCTGTTCCTGTGCGGGGACAACCTGCGCAAGGGCGCGGCGCTCAACACCGCTCAGATCGCCGAGCTGGTGGCCGCCGAGCTGACCTCCTGATCCCAGGGCTCNCCGAACGGCCCCGGACGCAAGGCGCCTTGCGTCCGGGGCCGTTCGTCGTCGCTGGGTGTTCCCCGTGAAACAGTGCGGCCGGACGCCACCGGCGGCGTCCGGCCGCACCTGCACCGCGAATCACCGGGCAGGACCGCGGCGGCACGGTTCTCCTTCCTCCCGTGCCGTTCGGCCCGTGGTCAGTTCATGAAGTAGATGTTCACCGCGTACTCGCGCTGCAGCTTGGGCTCGGCCGTCTCCGCAGCGGGCTGCGCGGCGGTCTCCTCGGCGGGCCGCTGCGGGGCGATCTGCACCGGCTGCTGCAGCTCCGGCGCCCGGCTCCCCTGGGACTCGATCTGCTGTGCCGGGGTCTCCTGCCGGATCTGCGGCTGCTGCTCCTGGGTGCTTTGGAACTGCTCCGGGCTCAGCGACGCGGGCAGCACCTGGAACTGCTCAGGGCTCTGCGCCTGGTCCAGGTAGACCGGCTGCTGCGGCACCTGGTAGTGCTCCGGGCCCCAAGCAGCCGGCGGCTCCTGGAACTGGCTCGGGTAGATCGGCTGCTGGTACTGCTCCGGGTTCAGCGGCGCGGGCGGCACCTGGAACTGCTCAGGGCCCTGCGCCCGATCCAGGTACATGGAGTGCTGCGGAGCCTGCGGCTGCTGGTACTGCTCCGGCCCCATGGGACGCTGCGGCGTCTGGGCCTGGTCCAGGTAGACCGGCTGCTGCGGCACCTGGTGGTACTCCGGGCCCCAAGCAGCCGGCGGCTCCTGGAACTGGCTCGGGTAGATCGGCTGCTGGTACTGCTCAGGGCCCTGCGCCTGGTTCAGGTAGGGCGGCTGCTGCGGCGCCTGGTAGTACTCCGCGGCCCTCGGCNCCTGGGCGTCCGAGGGGAACTGCGGCGCCTGGTACCAGTCCAGGGCGGGCTGCTGCTGCGGGATCTGGTAGTCCTGCGGGTCCTGGTACGCCTCAGGGCTCTGGTACTCCTGAGGCAGCTGGTACAGCTCAGTGCCCAGGTACTCGGCGAGCCGCGCCGGCACCCCCTGCCGGTAGTCGGTCTGCTCGGAGGGCAGGGACGGCGCCTGCAGTTGGGCGTACGGCGCCGCCGGCGGCGGCACGACCGGACGGACGGCCACCGCCTGCGCGGCCGTGGCCGCCACGGTGATCATTGCACCGCCGACGACCGCCGAGCACAGGCCGCAAGCCAGTGTGCGTTGGATTGCCTTCATGGAGTGATCTCTCTATGCGGCTGACGGGCCCCCGGCTCTCGGGGAACCCCAGCGACCCTTCATTGCTAAGGGTTAGTGATTCNCCACTCTCCGCAGTAACCCTGTCCTCAGGGTTAGATCAGCCTTACCGCCGGTCGCACTTGGTCATCCCATAAAGGTCGCCTTCGCCGCCGATCCCCCTGCACGGCGCCGATTCCGGCCGGTAGGGTGCCCGCCCGCCGCCATCGGCCCTTACGCCTTTTTGAGCAGCAGCCCTCAAGGGACGCACCGNCAAGGGTCCGGCTTGCCGTCCCAGATCCCCCAGTCCGCGGAAACGACACGCGCCGCGTGAAGCCGGGGCATTTCCTCCGGCGGCTTTCAAGCGATCCCGCCCTCCCGTCCCGGAGACTCCCGTCACAGCGCCCGCGCCATTGACCTCAAGCAAGGTTCAGGTTGAAAGCTGGTCGTCACCCGGCCGGAAAGCCCGTGCAACGAGATCAGGAGCCCACCATGTCCCAGGACCCTCTCCGCCTCGTGATCCTCACGGCGAGCCTGCAGCCGGGCCGGCTCGGCCCGATCGTGACCGGCTGGTTCGCCGACCGCGCCCGACGGCGAACGGACCTGAGCGTCGATGTCATCGACGCCTCGGCGGAACTGCCGCCGGTGGAACGCTCAACGGCGGCGCGCACCGCGGTGGGCCGGCGCCTGGCGGCGGCCGACGCCTTCGTCGTGGTGACCCCCGAGTACAACCACAGCTTCCCCGGCCCGCTGAAGCACCTGATCGACCAGTACACCGCCGAATGGCGGGCCAAGCCGGTCGGTTTCGTCTCCTACGGCGGCATCTCCGGCGGCCTGCGCGCGGTGGAACAGCTCCGCCTGGTCTTCGCCGAACTGCACGCCGCCACCATCCGCAACACCGTCAGCTTCCACCGCGCCCGGGAACGCTTCGACGGCGACGGCAACCCCAAAGACCCCGACAGCGAAACCGCCGCCACCGCCCTGCTCGAGCAGCTCTCCTGGTGGGCCCACGCCCTGCGCGACGCCCGAACCGCCCGCCCTTACGTGGCTTGATCCTCGCGGCCCGGTTCAGCGGATCTCCAAGCTCGGCTCAGGGCGGAAGCGCACGAACCGCCACAGGCGCCACCAGAAACGAGGCGCACGGCCGCCCATGGCTTCCTCCATCGGGCCTGCCGGTCGAGGAGACACCCGGTAACGGGCAGGGGTGCCGGCGCCACGCCTGGTGGCGCTTTGCGCCGACCAGGACGGCGTGGCGATATGGGACGTCCTGCAGGAGGCCGAAGCCGCATGTGCCGCCGTGCCGGCCCGCCCTGGTGCGGGATGCCGAGCCGGACGAGCGTTTTCTCGTCCCGCACCCGCCCGCGTCCAAGTCCCGTCCGGCCGAACGGCCACCTCTCGCACCGGACGAGAGACATCGCGCCGATAAAACTCCAGCAGACGGAGTTCCAGCGTCTCGGGGCTGTCCGCCTCCAGAAGCCGGTCTCTGCCTCGCCGATCGCGGACCATGGCCCACCAACTCCCGGTGTGGTTCCCCCGCCAGATCAACGCCGNGGGGAACCNGCCGGGCGGCACGGCCGNNGCGCACCTTTCTTCTAGCGGTGCCGNCGGCGCGGCGGTCCTCACCGCGCCTCCCCCGCGCCCGCGGACAGTCGGCCCCTGAGCGCGAGCGCGGCGTCGGTGATCCGGTCGGACGGGGCGAGCGGCTCCCCCGTACCGGTGAAGAACCACAGCGTCCCGGCGTCCTCGGCCCGCCGGCGGCAGACGACCAGGGCGACCACGGTCCCGGTCCCTTGGTCCCGGACGAGCAGGCCGCGGTCGCTGAGGTCCACCTCCATCCGATGCGCCGCCAAGTGCGCGGCGAGCGCCGCCAGCCGGTCCTGCGGCATCCTGCGGTCGTTCACAGATCAGCACCGCCTTGCTGGTCAAGGCCCTGGGACGCCCGATGCGGACGCATCGGCCCGAGGCCGCCTCCGTTTCCCGATCTCGTTCGAAGCCGCACGGCGCCCGCTCCGGTTCGCGGGTGACGGGGGGAAGGAGCGGGCCGCCGTACGGCGACGGGTCACTGCCGGTGCTCGATCCGGGGGTGATCGCGGCTCCCGGCGC
>JGI25327J35509_1003045_pt1 | contig 10846 bp, 9 predicted proteins | sample HigsolmetaAR202D_FD_35509 | JGI IMG/M metagenome (IMG submission 35509)
GATCCGCCCGCCGAACCACCGCCAGAGCTTCGCTTTCGGCGGGGGTCACGCCGGCGCCTCAGTCGACCGCGATTAGCGCCGCAGCGACCGCCCGCTCTTCCGCCAAAAGCACGTTGAATGTCCGCACCGCCGCGCCCGTAGACATGATCTCCACCGCCATTCCGGCAGCCTTCAGGACCTTGCGCAGGTCCGGTGCAAGCGGCTCGAGCCGTTCGCCTGTCCCTACAAGCAGGATCTCTATCTTTTCGGACTCCGCAACTACGGGGGCGAAATCGGCCTCGGTCAGCGTTGGAGGACTCTGCGGCTGCCATCCATGGATTCCGGATGGCAGGAAGAGAAGCGAGCCGCGATGCGACATGTCGGCGAAGCGGAAACCGCCATTGCCATAGGCGTCGATCGGCGCGCGGCTGGGAAAATGTGCCCTGCGTATCTGCATGCCTTCTGCCATCAGGTTGCCGAAACCTGCTTGCCCTCAGCCTTTAGATCTCTAGCTTCGCCAGCCCGAATCTCCTCTTCGGAAATGAGCGGCCCCTTGGCCGGCCGCAGGTTGAAGAAGATGAGCGCCGGGGCAGAGATGAAGATCGACGACAGGGTGCCGATTACCACGCCGAAGATCATCGACGCCACGAACGAGCGGATCACCTCGCCGCCGAAGAAGTACAGCGCAACGAGGGCCAGCAACGTCGTGACCGACGTCATCACCGTACGGGCGAGCATCTCGTTGTCCGAGAGGTCGAGCAGCTGGCCGAGAGGCATCTTCTTGAAGCGGCGCAGGTTCTCGCGGACGCGGTCGTAGATCACCACCGTGTCGTTGAGCGAGTAGCCCACGATCGTCAGCATCGCAGCCACGGTCGTGAGGTCCACCTGGATCTGCGTCACCACGAGGAAGCCGAGAGTAAGGCAGATATCGTTGATGGTGGACATGATCGCGCCGATGGCGAACTGCCATTCAAACCGCACCCACACGTAGATCATGATGCCCGCCATGGCGACGAGGATACCGACAATGGCCGACCACATGAGTTCATTGGACACCGTCGGCCCCACGACCTCCGTGCGGCGGATGTCGTAGTCAGCCGACAGGATCTGCTGCGCCTTCTGCACGGTTGCATTGCCAGTGGCCTCATCCTCGGCGGCGCCGAGGCGGATCAGTGCGTCAGACGCTTCGCCGAAGCCCTGAACCTGCACCTCGTGGATGCCAGCCTCCGAGAGCTTCTGGCGGATCTCGCCGATGTCGGCCTGGCCGTTCTTCGCCCGCACCTCGATCAGCGTGCCGCCGGTGAAGTCAATGCCGAAGTTCGGCTTGACCGTGAACACCAGCACAATGGAGGCGATGCTGAGCAGGATCGCCAGGGCAAAGACCTGCAGGCGCACCTTCATGAACGGAATGCGCGTCACCTCAGGCACGAGGTGGATGTAGCCCTTCGGAACCTCGGTCGGCCTGCTGCGGCGCAGCCAGAATGCCACCACCCAGCGCGTGAAGGTGAAGGCGGTGAACAGCGTCGTGCAGATACCGATGGCGAGCGTTACCGCGAAGCCCTTCACCGGACCGGTGCCGACCACGAACAGCACGAGCGCCGCGATGAGGGTCGTCAGGTTGGAGTCGACGATCGTCGCCAGCGCGCGCTCAAAGCCGGCGTCGAACGACTTGAGCACCGACCGTCCGAGCCGCCGCTCCTCGCGGATGCGTTCGTAGATCAGCACGTTCGAGTCCACGGCCATGCCAATGGTAAGCACGATGCCCGCGATGCCGGGCAGTGTCAGCGTAGCCCCTAGCACCGACAGGATGGCGATGATCATCACCACGTTCAGAACCAGCGCCAGGTCGGCGATGATGCCCAGGAAGCCGTAGGCCATGATCATGAAGATGATCACGAGCACCGAACCGATAATGGAGGCTGCAATACCCGCGTCGATCGAGTCCTGGCCGAGGCCGGGGCCCACGGTGCGCTCTTCCACCACCGTCAGTGTGGCCGGCAGAGCGCCCGCCCGTAGCAGCACCGCCAGATCATTGGCGCTCTGAACGGTGAAATTGCCGGAGATCTGTCCCGTGCCGCCTAGGATTGGCTCGCGGATCTGCGGAGCGGAGATAACCTTGCCGTCAAGTACGATGGCGAAAAGTCGGCCGACATTCTGCTGGGTCGCCTGTCCGAAACGAGTGGCTCCCCTTGTGTCGAACCGGAAGGTGACGATCGGCTGATTGGTCAGCTGATCGAAGCCGGCCTGAGCATCGACGAGGTTCTCGCCGGAGACGATCACCCGATCCTCGATGATATAGGGTATGGGCGGATTGTCGGTCGAGTACATGACCGAGGTGCCAACAGGCGGCCGGCCCTGGATCGCCTCCTCCACCGGCATGGACTGGTCCACCATCTGGAAGGTAAGCCGCGCGGTCTGGCCGAGGATGTCCTTCAGGCGGTCGGGGTCCTGAAGGCCTGGCACCTGGACGAGNATGCGATCGTTGCCCTGCCGCTGAATGACCGGNTCAGTCGTGCCGAGCTCGTTAACGCGGCGGCTTACAACCTCGATGGATTGCTCCACGGCCGAGGAGATGCGGTAATTCATCCCCTCATCCGTGAGAGTGAGACGGAAGAGGCCTGGCTCGGGCTCGCTGAGCTCAAGCTCCCTTATNACGCCGCCGCCGAAAAGGCTGGAGGTGATGGGTTGCGTCAGCTCCTCGAGCGCCTTGCGGGCAGCCTCCACCTCTCCGGTACCCCGGATGCGCACCTGAACCGATTGGCCGGCGGTGGAAAGCCCGGTGTAGCCGATGCGCTTCTCGCGCAGCACACTGCGCACATCGTCTCTCACGCTTGCCAGACGTTCCGAAACCAGCGAATTGCGCTCGACCTGCAGCAGGATATGCGAACCGCCCTGCAGATCGAGGCCCAGCGTCATCGGCCGCGACGGCGCCCAGCTCGGCAGCGAGGCCAGATAGGATTGCGGGATAACATTGGGCGCGGCGTACAGGATGCCCAATATGACGACGAGCCAGATGGAGAACGTCTGCCAGCGCGAGAAATAGAGCATGTTGCCTCGTGTTTTTCGGCCGTTTCCGGCGCTATGTCCCGGTGCGGCCTACTTGCCGTTCTTGTCAGAGACCGGCTCCCCCTTGGTCCGGACTTCGGCGAGCATCGCGCGCAGGGCCGTGACCTTCATGCCGCCGCCCAGATCCACCTCCAACTCAGCATCGTTGATAACCTTGGTCACCTTGCCGACCAGCCCGCCGCCCGTCACCACCGTATCGCCCCGGCGGACGGCCGCGAGCATCTCTTGCCGCTTCTTCATCTGTTGGCGCTGCGGCCTGATGATAAGGAAATACATAATGACGAAAATAAGCACGAAAGGCAGGATGCTGACGAAAACATCCGGTGCTCCCGCACCCGCCTGGGCATATGCCGGTGTCACAAACATGAAGAACTCCCCAAATGCGGAAAGGACTGGAGCGCCGCCAGCCCGCCAAAGTCGGGCGGAATATAGAGGTTCAGCCCCTCTTTGCAACAGTTTGGCGTGTTGTGAGAGCCATCTGCGCAACGAAAATTGAACCGCTTGAAAATCACCTGTCGGTGTGACAGAACCGTACCGTACGGTACTGTTTTTTGCGGAAATGGAACGACGCAATGGCGGAAAAAGCCCTCCAGGCGCTGACCGAAAAGCTCGATCGTTTGATCGAAGTGGTCTCCCGCATGGCTCCTGCGCCCGTGCTGCCGCCCGATTTCGAGAGTGCCGACTGCTTTGTCTGGCAGGCTGAAGACGGCGTGCTTGTGCCCGTTCCCCGCGTCAACCGCGTTGAGCTTGAGCTCATCAAGGGCGTCGACCGGGTGCGCGACATACTTCTCGACAACACCCGCCGCTTCGCTCTGGGGCTGCCGGCAAACAATGCGCTTCTGTGGGGCGCGCGCGGCATGGGCAAGTCCTCACTGGTGAAGGCTGTGCATGCGCATATCAACCGCAACAAGGAAGCCTCAGGCCCGCTGAAGCTTGTCGAAATCCACCGCGAGGACATCGAGAGCCTGCCCCGGCTGATGACGCTTCTCAAGCAGTCAGTGCACCGCTTCATCCTATTCTGCGACGATCTTTCCTTCGACCAGGAGGACACCTCCTACAAGTCTCTGAAGGCGGCGCTGGAAGGCGGCGTAGAGGGCCGGCCGGAAAACGTGATCTTCTACGCCACGTCGAATCGCCGCCATCTCCTGCCGCGCGACATGATCGAGAACGAGCGCTCGACGGCCATTAATCCGTCGGAAGCGGTGGAGGANAAGGTGTCGCTGTCGGACCGCTTCGGCCTCTGGCTCGGCTTCCACAAGTGCTCGCAGGACGAGTATCTGGCCATGGTCGAGGGCTATGTCACCTATCACGACCTGCCCGTGGACCCGCAGGTGCTGCGCGCCGAGGCCCTGGAGTGGGCGACCACCCGCGGCAGCCGTTCCGGCCGCGTGGCATGGCAGTTCATCCAGGATCTGGCCGGACGCCTAGGCCGACAATTGAAAGATTGAAGAGCGAGCCCCGCCCGCACTTTGCGAGCGGGAGTTCTTGCCAGCGGGAACCGCTTTGGGAGCTGCCGATCCATCAACGCCGCTAAACTGACCGAAAAGACAAATTGACTTGTCTGGCGCGCGGTGGACGATTAAGCAACCGGCAGGCGAATTGCATCCACGCATCGCCGAATACTGGCTGCGGCCTGTGAGCCGCTACGATCCACGGGAAATGCTGGTTATGTCGGCCCTGGCTATGGGCGCGGGCGCGCCCCCGGTCAATCTCTGGCTTTCCGAAGCGCGCGCCACGCTGGCGCTCGCCTGGCCGATGATTCTGACCAATCTGGCACAGACCGCCATGACCGTGACGGACGTGATGATGCTGGGGCGGCTTTCACCGGAAGCGCTCGCCGCCGGAACGCTGGGTCACAATCTCTACTTCATGCCAATCATCTTTGGCCTCGGCCTCCTGACAGCCGCCTCTCCCATGATGGCGAGCGCGCTCGGCCGTAAGCTGCATTCGGTGCGCGAGGTGCGGCGCACGGTGCGTCAGGGCCTGTGGCTCGCGGTGATCGTTTCCCTGCCCATTTGGGCGGTCCTCTGGCACACCGAGGACATTCTCCTTGCGATGGGGCAGGACCAGGAGCTGAGCGCCGAAGCAGCCGGCTATATGCGTGCGCTGCAATGGGCCGCCCTGCCCTTCTTCAGCTATGTCGTGCTTCGCTCCTTCATTTCAGCGCTGGAGCGGCCCCGCTGGGCGCTGGTCGTCGCCTTCCTGTGCGTCGGCTTCAATGTGCTGGCCAACTGGGTGCTCATCTTCGGGAATCTCGGCTTCCCCGCCTACGGCGTGGTTGGGGCCGGAATGGCCACCACGCTTTCCAGCGTCTTCCTGTTTCTCGGTTTGACCGCAGTGGTCTCACTCGACCGGCAATTCCGGCGCTTCAGCATATTCGGCCGGCTGTGGCGGCCAGATTGGCCGCGTTTCCGGTCGATGTTGCGTCTTGGGTTGCCGATCGCGGCCATCCTCACCTTCGAGGTGTCGATCTTCAACGCGGCCGCCCTGTTGATGGGACTGATCGACACGGTTTCGCTGGCCGCACACGCCATAGCCATCCAGATCGCGTCGGTGAGCTTCATGGTGCCAATGGGCCTTGGCCAGGCGGTCACCGTCCGGGTGGGCCGAGCCTATGGTGCGCAGGATGCACTCGCCATCACGCGCGCGGGCTGGACCGCCTTCGCAATGGGCGTCAGCTTCATGGGCTGCATGGCGCTCCTGATGCTTTTCGCGCCACGGCTGCTGATCGCGGGCTTTCTCGACCTTTCGGCACCGGAGAATCAGCCCGTTATCGCCATGGCGGCGACGTTCCTGGCCTTTGCCGCCTTGTTCCAGATCTTCGACGGGGCACAGGCCGTGGGAAGCGGCATGCTGCGCGGCCTGCATGACACCACGGTGCCCATGATCTATGGTGCCATCGGCTATTGGGGCGTTGGCCTGCCCTTGGGCGTCGTCCTGGCCTTTCCGCTGGGTTTTAAAGGGATCGGCATCTGGATCGGCCTTTGCGCAGGGCTCTCCATCGTCGCCGTGCTCCTGGTCTCGCGCTGGCTCGGGCGTGAGCGGCTGCTGCCTTTCGCGGCGTAAACGCCAGCCTCTGCGTCTCCTGTACCGGCGCGAAGCATGTTATGGAGAATACGAAGACCGCAACCCGCCGCACGGCGGAACGGAGCCGCTCATGCTGTCACGCCTTTTCCTTACAGGCGCCATTGTCGCGCTCGCTCTTTCCTCGGCCGGTGCGCAGCCGGCCTATCTCGATGACCGGTCCAACCCGGTGATGCTGATCCGTTCGCTCTACAACGCGATCAACCGGAAGGAATATGCCCGCGCCTACGCCTATTTCGAGGAACCGCCTGCCCCAACGCTGACGGAATACGCTGCGGGCTATGCCGATACAGAGCATGTCGAGGTGGTGACCGGCACGGCGACCTCCGAAGGAGCCGCCGGCAGCATCTTCTATTCGCTGCCCGTCGCTCTCGAGGCGCGCGGCACCGATGGCGAACACCGGATGTATTCCGGCTGCTATACATTCCGCTTCATCCAGCCCGCAGCACAGACGACACCCTACAGGCCGCTTTCCATCGTCCGCGGGGAGATGCAGGAGGGAGAGCCGGCGGAAGGCAACCTGGAAGACCTTCTGCCTCCAAGCTGCGGAGACGGCGAGCCTGTCTCCGTCGATCCCCTGCTTCAGAAGGCCGAACGGATCTTCGAAGCCGCCTATGGAGATATTTGCGACGAGGGCCTCGAAAGACAGCCGGAAAAACATGCGATACGCGGTAGCGCTGACGACGGGAACGAGGCGACTCTCATCCGCTTCCGTTGCGTTCAGGGCGCCTATACGGAAGGTCACGTCTATCTGCTCTATGATGGGAGCGGCACGCTTACGCCCTTGCATTTTGCCCTACCCGAGCTCGAAATCCGCTACGAGAACGACGACCCGGAGGCCGCCGTCGAGGAGATTCGGGTGATCGGCTACAGGGCGTCCTTCATGCTGGCCGATTCATTCTTCGATCCGCAGGAGCTGAGCATCACATCCCACGCCAAATGGCGGGGCGTCGGAGACATCTCTTCGACCGGCAAATGGCTTTACAGGGAACGCGACTTCACGCTGGTGCGATATGACGTGGATGCCAGCCGTGACGGCGAGATCAATCCCGAAACGGTCATCGACTACGAGATCGCGCCGTAACATAAGGCGCCCATCACCTGCCTACGTGTACGATTCGCCTATATTCTCCTCCGCGACGCGGAAACCGAAGCCCGCAAACAGCCTCAGGAGATTTGCGGCCGGGCGGCGGGAGGTGAAAAGGGCAATATCCGGGCCCTCCGCTGGGCGGGGCCTGGACAGTTCCTGCGCGAGCGTCAATGCGCGTCTTGCTATCGCTTCGGAGGTATCGATCCAGTCGACCGGCCAGGGCGCTGTCTTGCGCATCCGGTTGACCAGGAACGGATAGTGGGTGCAGGCGAGCACCACGATATCCGTGCGTCGCTCGCCATGTTCCAGGAAGCAGGGAGCGATTTCCGCGCGCACGGCTTCCTCGTCCACGAAGCCCTCACGCATATATTGCTCGGCAAGCCGGGCAAGATTCTCACTGCCCACAAGCCTTACGTGGCACTTTGCGGCGTATTGGGCGATCAGATCGCGCGTGTATTGCCGTCTCACCGTACCGGGTGTCGCAAGCACCGAGACGAGGCCGGAGCGGGTGCGCTCGGCCGCCGGCTTGATGGCCGGCACCGTGCCTACGAAATGCTGGCCGGGATAGGCCGCGCGCAGATCGGAAATTGCGAGAGTGGAGGCGGTGTTGCAGGCAATGACAATGAGCGCGGGCGAAAAGCGGGATATCAGACGGCCGAACAGTTCGATCAACCGCGCCCTAAGCGCCTCCTCTTCCCAGGCCCCGTATGGGAACGCGGCATCGTCGGCCACATAGACATAGGCATGCTCGGGCAGAAGGATGCGCGCCTCCTTGACGACGGAAAGGCCGCCGATGCCCGAGTCGAAGAACAGGATGGGGCCGGAACTCGCGGCAGGCGCAGACATGGCAAAGCCTATCCTTCCCCCTCGCCGGCCTTGCCCTTCGGCTGTTTCGGCGAAAACTTCTCGAGTGACGTCAGCACGCCGCGCAGAACCGCAAGCTCCTCAACGGTGAAGCCCGGTCGCGTGAAGAGCGCCTTCAGATTGTCCATCATCTTCGGCTTCTTGTCCTCTGTGCGGAAATAGCCGCGCTCGGAGAGGACCCGGTCCAGATAGGCGAAGAGGCTGTCGAGATGCGCCCGCGTCGCGGGGGTCTGCTCGGGCGAGACGGGCTTTACGCCCTCCCCGCCTGCTTTCATCCATTCATAGGACATCAGAAGCACGGCCTGCGCGACATTGAGGGAGGCAAAGGCCGGATTGACGGGGAATGTGACGATTCCGTCGGCGGCCGCCACCTCCTCATTGGTGAGGCCCCAGCGCTCGCGGCCAAAGAGAATGCCCGTCTTCTGCCCACCGCCATGGCGCGCGCGCAGTTCTCTGGCCGCTTCCACGGGCCCGCGCACCGGCTTGAAATTGTCGCGGGGACGGGCCGTGGTGGCGAAAAGGAAATGCAGATCGGCAATGGCCGAGGCCACATCGCTGAAGACACGCGCGCCGTCGATGACNTGGTCGGCGCGGCTCGCTGCCGCCCGCGCCTTTTCATTGGGCCAGCCATCGCGCGGATTGACGAGCCTGAGTTCCGCCAGACCGAAATTGGCCATGGCGCGCGCGACCATGCCTATNTTCTCGCCGAGCTGCGGCTCNACAAGGACGATCGCCGGGCCATTGGCGATGAGTTCGCGCTGACTGTCCGTACCTGCCATGGGCGTGCTGTTAGCCTCTTCCTGAAAGCAGGTAAAGCGGGCCGTTCAGCGCCTTTGCCAAGCGGCCGCGCAATGCTATAGGGGCGCGGTTTCCTGAAGACGAAGGTCTGTCGGCGGCTGGACCGCCCCTCCGGAGAAAGGCGTAAGCATGGCGAAAATCAAGGTGGACAATCCCGTCGTTGAACTCGACGGCGACGAGATGACGCGCATCATCTGGCAGCTCATCAAGGAAAAGCTGATCCACCCCTATCTCGATATCGAGCTCAAATATTTCGACCTCAGCATTCAGAAGCGCGACGAGACGGACGACCAAATCACCATCGACGCGGCAAACGCCATCAAGCAATACGGTGTGGGCGTGAAATGCGCCACGATCACGCCCGATGAGGCGCGCGTGAAGGAGTTCGGCCTCAAGAAGATGTGGAAGTCGCCNAACGGCACGATCCGNAACATCCTGGGCGGGGTGATCTTCCGCGAGCCGATCATCTGCAAGAACGTGCCGCGGCTCGTGCCCGGCTGGACCAAGCCGATCATCGTCGGCCGCCACGCCTATGGCGATCAGTACCGCGCGACCGACTTCAAGTTTCCCGGGAAAGGCAAGCTCACCATCAAGTTCGTCGGCGAGGATGGCGAGGTCATAGAGCACGAGGTTTTCGATGCACCCGGCTCCGGCGTGGCCATGGCCATGTACAATCTCGACGAGTCCATCCGCGATTTCGCCCGCGCTTCCTTCAACTACGGCCTGCAGCGTGGCTATCCGGTCTACCTTTCGACGAAGAACACGATCCTCAAGGCCTATGACGGCCGCTTCAAGGACATCTTTCAGGAGGTGTTCGATGCCGAATTTGCCGACCAGTTCAAGGAAAAGAAGCTCACCTACGAACACCGGCTGATCGACGACATGGTGGCCGCAAGTCTGAAATGGTCGGGCGGCTATGTCTGGGCCTGCAAGAACTATGATGGCGACGTGCAGTCCGATACGGTGGCGCAAGGCTTCGGCTCGCTCGGCCTCATGACGTCGGTGCTGATGACGCCTGACGGCAGGACAGTGGAGGCCGAGGCCGCGCACGGCACGGTGACCCGCCACTACCGCCAGCACCAGCGCGGCGAGGAGACTTCCACCAACTCGATTGCCTCCATCTTCGCCTGGACGCGGGGCCTTGCCCATCGCGCCAAGCTCGATGGCAACGATGCGCTGGCGAAATTCGCCGCCACACTGGAGCGCGTGTGCGTGGAGACGGTGGAGGCGGGCCACATGACGAAGGACCTGGCGCTGCTCATCGGCCCCGACCANCCCTGGCTTTCCACCACCGGCTTCCTCGACAAGGTGGACGAGAACCTGCAGAAGGCGATGGCCTGAGGCATGACGGGCAAGCCGCGCCTCTTCGGGGCAGACTACAGCGTCTATGTGCGCATCGTGCGGCTTGCCCTCATCGAGAAGGGCGTCGACCACGAGCTCGTTCCGGTTGATGTCTTTGCGCCGGAGGGGCTGCCCGGCTGGTATCTCGATCTCCAGCCCTTCGGCCGCATACCGGCCTTCGCGCACGGCGATTTCCGCCTGTTCGAGACGACCGCGATCACGCGCTATGTGGACGAGGCCTTTGCCGGCCCGACGCTGCAGCCGAAGGAGGTGAAGCTCAGGGCGCGGATGAACCAGATCGTTGCTGTTCTCGACGCCTATGCCTACCGCACGCTGGTCTGGGACATCTATGTCGAGACGGTCTCGAAGCCGAAACGGGGCGCGGCTGTAGACGAAGCGAAGGTCGCCGCCGCGCTTCCCCGGGCCGCCACCTGCCTNGNNGCATTGACACGCCTCAAGACGGAGGGCCCATGGCTGTGCGGCGAACAGCTCACGCTTGCCGACCTGCATGCAGCCCCGATTNTGGCCTATTTCGTAAAGGCTCCTCAGGGGCTGGCGCTTCTTGAGCAGAATCCCCAACTGATGGACTGGTGGAGAAGGGTCTCCGGCCGACAGAGCTTCAAG
>JGI25327J35509_1003053_pt1 | contig 10826 bp, 8 predicted proteins | sample HigsolmetaAR202D_FD_35509 | JGI IMG/M metagenome (IMG submission 35509)
CCCGACATGTCGAGGCTCGGCGGAGGCTCGCCGGCCAGCTCGTCCCCGCCTCCGCCTCCCAGCTTCACGAGCGGCTGGATGCGCGCGAGGAGATCCGGGAAGGTGATGGGCTTGTGGACGTAGTCGTCGGCGCGCGTGCGAAGCTTGCGGTGCTGCTCGAACGTCTCGTCGCTCGACTCGCTCGACATGATGATGAGCGGGACGTCCTTGAGCGCCGGGTCCTTCTTCAGCTTGTTGCAGACGCTGAAGCCGTTCATGCGCGGCAGCTCGATCGACAGCAAGATCAGGTCCGGGCGTGTGATGGCAGCCTGCTGGAGCCCGGTGTTGCCGTCGTCGACGACCTGGACACTGCAACCGAGTTTCTGGAGCTCGGATCGGAGCTCGCCGGCGAACACGGCGTCGCTCTCGAACACGAGGACTTTTTGGGCCATCGGGCTTCGAGGATAGGTTCCGAAGAGAAATCGTGTCAAACCACCGATCGCGAAGGAGCGCGGTACCATCGCCTCGCGAGCGCCGATCGAACGCTCGCTCGTCGGAGCACCGGACCCTTCGGTGCTCGCGCGACGCCGTCGCCCTTTCCGAGCCCGGTCAGCCCGTGACGCCGCGCGCGCGTTTCTCGTCGTGGCCGGAGGTGCCCTCCCTCCGGCCGAGCTCACGCAAGACGTCGGCGATGCCCACGCCTCGCGACCGCAGCGCGACCATCACGTGGAAGAGGACGTCCGCCGCCTCGGCGACGACGCGCGTCTCGTCCTCGCTCGCGACCGCACGCGCGAGCTCGTCGGCCTCCTCGCGCAGCTTGGCGCCGATCTTCGCCGGTCCTCCGTCGTAGAGGCTCTTGACGTAGCTCTTCTCGGCGGTCGCCTCGCGCCTCGCGAGCAAGACCGCGTCGAGGCGTTCGAGCAACGTCGAAGCGGTGACGTCCTCGCACAACGCGCCGTCCGGCCCGAGACGGCGGAAGAAGCAGCTCGGCTTGCCCGTGTGGCAAGTCGGGCCTCGTGGTCGGACGAGGTAGACGAGGGCGTCCGCGTCGCAGTCGACGAGCACGGAGACGACGTCGAGCGCGTTGCCGCTCGTCGCGCCCTTCTCCCAGAGCTCGCGCCGCGAACGGCTGAAGAACGTCGCCCGCCCGGTCTCGAGCGTCGCGCGGACGGCCTCCGCGGACGCCCACGCGAGCATGCGGATCTCGCCCGTGACGTGGTCCTGCGCCACCACCGGGACGAGCGGCGGAGCTCTTTGCCCGTCGCCATCGGAGGCGCCGAGCCGAGCGAACGCGAGCGGTAAGGAATCGGCCACCGGCGAAACCGTGCTACTCGAAGAGAAGGGATTTTTCCATGATCAGCGCCGAGCTCGCGTTCGCGACCCCGAGGAAGCTTCCGAAGCCGAGCTCCGTGAAGGGCCGCGTGGTCGTGCTCGACGTCGCCTTCGCGTCCGAGGCTTCCGGCGGCGGCTTCGACAAGATCACGAAGCCGTTCATCGAGGGGCTCGGGCCGCGGCTCGTGGCGTGGGTCGACCACCACGACCACGCCCTGCACGCACGCTACAAGAACGATCCCCGGTTCGTGCTCGCGACGAAGGCCGAGCACGGCGCCTGCCCGGAGATGGTCACGCCCGAGCTGTGCGCGCGCATCGGCAAGGTGGACACCATCGTGTGCCACACCGACTTCGACGGTCTCTGCAGCGCCGCGAAGTGGATGCGCGAAGGCATCGAGCCGTACCCCGGCTCGGACGAGGACGCGCGTGCCATCGACACGCGCATCGGCGTGCCGAGCCCGACGGCGCGCCGCTTCGATCGAGCGATCCGCGCGCGCCCTCGCGACGCCGCCCTGCTCGGCCTCATCGTTCGCCACCTCGCGAGCGGCCTGTCGGACGAGTCGCTGTGGGCGGAGATCGACGCCGCGGGCGCGGAGCTCGAGGCGGTGGAGAAGGTGACGAACGAGCTCGCGCGCGGCTACGAGCGCATCGACATCCCGAAACCGAGAGTCGAGGGCGTGTCGTCGATCGCCTACCTCGACGTGACCACCGACGGGGCCAAGAAGAAGCGCTACGACAAGACGCAGCTTTTGCTCCTCGGGCAGGAGCGGGCGAAGGTGGCCGTCCTCGTGGACGGGGACACGATGACGCTCGCCGCGCCCTTCGACAGCGGGATCAACTTCCTCGACCTCCTCGGGCTCTCGGGCGGAATGCCGACCCTCGTTTCCGTCCAGGCCGACCGCCTCCGCGATGCCCTCGAGCGCCTCGGGGTCTCGCCCGGAGAGATCGACTCGATGCGTCGCTCTTGACGCATCAAGTCAAACGCGGGCGAGACCGTTCGGTCGGACGCATGAGGAGCCCGAATCCGACATTGGCGCCCTTTCAAAGTTGGAGCCCAAACTTTTCAATCTCGGAAAGGACCCTTCTCGTCGCAGCGTCACCGTGATAACGGGCCTCGACTGTAGAAATGCGGAGCGGTGACCACCGCTCGCAGGGTGGGTGCTCATGGTCGCAAGAGCTTCTTGGGGAGAACGTGTCGACGCGAAGAAGGGCCTCCGTTCGGACGTGCGGAGCTCTGGCGCGAAGGGGGTCTCGAAGACGCAGGCGCACGGCATCGAGGAGATGTTCGTGCAGAACGATGCCGTTTCGGTCTGCCTGCTTCTGAATCGTCGCACGAAGACGATGCGCGTCATCGACTTCCGCGCGGGCCCCAGCCAAGCNAAGCGCGCGTTCGTCCTGAAGCTCGCGAAGCGTGAGGGGATCGAGAAGGTCTACACCCTCGTCGAGCGCGACGAGGTCTCGACTTGGGTGAAGCTCGGATTCACCAAGGAGGCGAGCATCCCCGGCTTCTACAAGAGGAGCGACGCATTCCTCCTCGGATCGTCCGTCAACGACGCCGATCTGCAGACCGACCTCAGGACGATCGAGACCGTCGACGACGACGAGGAAGAGGAGGTCGAGCCGAAGGCGTCGCCCTCGCACGAGCTCGCCGAGAAGACGCTCGCGCAGGCGAAGAAGCAGGTGAAGACGCTGCTCGATCGCCAGCTCCCGCCGACGAAGATCGTGCAGGTCAAGGAGGCGGACATCCACAAGACGCTCGAGAAGGCGCTCCGCTCCGGGCGCGCGCTCACCGCGTTCGAGCCCTTCGGTCGCGACGTCGAGCGCCGCTACTTCCAGATCACCGCGCGCGGAGGCTTCGAGCTCATCGCCTCGACGGAGTCGCAGGCCTGCTTCGGCAACGCCTTCCTCGAGCTCCTCACGGCGCCGACGACCGACCACGAGCGCCTCGCGACGATCTCCGCGCTCCGCTCGATGTGCGACAAGCTCCTCGCCGAAGGCATCGTGAGCTGCTTCTCGCTCGCACCGAGCGACGACCTTTCGCTCGCGACGGCGTTCGTCTTCAACGGCTTCCGCCGCACGGGCCTCCTCCTCGGCCACACGGTCGTGGGGCGCGAGCGGAAGGACGTGATCGTCTGGTCGCGCAAGCTCGCGAATCCGGGGGAAATCTGAAAGAGGCTCCAGGCTCCGGGCTCCAGGCTCCAGTTGGTCCTGAGCACCGGCGAAGTTTCGGGAGAGGGGGAATGGCGCGTGTCCTTGAAGGGCATGCGCCTTTCTTTTTTTCCCATCTCGAGGCCCCGAAGGCTCTCGTTACCCGCAAGCTCGAGGCAGAGCGGCGGGTCTCTGCTGCGGAGGGCTGAGGACACCCGAGTGCGGGAACCTATCGATGAACCCTCCCTGGAGCCTGGAGCCTGGAGCCTGATCAGGGCGACAGCCTCTCGATCCGCCACCGCTGAGGCCCGAGGCCCGAGGCCTGAGGCCCGATCGCGACGTACCTCACCCGATCGTGCAACCGGCTCGGCCGCCCCTGCCACAGCTCCACGCGCGTCGGCTTGATGCGGTAGCCGCCCCAGTTCGGAGGGCACGGGACCTCGCCGTCGCCGAAGCGGGCGCGCATCTCCTCGAGACGGGCTTCGAGCTCGGCGCGGCCCGCGATGACCGAGCTCTGCCGTGACGCCCAGGCGCCGAGCTGGCTCTCGCGCGGGCGGCCGCGGAAGTACGCCTCCGACTCCTCTCGCGAGACCTTCTCGACCACGCCGTTCACGCGGATCTGCCGCTCGAGGAGCGGCCAGAAAAGGTTCGCGCAGGCGCGCGGGTTCTCCGCGAGCTGCTTGCCCTTTTCGCTGTCGTAGTTCGTGTAGAAGACGAGGCCGGCGTCGTCGATCCCCCTGAGGAGCACGACGCGCGCCGACGGCTCGCCGTCCGACGCGGCGGTCGCCAGCGTCATCGCCGTCGGCTCGGGATGGCCGGCGTCGATCGCCTCGCGGAGCCACTTGGCGATCTGCCGCGTGGGCGAGGGGTCGACGTCGCGCTCGTCGAGGCCAGCGCGAGCGTACTCGGTGCGAATCGCCGTCAGATCGGGGAGCATGGGCAGGCGTCTAGCGCTCGGCCCCTTCGGCGCCAAGGGAGCGTGCGCCGCCGGCCAGGACGCGGCGTGGCGGGCGCCGCCGCTATCGCGCCGCACGACCCTTCTGGTACGTTCGACGGACCGGGGAAGCATCATGACCGAGGTGCAGGCCAGCGCGGTCACCAACGGGGACGGTGACGTGAACGCGACGCCGCTCGTCACGCGCATGACGAAGCTGTTCGTCGAGCTCACGCGCGACGAGCGTCTGACGAACGAGGTCGTGACGCGTCCCCATCCGCTGCTCATCGCAGCGACCCGCGACGAGCTGATGGTCGTCGTCGCACCGGCGGCCGTGTGGGACCGCGGCCGGGACCTCCTCAAGCCCTTCACGCCTCGCTTCGCCGACTCGACCGCGATGCTCGTCCTGCTCGGCTACCCCGCCGAGCTCGATCTCCAGGTCGCGATGAACCGCGGCCTCGCGAGCGTCGTCAGCGCGGACGCCTCGATCGACGAGCTGGTCCTCGCCGCCATGCGCGCCTTCGAGCTGCTCGAGGCGAAGAGCCGCGCGGAGAGCCGCGGCAAGTGGCTCCGCCGATATCGCTACGAGCTCGGCGAGCTCATCAACATCGCGCGCGCGATGACGACGGAGCGCGACGTCGACAAGCTGCTCGGCGTCATCCTCGAGAAGAGCCGCTTCGTCACGGGCGCCGATGCGGGCAGCATCTACGTCGTCGAGCAACAGGACGACGTCGACTACTCGGAGGAAGGGCCGCGAAGCCTGAGCCGCGGCCCGATGCTGCGCTTCAAGCTCTCGCAGAACGACTCGGTCCACTACGACTCGCGCGAGTTCGTGATGCCGCTGTCGAACCGTTCGATCGCCGGCAGCGCCGCGCTCGCGAAGAAGCCGATCAACATCCCCGACGCCTACGACATCCCGCCCGACGCGCCGTACGCCTTCGACCGCCGCTTCGACGAGAAGAACGGCTACCGGACGAAGTCGATCCTGGCGGTGCCCCTCGTCTCGCAGCGCGACGAGGTGATCGGCGTCATCCAGCTCATCAACAAGAAGAAGGACCCGGAGAAGAAGCTCTACACGAACGAGGACATCGAGCAGCAGGTCGTCCCGTTCGACGAGCGGAGCGAAGAGCTGCTCGGGATGGTGGCCGCGCAGGCGGGCATCTCGCTCGAGAACACGATGCTCTACGACGAGATCCGCCGGCTCTTCGAGGGCTTCGTGAAGGCCAGCGTCGAGGCCATCGAGTCGCGCGACCCGACGACGAGCGGCCACTCGCGCCGCGTCGCGGATCTCACGGTGGAGCTCGCGAAGGTCGTCGACGCCGAGACGGCGGGCCCGTACAAGGACGCGCATTTCTCGACGGAAGACCTGCGCGAGCTCGAGTACGCGAGCCTGCTCCACGACTTCGGCAAGATCGGCGTCCGCGAGAAGGTGCTCGTCAAAGCGAAGAAGCTCTACGACGAGAGCCTCCACTTGATCCGCGCACGCTTCGACTACGTCGCGAAGGCGATCGAGGCCGACATCCTCAAGCGCAAGATCACGGCGATCGAGCGCGGGGCCCCGAAGAGCGAGCTCGAGGCGCTCGATCGCGAGTGCGAACGTCGGCGCGCGGAGCTCGAGGACGCCTGGCAGACGATCCTCAGCGCCAACGAGCCCACCGTGCTCGCGGCGGGCGACTTCGCCAAGATCGAGGCGCTCGCGAAGGAGACCTATTACGACCTACGCGGCGAGCTCAAATTCCTCCTCGAGCCCGAAGACGCGGTCGCGTTGAGCGTCAAACGCGGCTCGCTCACGCCGGCCGAGTACGAGGAGATCACGAGCCACGTCGTCCACACGTACAAGTTCCTGTCGAACATCCCGTGGGGAAAGGCGTTCCGCCGCGTGCCGAAGATCGCGGGGGCGCATCACGAGCGGCTCAACGGGACCGGCTACCCGAACCGCCTCCGCGCCGAGGAGATCCCCGTGCAGTCGAAGATGATGAGCATCGCGGACATCTTCGACGCGCTCACGGCCAGCGATCGACCCTACAAGAAGGCGGTCCCGATCGAGCGCGCCCTCGACATCCTCGACTACGGCGTGCGCGACCAGCACCTCGATCCGGAGCTGGTCCGCATCTTCAAGGAGGCGCGCATCTGGGAGCGCTGCAGCGGCGCGCGTTGATCGCCGCTGCTTTTTCCCACGGGCGATTTGCGACGCCCGACGATGCGCGATCGACCTCGACACGCGAGCGATGGGCTCGGGCATAATGCGACGCCCGATGCCGAGGAGCCGCCCGCGCTTCGCCGCCATGCTCGTCGTGGCAGGCACCCTGCGATCCGCCGTGGCGTTGGCGCAGCCCGCGCCCGAGCCCACACCGACGCCCGCACCCGAGCCGGCGCAGACGCCTGCGCCCGTACCGCCCGCGGACGGCAAGCAGTCCGACGACACGTGGCAGAACCCCGCGAAGGCCGCCGATCCGCCGCCGCTGCCGCCGCCGAGCAGGGACCTTCCTCCGACGTCGACCTCGGGCACGGACCTCGTGCCCACCGAGCCTTCGGCCACGCCTCCGGTCGTCGTGACATCGGACGCCGCGGTCGAGGCTCGGCAGGACGCCCGGCTCGATGCACTCGAGCGCCGTGTCCAGAACGAAGAGCAGAACGCGCGCAAGCTGCAAGAGCGCCTGAGGTTCTTGAAGCACCTGACCCTCGAGTCGTTCATCCAGCCGCAGCTCCTCGTCCAGAGCTTCAACGCGGCGGCGTCGCCGAACGCGGACGCGCAGGGCGTTCTGCCGCCCGGCATCGGAGCCAACGACACGATCGCGCGCGCCGACGGGACGACGACGAACGGCACCTTCTTCCGTGTCCGCCGCGCGCGTCTGCGGACGTTCTACGAGACGGACGTGATGCGCTTGTTCCTGCAGATCGACGCCCTTCCGGCCGGAGGCNTCGGTCCGGGGATCGGCACCATCCTCCGCAACGCAGAGGCGACCGGGATCGCCCGCTGGACGCGCGACGTACGCACGGAGTTCACCGCAGGCCTCTTCTTCACGCCGTTCCGCAGGGAGCTGCTCGAGCCGTCGCTCGTCCGGCCGTTCATCGAGCGCACGTGGTTCATCCAGAACTGCTTCCCGATCGAGCGCGACTACGGCGCCCACGCGAAGACGATCGCGCTCGACGATCGCCTCGTGGTCGACGTCGCCGTCGTCAACGGCCAGCGCCTCGGCGAGCGGGCGTTCGTCGCGCTGCCCGATCTCAACCGGTCGAAGGACCTCGTCGTCTACGCGACGTACAACGTCGGCTTCGTCACGGTCGGCGCCAGCGGGTACTACGGCCGTGGTCAGGTCGTCGATGCCCAGGCCCTCCGGTACAAGGAGTTCCCGCGCTGGGCGGTCAACTCCCAGGTCGCGATCGAGCCGCACATCGTCCGTCGCCTCGGCCAGACGCGCCTCTACGCCGAGCTGACGTTCGCGCAGAACATGGACGCGGGCGTCTTCTACCCGTTCGCGGTGCCGCGCATCCCGGCGAACATCACCGACCCCGTCGCGAACCTCGACGAGCGTGGGCTCTACGTCCGCCTCGAGCAGGACATCGGGCGGAGCGTCGTCCTCGGCTACCGCTACGACATGTACACGCCCGACACGTCCATCGACAACAACGCGCGCGACACGCACGCGTTCCTCGGCGTGTGGAAGATCTCGCCGAACCTGCGCTGGATGAACGAGATCGACTGGGCGATCGACAACGTCCACCCATTCGGCGCCGCACCGCCGTCGAAGCACATCGTGATGTACTCGAGCGTGCTTCAGGCGATGTTTTGAAGAGGCTCCAGGCTCCGGGGTCCAGGCTCCAGGGGCGCGCGCTTCCTACCCCATTCGGGGTATGCGCGCCCAAACCCCCCGTNGCTAGCGTCGATGGAAATGCGCAANGCGGGATGGCTGGTCGGGGTGGGGGTGCTCCTCTTCGCTGCGTGCTCGGAGAACGAGAACATCCCTGGGTGGGACTCGGCAGACCAACTGTTCGGCGCGTCTCCCACGTCCGTTCGAGCGGAGTTCGGGCAAGAGTTCCAGATCAGGGCGTACGCAGAATGCTCCAACTGCCGCGCGATCGCTCCGATCGTGATCGAGGTCACGGTCGATTCGGCGAATCTCGACATCGTCGGAGCGCGCAACGCGAGCCTCTCCAGCGTGTCGATGGAGTCGAGCATCGCGCCGGCACGGGCGACGCTCACCTTCCAGCTTCCCACGCCGACCACGCCCGCCCGCGCGAACGTCACGATCCGGTGCGCGCAGATCGCCAAGGCGAACGTGACCGTGACGTGGCTGGACCCGGCGAGGAGCACGAACCTGACGCAAACCATACCCGTCGAATGCACGCAGCCCGACGGCGGGCCGCCCGAGGAGGTTCCGGATCCGAAGGAGTTCGCGAACGGGCTCGGGGAGCTCATCCGGGTCTCGCGACAGGCCGCCGCTTGGGTGTTCGCCGCGGGAGGCGTCGCCGCGAACCTCGGCGAGCGCACCGCGGACATGCGCTCGAAGTTCACGCCCGTCGGCAACGACTGCGAGCGCTACGAAGGCATCAGCGACTTCCGAAGCGAGAAGGGCGCCGACGCGCTCGTCGCCGAGACGAGCCTGCAGAAGGGAACGGCGACGTTCGATCCGACGCAGCAGCGCTACGTGTGGAGCGGCCTCGGGCAAGGCGCCGTGTTCGGGACGGACGATGCCGTCCGCTTCTCGTGGCTCGACAACACGGAGACGGTGCCTGCGCCCGCGCCGTTCCGCGCGCCCGATCAAGTCCTCTCTCCGCCCGCGGGCGCCGAGACGACGCTCCACGTCCCGCCCGGCGCCGCCAGTACCGTGGCGATCTTCGGCCAGCTCACGGGCGACGCCGGCTTCACCTGCCGCAAGGACGTCGCCGCCCTGCCGACGAACGGCTCCGGCGATCACGTCGTGAGGCTCGTGCCCGCGGAGGTCGTCGAGGCGATCCCCGACGTGATGACGAGGCTCCAGAACGTCTACGTCGCGCAGATCAACGCGAAGAGGATCCCGTCCTTCTTCCCGAACCGAAACCGCTTCTTCGATGCCGCGCGGGTCCTGCAGGTCCCGCGCAGCGCGCTCGATCCCTGAGGTCCACCATGCGTTCCTTCGTCACGGCTCTCTTCGTCATCGGCTCCATCGCTCTCGCCGCGGCCGCTTGCGACGGCGACGACACCGACGCGTCCAACGGCACGAGCTCCGGCGGCACCAGCAGCAGCGGCGGCACCAGCAGCGGCGGCACCAGCGGCGGTACCAGCGGCGGCTCGAGCGGGCAGGACGCGGATTCCGGTGCGGACTCCGGGGAGGAGGCAACGCCGCCGAGCACCGACGCAAACGCCCCCGTCACGCTCGAGGTGAACAAGCCCTTCACCGCCCCGCTCCCCGCCAACATGACGCTGCACTTCTTCGCGTTCACCGTCCCCACGGAGGGCAAGTACCAGGTCACGTTGAACGGGCCTCCCAACCTGCACGTGAACTGGTGCCCCGAGTCGAAGGAAACGGGCTGCGCCTGCGTCCTGAACGGCGACTCGAGCACGTGCTGCACGGTCGAGGCGTCGGCCCAGAGCTGCACGCACGTCGCCGAGACGACCGACAAGATGGCCTTCCCCGCGGGGACGACCATCTACCCGCACGTGACGTGGTTCGGAGCCCCGTCCGAGGGAACGACCTACACGCTCACGATCAGCGGGCCGACGACCTGACGCCCGGGCTGCGCGACCGCCGGCTCAGAGCGCGGCCAGGACGACGTCGCGGATCGACGCGAGCGAGCGGACTCCGAANAGCACCGCTCCTCGCGTCGTGAACGCCTCGTCCACCGCGCGCCCGATCGCGTCCGCGCTCGCATCGGCGTCGAGGGCGGCGAGCCGATCTTCGAGTCGTGCGATCGCATCGCGCGACGCCATGAGCTCGCCGCCCACGCGAAGGCGCCCCGCGTCGTCACGCCCGCACGCGACGATGCCGATGGCCTCCTCGCGGACGGCGGCCCACGCGGGCTCCTCGCCGACGACGTCGGCTCGGCTCGGCGCGACCGGCGCCGAATCCTCGCGCACGTCGGTCGTCAGCCCGCGGTAAGCGCTCGTGATCGCCCGAGCCACGGCGACGACGTCGATCGGCCTTCTTGCGATCTCCTCGAGCGTCGCCGGCGGCTTTCCCATGAACGAAGCGCGATCGTGGAGCGCGAACGGCGTCCGTACGGCGACGAGCGCCTCGAACGACGCTTCGCCGCTCGACGCGTCGTGCGCGAACGCGACGAGCGCGACCGGCCGATGCGCGGCGCTGATCCAATCGCGACCGAAGTAGTGCACGGGGACGCTCGCCACCCGCCCGAGCGCGCGGAGCAGCGGCCGGACGTNGCGGTTGAGGAGCTTGTCCGCCGTGCAGGAGACGAGCGCGTCCGGCCGCGCGAGCGCGAGCCGGACCCAGAC
>JGI25327J35509_1003060_pt1 | contig 10816 bp, 9 predicted proteins | sample HigsolmetaAR202D_FD_35509 | JGI IMG/M metagenome (IMG submission 35509)
GTGCGCGCGTCGGAGAAGCGCACCGGCGGCTCGGGCGGGCGCGCCCGCCAGCGCACGTGCTCGTGCACGCGCGCGAGCGCCACCGCGGCGCTCTCCGGGAAGGCGTAGGTGGGAATGCCCCGCGCCGCGGGCGCCGGCCCGTGATCCTCGGGCGACATGAAGACCGCCTGCAGCGGGATCTCGCGCGGCAGGCCGGCGGCGGCGTCGCGCACGGCGGCGGCCACGTCCTCGGCGCGGGTCAGCAGGGGCCGCACGAAGATCACGATGAGCGCGTCGAGGCCCTCGCTCGCGGCCATGATCCGGATCGCCTCGCGGTACTGCTCGGCGGTGGCCGTGGCGATCATGTCGACCGGGTTCGCGACCGAGGCCTCGGCGGGCAGCAGCTTGCGCAGGCGCTTCGCCGTCTCCTCGTCGAGCGGCGGGACGGAGAGGCCCGCCGCCTCGCAGGCGTCGGCGCACATGATCGCGGGGCCGCCCGCGTTGGTGAGGATCCCGACCCGGTTGCCGGCCGGCAGCGGCTGGTTCGCGAGGAGCGCGGCCACGTCGAGGAGCTCGGCGAGCGTGTCGGTGCGGATCACGCCTGCCTGCCGGAAGAGCGCGTCGACGGTCACGTCCGAGGCGGCGAGCATCGCGCCGGTGTGCGAGCTGGTCGCCCGCGCCCCCGCCCGCGAGCGCCCGCTCTTCACCGCGACGATCGGCTTGCGGCGGCCCACCCGGCGGGCGACGCGCGCGAAGCGGCGCGGGTTGCTGAAGGACTCGATGTAGAGCAGCGCGACGTCCGTGTGCTCGTCCGAGTGCCAGTACTCGAGCAGGTCGTTGGCGGTGATGTCGGCGCGGTTGCCGAGCGAGGCGAAGGCCGAGATGCCCAGGCCGCGCTCGGCGGCGAACTCGATCAAGGCGAGGCCCATGGCGCCGCTCTGCGAGGCGAAGGCGACGTTGCCCGCGGGCGGCACCCTGGGCGCGAACGTCGCGTTGAAGGGCGCCTCGGAGGTGAGGCTCATCACGCCCAGGCAGTTCGGGCCGATCAGCCGCATCCCGGCCGCGCGGCAGACCTCGAGCAGCTCGCGCTGGCGCGCGCGGCCCTCCTCCCCGGTCTCGCCGAAGCCCGCCGAGATCACGATCAGGCCGCGGACCCCGTGCGCCGCGCACTCCCGCGCGACGTCGAGCACGCGGGGCCCGGGCACGGCGACCACCGCGAGCTCGACCGGGCCGGGGACGTCGGCGATCTGTGGGTAGGCGCGCAGGCCCTCGACCTCGTCGGCCTTCGGGTTCACCGGGTAGATCGGCCCCGGGAACCCGGAGGCCACGACGTTGTGGATGATCTCGCCGCCCACGGTGCCGCGGCGGCGGGAGGCGCCGATCACGGCGATGCTCGCCGGGGCGAGGAAGTGCCGCGCGGCGGCGGCCGCGGAGATCGCCTCGCGCTGCTGGAAGCGGGCCCGCGCCTCGTCGCTGAACTCGGTCGGCAGCTCGATGTGGATCGACCCCGGCGCCGATGAGATCTCGACCGGGAAGCCGCTCTCCCGGAAGACCTCGATCATGCGGTGGTTGTGGGGCATGACCTCCGCTTCTAGGGTCCCGACTCCGGCGGCGCGGGCCGCCTCGGCGAGGTGGGCGAGCAGGATCGTGCCGAGCCCCTGGCCCTGAAGCTCGTCGGCGACCGCGAACGCGACCTCGGCGCGGTCGGGCGCCGTGCGCGCATACATGCCGTGCGCGAGGACGCGGCCCTCGGCGCCGCGGGTCGCGATCAGCGCGAAGCGGTCGACGTAGTCGATTTCGCGCGCGAGCGCCTCGGCCTTGGTCGGCGAGATCGCGCCGGTGAAGAAGCGGAACACCCGGGCCTCCTCGGAGAGGCCCTCGAACAGCGCCTGGACCTCCGGAGCGTCCTCGGGGCGCGCCGGCCGCACGCGGACGGTCGAGCCGTCGCGGAGCATGACGTCCGCCTCGAGGTGTGCGGGGTACGCGGCTGGCACGGTGGGGCCTCCTCGCTGGCATTGTCCCCGCTTCCGGGCGTGATGGGATCGCCCCTGCGGCGTAGAAGGGGCATGACGAACACACGGATCATGAAGCGCACAGCGCTCACAGCGTCAGTGGTGGCGGCGGCCGCGGTCTCGCTCGGGATCCTGCTCCCGGGCGCCGCGAACACGGCGCCCGTCCAGGCCAAGGCCGGCGGCAAGGCCCTCTTCGGCAGGGCGTGGGTCGCGAAGGAGGTCGTGAAGGGCGGTGAGCGCAAGCCGCTCGCCGAGGGCACGCGGCTCGTCCTGCGCCTGCGTCACGGCCGGCAGAGCGACAAGGCCCGGTGGAGCGCCGGGTGCAACGACTTCGCCGCCAGGCTCGAGGTCGACGGCAAGCGCCTGCGGTTCCGGCAGGTCGTCCAGACCCTGATGGGCTGCGAGAGGAAGCTTGAGCNGCAGGACCGCTGGATCGCCCGCTTCCTCGACTCCGACCCGCGCTGGCAGCGCAAGGCGGGCAGGCTTACCCTGCGCAAGGGCGGCGACGCGATCACCTTCAAGCGGCGCGCCCGCGCGATCGAGGCGGTGCCGGTCATACACGAGAGCGTTCCGGTCTTCGTGCGTTAGCCGGTTGCAGAGGGCGCAGTCCGCCGGTCGATGCGCGAGGATGTCCGAGTGGCAGCGCAAGAGCCCGATCGGTCGAGCGGCGTCGTCGAGGCGATCTTCACCGCGCCCGAGGGCAAGGCGGAGATGCACCCGCACGAGAGGGTTGAGCTTCACGCCGGGAAGGGGATCCCCGGCGACCGGTACTACACCGGCACCGGCACGTACTGGAAGCCCGGCGACGAAGGACAGGAGCTCACCCTGATCGAGGCCGAGACGCTCGACGCGCTGCGCGAGGAGGGCATCGAGCTCGACCCCAGCGAGACGCGCCGCAACGTGCTCACGCGCGGGATCGACCTGAACGCCCTGGTCGGCCGCGAGTTCCGCATCGGCACCGCGCGCGCCGTCGGCCGGGAGCTCGCGGAGCCGTGCAGGCACCTCGAGCGGCTCACGGGCAAGCCCGTGATGCGCCCCCTCGTGCACCGCGGCGGCCTGCGCGCCGACCTGCTCACCTCGGGCGAGGTGGCCGTGGGCGAGCGGATCGTCGCCGAACCCCCCGTTCAGCCCTAGTTGCCGCTTTCCGGCAACGTGGGCTGAACGGGGCGCGCGGCGGGGCAGCTCGAACGCGCTATATACCCCTACCCGGTATTGGTAAGCTGCCGCGTCGATGAACCCTCGTCGTGCGGAGANCGCCGGTGGCTGAGGCGGCTCTCGTCCTCTACGTCGTCTACATGGCGCTCGCCTTCGGGCTGCGCTCGTACCTGATGTGGCGGGCGACGGGCTCCACCGGCTTCAAGGGGATCAGCGGCAGCCTGGGCTCGCCCGAGTGGCTTGCCGGCGTGCTCTTCGTGGTCGCGCTCGTCGTCGGCGTCGCAGCGCCCGTGCTGGCCCTGACCGGCACCGCCGAGCCGATCGAGGCGCTCGACGCCGCCGCGCTCAACTGGATCGGCGTGGCGCTCGCGGTCGGTGGGATCGCGCTCACGCTGTACGCACAGCTCGCGATGGGCGAGTCGTGGCGGATCGGCGTGGACCCGAGCGAGCGCACCGAGCTCGTCACCTCCGGCCCGTTCGCGTGGGTGCGCAACCCGATCTTCTCGGCGATGATCCCGACGGGGCTCGGCCTCGCGCTCATGGTCCCCAACCTCCCGGCGATCGCGGGCTTCGTCGCGCTCGTGCTCGCACTGGAGCTGCAGGTCCGTCTCGTCGAGGAGCCCTACTTGCTCGCCCAGCACGGCGAGACCTACCGCGAGTACGCGCGGCGCACCGGCCGGTTCGTGCCCGGTGTCGGCAGGTTGCGGAACCTCTAGGCCCGCGCCGTCAGGCGGCTCGCGACGCCGCGCGCGCGTAGCCGAGGTCTTCGGCGATCCGGTCGAGCCTGGGCGTCGCGTCGATGTGCTGGAGCGCCGCCTCCAGGTCGTACGCACGCGACTCGGGAAGGCCGAGGCCGGCGTTCGCCCGGAACTTGGCGCGGATCTCCTCCGGCCCGGCGGGCATCGACGGGCTCCCCGGCGGGGCGGCGAGGAAGCGGTCGAACTCCGGCCCGTCGTTGGTCACGAGACGAGCGCCGCCGCAGAACCGCGAGGCGCCGCGGCCCTCGTCGCCCAGGGGTTCGGCGTCGACACGCGCCGCGAGCTCGAGCACCTCGGGATCGGCGATCGCGGCCTCGGTGAACGCCGCGAGGCCGAGCGACCCGCGGACGATCCGATGGGCCGCGGTGTACGGGAGGCTGAACTTGGCGTCGTAGGGCGTCTTCGGACGGAGCTTCTCGGCCAACGGCTCGAGCACGAGCCGCGCGCCCTCGGGCGGGACCCGCACGGTGATGCGCCCGATGTCCGCGGCCCCGAGTCCGTGCTCGTCAGCGAGCTCGCCGGCCGCCCAGGTGCTCGCGTGGGCGAAGTGGCAGGCGGGATAGAGCTTGATCGCGAGACCCTCGAACTCCCAGCGCTCGCCGAGCCCCGCGACGATCGCCTGCGCCTCCTCGCCCGCCCGCTGGGCGTGTGAGGCGAGGAGCCCAANGCGGCCCTCGATCACGCTCGCCGGCCCGGTCGCGCCGGCGGCGGCCAGTCGCGCCGCCTGGATCCCGGCCTGGGCGGCCCAGCCGGCGTGCAACGGCTTGGTCGCCGACCCATCGCTCAGATACTCGAAGAGCCCCGCGGCGAAGCTGCCGACGATGCCGAGGGCGTTGGCCGTCGTGACGCGGTCGGCTGCGAACAGCCGGGCCGCCGCCGCGGCGGCGCCGAACGCCCCGCAGACCGAGGTCGGGTGAAAGCCCCGCTCGTAGAGCTCGTCGGCTGCGGCAACCGCGATCCGCAGGGCGATCTCGCTGCCGAGGACGTACGCGGCGAGCATCTCCCGCCCCGAGGCGTCGGTGACCTCCGCGGCCGCGAGCGCGGCGGGCGCCACGACGACGCTCGAGTGGCAGATGCCGGCCTCGTGCGTGTCGTCGAAGTCGAGCGCGTGACAGCGCGTGCCGTTGGCGAGCGCCGCCTGCGCCGCGGGAACCTTCGGCCCCGCCCCGATCAGCGAGGCCTCCCCCCTACCGCCCTGTCTCCATGCGAGCTCGCTTGCCTGCGGCGCCGCATCCAGGCCGACGGCGGCGATGCCGCACCCGAGGACATCGGTGAAGTGGAGGGCCGCGCGCTCGCGCACTTGGGCGGGGATCGCCGCCGATTCGAACTCAGCGGCGAACCCGGCCAGCGTCTCGGCGATCGCGCCCACAGACGAAGCTAACTCCCCTCATCCGGTGACGTCAACGGCAGCCATGGCGACCGGCCGCTTATGCGCGGTTCACGAGCCCGTCTATTCGCTACGCACTTGCCGGAGCAAATCCTAAGTCGAGGCGCAGCGGGCGAGGAGCACACTCGCCAGGGCCTGACGGTCGCCAGGCCGGGCAGCCGCAGCCACTTCAGAGCACGAGAAGCTGCGCGATCCCGAAGTAGATCAGCAGGCCCGTCGCGTCCACGAACGTGGAGACGAGCGGCGCGCTCACGACGGCCGGATCGATCTTCAGGCGCGTGGAGAGCAGCGGCAGGAAGGCGCCGATCGCGGTCGCCCAGGTGCAGACCACGAGCAGGCTGATCGACACCGTCGCGGCGATCTCCACCGACCAGATCAACGCCACCGGCGCAAACCCCAAAAGCGCGAACAGCACGCCGATCAAAAGGCCCACCCGGGCCTCCTTGACCACGGACGGGCCGAGGTCCGAAAAGCGCACGTCACCCACCGCGATCGCGCGCGTCATGGTGGTCGCGGCCTGCGCGCCGCAGTTGCCGCCGGTACCGATCAGAAGCGGCACGAAGAGCGCGAGCGTGACGACCCGGTCGAGCGTGTCCTCGAACGCGCCCAACACAGCAACGGTGAGCACGGCCGCCGCCACTAAAAGCAGCAACCAGCCGATGCGCGAGCGCACGATCCGCCGCACGGAGACCGCGTGGTACGGGAGCCCCAGCGGCTCCGCCCCGCCCGCGCGCGCCAAATCCTCGGTTTCCTCATGCTCGAGGACCTCCATCGCGTCGTCCACCGTCACGATGCCGAGCAGGCGTCCCTCGTCGTCGACCACCGGGACCGCCACCAGATCGCGCTCCTGGATGAGCCGCGCCACGTCCTCCTGGTCGTCGCGAGCGCCGACGGCGGGATAGTCGGCGTCGACCACCTCCGCCACGGGAGCGTCGGGCGAGGCGAGGACCAAATCGGTAAGGCGCACGACGCCCTCGAGGCGGCGATCGGGGCCGCGCACGGGCAGGATGAGGAGCGTGTCCAGGCCGGCGCCGCGCTCGCGGATGCTCGCCAGGGCCTCCGCCGCCGTCACGTCCCGGCGAAGCTCGAGGTACTCGGGCGACATGATCCGCCCGGCGGACTCGGGCGGATAATCGAGCAAGAGGTTGGTGAGCTCCCGCTCGCGGCCGCTGAGCCCGCTGATCAGTCGGCGCGCGACGACCGCGGGCATCTCGTCGAAGAGCCGTACCCGGTCGTCCGGCTCCATCTCCTCGAGGAGGTCCTGGACCTCGGGACTGCGCAACGTCTCGACCAGCTCGCTCTGCTGCCACGGATCCATCGCGTCGAAGACGGCGGCCGCGGTGTCCTTGTCGAGCAAGCGGAACCTCGCGGCGCGCTCGACTCGGTCGAGGCGCTCAAGCTCCTCGGCCTGCTGGGCGGGCGAGACGCTCTCGGTCGGGGGCGAGCTCACGCCCGCATCATCGGGGCTCTCGCGGATGGACGGCGCAGCGACCAGGTTTAGGGGGCAGTGGCCGCGATGGCGGCCGCCCGAGATTGGGATCGCCGCACACCCGAGCGCCCTCGCCCGGCAACGCCCGTCCGTGCGGCCGCAGCCGCGCTCATCAGCGCGGCGCTGGCGGTCCTCGCGGCACAGCTCGCCTGGGACGTCGGCGACCTGGACCGTACAATCCTCTGAGCCACTAGTGATGAAAGCCAAGCGAGATCCGTCCGGAGCCGCGGCCCGCCCCACTGTCTTGTTCGCCTGTGTCCACAACGCGGGCCGGAGCCAGATGGCCGCCGGTCTCATGACTCACCTCGCTGGCGACCGGGTTGTGGTGCGTTCAGCGGGCTCTGATCCGGCTGACCAGATCAACCCGGCGGCGATTGAAGCGATGAGGGAAGTTGGCGTCGACATCTCGACCGAGACGCCAAAGCCGCTTGAGGCCGACGCCGTGCGCGAATCAGACGTCGTTGTGACGATGGGCTGCGGTGACGAGTGCCCCTTCTACCCAGGCAAACGCTACGTGGACTGGGAGCTTGAGGATCCGGCCGGCAAGGATCTCGAGACCGTGCGCCGGATCCGCGATGAGATCGAGGACCGGGTGCGCGCGTTGCTGAGTGAGCTCGGCGTCGATTACCCACGCTGAGTCGACCGGAGGCTTCGAGGGAGCCGTGATGGCCCCCCCAGCTAGATGTTGCGCAGATCGAGCTCGACGACCGCGCCGTCGTGCCCGAAGGCGTGGCGGCGGCCGTAGGCCGAGCTCAGCGGCAGCTTCGTGAACAGCCGAGTGAGGATCTCGCTGTCGCGCTGCCAGCGCATCACGTCATCGCGCGAAGGCAGGGTGCTGGCCGAACCGCGCACGACGTCGTGCTCGCCGTCGAGAACGGCAAGGGCCCGGGCGCCGAGAAAGAAGCTCGGCGGCGGCAGGCGCCGCAGGCGCGGGCCATCGAGGCTCTCCGGGTAGATGCGGTAGAGCAGATCGCGCGCGAACAGATAGCGCAGCGAGAGCAGGGCGTTGCGCTCGGCCGCCTGGAGCTGTCTCTCCGTGCCGTCGTTCGGCCAATACAGCGAGGCGGCGATCAGCTCGGCGGTGAAGCCGCGAAAACGACTGGCGAAGTCGATGATCGCCAGCTTGCGCTCGCTGAGACGGATCTTTTGGTCCTTGCGGGCTGCGTCGCGCGGCGCGGGGGCCTGGCGAGGGCGGTGCTTGTCCATGTGCCGGCGCAGCTCGCGCTCGCTGGGTTCGACGCCCAGGATCTCACCGGCCAGCTCGAGGGCCGCGGCGGCTCCCTCCTTGAAGTAGGCGTGCCAGAGCCGGTCGTGATCCTTCGCGGCCAGCTCGGATGAACACAGGGGGCAGGTGCGGCGAGCCATCTCGAGGCGACGTTGCCAGAGCGCCCGGCGCTCAGGAGGAAAGCTCGTCGGCCAGCTGGCGGGCGATCACCGGCACGAACTTGAACAGGTTTCCCCCGGCCAGGCAGAGCGCCCCGTCGGCCTCGAAGAGCTCGAAGGCATCGCTGCTTTCTCCGTCGAGGCGGCTGACCTGGGCCACGACCCTCCCGGCGCCGGGAGCGAGCCCGGGAAAGGCGCGCTGGGCGTAGTTGACGATCATCTTGCCGAGCTCGGCGAGCTCGTCGTGGTGTTCGGGGTTGGAGATCCCGGCCAAGGCGAGGGCGTAATGCCCGCTGCCCAGCCGCAGGCCGTAGGCGGCAGCGCCGAACTCCTCCGTCTCATCGCGCCAGCAGGGCCACCGCTCCCCCGCTCCGCTGAAGGCAAGCCGCAAATGCCACTCGTTGACCTGCGGAACCTCGAGGCCCAGCTGGGCTGCCAAGGACCCGCTGGCGGCGCCGGCGGCGATCAAGAGCCGCTCACAGCGCCAGGTGTGGCCCGCGACGTCCTCGAGCTCGAACCCCGCTTCGCGACGGCGGATCTCGATCACCGCCTTGCCGAGGCGAATGGCCGGATGGGCGGCCGCGGCGAGCTCAGCCATCACCCGCTCGGCGCGGATCGCGCCGGCATCGCGGTCGAAGAGGAGCGGCACTGGGATCTCGGCGAGCCCGAAGCCGCCGGGCAGCTCGTCGCCGGGCTCGAGCACCTCGCAGTTGATACTGTGCTCGCGCAGCAGCTCCGCGTACTGCTCGGCACGCGGTGAGGCGATCAGCTGCCCCTCGGCGCCGAGCAGCTCGGCGTCCAGCTCCCGCTCCAGGGCGCGCCACTCGCCGGCGGCGACGCGAGCCAGGTCGATCAGATCGTGGTCGCGATGCAGGTTGCGCATGATCCGCCCGGGCCCGCGCGATTGGATGCCCCCGGGGGCATCGGAGGCCTCGAGGCAGAGCACGTCCTCCTCACGGCGAAGCAGCGCGTGGGTCGTTGCCAGGCCGATGACCCCGGCCCCGATGACGATCGTCCGTGCGCTGTGCTCCATCGCCTGCGCACTCTAGGCGGGCGCAGGCTGCCGAGCGGCGGGCTTGCCTAAGGTCGCGCGATGCCGCCGAGGCCAGCGTTGTGCGCCGAGCCCAAGACGCCGCCCCGTTCAGTCCTGCAGGGCCCCAGCGAGTAGCTCGTAGCCGCGCCGACCCCTGCGTGAGGACGGATGAAGGGTGCTGGCGACGACCACGTGGCCTCCCCACGGGGCGCTGAGACGGACCCTCTCGCCGGGATCTGGAGCATCCAGGCCGCCGAAAGCCCGCAGGCGGCCGAGCGCCTTCCCGCCTGCGGCGATCACCAGCCGCGGGCGAAGCAGGGCCAGCTCGGCGGCGAGGTAGGTCTCGGGGCAGTTGCGCCCCATCGCCTTGGTCGGGACGTTGAGCTTCGTCGTTTGCGGCGCGCATTTGACGGTCTGTAGGCGGGCGAACTGCGCGTGGATCCCGGCCGCGCTCAGCTCCTGCGGCGCCGGAGGATCGGCCGGGGGCTTCACGCCGCGGGCCCAGGCCCAAGCGGCGGCAGCGTACTGGGCGCTGCGCGGCCCGAACGGCGAGCCCTCGTGGGTCATCACCTTGATGTAGCCCCGGGCCATCTGGCGGCGGACCTCGGCGACGACGCCGAGCTCGTCGCCCAGCTGGCCGTTGCCACGCGCGTTGTCGGTCAGGAGCAGGATGCGGTGCTCGTCGTACTTGCGCCCGACCCACGGCAGGTTGAGGTGGCCGGGCGTCCGGGTGGATCCGGCCGGCGCCGAGGCCCAGCAGGCCTCGGCGAGAGGGCAGGCTTCATGTAGCGGGAGGCCCTTGAGGTCGCGGCTTACGATCGGGTGCGCGAGGTCGGCGTAGAACTCGAGAAAGCGCGCCGTCCAATCGATCGAGACCTCGTCGGCGACACCAGCCTGCTGTGCGATCTCTCGCGCCCGCCTGAGAGCGGCCGCGGACGGGGCAGGCGTGGGCACCGAGCTCATCTCAACGTCCAGGGATCAGGCGGTCTGCGACACGGAACAGTGGCCGCAGCCGGCCGGCACGACGGGCCTGAGCCTGCTCACACAAGCCCTGCTCCTCGCGCGGTCTGCGCTCGCGCTGGCGCCGCTGGCTGCTGGTAAGCGCCGCGAGGAGGCCCGCAGCAGCGTCGTCGCGGCGGACTTCCCTGGCGTTCTGGCTGGGCAAGACCCCGCAGTTGCGCGCCGCCGGCGGCGGGTCGGAGTCGGGGTTGATGATGTGAAAGATCGCGGTCATCGTCGCCAACAATCTAGGTTGCCGGCGCACGCGGGGCAGAAGAGAGCGCAGCGCCACACGCGCCGCGGCCTCGCCGCAGGTCCTTTTCGGTTGCGGCCAGCCGCAGCCGCCAGCCGGGCGTTGTCGGCCCGGCCTCGAACTCCCTCAGCGTGAACGGCGCCTTTGTGGCGCAGCCGCTGCAGCCGACGGGCAGCTGCTTGATGCAAGAGCGGACCGGAAGGTCGATTAGAAGGTCATCGTCGCAGCGCCCGTTGGCGTGGCCTGCGGATCGTTGCCGCCGATGCCGTGCAGCGACGCCGGCGCCCACAAACTGGCGCCTTTGCGCCCGTTACGACCCGAACGTGCGTTCGATCGTGTTTATCCTGGAACTTGCGCCAGGTATCGCG
>JGI25327J35509_1003067_pt1 | contig 10801 bp, 9 predicted proteins | sample HigsolmetaAR202D_FD_35509 | JGI IMG/M metagenome (IMG submission 35509)
GGGCCGGCCGCCGCGCGGACACGCGTACGGCCGCCGCCCCGGGCCGGGACGGCGGCCGTACCGAAAGACGGGGTCACCCGCCGGGAGTGGCGATCGCCCGCGACCGGCGGCGCGCCGCGATCAGCGCGCGACCGGCTCGGCCGTGCGCTCCTCGACGCCCTCGGACGGGGCGATGCTCGACGAGCGCCGCTTCGCCACGACGATCGCGGCGACCACGATGAGCACGGCGACGACGGCGATGCCGATGCGGAGCGCGACGTTGTCCGCCCAGATCACCACCGCCGGGGCGATCAGCAGCGCGACCAGGTTCATCACCTTGATCAGCGGGTTGATCGCGGGNCCCGCGGTGTCCTTGAACGGGTCGCCGACGGTGTCGCCGATNACCGTGGCGGCGTGGGCCTCGGAGCCCTTGCCGCCGTGGTGGCCGTCCTCGACGAGCTTCTTGGCGTTGTCCCAGGCGCCNCCGGAGTTGGCGAGGAACACCGCCATGAGCGTGCCGGCCGCGATCGCGCCCGCGAGGAACGCGCCGAGCGGGGCGTAGCCGAGGGCGAAGCCGACGGCGATCGGGGTCATCACGGCGAGCAGGCCGGGCGTGGCGAGCTCACGCAGCGAGTCGCGGGTGCAGATGTCGACCACGCGGCCGTACTCCGGCTTCTCGGTGCCGTCCATGATGCCGGGCTTGGTGCGGAACTGCTCCCGCACCTCGATCACGACCCGGCCGGCCGCACGGCCCACCGCGTTGATCGCGAGGCCGGAGAAGAGGAACACCACCGACGCGCCGATGACGAGGCCGACGAGCACGTCCGGGGCGTCGACCGAGAGGCTGAACACCTCCGAGCCGGGCAGCTCGCCCTCGACCGCGGTGCGGAACGATCCGAACAGCGCGGTCGCGGCGAGCACCGCGGTGGCGATCGCGATGCCCTTGGTGATCGCCTTGGTGGTGTTGCCGACCGCGTCGAGCGAGGTGAGGATCTGCGCGGCCTTGCCGTCCACGTCGCCGGACATCTCGGCGATGCCCTGGGCGTTGTCGGAGACCGGGCCGAAGGTGTCCATGGACACGATCACGCCGACGGTGGTGAGCAGGCCGGTGCCGGCGAGCGCGACCGCGAACAGCGCCACGGTGACGTTCCCGAAGCCGAGCAGGAACGCGGCGTAGACGGCGGCGCCGATGAGCAGCGCGGAGTAGACCGCCGACTCCAGACCGACCGAGATGCCGGAGAGGATGACGGTCGCCGGGCCGGTACGGGAGCTCTCGCCGATCTCCTTGACCGGACGGCGGTGCGTCTCGGTGAAGTAGCCGGTGAGCATCTGGATGGCGGCGGCGAGCACCAGGCCGATCAGCACGGCGCCGACCGCGATGAGACGCGGGTCGTGGGTGAGGGCCCGGATCTCCTCGTTGGTGGTGGACAGCTCGGCGAACGAGCTCGGCAGGTAGGCGAAGGCGGCCACGGCCACCAGCACCGCGGAGACCACCGCGGAGAGGAAGAAGCCGCGGTTGATCGCNGTCATGCCGGAGCGGTCGCCGCTGCGGGGCGCGGTGGCGAAGATGCCGAGGATCGCGGTGAGCACACCGATCATCGGGACGATGAGCGGGAACACCAGGCCCTCGGTGCCGAACGCGGCCTTGCCCAGGATGAGGCTGGCGACCAGGGTGACGGCGTACGACTCGAACAGGTCGGCCGCCATGCCGGCGCAGTCACCGACGTTGTCGCCCACGTTGTCGGCGATCGTCGCGGCGTTGCGCGGGTCGTCCTCCGGGATGCCCTGCTCGACCTTGCCGACCAGGTCGGCNCCGACGTCGGCGGCCTTGGTGAAGATGCCGCCGCCGACTCGCATGAACATCGCGAGCAGCGCCGCGCCGAAGCCGAAGCCCTCGAGCACGGTGGGGGCGTCACCCCGGTAGAGGAGCACCACGATCGCGGCGCCGAGCAGGCCAAGGCCCACGGTGAACATGCCGGCCACACCGCCGGTGCGGAACGCGATCCGCATGGCCGCCCGCTCGGGGTCGGCACCGCCCTCGGTGCCACGTGCGGCGGCGGCCACCCGCAGGTTGCCGCGCACGGCGAGCCACATGCCCATGAACCCGGTCAGCGCCGAAAACGCCGCTCCCACCACGAAGAAGATCGACCGGCCGATCTGCACGCCGGTCGACTCGGCGGGGAGCAGCAACAGAACGAAGGGAATGATTACGACGAAGATGAGAAGTGTCCGGAACTGACGCGCCAGGTACGCGCCTGCTCCCTCCTGTACGGCTCGCGCGATGTTCTGCATGCGCTCGGTGCCCTGCCCTGCGGCCAGTACCTCGCGTACCAGGCCGCCGGCCACGGCGAGAGCGATGAGAGCCACCGCGGCCACCACGATCACGATCGTGAGATGGCCACCGCTCAGGGCGACCGCTGCGTCATCGACAGCGGCCAGGTAAGGCCCAGACATCCGTCCTCCTCGGCCAGACGGGTTGCTTGTGCCCGGGGCGCGCCCTGTCTAACCGAAGTGCGGCCTGCGTGGGCGCACCCGGGGCGATTGGCAGTGCCGCTTCCGGTTGCGCCCGTAGACCTCCCGCAGTGCGTGCGTGAGCGCTCCACGGGACAAAACCTTGGCCGGTGCCGGGAGTCTACGCAGGGGCGCAAGAGGATATGAAGCCCCAGGGGGGTATCAAGGCACAGGCGAGATCGATCAGTGACCTGATCTTTACATGACGAGGAAGGAAGTCTGACTGGAGCCGGAGACTTTTCCCGACCTTCCCCTTAAATACTGACCCAAACTATACGCGATTCCGGGACCGTGTCCGACACGCTGCTCCAGGCTTCGGTACGGCCCGGCGGCGCCGGCGCGCCCGCGGACCGCCCGGGCGGCCGTCTCGGCGGCCGGTTCACGTCGCCGGCCTGCGCGGACGTTCCCCTGCCCGGCCGTGCGCCCGCCGGTGCCCTACGGCGGCGGGACCGGCCGGAGGATGTCGGAGAGTGACGGAAGGCACCTGTTTCGGCACACCGGTGCCCTGCTGCCGGGCATGTCCGAAACCCGGCCCGGATGGGCCCGCCCGGCGCCGCGGGCCGCGCGGCGTCAGGCAGGCCGCGGGCTCCGTCGGGTCCGAGCCCGGCGGAGTCACGGCGGGCGGCCGTCAGGCCGAGGAGGGCAGGCCGTTCACGGCCGGCCAGCTCATCTTGACGCGCACGCCCTTCGCGCTCGGGATGACCTCGACGTCGTCGGCGAGTCCGGCGATGACCGCCAGGCCGAATCCCGACATGTCGGGAAGCAGTCCGGCGAGCTCGTGCCCGTTCGCCGTCGGCGTCTCCGGTCCTGCGGCGGCCCCGGCGAGGTCGGCGTCCTCGCTCGGCGCGACGTCGATGACCGTGACCTCGAACCGCCCCGAGTCGTCACACAGCTCGATGCGGATGGGCTCGTCCGGGCAGTGGAGCCGGTGAGCCTCCACCGCCCGGGAGCACGCCTCTCCCACAGCGAGCCGTACCTCGTCCAGCAGGTCCTCGGACACCCCGGCGCGACGCGCAACCGCGGTCGCGATGAGCCGGGCCGTGCGCACGTGCGCTGGGAGGGCGCTGAACGTCAGCTCGACGGTGGCCATGTCTACTTGTCTCGGCCGTGGGCTTCCTTGGCCTCCTCCACCGAGGAGTAGATGCCGAAGACCTTGGTGAGTCCGGTGATCCGGAAGATCTTCAGAATGCGCTCCTGGGTGCAGACGAGCTCCAGGGACCCGTCGTGCGCGCGCACGCGCTTGAGCCCGCCGACCAGGACGCCGAGCCCGGTCGAGTCGAGGAAGTCCACCTTCTCCATGTTCACGAGGAGGTGGAAGTTACCCTTGTTGACCAGGTCGATGAGAAGCTCACGCAGCCTCGGCGCCGTGTACACATCGATCTCACCCTCGACCTCGACGATGGTGAGCCGACCCTCGGTGCGATGGTCCAACTTCAGATCCACAGATCCTCCAGCGCCTTGCCTGCAGAATGATCCTCACGGGCCCGCCGCCCGCAGACCCATTGTCTCCGGTGGCACGACCCCGACGCGCGGCATTCAACCACGCTCCGCCTCCGTGTCTATACGAAATCACGACTCCGGGCGACTCTCCCCACAGATGCCAAACTGGAAACCAGTGACTTCGAATCCCTCACCTTCGCAGCACGTCGGCGCCCTGCTGACCCGGCTGCTCGCCGTGCCGTCCCGTCGGGGGCGGCTCACTCATGTGGAGCATGTTCCAGCACGTCAGGCGGGTCAAGCCAGATGGCCGGACTGGATCCCGGAAACGCTCGCCGACCGCCTGCGCAACCAGGGCGTCGAGGGCCTGTGGGAGCACCAGCTCGAGGCCGCGGAGCACGTGCGCCGAGGCCGAAACGTGATCATAGCCACGGGGACTGCGTCCGGTAAATCCTTGGCCTACCTGGTCCCGGCGGTTTCGGAGATCTTCGACGGGCGCACCGTGCTCTATCTCGCGCCGACCAAGGCGCTGGCCGCCGACCAGCTTCGTACCGTGCGCGGCCTGCGGCTCGCCCAGGTGAAGGCGGCGACCTACGACGGCGACACGCCGTTCGAGGAACGCGCCTGGATCCGGCAGTACGCGAACTACGTCCTGACGAATCCGGACATGCTGCACCGGTCGATGCTGCCGAGGCACGCCCAGTGGGCGACGTTCTGGCGGCGGCTCGGCCTGGTGGTCATCGACGAGTGCCACGGCTATCGCGGCGTCTTCGGCTCGCACGTGGCGCAGATCCTGCGCCGCCTTAGGCGGGTCTGCGCCAAGTACGGCTCCCGCCCGGTGTTCCTGCTCGCCTCGGCGACCGCGAGCGATCCCGGCACGGCGGCGCTGCGGCTCACCGGCCTGGAGGCGGCCGAGGTGACCAACGACGCCTCGCCCCGGGGCGCGACCACGTTCGCGCTCTGGGAGCCGCCGCTGACGGACCTGCGCGGGGAGAAGGGGGCGCCGGTCCGGCGCACGGCGACCGCCGAGACCGCCGACCTTTTGACCGACCTCGTGATCGAGGGGGTGCGCACGCTCGCCTTCGTCCGCAGCCGCCGGGCGGCCGAGACGGTGGCGATGACCGCCCGCAGGCACCTGGAGGAGGTGTCGCCGGAGCTGCCTGCCCGGGTGGCCGCGTACCGGGCCGGCTACCTCGCCGAGGACCGCCGGGCACTGGAGAAGGCGCTGCGGGAGGGCGAGGTGACGGGCCTCGCCACCACGAACGCCCTCGAGCTGGGCGTGGACATCTCCGGCCTGGACGCGGTGCTCATCGCGGGCTGGCCGGGCACCCGCGCCTCGCTGTGGCAGCAGGCGGGCCGCGCCGGCCGCGCCGGCCAGGACGCCCTCGCGGTGCTCGTCGCCCGCGACGACCCGCTCGACACGTACCTGGTGCACCACCCCGAGGCGCTGTTCGGCCGGCCGGTGGAGGCGATCGTCCTCGACCCCGACAACCCCTACGTCCTCGCGCCCCACCTGTGCGCGGCCGCGGCCGAGATCCCGCTCACCGAGGCCGACGTGCCGATCTTCGGCCCGTCCGCCCCCGAGGTCCTCGACGACCTGGTACGGCGTGGCCTGCTGCGCAGGCGGCCCACCGGCTGGTACTGGACCCGCCGCGAACGGGCGTGCGACCTCGCCGACATCCGCGGCTCCGGCGGCCCGCCGGTCCACGTGGTGGAGGGCTCGACCGGCCGCCTGCTCGGCACCGTCGACGAGCCCTCCGCGCACACCACCGTGCACGAGGGCGCGGTCTACCTGCACCAGGGCGACACCTACCTCGTCGAGACGCTCGACCTCGACTCCGGCGTCGCCCTCGTCGAGGCCGCCGACCCCGACTACTCCACGTTCGCCCGCGACGTCACCGACATCATGATCGTCAAGTCGCTGCGCTCCACCCCCTTCGGCCCGGGCGAGCTCCACTTCGGCACGGTCGAGGTGACCCGCCAGGTGGTCTCGTTCCTCAAGCGCGGCCAGACCGGCGAGATCCTCGGTGAGGAGCCGCTGGACCTGCCGCCCCGCACCCTGCGCACCCGGGCGGTCTGGTGGACCCTCCCGGACAGCGCCCTGGCCCGCCTGCCCGAGGGCGACCGGGCCGACCTGGGCGGCGCGGCCCACGCCGCCGAGCACGCCTCGATCGGCCTGCTCCCCCTCTTCGCCACCTGCGACCGCTGGGACATCGGCGGCGTCTCCACCGAACGCCACCCCGACACCGGCCTGCTCACCGTGTTCGTCTACGACGGCCACGCCGGCGGCGCGGGCTTCGCCGAGCGCGGCTACACCCGCGCCCGCGAATGGCTCGAGGCCACCCGCGAGGCGATCGCCTCATGCGAATGCGAACAGGGCTGCCCCTCGTGCATCCAGTCCCCCAAGTGCGGCAACGGCAACGAACCCCTCAACAAACACGCCGCCATCCGCCTCCTGGACATCCTGTTGTCCTCGTGACCCCGCAGAAGGCCGGAGCCGATCACGAGGAGCTCCCCCGGGAGCCCCACCGACGCTCGCTTGGAGAGCGGCCCTCGGTGTCCTCTTCGTCGGAGCGGCTCACGGCGCCGCCTGGTGGTCGGCGGGTCCGGCTCGGGCTCGGGCGTTCACCGTACGACGTCCCAGCAAGGGCAGCCGCACATCCGCCGCCACGACGACATCCGCGATCGGCCCTACGACCGCACAGCGCTCCAGCCGCGCGCCGTTCGCCGCCGCCACGGCCTCACCCCTCCGGCAGGCGTCCTCACCCAGCGGTACCGCTCGTGCCGCGACGGCCAGCGCGGTGAGGTCCGCCGCGGCTTGTGCCCGGTGCCGTACCACGCGGGCGCCGCCCACGGTGACGAGCCCCAGCGCGACCGTCCAGAGCACGCCGATCACGGCCACCGCCCACACGGTGGCCATTCCGGCCTCCCGTGTCCGCCTCCTCTCCGCGCCCCGGCCGCCAGGCCTCTCCTCGGCAGCCGGGTCACGGCATCTCCGGTTGAGCGTGAAGCACTCCCCCAAGACCCGGCAGCGGCGCCCTGGCGACGGACCGCGGGTGCTCGTCCCGACATTGCCGTCCGGACGTGGCCGTTGCAGGCGCAGGATCGGTCGCGACGGCACTCGCCGATTCCTCGTCGGCGATCTCGCCAGGACCACCGCCGGCAGCGGATTCGCCGGCAGAGAACGCGGTTGCGAACTCCGTGACAGGCAAGGTCGCTGCCTTCGGTCCGGCGGGATAACCGCAGAATCCACACGTTCGATCACGTCACTCTCCCTTGTCTGACCGCCCCAACGCCGTGGCGGGTGGGTGCGGGTGATGGAGTCGAGGCATCGGGTGATCAGGCGGCCGTATCGGGGGACGTCGGCACTCGCGATCACTCTCGATCAGGCGCCTGCCGCCGGGGGCCAGTACGCCGGGTATCGGACGTTGTGGAGCCCGGTGGCCCGTTGACCATGCCTCCCTGGCGGCAAGGCAGGCGGGGGCGGGATCCCGGTGATCGACGCGTCCGAGCGCGCTGGTCGCCGCGGAGAGGTCGAGAGTGGCGGTGGCACACCGTCCACGCACCGGCCAGGCCGGTCCCCGGGCCGCATCAGGGCGGGAGTCTGTCGCCGGAGCCGCCTACGAGGCGGTATCACCTGGTCCGTCACCTCCCTGGGGTCCTTGAGGTTCCACCGTGGCCTCGGATGCGGGGCCGGTGTTCGCCGCGTCGGCTGCTCGCCCCTCGCCCACCGGAGTCACCGGTGGGCCGTCGAGAGCGCCGGCGAGGGTGGATTCGCCAGGAGAGAACGCGGTTGCGGAGACTGTGATGGGCGGCAATACCCGCGCCCAGTTCGGGCGAACGACAGCCGACACCTCGACCTTGAAGAGGCCGCTCTCTTGCTCGACGGACGCGTTCGCCGCAGGAGGTGCCACCTTGGTCGCCGCCGCCCGGACGGCTTCGAGGGGTTCGCCGCGGGCTGCGGCCCGGGCACCGGCGCGGGCGGCGTCCACGCACGCGAGCTGGGCGGCGACGACGGTGATCGCCCACAGTCCTGCCGCAAGGACGAGGACGAGCGCGGGCAGTGCCATCGCGGCCTCTGCCGTGACGGCACCGCGGTCACCCGGTCCCGGTCTCATCCGGCGAGCTTGAGCGCGCGGTCGATGAGCCCCGTGATCATCTCCTGCACCCCGGGACTCGTCACGATCTTGTAGAGAAGGGCGGCGAAGGCGCAGGCGGCGATCGTGCCGACCGCGTACTCCGCGGTGGACATGCCCGCATCGCCGCGCGTCCGGATCCCGCGGAACGCGTCCCGTGCGCGCCGGATCGCCCACTGAACAGCCGACATGACAGTCCTCCGTTTCCGAGCCCGCGCCCTGCGGGCTCTCCACGGGACAGGGTCGCGTTCCGGCGCCGCCCTTGAGGCGCTCGAATCCGGTTCTGTGGATAACTCGGCTGGTCATGGCACGAGCACCTGGGAGGCGAGGCCGACGACGACAGGGACGATGCCGAGGCAGACGAACGCCGGCAGGAAACACAGGCCCAGCGGCGCTACGGCAAGGACCCCGACCTTCCGGGCGGCCGCGGCGGACAACGCTCGCGCCTCCTGGCGGGCGTCGGCGGACAGCCGGGTGAGGACGTCGGCGACCGGCGCACCGCTGAGCGCGGCACGGGTCATGGCACGGGCGAGCGGGGCGAGCGCGGGCTCGGCCGCCGCCACCGCCCATGCCTCCTCGGGGTCGGCGCCGAGCATGAGCCTACGCCCCACCGCCGCCAGGTTCTCCCCGAGCGGGCCGCCCATCGCCTCGGCTACGGCCTCGACGGCAGCCCGTGTCGGTTGACCGGCGCGCAGGCAGGCCGCCAGCATCTCCGCTGCGAAGGGGAGATCGGCGATCAGGCGCTCGCGTCTTCGACGCGTTTCGACGGGCTCGCGCCGACGTGCGAGCACCACGACGGCCGCGGCGACCGCCGCACCGGCCACGAGGCCGAGTACGCCGCCGATGCCGACGGCGCCGGCGACCCCGCAAGCGGCCGCCTGCACCCAGATACGCGCACCCCGCCCTTGCGGTCGGCCTCCGTCCGCTTGGTCCGTCCGCTCGCCCGGCGTGTCTGCCCGTGCTTCGGCGCGGAGTCTCAGGAGCCGGTCACGGGCAAGGTTCGGGGATGGCCAGACCAGCACCGCGGCCGCGATCAGGATTACGGCGAGTACTCCAGCGATGGTGCCCTCCCTTCTCCTGCTCCTCCTGGTCGTTCGTCTCGCTTCGCAGGAATGCGCCTGAACGCGGTGTCCGATCGGCGCGCGGCGAGCATCCGCCTCCCCGGACCGTCGGGCTGCGTCCCAGGCATCGGCACAGAGCCACAGCGGACCCCGGCCCTGTGTTGTGTGCCGATACGGCCAGATCTGCGCGACGCGCTATCCGCAAGGACAAAACCTCTGCAGCGCGGCACGCCCTAGGCCGGAACTCGGTCAGATCGAGGCGGTTCGTTCCGCCGCGGCCACCATGCGGCGGATCCACACGACGCCCGCCACGTCGAGGGCCGCTCCCGCCAGGAGACACGCGAAGCCGGCAGGGCCGCCGAAGAGGAATCCGAGGGGATCCATGCCGAGGCCGACGGCCATGAGGATGCCGAGCGCGGGAAGACCGGCGAGGAGCCGGACGGTGGCGCGCGGTCCGGCGAGCTGGGCGGCGAGGTCTCGGCGGTGGGACTCGGACTCGCGCAGTGAGGTGATCACACCCCCGACGAGCTCGGCCAGGCTCCCGCCGACCGTGGTGCTCACCCGCCAGCAGGCGGCGAGCCGTCGCAGGCCCTCGGCACCGGGCCTCCTGGCCGCCTCGGCGAGGGCCGCGGGGACGTCGCCGCCGTCCCGGGCGGCGGCTGCGACCGGGCGGAGAACCGCCGGATCGGGCGGCTCGACGGCGGTCACGGCGCGGCAGAGGGCATCCTCGGCGGACCGCCCTGCCGTGAGTTCGGCCATGAGCGCCTGGCACAGCTCGACGCAGGCCTTGCGCCACGCGTCCGCCTCCTTTCCGGCCCGCCCGGGCCATGCAAGACGCCGCAGCCGGACCGTCGCCCCGGCCGACCAGGCGCGCCAGACCGGCGTGGTCGGAGGAGAGGTCAGCTCCCGTAACCGCACCCGCACCGGCGATGGGCCGCAGGCCACCCACGCCGCGAGCCCGGCCGCCACGGTGGCCACAAGATCCATCACCGCCCGATGCCTCCCCACGCTGCGCGAGACCCGCTGATCAAGCGAACCCGGCCCATCGCGGTGAGGCGCACGCCCTTCGGCTCGCCTGTCTGGGGCGGTCCGATGCGACCGACGCTGAGAGCGGCGGCAGGGCGGCCGCACCGGCCGGTGGTGGTACGGGGTCGGCGCGGCACGGCCGACCCCCTCGGTACCTGCCATGCCCTCATCGCCCACGGCCTCCAGGCGGGCCGGATGGTGCTTCGAACAGCCTGCCGATCGCGGGCAGGCGGGTCGCCAGGGCGGGGAAGGCGGGGCCTGGTACGGGTGGACCCGATGGAGGGAAGGTCAGGGCGGGGGTGGCCTCGACGAGGCCGTCGGGGCGGCGGCACAGCAGGCAGATCTCCGAGAGTCGTCTGCGGCCGCCGCGGGGGTCGCGGACGAGATGGATGACGACGTCGAGGGCGGCGGCGATCTGGCTGTGCACCGCCTCGCGGGACAGGCCTGCGGCGCAGGCGAGTGCCTCCAGCCGGGCGGGCACGTCGGCCGCGGTGTTCGCATGGAGGGTGCCGCAGCCGCCCTCGTGACCCGTGTTGAGGGCACCCAGCAAGGTCACCACCTCGCTTCCGCGCACCTCGCCGACCACGAGGCGGTCCGGGCGCATGCGCAGGGCCTGGCGGACCAGGTCGTGCAGTTCGACACCGCCCTTGC
>JGI25327J35509_1003083_pt1 | contig 10771 bp, 8 predicted proteins | sample HigsolmetaAR202D_FD_35509 | JGI IMG/M metagenome (IMG submission 35509)
TCGGGCTACGCCCTCCCTCCAGCAGCACACTGCGGAACAAGTGATTTACCCGAAACTCTCATAAGCCCTGGTACAGGAACCTGGGGCAGGCCAGAACAATCTATGGAGGCAATCTGATTATTATGCCCATCCGGCGAATGCTATCACTGCTGGTTGGTTCTCTGCGCAAAAATGCGTGCTCAGAGCACTTGGCGGCATTCTAATCTGGCGCATATCGCACTTCGATTCTTCAGGCAGTCCAGAGACTGCGACCGACGCACGAATGTCGCGCCGAGCAATCGTCCCTTCACGCCGACGGACTTAAAGCGGATTCGTGGCACGGACGCGGCGACTTTGCTGCGGCGATCAAAGAGGTGAAAACGCACCTCAAAGGTGCCCTGGCTGACAAACACCCGATCTATGCCCTGAACTTCAAGCGGATCGGCCAGGTGGGGGAGTCGCTGGTGGTGGAAGATGACAAGGGCCAGATGCTGGTGCTCACCGATGCCGGCATGGCCGAGGAGCCGCGCAGGTGCCATCTGTTGCCGCTGCTCCCCAAGGAGGCGTTGGCGGGGCAAACGCTGATCGTGCGATTTCGCCTCGCCCTCGATACCCGCAAGCTTCAGGTCAAACCGCTCAGCGTGGTCACCGATCAGGCCATCCTCCGGCTGACGTTAACCGCCGCGTCGGTTGGATGCCTGCGCCGCATCCGAATTTGGGGGCAAGCCAATCTCGACGGTGGGCACGAATCACTTCTCTTAAAACTGGCCGGGGCGTTGTCGATGAGTATCTCGATTCTGAACCAGGTTTATGACGAAGTGCGCCGGTCGGCCATTGCAGGCAGTGCCGTGGCTGCCGGTGACTTCCGGCTCAAAAAGCTGATCCCTGCGCTCGAGAAGGCCGGCCGGAACGTACCGGTATTCGCCAAGGTGGCCCAGGCCGCCAGGCAACTGATTGAAAGCGATGAGCAGAACTCGGCGGCGCTGCTCGAACTGAGCACGCTGATCAACGCCATCTTGTACCCGCAGGGCGAAACCGGTTGCGATGGCCCGCTCAACCCCATCCAAACCATCGATCTGGGCCAGCAGCAAACGCAGAGTTCGGCCGGTTGCTCCGTATCCGGTGTGTCCGTTTTGCAGTCTTGCCTACAGGCCTCGCTGCCGATGGTAGCAGGTACGCAAGTTGTTGCGTGGCCTAGAGATAAGAAAAGAGCGGGCGAAGGGATTCGAACCCTCGACCTCCAGCTTGGGAAGCTAGCACTCTACCACTGAGTTACGCCCGCATTGCGCTTTGTATCGTAGCGAGTCGCCGGGGTTTTTCAAGATTCTGGCGCATCGTGGCCGCCGTGCCTTACGGGCGCGCGGTTACGGCATCGGACGCATATCTCGGCGAACCGCTGCTCGCGCGCCCTCCGGAGGGAAAAGAGGACGCCGGGGCGGGGCAAGGTTCGACACGATGGATGGTGACCGGTGCCGTTATCGAGGATCGGCGGCAACCGGCGGGGGCAGGTACGTGCGAGCTACGAACCGTTCTCGCGGAATCGCCGCTCAGCGTGTCGTTCCCATCGCACTAAGTGTGTATTTAACCTTGAGTTACTTCGTTTGCGCAACTGGGCTGGCGGCCGCGCCGTCAAAGTACGGGTTGATTACCAACTGCGGCGCGGGCGAGGTCGAGACCGAGCGTTCTTCCGCCTTGGCCTTGGGTACGTACGGGTTGCTCATCACCTTCGGGGCCGGGGCTTCGATGGCGACCTCAGGCGTCATCACCGTCGGCGGGTAAGCAAATGGCGAATACCCGTAGGTCCGCGGGACCGGGTAACTGTAGTACACGGGCGGGTGCCGGGCAAAGTATGGGATGTAATCCTGCCCATACACATTGTATGGAACATAGTACGGCCAGCCGGCTTGCGACTCGGCGGCGGTGCCGGAGAGGGCCAAGAGCAGAGCGGCGGCCCAAAGCTTCAGTTGAGTGACGATTCGCATGGCTGGGTTCTCGCGTGTCAGCCCCCGATTCGGTTCTGCTGCGCCGGCCGTCGCCTCGTCCCCGGGAAGGGGGCCAAGCAGCCGTCGCTAGCACCCCCTAAGCTAATCCGCTGTTGCGGTAACACAACCGGCAAGTTTCCTAAAATCGCCACGTTTCCTTTTTTCGCACCCGGGAAGCCGCCTTGCGGAGCGCCTGCGGCGGGATGGTGGCGGCCGCCAGGGGAAGTTTCTGACGGCGCCGCGGTTGCGAAGATTGACAGGTAGCGGAGTAAACAAGCTGGGCAAACCACCCTGCGGTGGTTCTCGGCAGATCGATTTCCGTTAAGATTCCGGTGAAGCAAGCAAGATAGCCCATTGTGACTGCCAGGGCGGGTAAGCCCAAAAACGCATACGATAGGGAGCGCCGGACGATGCCACGACAAAGCGAGTGGGTGGTCGAGACTACGGTGGCCGATTTCGAGGCCGATGTCATCGAGCGTTCGAAGCAAGTCCCCGTGGTGCTTGACTTTTGGGCTCCCTGGTGCCAGCCCTGCCGGATGCTGGGCCCGGTCCTGGAGAAGTTGGCGGCTCAGCACCAAGGGGCCTTCGAACTGGTGAAGGCCAACATTGATGAGGTGGGGCCGATCGCCATACAGTTTGGCGTGAGCAGCGTGCCCACGGTGCTGGCCCTGCGCGACGGCAAGGTGATCGACGGTTTCATGGGGGCCCTGCCCGAGTCGCAGGTGTCGCAGTGGTTGGAGCGGATTTTGCCCAGTGCCGCCGAACGCGCGGTGGCTGCCGCCCGGCAACTGTTCGACAGCGACCCGGCCGCGGCCGAGTCTCAGCTTCGAGCGGCCATGAGCGAGGCCGGTCCCAACGAAGGCCGCCCGGCCATTGCCTTGGCCGAGCTGCTGATGCGGCAGGGCCGCGGGGATGAAGCCCGGGAGATAATCCACGAGCTGTCGCGCCGCGGATTCCTGGAGCCGGAGGCGGAGCAGCTTCGTGCCCAACTCGACCTGCAAGAAAAGTCGGCCGGGGCCGGCGATCTGGAGGCCTGTCGCAAGGCTGTGGCGGAGAACCCCGACGATTACGAAGCCCGGCTTCAACTGGCCAAGGCGCTGGCAGCGGCCGGCGAATACCGCGAAGCCCTGGAAACGGCGCTCAACTTGGTGGTCGACGATCGGGCGCGCACCGGCGAAACCGCCCGGCAGATCATGCTCGACCTGTTCCAGTTGCCCAATATGGATGAAGACCTGGTATCGGAGTACCAGCGGCGTCTATCGGCGGCGCTCTATTGACGAAGGCTGGCTTCCAGCAGGCGGCGCCGTATCGCCGTCCATTGCGATATATCGATGGCGGCGGAGCGGCGCTCGAATGATCAGTAACGCCCTGCGCTGAGACGGCGCAGCAGCATAGCATCATAAGAGAATCTGCGTAACGCGGCGCAGAGCTTGGGCATAGAGATGCTAAACGGTGTATGCCGCGCCGGCGGTGCGCTCACGCCACATCACAAGCAGCCTGACCAGGATTCGAACCTGGAACCCCTCGTTCGAAGCGAGGCATGATCGTCCGTTTCACCATCAGGCTGTGGTGTCGTTCAGGCGGAAGGCGTGGGATTCGAACCCACATCTCCTGGTGCGGAGGCGCGCGTTAGCAGTGCGGCCCGGCCAACCGTATCCGGCTGCCTTCCGTTTGCGCGCAGGGCATGCCGCGGCGCGCAATAAGCCACACACTGATCGTCTGTCCGGCAGCAACAAGTGACGCGGACGGGAATCGAACCCGTGTCGGCGAGATTGAAAGCCTCGCTGCAAGACCAGCATCGCACCGCGCCGGTCGCGGACTGGGGACAGCCGTGGGAATGGTCCTGGATGGAATCGAACGATCGTTTTCTGGGTGTAAGCCAAACGTCGTCACCATTGGACCACGGGACCCGGTTGGCTGCCGCGAGCGGCAAGTGGACCCACCGGGAGTTGCACCCGGATCGCCGGTTTGCAGGACCGGAATCTTCCTGTTAGACGATGAGCCCGGTTCGAACGGTTGCGGCTGAATGGACGCGCCAGGTCGCCGCTGCCCTGGTGCGATGCTTTTCCGTCGGCGAATGCTGCGAGATGTTGAAGTACGGCGGCCAGTGGCCGCAATGGGCCATGGCCGCCTGCCCTGCCCCGTCAGGTTATGCAATCCGGCGGTGTTGTCCTTGTAGGACTCCGCTACACGGCCGCGGGTTCGCGCCGGCGTGGCTGAGCGACCTGGCTGTGGCCGTCATCAACCTGCTGCGTTCATAAAAGAAACGTTCGGCGCTGCCCGGTTTTTGGGCTTGCCGGAATAACGTTGCGCCAGCCGGCAGGCCCCAACCCCTGTCGCCTCTCGGGCGAGGTCCCAACAATTGCACCGGCCGTGGTGATGAAGCAGAATGTGAGCCACGCCGGCCTCGGTCGGCACCGGTCGTGTTTTGGACTCCTGGCTTGTTCCTTCAGCCCCGGCGGCACGCCATGAACGAATCTTCGCACCAGCTCCGGCTCGATCGTCGCACGGTTTTGAAATCGCTGCCCGCAGGCTTCATGGCGGCGGGGATTTTGGGGATTGGCGATACGCCTGCCACGCTGGCCGGGCAGGCGCCGCGGGTGCTGCCCGAGGGCAAGCTGCCGGGCGATGGCCGGCTGGGCGAATTAAAAGATCTCAACGGTTACTTCCCGTTCACGCCGAGCAAGACGCCTGAGCAGTGGAAGCAACGCGCGGCCGAAGTGCGGCGGCAGATCCTGCTGGCGTGTGGTCTGTGGCCGATGCCGATCAAGCGGCCGATCAAGGCGACGGTGCATGGCCGCGTCGAACGCGANGAATACACGGTCGAGCGGGTGTACTTCGAAAGCAGCCCTGGCTTGTACGTTACGGGCAGCTTGTATCNTCCACGCGGCAAGCAAGGCCCGTTGCCGGCGATCCTCTGTCCACACGGTCACTGGGCCAACGGCCGCTTCTACGCGCACAACGACGCGCAGCTCCAAGCCGAGCTGAAGTCGGGCGCCGAGAAATACCCAGTCGGTGGCCGCCATCCGCTGCAAGCCCGCTGCGTGCAGTTGGCCCGGATGGGCTGCCTGGTGTTCCACTACGACATGCTGGGCGTCGCCGACAGCGCCACGCCGCTGTCGCACGAGCTGGTGCATCGCTTTGCTCAGCAGCGGCCTGAGATGAACAGTCCGGAGGATTGGGGGCTGTACAGCGCCCAGGCCGAGCTGCGGCTGGTGAACGTGTTTGGCTTGCAGATCTGGAACAATATCCGCGCGCTGGACTGGCTGTTGAGCCTCAAGGAGGTTGATCCCGAACGGGTGGGCATTACCGGGGCCAGCGGCGGCGGCACGCAAACCATGATCATGGCGGCCATCGACGACCGGCTGGCCGCGGCTTTCCCCGCCGTGATGGTTTCGACCGCTATGCAGGGCGGCTGCACCTGCGAGAACGCCTGCTACCTGCGGGTCGATACCGGCAATATCGAGTTCGCGGCCCTAGCGGCGCCGAAGCCGATGGGCCTGACCGCCGCCAACGACTGGACCAAGGAACTGGAAACCAAGGGCCTGCCAGAACTGCGGCAGCACTATCAGATGCTCGGCGCGGCCGATCGCGTGGAAGGCAAGTACTTCAACTTCGGCCACAACTACAACTATGTCAGCCGGGCGATGATGTACGAGTTCTTCAACCGGCATTTGAATCTGGGGATCCAGGGGCCCATCGTCGAACAGGACTACAAGCCGCTCACCATCGAAGAATTAACGGTATGGACCGAAGGCCATCATAAGCCTGAGGGCGGCGACGAGGCCGAACGCAAAGTCGTCCGGGCGTTCTATGCCGATGCCGTTGCGCCGATCAAGAAACTGCATCCCCGCGATGCCAAGAGCTGGCAGGAGTATCGCCGTGTGGTGGGTAACGCGTTCCAGACCATGGTGGGGCACGGCTTGCCGAGTGCCGGCGACGTGACCGATGAGCCGGTGCGCGAAGTGCCGGGCGACGGCTATCGTGCGGTCGCTTTGTTGTTGCGCAATCGCACGCACGGCGAGGAACTGCCTGCCGTGTTCCTGCTGCCGACCAATTGGAACCAGCAGGCGGTCATCTGGCTTACCGATGAGGGTAAGGCCGGGCTGTTCGACGATGCGGGCAAGCCTATCGATGCCGTGCAGAAGCTGCTCGCGGGCGGTGTGGCCGTGGCCGGCGTCGACCTGTTGTACCAGGGCGAGTTCCTGCCCGATGGCAATGCGTTGACCGAGTCGCGCAAGGTGTCCAACCCGCGCGAGTTCCTCGGTTATACGCTGGGCTACAACCACCCGCTGGTGTCGCAGCGCGTACAGGACGTGCTGACGGTGGTGGCCTACTGCCGGAATCACGTACCCAAGCCTACGGCCATTCATCTGGCGGCGCTCGGCAAGGTGGGCGCGGTGGCGGCCGCGGCGGCCGGCATTGCCGGCAAGGCAGTCGACAAGCTGGCGATCGGCACCGGCGGCTTCCGCTTTGCGTCGATCACCGAGATTCGCGACCCGGACCTGTGGCCGGGGGCCGTAAAATACGGCGACGTGCCCGGCCTGTTGTCGCTGTGCGCTCCGCATCCGTTGTGGTTGGCTGGCGAAAAGGAGGTTCCGCAACTGGTAGCCGATTGCTATCGTGCGGTTGGAAAGGAAGGCGGCGTCACCTTGTACGGTGGACCTGAACAAGATGCCGCCACCGCCGCCGCGCAGTGGCTGCTTGGCTGAGCGGCACGCGGCCGAATTGATTACCTCCAGGAGCGTCTGCTTACGTGACCCACGCACCCATCGATCTGAGGAGCGACACCGTAACCCGCCCCACGCCCGGCATGCGCGCGGCCATCGCCGAGGCCCCTTTGGGCGACGACGTGTTCGGCGATGATCCCACCGTGAACGCCTTCCAGCAGGAACTGGCGGAGCGGCTGGGCAAAGAGGCGGCGCTGTTGGTGCCCTCGGGTACGATGTCCAACCAGATCGCCGTGCGGGTGCATTGCCGCCCTGGCGATGAGTTCCTCTGCGAAGCCGGCTGCCATATCTACAACTACGAGCAAGGCGGCTATGCGCAGTTGAGCGGCGTAGCGGTGCGGCCGGTTGAAGGCGATGGCGGCATCCTCCGCGTCGAACAGTTGCACGGCTTGATCCGGGCCGACAACGAGCACCTGTGCCGGACGCGGTTGGTGTGCCTGGAGAACACCCACAACCGGGGCGGCGGCCGTGTGCTGCCTTACGACGAAGTGGAGCGGATCTCCACGTGGGCCCGCAGCAACGGCCTGGCGATGCACCTGGATGGTGCCCGGTTGTTCAACGCGGCGGTGGCCACCGGGATCGACGTGGCCGAGTGGGCCAAGCATTTCGACACGGTGAGCGTGTGCTTCAGCAAGGGATTGGGCGCTCCGATCGGTTCGGCCCTGGCCGGTCCCAAGGAGCTGATCGACCTGGCCCGGCGGCATCGCAAGCTGTTCGGCGGTGGCATGCGGCAGGCCGGCATCATTGCGGCAGGCGCGCTGTATGCCCTGCGGCATCATGTCGATCGGCTCAAGGAAGACCACGAGCACGCCCGCCAGTTGGCCGCGGCCATTGCAGAAACGCCCGGCCTGAAACTCCGCCCCGAAACGGTGGAGACCAACATTGTGGTGTTCGAGATCTCGCCCGACATGGGCACCTCGGCCTACTTTGTCTCGCGGCTGGCTCAGCGTGGCGTGCTGATGATCCCGTTTGGTCCGCAGTTGATTCGGGCGGTGACCCACCTGGACGTGAATGGCGACCAGATCGCTCAGGCGTGTCAGGTGCTGCGCGAAACGGCGGCCGCTTGTGCCGCCGAGGATCTCAGTGGTGTCCAGATGGATTCAGCCTACGTCTAAACGGGGGCGTGCAGGACGCCGCGTTCTTTCTTGCGTCGTTGTGCTGTGCTGCTTGAGCGCGACGGTATCGCTTAGCGGTTGGCGCGCCGCGCTACGGGGGGCACGATCGTTCGCATACTCACCCCCCGGAAAACCGCCCATTCTGCCTGGAAAATCCGGCAAATCGCGGGGAATCAGCACCACCGGTAATCCTTGCCACGCGTGCGAGCATGGGCAACAATAGTCGTGAGTTCGGTGCGGCCTCGGTTGCCACGTGCCAGGTCGGGGATCGGCGTGGTTGATTAGCAGGACGCGGCCTGACTCATTCCTGCCGTTGAGCCCCTTACGGTGGCGTTCACTCCCCTGCCCTCCCACCTGATCCACCTCGCCACTAGCTACGGAGACATCCATGCGACGAATGATTGCCTGTTGTTCGTTCATCGTCGGGTTGGCAGCCGGTGCTGCTATGGCCGATGAGCCGTATGAACTGGTGATCCCCAAGGGGCTTCCCAAGATGCGGATCCCCGCGGACAACCCGCTCACCAAGGGCAAGGTGGAATTGGGCAAGCAGTTGTTCTTCGACCCCCGGCTCAGCCGCGACAACACCGTGAGCTGCGCCACCTGCCATGATCCCGAGAAGGGCTACTCCAACGGCGAACGGTTCGCCACCGGCGTGCGTGGCCAGGTGGGCGGCCGCAGCGCCCCCACGGTGATCAACTCCGGCTACTCATACTTCCAGTTCTGGGATGGTCGCGCGCTGCACGTGGAAGGCCAGGCGCTGGGGCCGATTCAAAACCCCATCGAAATGGACCTGACGCTGGAAGAGGTCTGCGAAAAGCTCAACAAGATCCCCGGCTACAAGAAGCAGTTCCAGGAAGTGTTCGGCACCGATGCCACGCCCGAAGCCATTGCCAAGGCGATCGGCGCGTTTGAACGTACCATCCTCTCGGGCAATGCTCCCTACGACCGGTTTGTGGCCGGCGACAAGACGGCCCTCTCGGAGCAGGCCCAGCGCGGGATGAAGCTGTTCTTTGGCAAGGCCCATTGCAGCGCTTGCCACAGCGGCCCCAACTTTACGGACGGCGGTTTCCACAACATCGGTATCGGGATGGATGCCGAGAAGCCGGACATCGGCCGCGAAGCGATCAGCAAGCTGGAAGGCGATCGTGGCGCATTCAAGACGCCGACCCTGCGTGAGATTGCCCGCACGGCGCCCTACATGCATGACGGCAGCCTGAAGACGCTGCACGAGGTGGTGGACTACTACAACCGTGGCGGCACGCCCAATCCGCACTTGGACGAAGAAATTTTCGAACTGAATCTCACCAAAGATGAGATCGACGATTTGGTGAAGTTCATGGAAGAAGGGCTGTCCAGCGAAGAATACCCGCTGGTGAAGCCACCCCAACTGCCGGAGTAACGCACCGCGGCAGTTTGTCGGCAACTTGACGGCTGAAAGTCATTGCGGGGGCTGAGCAGGCGTGGTTCAGCCCCCGTTTTTTGCGCGCCGGTGGCTGCGGCAGTGCCGAACCGGCTCCATGGCATGTCCGTAAGTGTCGTCGGATGCTTGGGTTCAAGAACGAACCCGGCAATGCACGTACCTGCGCGGCCCCAGGATGTTCCTGCCGCGAGAGGGACGATGGCGGCGCGTGAATTCCCTATGCTGTAGTCCATTTTGGGGGTTACGGCTCGGGGGGCCGGTGTTAATATGCCGCCAAGCCAGTAGCGCTCATGGGCGTTGGCAGCAAGCGGTGCGACCGGCGGGAAGTTATTGAAAGCCCGGCAGTTACGAGTGCTGCCCGGGCATGCGGCCAGCCGCCATCTATATCGTCACGCGGCGACCGCGGAAAGCAGGGCGAACGTCGAATGATCGCCCTGCGGGGCAGGCCAAGGCTGTTACACCTTGCCCGCGTTGGTTTTGCCGAAGCTGCGTCGCCAGCTTTCGGAGCATGTGAGGCACGCCAGGAAATCGGTGTTTCCGCAGAGAAGATGGCACGCCGTTCTCACGGCAGAACGGTGGGACCGGCCGCGTGGAAGAATATGCGCACAGGGCGCAACCGCGGCGGTCGGGCTGGCATCTTGGTGAGGAAACGGGAGAGGCACTCCACGTGGCTGACGCTTAAGTGCCTGGAGGCCTTAGAGGCTGTCCAAAAAGCGGTCTTGGATGAATGCCGGTTGAGTGGTTAAACTGCGTGGTATGGAAAGGATGCCATACCCAACCGACCTCACGGACGAACAGTGGCGACGCATCGAGCCTTGGGTGCCCAAGCCCAAGCCCGGCGGGCGTCCGGCCGAGTACAGTCGCCGCGAAATCCTCAATGCGATCTTCTACGTGACGCGCAATGGCTGCCCGTGGCGGGCCTTGCCGCACGATCTACCGCCGTATCGCATTGCCTTTCATTACTTCCGCCTGTGGCAGAAGGACGGCACGTGGCAACGTATCCATGATGTGTTGCGGGAGCGCGTGCGACGCCAGGCGGGACGCCGGCCGCGTCCCAGCGGTGCGATCCTCGACAGCCAGTCGGTGAAAACGACCGAACAAGGCGGGCCTCGCGGCTACGACGGGGGAAAAAAAGCTCGTCGGTCGCAAGCGGCACGCTGTGGTTGACACGCTGGGTTTGCTCTGGGCATTGGTCATCACGCCCGCCTCGGTGCAGGATCGCGACGGCGGCAAGCTGGCTTTGGAGCAGTTTCACCGCCGCGTGAAGTTTCCCAAGGTCATCTGGGCAGACACCGCCTACCATGCCACCGCCCGCTGGGCGGGAGTGTTGTGGAACTGGTACGTTGAGATTGTCACTCGCCCTCGCGGGCGATTTGAGATTCAACGCAAACGGTGGATCGTCGAACGCACCTTCGGCTGGTGGAATCGCTCACGCCGCCTGGCGAAATGCTACGAACGCACCACGGAGAGCGAACAGGCGTTCATTCTTGTGACTATGATTCACCTTATGGCTCGGCGACTAAGCAACTCCTAGCTTTTTGGACA
>JGI25327J35509_1003089_pt1 | contig 10760 bp, 7 predicted proteins | sample HigsolmetaAR202D_FD_35509 | JGI IMG/M metagenome (IMG submission 35509)
CGCCGCGGCCGAACCGCCGGACGCCTCGCCGGGGGCGCCGCCGGGCCGCTCACCGGACGCTTCCGGACGGCTCGCCGGGGTGTTCGCCGCGGGCGGGACCGGGGCCGGCCGGTCCGCGGCGGCGGCCGGTGCGCCCGCGGTGGCCGGGGCCGCGGACGGTCCGCCGCCGCCCGGCCCGGGCCGTTCGCCGGCCGCCGCGGTGCCGCGGCCCTTGCGCGAGCGCCACTTCGGCAGCCACATGAGCATGAGCACGGCGATCGCGAAGACGACGGTGAACGGGAAGACGATGAGCGCGACGCCGAAGATCGACAGGCCGACGACGGTGAAGGCGAACAGGAACGTCCAGGCGTAGAGGATCAGGACCGCGCTGCGCTGGGAGTGCCCGGTGTCGAGCAGCCGGTGGTGGAGGTGGCCGCGGTCCGGCGCGAACGGCGACTTGCCGTACGACATGCGGCGGACCACCGCCATGAGGAAGTCGGCGAGCGGCGGCACCAGCACCGCGACCGGCACCAGCATCGGCAGGATCACCGGGAACCGGTTGAGGTCGGGCAGGATGCTCGGGTCGATCGGGGTCACCTTGACCATCGACGCCGCGAGCACGAGCCCGAGCAGCATCGCCCCGGTGTCGCCCATGAAGATCTTGGCCGGGTGGAAGTTGTGCGGCAGGAACCCGGCGCACATCCCGATGAGCAGCGCGGTGATCACCGCGGTGCTGTTGATCCGGGTGTCCTGGATGTCCCACGACAGCGCGATCGAGTACGCGAAGGTGGCCATCCCGGCGATCGCCACGATGCCCGCGGCGAGCCCGTCGAGCCCGTCGACGAAGTTCACCGCGTTGATGCTGATCACCACGATGAGGATGGTGACGACCGCCTGGAGCGTGCTGTCGAGGTTGTAGCCCGCGCCGCCCGGCACCGGGATCGAGGTGAGGCTCATGCCGAAGTAGACCATGAGGCCCGCCGCCCCGATCTGCCCGGCGAGCTTGACGAAGGGGTCCATGCCCCACCAGTCGTCGAGGAAGCCGGTGACCACGATGAGGCCGCTCGCGGCGAGCAGCGGCAGCATGATCTGTTCCTGGGCGATCACCTGGCCGACGTACGGCAGGTGGGAGGCGACGAGCAGCCCGACCACGAACCCGGCGAACATGGCGAGGCCGCCCAGGCGCGGCGTGGGCGTGGTGTGCACGTCTCTCTCACGGATCTCGGGTGCCGCGCCGATGCGGAGGGCGAACCTCCGGACCAGCGGAACCAGCAGGTACGTGACGGCCGCCGTGACCAGCGCCGTGAGAAGGTATTCGCGCACGGACCTAGTTTCCCGAATTGCCCGGCCTCAGGGGCCGGAATCGTCACACAACCAACCGATCATCCTTCGTTGCGATACGCGGGGTGAGCGTCGGTCAGGGCCCGCACTCTCGCGAGGAGTGACGTTACCGCATTCGGGTTTCCGACGGCTTGCAGGACGATCGACGCGATCTCCTTCATCGCGTCCGGGCCCATGCCCTGGCTGGTCACGTACGGCGTGCCGAGCCGGATGCCGGAGGCGACCAAGGGCGGCTCGGGGTCGAAGGGGATCGGGCAGCGGTCGAGCGTGACGCCCGCGGCGGCGCAGCGGCGCTCGGCGGTGGCGCCGTCCACGCCGACCGGGCGCAGGTCGGCGAGCACGAGGTGGGTGTCGGTGCCGCCGGAGACCGGGCGCAGGCCCTCGGCCTCGAGCGCGGCGACGAGCGTGCGCGCGTTCTCCACGACGCGCCGGGCGTAGGCGGCGAACTCCGGCCGCGCCGCCTCCCCGAACGCGACCGCCTTCGCCGCGATGACGTGCATCATCGGCCCGCCCTGCACGAACGGGAACACCGCCCGGTCGATCCGCGGCGCCACCTCGCCGGTGCACAGGATCCCCCCGCCGCGCGGCCCGCGCAGCGTCTTGTGCGTGGTGAACGTCACCACGTCCGCGTACGGCACCGGCGAGGGCGCCACGCCGCCCGCGACCAGGCCGATGGTGTGCGCGGCGTCGGCGAGCAGCCAGGCGCCGACCTCGTCGGCGATGCCGCGGAGGACCGCGTAGTCGATGAGCCGCGGGTAGGCGGCCGCGCCGCAGACGATCATCTTCGGCTCGTGGCGGAGGGCGAGGTCGCGCACCTCGTCGTAGTCGATGCGCTCGGTGTCGCGGCGCACGCCGTACGGCACGACGTCGAACCAGCGGCCGGAGAAGTTGGCCCGGGAGCCGTGGGTGAAGTGGCCGCCGTGCCGCGGCGACATGGCGAGCACGGTGTCGCCCGGCCGCAGCAAGGCCGCGTACGCGGCGAGGTTCGCCGTGGTGCCCGAGTACGGCTGCACGTTGGCGTGCTCGGCGCCGAACAGCCGCTTCGCCCGGTCGATCGCGATCCGCTCGGCCCGGTCCACCACCTCGCAGCCGCCGTGGTAGCGCCGCCCCGGGTAGCCCTCGGCGTACTTGTTCGTCAGCGGCGAGCCGAGGGCGGCGAGCACGGCGGGCGAGGCGAGGTTCTCGCTGGCGATGAGCTGGAGTCCGTGGCGCTGCCGGTCCAGCTCGTCGCGGAGCACCTCGGCGATCTCGGGGTCGTGCCGCGCGAGCGGCGAGAGGTCGGGTCCGCAGTAGCGCTCCATGTCGCACACCCCCGTGCCGGCCGCCCCGGTTCCCCGCCGGGGTGGCCTCGCCGTGTCTTCCGCTCGCGTCCGGCCGGGCCGTACGGCCGCGGCCCGGCGGCGTGCGCCCGTGCCTCGGACGTCCGCCATGGGTGCCTCGCCGTACCGCCGGCCGTTCCGACCGAAATCTCGGCCTACCCCCTTTTCGTCCGGTTTCGACCTGAAGACCCAAAATGAACCCTGGAAACGGGTGATCCGCACCGTACGATGACCGGCCGGTGAACGCCGGTTTCCGGATCCGCCGGACCGGACGCGGCGGGCCGGGAGGGCCGATACCGGGTCAGAACAGGAAGGCGCGGGGGGCGTCGGCGCCGCTCGGGATCCACCTCGGGGTGTCCGCGGCCTCGTCGCTGATCGCGGTGAGCACGCCCTGGCGGTAGAGGCTGAGGCGCTTGCGCCACTCGGCCATGTCCTTCAGGTACCGCTCCGCCACCGGCGCGTCCCAGACCTCCCGGCTCTGGGCCTTCTTCTGCACGTCGGCCAGCGACGCGTTGAGCTTGTCCAGCAGCGGCACGACCTGGTCCCACAGGTCGACGAGCTTCTGGTACTCGGGGTTGAACACCCAGGTCGTCGCCTGGCCTCCGGGCGCGAGCTGCTCGGCGGGCGACTGCCGGGGCGGCGACTCGCCGGGTGCCATCGGCTTCGGCCGGGGCGGGTCCACGAACATCCGCGTTCCTTTCTACGCTTCCAACGACCGGCCCGGGCGCTCGCCGCCGTCGCAACGGCCGCCGCCGTCCGCCCGGCCGTCGCCCGCGGCACCGGCGCCGCCGGTCCCCGTGCCGTCCGTACGCGCTCCTGCGGAGGCTCCGCCGCCGGGCTCGCCCTGCCCCTGACGCGCGCCCGTCTCCGTCCCTGCCGCGCCGTCCGCGGTCGCCGAGCCCTCGACGTACGGCATGAGCGTGATGCCGTCCCTGGAGGCGAACGGGCCGCTCTCCTGGCCCAGGGCCGCGCCGCGGGCCGCCGGGTAGGGCTCGCCGTACCGCGCGGTGGCCGTGCCGTCGCCGGAACGGGCACCGCCGGCCGGCTCCGCCCGCTCCTGCCGCCCGTTCACGTCCGTTCCGGCCGCGCCGTCCCCGGTCCCCGAGCCCTCCAGGTACGGCATCAGCGAGACGCCGTCCCGGTCGACGATCGCCACATCATCACGCGCGAACGCATCCTGCGCACTCACCGCACCACCACGCTCGCCACCCGGCGACCCGGCCGACTCCACCCCCGCGACCTCCCGATCAGTGAACGGATACCGCGAGGCATCCGACGGAGCGTCCGCGCGCCCAGCGGCCCCGTCCGTACCGCCGGTGCCCGTCGAGCCGCCCGTCGCGCCGTCCCCGGTGCCCGAGCCCTCCAGGTACGGCATCAGCGAGACGCCGTCCCGGTCGACGATCGACACGTCGCCACGCGCGAACGCATCCTGGGCACTCACCGCACCACCACGCTCGGCACCCGGCGACCCGGCCGACTCCACCCCCGCGACCTCCCGATCAGTGATCGGATACCGCGAGGCATCCGACGGAGCGTCCGCGCGCCCAGCGGCCCCGTCCGTACCGCCGGTGCCCGCCGAGTCACCGGCCGNGCCGGCACCGGGTGTGGTGGGCTCCATCCGCCCGGCGTCGCCGTCCGGCCGCGGTCCGCCTCCGTCGGGGGCGCCGAGTCGTCCGTCCTCCGCGCCGGGCATGCCGAACGGCTGGATCCTGTCCATGTTCTGCTCCAGCCACCGCAGGTAGGCCTCGCTCGGCGGCTGAAGGGATCCGGTCACCACCTTGACGCCGTCGACCTCGATCACCCGCAGACCGCTGCTCGCGGGCATGTCGTCCGGGTGATCCTTGCCGTCGGTGTCCGGGATCGCGTCCCCACCGGCCCCCTTGCCGGCGTCGGCGCGGTCTCCGCCCTTGTCCGTCCGGGCGTCCCCGGCCGCGTCGGGTTTGGCACCGTCCGGCTCACATCCGCCCTTGCCACCGGCACCCTCGCCGGACCCTCGGCGCTCGGTCTCGCCTTTACCGCCCGACTCACCAGGCTCACCCTTACCACCGGCGGCATCTCCACCGGAGCCACGGCGCTCGGCCTCACCCTTGCCACCCGACTCGCCCGGCTCACCCTTACCGCCACCGGCGCCCTCACCGGAACCGCGACGCTCGGCGTCACCCTTGCCGCCCGACTCGCCCGGCTCCCCCTTACCGCCGGGGGCATCTCCACCGGAGCCACGGCGCTCGGCCTCGCCCTTACCGCCAGCGGCGCCTTCACCGGACCCGCGGCGCTCGGCCTCGCCTTTACCGCCCGACTCACCAGGCTCACCCTTGCCACCAGCGGGACCCTCGCCGGACCCGCGACGCTCGGCCTCCCCCTTACCGCCGGGGGCGTCTCCGCCGGAGCCGCGACGCTCGGCCTCACCCTTGCCGTTGGATTTGGCGGAGTCCTCCGGTTTCGCGCCGGGGTCGTCGGCGGGCTTCTTCTCGCCCATCGCGTCCGGGGTCGTCACGGACGGCTTCTTCTGCTTCTCCTCCTTCTCGAGGAGGGCGAGCCGGGCCTCGACGTCGCGGATCATCTTGTCGACGTCGTCGGCCACCTGGGCGGGACGGTACGTGGTCTTCGCGGACAGGCCGGCGTTGCTCAGCAGTTGGGTGACCCGGGCGTCGACCGAGCGCATCTCCTTGGCGGCCTGGCGAAGCTCGGCGAGGAGCTTGCGGACCGGCCCCGGGTTCATGCCGTCCAGCTTGGGCATACCGTCTCCCAGGTAGGTGACCAGCGATTTCACGCTAGCCGGGAGACGGCCTTCTCACATGCCGGGATATCCAGACGGCATGACTTCGAACCGGTGACGGTCCGTTATCACGACCCTGGCCGTACTCGGTCGCCGCTCAGTCGTCCGTGGCGACGTACCCGACGACGCTCTTGAGCTTCTCCACCGAGATCGCGCCCTTGCGCAGCACGCGGGGCACGGGCGTGGTCAGGTCGACGATGGTGGACGGGATCGGCTGGGTGCACCGGCCGCCGTCGAGGTACACCGCGACCGAGTCGCCGAGCTGCTCCTCGGCCTCGGCGATGGTCGTCGCGGGCGGCGCGCCCGACCGGTTCGCGCTGCTGACCGCCATCGGGCCGGTCTCCTTGAGCAGGTCGAGGGCGACCGCGTGCAGCGGCATGCGCACCGCGACCGTGCCCTTCGTCTCCCCCAGGTCCCACTGGAGGGAGCGGACCGCGTGGCCGATGATCGTGAGCGGGCCGGGCCAGAACGCGTCGATCAGGTCCTGGCCGTACGGGCCGAGGTCGTCGAGCAGGGCGTTCGCGGCCCTGACGCTGCCCACGAGCACCGGAACCGGCATGTCGCGGCCCCGCCCCTTGGCGGCGAGCAACGCGCTGACCGCGGACGGCGTGAACGCGTCGGCGCCGATGCCGTACACGGTGTCGGTGGGGATGACGACGAGTTTGCCCTGCCGTACCGCGTCCACGGCGGCCTCGATGCCCGCCGCGCGCTGCTCCGGGAGGGAGCAGTCGAACCGCAGCACCTTCTCCTTGGCGGCCTCCGTGACGACCGCGGGGGCCTCGGGCGTGCCCTCCCCGGGCTTCTCCGCCGCCTCGGCACCCGCACCCGTCGCCTCCGCCTTCGGCTCCCCGGAGGACGCGCCCTCGGGCGGCTCGGGCGTCGCGGCCTTCGCGGTGGCCTCCTCGGCGGCCTTACCCGCGCCGGCGCCCTTCGCCTCGGCCTCGCGACCGTCCTGCCCGGCGGATTCCCCCTCGCCGCCCGGCGTGCCGGCGGACGCGGCCGCATCCCGCACGGGGTCGCCGTGCGGCCCGGTCGAGGAAGGCGCGGCGGGCTGCGCGGCCGGTTCCTCACCCGGTACGGCGGGCCCGGACGACGCGCGGGGCTCCTCCGGTGCCGCGGTGCTCTCCGCCTGCGGGTCGGGCCGCCGGTCCGGTGCCGGCCCGCCCTGCTCCTCGGCGGGCTTACCGGCGTCCGGGGCCGGGTCCTTTCGCTCGCTCACGCAGACGATCCTAGTCAGTCCCGGGCGGTGACCGATCCCGGTCGCCCGCACGGCGACGGGCCGTCTCCGGGCGGGCGACCGGGCGGCGCGGACGCTCAGTCCTGGCCGAGCCGGGCCGTAACGAACCGGTCCCGCCCGGTGAGGTCCTGGTGGTTGCGCACGTCGCGCCAGCCGTGCTCCTCGGAGAAGATCCAGTAGACCGCGGTGCCCTGCTCGTCGGCGTGCTCGACCACGACGTACCCGCCGGGGCGGAGCAGCCGCCGGGCGGTGCGCTCGACCGCGCGGATCTCGCCGAGCCCGTCCTCGTCGGACCCGTAGAGCGCGCGGGCGGGGTCGTAGTCGCGCACCTCGGGGTCGCGCGGCACCGAGCCCGGCGGGATGTACGGCGGGTTGGAGATGACCAGGTCGACCCGGCCGTTGAGCTCCGGCAGGCAGTCGCGCATGTCCTCCGGATGGAGGTGCACCCGTCCCTGGCCGAGCTCGACGATGTTGCGCTTCGCCCAGGCGTAGGCGTCGGGGTCCACCTCGACGGCGTGCACCTCGGAGAGCGCGACCTCCTGGGCGATGGAGAGCGCGATCGCGCCGGATCCGGTGCCGAGGTCGACGACGAGCGGGTTGGCGACGTCCATCTCGCGCAGCCGGTCGATCGCCCAACCGGCCACGACCTCGGTCTCCGGGCGGGGGATGAACACGCCGGGTCCCACCTCCAGCGACAGGTAACGGAAGTAGGCCCGGCCGGTGATGTGCTGGAGGGGTTCGCGGGCCGCGCGGCGCGCGATGCCCTCCCAGAACAGCGCGTCGAAGTCGCAGTCGCGGACGGTGTGCAGCTCGCTGCGCCGTACGCCGTGGACGAACGCGGCGATCTCCTCGGCGTCGGTACGCGGCGAGGGCACACCCGCCTCCGCGAGTCTGGCGGTGGCGAGTGCGATCTCGTCCAGCAGCAGCGTCATGTGGTGTGTCTCACGAGTGGGCGGCGAGTTTTTCCGCCATTTCTGCGTCGAGCAATGCCTGTATCACCGCGCTGAGGTCGCCGTCCAGCACTTGGTCGAGGTTGTAGGCCTTGAACCCCACGCGGTGGTCGGAGATGCGGTTCTCCGGGAAGTTGTAGGTGCGGATGCGCTCGGACCGGTCGACCGTGCGGACCTGCGACTTGCGCTCGGCCGCCGCGGCCGCCTCGGCCTCCTGCTGTGCCATCGCGANCAGGCGGGCGCGCAGGATGCGCAGCGCCGCCTCCTTGTTCTGCAGCTGGCTTTTCTCGTTCTGGCACGTGACCACCACGCCGGTGGGCAGGTGGGTGATGCGCACCGCCGAGTCGGTGGTGTTGACGCTCTGGCCGCCCGGGCCGCTCGACCGGAACACGTCGATGCGCAGGTCGTTCGGGTCGATCTGCACATCGACCTCCTCGGCCTCGGGGTAGACGAGCACGCCGGCCGCGCTCGTGTGGATCCGGCCCTGGGACTCGGTCACCGGGACGCGCTGCACCCGGTGCACGCCGCCCTCGAACTTGAGCCGGGACCACACGCCGCCCTCGCCGTTCCGGCTCTTGATCGCGATCGTGACGTCCTTGTAGCCGCCGAGGTCGGAGGGCTGGGCGCTGATGATCTCGGTCTTCCAGCCCTCGCGCTCGGCGTAGCGCAGGTACATCCGCAGCAGATCCGCGGCGAACAGGGCCGACTCCTCGCCGCCCTCGCCCGCCTTGATCTCCATGAGGATGTCCTTGTCGTCGTTCGGATCCCGGGGGATGAGCAGCTTCTTGAGCCGGTCCTCCAGCGGCCCGATCTTGCTCTCCAGCTCGGCCGCCTCCTCGGCGAACGCCGGGTCCTCGGCGGCGAGCTCCTTGGCGGCGGCGAGGTCCTCGCGGACGCGCTGCAGCTCGCGGTAGGTGTTGACGATCGGGGTCAGCTCCGCGTACCGCTTGCCGAGCGTCCGCGCCTGGTTCTGGTCGGCGTGCACCGAGGGGTCGGCGAGCTTGGTCTCAAGCTCCGCGTACTCCTTGAGTAGCTCGTCGAGATTCACCGTGCCTCCTCTTCACACCTCGCACCACGCCGGCTCCGCCCGCGGCGGGAACCCACCGACCGGTCGCTGCGAAACCCCGCCGTCCCGTCGGTCCGCTCGGGCGGTGCGGCGACGCCGCGCGTCCGGCACCCGCCCGATCACGACGAACGCCGACCCGGGCACGCCCCTGCGGCGGCAGGGACGGTTCCGAGCCGGCGTCGTGAAAGTTGCTACTTGGACTTCTTGCCGAACCGCTTCTCGAAGCGGGCGACCCGGCCGCCGGTGTCCAGGATCTTCTGCTTGCCCGTGTAGAACGGGTGGCAGGCCGAGCACACGTCAGCGTGGATGACGCCGTTCTTCGCGGTGCTGCGAGTGACGAAGCTGTTGCCGCACGTACAGGTCACCTGCGTGACGACGTAGTCCGGGTGAATATCGGCCTTCATGATCTTCCTCTCGCATTCGGGCGGTCGCCGGGTCGTCCGGTCCGGGACGTGAACCGGTACCGCTGCGGTTCGGCTACCAGTGTGCCAGACGTTCAAACCCGCGCAGGCCGGATGGTATTCCCGCCGGCATCCTGCGCGGCACGCGGCCCGGGCGTCCCGGCACCGCGAATTCGCACGGCGTTCCGGTACGGCGGCGCCGACCGGCGATGCCACGCGGCCACCCCGCACCGGGCGGTGCCGCGCGCCGTGACGTGCGGATGCGCCGACCCGGGCACGGGCGATCGCGGCGCACGAGGGCCGCCTCGCCAAGGTGCCGCGAAGGCGTTCCCGGAGAGGCGGCGACGGCCCGGCGTGGCCGTGACCACGCCGGGCCGGACGTCCTAGTCGCGGTCGGAGACCGTCGTCTTCTGCACCTGGAGCAGGAACTCCGCGTTCGACTTGGTCTCCTTCATCTTCTCCAGNAGGAGCTCCAGCGCCTGCTGCTGGTCGAGCGCCTGCAGCACCCGGCGCAGCTTCCAGACGATGTTGAGCTCCTCCGGCGACATCAGGATCTCCTCCTTGCGGGTGCCGGAGGCCACGACGTCGACGGCGGGGAAGATGCGCTTGTCGGCGAGGGCCCGGCTGAGCTTCAGCTCGGCGTTACCGGTGCCCTTGAACTCCTCGAAGATGACCTCGTCCATCTTCGAGCCGGTCTCGACCAGCGCGGTGGCGAGGATCGTCAGGGAGCCGCCGTTCTCGATGTTGCGCGCGGCGCCGAAGAAGCGCTTCGGCGGGTAGAGCGCGGTGGAGTCGACGCCACCCGACAGGATGCGCCCGGACGCCGGGGCGGCGAGGTTGTACGCGCGGCCCAGGCGGGTGATCGAGTCGAGCAGCACGACCACGTCGTGGCCGAGCTCCACCAGCCGCTTCGCCCGCTCGATGGCGAGCTCGGCGACCGTGGTGTGGTCCTCGGCCGGCCGGTCGAAGGTCGAGTGGATGACCTCGCCCTTCACCGACCGCTGCATGTCGGTGACCTCTTCCGGACGCTCGTCGACGAGGACCACCATCAGGTGGCACTCAGGGTTGTTGCGGGTGATCGCGTTCGCGATCGCCTGCAGCACCATCGTCTTACCGGCCTTGGGCGGCGAGACGATGAGCCCGCGCTGACCCTTGCCGATCGGGCAGACCAGGTCGATGATCCGCGTGGTCAGGATGTTGGGCTCGGTCTCGAGGCGCAGCCGCTCCTGCGGGTACAGCGGCGTCAGCTTGCTGAACTCCGGGCGGTTCTTGGCCTGCTCGGGGTCCATGCCGTTGACCGTGTCGAGGCGGACCAGCGCGTTGAACTTCTCGCGCTTCTCCCCCTCGCGCGGCTGGCGCACCGCACCGGTGATCACGTCACCCTTGCGCAGACCGTAGCGGCGGATCTGGGCGAGGGAGACGTACACGTCGTTCGGGCCGGGCAGGTAGCCGCTGGTGCGCACGAACGCGTAGTTGTCGAGGATGTCGAGGATGCCGGCGATCGGGATGAGGACGTCGTCCTCGGCGATCGTCGGCTCGCTGTCGCCGTACCGGTCGCGCCCGCGGCGGTTGCGCTCGCGGAACCGGCCGCGGCGGCTGCGGCGCTCCTCGTCCCCACCCTGCTGCCGGCCACCGTTGCCCTGGCCTTCGCCGGACTCGGCGGCGGCCGGCCGCTGCTGCGGCTGCTGCTG
>JGI25327J35509_1003100_pt1 | contig 10720 bp, 9 predicted proteins | sample HigsolmetaAR202D_FD_35509 | JGI IMG/M metagenome (IMG submission 35509)
CAGCCTCGTCGAGGGCGCCGAGGTTGCGCAGCAGGGCCCGCGCTTCCGCCACGGCTGACGCCGGGGGCGGATCAAGGAAGGCCAGGGTCCCGGGATCAGTGACACCGAAGGCCGCGCAGTCCAGGAGAAGGCTCGAGAGGTCGGCTTCCAGAATCTCCGGCGGCGTGAAGGCGGGCAGGGCAGCCGTCTGCTCCTTGCGCCAGAGCCGCAGCGCGATGCCCGGGGCGGTACGGCCCGCACGGCCTGCCCGCTGGTCGGCGGAGGCGCGGGAAACGCGCACGGTTTCGAGGCGCGTGAGGCCGGTGTCCGGCTCGTATTTCGGCAGGCGGGAGAAACCGCAGTCCACCACCGCCGTCACGCCGTCGATGGTGACGGAGGTTTCCGCGATGGCCGTGGCAAGAACCACCTTCCGGCGACCGGTTGGAGCCGGTCGGATGGCGGCATCCTGGGCAGCGCCTTCGAGGTTGCCGTGGAGCGGGACCACGTCCACATTGGCCGGCACCTTGCCTTCCAAAAGATCCTGCACCCGCTGGATCTCGCGCTGCCCGGGAAGGAAGGCGAGAATGCTGCCGCTCTCGTCACGGAGCAGCATCTGGATCGCGGAAGCAACAGCCGTTTCCATGGTGTCGTTCGGCGACCGGTCCATGTATCGGACGTCGACGGGATAGCTGCGGCCGGCGCTTTCCAGCACTGGGGCATCGCCGAGCAGTTCGGCGACGCGGGCGCCGTCGAGCGTCGCCGACATGACGATCAGGCGCAGATCGGGCCGTAGAGCGCCCATCACGTCCAGCGTGAGCGCGAGGGCGAAGTCGCCGTCGAGGGAGCGCTCGTGAAATTCATCGAAAATGACCGCCGAGATACCTTCGAGCGACGGGTCGTCGATGATCATGCGGGCGAGGATGCCCTCCGTCACCACGAGAATGCGCGTGCGCGCGGAGGCCTTGCGCTCCATGCGCATGGCATAACCGACCGTGCCGCCGGGCTCCTCGCCCAGGAGCGAAGCCATGCGCCGCGCCGCCGCGCGGGCCGCGAGCCGGCGCGGTTCGAGCAACAGGATCGTGCCGCCGTTCATCCACGGCTCGTCGAGGAGCGCGATGGGCACCAGCGTCGTCTTGCCGGCACCGGGCGGGGCTACAAGCACGGCCTTGCCACGGTCAGCCAGAGCCGCCTTCAGCTCGGGAAGGACAGCGGTGACGGGCAGTTCAGGCATACTGAAGGCGTTCATACCCTAGCCCATAGAGCATTTTGCCGCCGAAGCAAAACAGGTTCAGCATGCCATATAGGATGCCCGCGACCGCGCCGCACCTTGCGGCCCTCGTTCCTGCCGTTGTCGATGCGGGACCGACACCTGACCCGTCCGGGAACCGCGCTCCGTTCATCTGACGCCGTTCTGGATGGAAAACCGGTCCCCACGCCTTCGCCACCGCTTCAGAGGATTCCGGCCGACGTGAGCGACATGATGGCCGGCGCGAGGATCACCACGAAGAGGACCGGCAGGAAGAACAGGATCATCGGCACGGTGAGCTTGGGCGGCAGCGCGGCCGCTTTCTTCTCGGCGGCGTTCATGCGCTGCTCGCGGCTTTCCTCGGCCATCACGCGCAGGGCGTTGCCAATCGGGGTACCGTAGCGTTCGGCCTGGATGAGCGCCTGGGTCACGCTCTTCACGCTGTCGAGCCCGGTGCGCGTGGCAAGGTTCTCGTAGGCCTGGCGGCGCTCGGGAAGGAAGGAGAGCTCGGCCATGGTGAGCACCAGCTCTTCGGCCAGCGGAACGGACTGGGCGCCGATTTCGTCGGCCACGCGCCGGAAGGCGGCTTCGATGGACATGCCGGATTCGACGCAGATCAGCATCAGGTCGAGCGCATCGGGCCAGGCAAGCTGGATCGATTCCTTGCGCTTGGTGGCGGCATTGGCCACGTAAAGCACCGGGGCGTAGAAGCCGGCGTAAGCGCCGAGGATGCAGGCCACAACCTTGAACATGGTCGGCTGGTTCGCAAGACCGCCGCCCAGATAGATCCACGCGAAGACCAGCGATGCACCCACGAAGGGCAGTGCAAACCGCAGGAAAAGGTAACGCGTCATGGCGCTTTCGCTGCGGAAGCCCGCGTTGCGCAACTGTGCGGCGGTCTTCTCGTCCGCCAGCGCGCGGCGCAGATCGAGGCGATCAACGATGCCGCGGACGCCCGAGGTGTCCTGGCGGCGCAGGCTGCCGCCGCGATTGCGCTCGGCTTCCGCCAGGCGCGCCTTCTGCTTGGCGCGCAGGGCCTCGCGTTCAAGGGCAACGCTTTTCATGCGCGACCTGAGGGATGGCCCGGCCGACGGCAGGAAGGTGAAAACCGTCGCGAAGACGGCAATGGAAACCAGTGCCGTCATCAGGAATTGAGGGTCCATCACGATCCGGGCGATTTCCTGCATGCTAGACCTTGAAGTTGATCATCTGACGCATGATGAAGATGCCGAGGCCCATCCACACCGCACAGATCAGCAGCAAAAAGTGACCCGTGGTCGTCGTGAACAGCGGCATGATGTAGTCGGGGCTTGTCAGGAAGACGATGAAGGCCACGAGCGGCGGAAGCGCACCGATGATGGCCGCCGAGGCCTTGGCTTCCATCGACAGCGCCTGAACGCGCGCTTTCATCTTCTTGCGGTTGCGCAGCACGCGGGCGAGGTTGGACAGTGCCTCGGAGAGGTTGCCGCCCGACTGGCTCTGAATCTGGATCACGATGGCGAAGAAATTGGCCTCCGGGCAAGGCATGCTCTCGACCATGCGCGCCGTGGCTTCGGGCGCCGAAAGGCCGAGGTGCTGGGCCTCGACGATGCGGCGAAACTCGGTGCGCACCGGCTCGCGCGCCTCTGCCGCGATCATGCGGATCGCATCATTGAAGGGCAGGCCCGAACGGACGGCGCGGACGATGATGTCCAGAGCGTTAGGAAACTCCTCCAGAAACGCGGCGATGCGGCGCTTGCGCTTGAAGCTCACGTACCAGCGCGGCAGACCAAGCCCTCCCGCCACGGCGGCGCCCAGGGCCAGCAGGGGATTGGCACCCGCGACCAGCGTGACGAGCCCAACGGCTGCGCCGCAGATGGCCGAGAACATGTAGAATTTCTGGGGCGTGATCTCCAGGCCAGCCTGCTTGAGCAGGAGCCTCAGCGGCGGATTGGTGGAGCTGCGCTCCTTGTTCTTCTGCTTCTGTTCCAGTTCCTGGAGCGAATCCTGGATCGTCTTGCGGCGGCGGGCGGCCTCATTGTTTCGCTCGCGAAGCGCGCGGGCCTGGCTGCGCTCGGACTCTCCCTTCTTGACCGTCTCCAGACGGCGCTCCGTCGTCTTCTCGCTGGAGATCGTGTTGAACAGCAGGACGTAGGCAATTCCGCCGGCGCTGACCGCCGCCAGGACCACGAAGCCAATGGTTCCAAGGTCGAACCCGAACATCAGCTGTTGCGCTCCATCGCCTCGAATGCCGCGGCCAGGCGGGCGTCTTCGCCATAGTAGCGCGCACGCTCCCAGAAGGCCGGACGGGCAATGCCCGTCGAAATGTGCTTGCCAATCAGGCGGCCATTGGCGTCTTCGCCGCGGATGTCGTACACCACCAGGTCCTGGGTGATGATCACGTCGCCTTCCATGCCGACCACTTCCGTGATGTGCGTGATGCGGCGGGAGCCGTCACGCAGGCGCGCGGCCTGGATGATGACGTCGATCGAACCATTGATGATTTCGCGGACCGTCTTCTGCGGCAGCGAGAAGCCGCCCATGGCAACCATGGATTCGATACGGCTCAGGCACTCGCGCGGATTGTTCGCGTGGATTGTGCCCATGGAACCGTCGTGGCCCGTGTTCATCGCCTGGAGAAGGTCGAAGACCTCCGGTCCGCGCACCTCGCCCACGATGATGCGGTCGGGACGCATGCGAAGACAGTTGCGCACCAGGTCTCGCATGGTGATCTCGCCCTCGCCCTCGAGGTTGGGAGGGCGGGTTTCAAGGCGCACGACGTGCGGCTGCTGAAGCTGCAGCTCCGCCGCGTCCTCGCAGGTGATGATGCGCTCCTCGCGGTCGATGTAGTTGGTCAGGCAGTTGAGCAGGGTCGTCTTGCCCGAGCCCGTGCCGCCCGAGATGACCACGTTGCAGCGGACGCGGCCGATGATGCGCAGAAGCTCCGCGCCCTCCGGCGAGATCGAGCCAAGCTGCACGAGCTGGTCGAGGGTCAGACGGTCCTTCTTGAACTTTCGGATGGTGAGCGCCGCGCCGTCGATGGCCAGCGGCGGAACGATGACGTTGACGCGGGAGCCGTCCGGCAGGCGGGCGTCGCAGATGGGGCTCGATTCATCGACGCGGCGGCCAACCTGGCTCACGATGCGCTGGCAGACGGTCAGGAGGTGCTGGCTATCGCGGAAGCGGATGTTGGCTTCCTGCACCTTGCCGCCCACCTCGATGTAGACCCGCTTCGGGCCGTTGACCATGATGTCGGAGATGTCGTCTCGCGCGAGCAGCGGCTCAAGCGGGCCGAAGCCCAGCACGTCGTTGCAGATGTCCTCGAGCAGCTGTTCCTGCTCGGAGATCGACATCACGAAGTTCTTGATCGCGATGATGTCGTTGACGATGTCGCGAATTTCCTCGCGCGCCGTCTGGGAATCGAGCTGTGCCAGCTGCGACAGGTCGATGGTGTCGATCAGAGCCGAGAAGATCTGGCTCTTGATGTCGTAGTAGTTCTCGTTGTGTTCATGGGACGCAGCAGCCCTGGCCGGCTCCCGGGGGGAGCTGGCCGCCGCCGGCGGGGGCGGCGACGCGGGCGCGGCTTCCGCGCTGCGCGGCTGCGTTGCAGGCGCCGCAGCGGGAGCGCCATCAGCAACGGCAGAGACCTTGGGAAGGTCTCCCTTCGGTTCGTCCCTGCGACCGCTAATGCCTCTTTTCCCGAACATCTCTACCGCCTGTTACTTGCTCTTCCTGCCAAGACCCTTCAACAGCCAGGCGAGCGGAGATTCCTTGCCGCCGGAAGCCGTCCCGCGCCGGCGGGCCAGCGTGGAGGCGATGGTGTTGATGGTCTGGCTGATCGGATGCTTCGGATTGATCTGTGCGAGCGGGCGACCGCTGTTCGCCGCCTTTCCGAACAGTTGGGGATCGAAGGGAATGACGGCCAGGGGCGTGAGACCCAGCGGATCGCAGAACTCGCTGACGGAGATCTCCGGCTTCTTCGGGATGCCTGCCTGATTGATGATGAGCCGCGGGGCCGGATCGTTCGGCCGCAGCTTCTTCAGCGTGTCAATCAGGTTCTTGGCATTGCGAAGGTTGGCGAGGTCCGGCATGGCGGTGATGACGATCTCATCGGCACGCGCCAGTGTCGTCTGAATCCAGTTGGTCCAGCCATGCGGCACATCAAGGACGACGTTCGGCACGGTCCGCTGGGCCGTTTCGATGACCGGCGAGAAGGCCTCGGCGTCGAAATCGTAGGTGCGTTCGAGCGACGAGGGCGCGGCCAGCAGCGACAGGTGCTGCGAGCAATCCGCCAACAAACGGTCGAGATAGACCTCGTCGATGCGGTTGGGCGAGTAGACGGCCTCCGCAATACCCTGGGGCGGGTCCTGGTCGAAGTTGATGTTGGCGGTGCCGAAAGGCAGGTCGAGATCGGCGATCATGACCTGGCTTTCCAGCAGTTCCGACATCGCCCAGGACACATTGTGGGCAATCATGGAGGAGCCGACGCCGCCCTTGGCCCCGACAAACGCGATGGTGCGGCCGAGCGGCTCGGCGGCGGGATCGACGAAAAGGTCGGAGATCACCGTGATGACGTCGGTGAGGCTCACCGGCGCGATCAGGTACTCCGAAACGCCGGCGCGCATCAGGTCGCGGTAGAGGCTGACGTCGTTGTAGTGGCCGATGATGACGACCTTGGTGCTCGGCTCGCAGACTTCCGCCAGCGCCTCCAGCGCCTGCATCAGCCTGCCCGGCTCGTCATGGGTCTCGAGTATGAGCAGGTTGGGCGTCGAGGTCGCGCGGTAGAATTCGGTGGCGTCCTCGATGCCGCCGGTTCTCACACCGAAATGTGCCTTGGACAGCCGGCGGTCCTGCCCCGTCTTGCGCAGGACATCCGCCACATCCTCGCTTTCGCAGAAGGCCTGGATGGAAATGCGGGGAATGGGCCGCATTTCCTGCAGCGTCTCCGCATCAGCGGTTCTCTCCAGAGATGGTTCGGTTTCCACGCTGAGGCTCATCGTCTTCATCTCCGGGCGTTAGTAGTTGACCTCGGAACGCGTCATGAATTCGCTCGAAATGCCGCGCGACTGGTAGACGTTGATGGAGCGCGTGCGGTTGGCCATGTCGGCCGGCGCCATCTTGCGCGGTCCGAGCAGATCCGCCGGATTGGCGATCTGCGCGGCCAGATTGTTCTGGTAGGAACAGCCGAAGTTGTAATACTGGCGGTTCTCGTAGGTGTTGGCGAGATCCTCCGGCCACTGGCCGCACGGTTCCACCGACGCCCTCATCACCGGATAGGAAATACGGATCGGCGCCGAGTCCGAGGGATCGGCCTCGTAGGTCAGCGTCTGCATGCGGCCCGAAGAGATCCCGCGCGAGCGCAGGAACTTCGAGATGTCGTTGGCCGTGCTGCGTGCCGCGCCCGCGTTGGCGGAACCCCGCGGGACCAGGATCGTCACCACACCGTTGCCACTGTTGGCATAATTGGCCATGAAGCCTTCCAGCGCGGTCCGCTGCATCGTCGTCATATTGAAGGATGTCAGGCCGACCGGAAGGTCCAGTACCTGGTCCTTCTCCTGGATGACGATCGGATGGCGGGTCCGGTAATCGTCCGGCAGAGAATGGACGACCATCGGGTCCTGCTTGGTGCATCCCGCCAGCACCGGCACGGCCGCCGCCACCAGGAGAGCAAGCGCGTTTCTAGTTGCCCGAGATTTCTGCATAGGCCCCCGCCTCCTGCTACTTGTAAATGTACCCAACCACGCCGTGGTAACGGCCTTCCGGCAGCTTCGCCTGGCGATTGCCGTAGATCTTGTTCACACGGCCCAGGAACATGCCGTTCGTGTCATCCGGGACGTTGAAATTGTCGTCCGGCTTGGACAGCTCGTTGCGTGCCACGGGCTTCGACAGATAGGGCGTGATGATGATCACAAGTTCGGTCTCGTTGCGGACGAAGTCGCGGCTGCGGAACAGAGCGCCGAGAACGGGCACCTTCGACAGGCCCGGCACGCCGTTCAGAACCTGGCGCACGTCGTCGCGGACAAGACCGGCGATCATCATGGAGCCGCCGGACGGCAGCTCGACCGTCGTGTCGGCCAGGCGCTTGCGGATGGAGATGAGATTGGTGCCCCAAGAGGCGCCAAAATAACCACTGGACCGAGGATCTCTGGCAGAGCCTTCCATCATCACCGAGCCTTCCGTGGTCGGCTCCGATACCGACGTGCGAACCTTCAGGCTGATGCGGCCCGGGGACAGGACGACGGGCTGGAACTCAAGCCCGATGCCATATTCAATCTTTTCGAGCTCGTATTGCGTCGCGCCGTCCAGATTGTCGCGCGAGCGCGCATTGGAGACCTTCGTCACGAGGTTGAACTCGCCGCCGACCTTGAAGGTGGCCTTCTCGCCGGAGACTGCCGTGAGCGTCGGTTCGGCCAGCGTGCGCATGACGCCTGCCTGCTCCATCGCGTTGAAGTATGAGGTCAGCAGCCGTCCGCTGACAGCACCCATGGTGTTCGACAGCGGCTTGCCGAGGCCGAATGCGCTCTCGGTAATCAGGCCCCAGGAGATGTTGTCAGCCGAGCCGCTGCCGATCATGTTGACGCCGAGCTGCTTCATCACGTTGCGGCTCACCTCGGCCACCGTGACCTTGAGGGTCACCTGGTCCTCGCCGATGACCTGCAGCATGTTGACGATGGCGCTCTGGCGGCGCTGCCCGTCCGGGTTGCTGATCGCCACACCGCCGCCGTCGGTCGGCGCGGTGGCCGTCTGCGAATAGGCGCCGGTGGTGGCCTCGCCGCCGGTGACGAAGGCCTGGGCCAGCTGAACGGCGCGCGCCGCATCCATCGGGGTCTGGACCGTGCCGGTCAGCACCACGTTGTCGTTGATCAGCTCGACGCTGATGCTGGAGTTCGGGAGGAAGCGCTTCAGATAGGCTTCCAGATCCTGCACGTCGCGCTCCACTGCCACGTCGAAACTGGCGATCTGCTCGCCGTTGCGGCCGAAGACGAAAATGTTGGTCTCGCCCACCTGCTTGCCGAAGAGATAGATCCGTCGGGAGGTGCGGGTAATCGCGTCGGCGATGCGGGGGTTCGACACGAGGATGTCAAAGGCGTCCGCCGGCAGGTCTACCACCAGCGACTTGCTAAGACCCAGCCGCACGCGCTCCGATGCGCCGCGCAGGGGGACGACCGATTCAGCGTGGGCGTGCTGCATCCCCAGATCGACAGTTGCAAACGCGCCGGCCACAGCAATCAGGACTGCTGCCTGAACGCGACGGAAGATACCCAATTCAGCCCTCATTTCGGCGCCCCCACGTAGCTGACTTCGCCTGTCTTGATGAACCGTATCGCGTTGCCATGAGAACCGCTGATCAGATGGCGACCGGTTTTCGAGGATCGCTGCCTGTAGTCCGCCAGGGATCGCAGGGCGAGCGTCAGCCGGTCCGCCATGCGCTGCGCGACGGTCACGACTTCGGCCTGCTCGGGCGTAACTTCCAGGGTAGCAGTCTCGCCGATGATTGCCGGCTGGCCGTCCTCGTTCTCATCAAGCTTCTGGTCGATCGCCAGGACACGAATGTTCTCAAGAACCGTCTCGGTGATGTAGGTGACGGAGCCGTTCTCGCTCTCCGAGCGGCGGGTCATGATCAGGTCGACATGGTCCCCCGGCAGGATAAAGCCGCCGGCCGACGTTTCCGGCGATATCTCAACGGCGACCGCGCGCATTCCCGGCGTCAGAAGGGCGGACATAAGCGTCTGTCCGCCGGGCACCAGCCTTTCGCGGCGTACAGGCTCGCCGGGATACAGTGTGTAGCGCGCGATCGATTCCTGCAGCTCGTCGAGCGCATCCGGCTGTTTTTCCCGGGTGATGAAGGAGTCGTCAATGAGCGTTACCGGCCATTCCTGCCACTTGAGTGCAGTGCCCAGCCGCTCGCCCATATCTACCTTCTGCGCGACCAGAAGGACGTCCCGCGTTTCAACAGGCGGCTTTGCAGCGGTCTCGGCGACAGGCTCGGCCGGTTGGGAGGACATGCTCCTGGCAATGTAACCAGCGCCAATCGCGGCAAAGACCGCGACGCCCAGTATGACGATGCGGGATCGGTTCATTCATTGCCCCCTTCTGCGAATCCCATCAGCCGGGGATCATGGGGCGTAAACCTCAAATTAAGGTTAACAAAACCATTCCGCCGACCGGATCCCAAGGCAGCGGACGGATCATTCGGTCGCAGGCTCGCGCGAGGCGCGGGTTAGCCGGCGCACTCGGACAAAGGGGTCAACTTATAGAGAATCAGAATATATTCGAGAAAACAAAAAATCATTAAAGGAAATATTATAGAATCATGTACAAGAATGGAGAAATCGAAATCCGAGTGAAGTGCCGTGAAACCTTACGGTGAATTCAGCGTTTGTTGAGCGCCATATGAGAAAAACGAGGTTTGAATGAGGTTGCGCGGCAACAGGACCGCCAGGAAGACTGATATTGCGAACGCGATTTACAGGCAGACGAGGCGGAAAGAGAATACGACGTTTCTGCGGTGCATGCCGCAGTTCAGGGTCCAGGAGACCGTTCCCGCCTATATGAACAGTTTACTTTTCGAGCTCGATCAGGCCGAACGGAGAAGCAAGGGGCAGAACGGTAACGCCCCCTGATTCATCACATCGGCATGGTCAGTGAAGCGCGTCTGCAATCAGGCAGCGCGATTTCCGCGCTTGGTCGACAGTCCCTCGCGCTGGGCGAGCTTGCGCGCCAGTTTGCGCTGGCGGCGGATGGCTTCACTCTTCTCCCGAGCCCGACGTTCCGAGGGCTTTTCATAGGCCCGGCGGGCCTTCATTTCACGGAAGACGCCTTCACGCTGCAGCTTGCGCTTGAGGACACGAAGAGCCTGATCGACATTGTTGTCGCGTACAAGAACCTGCAATGGAATACCTTCTTTCTTCGGTTGGAGTTGAGAAGACGCCGCGGCAACCCAAGGGTGCCGGTCGAAAATGCCAGAGCGATCCCGATGGAGCCCGGCCAATCAACGGCAAGCGGAGACGTCTTCATACACTTTGCCGTACAAAGGGGATATAGGCAGCCAGAAAATATTTCCAAGACCGCCGGCACGCGGCCGCCCTTGTGGCCCAGCCCGGCCCATGGACGGCCGGGCCGTTGCCATCACGGCTTCAAGGCCACGCCACCGACGATCATCCATTAACAACGGGACTAAGAGGCCAGCCGGCGCCAGGCGTATCCGTTGCGGGCGGCCGGAAGGGCCGCGGGCTGGTAATGATACCGTATCCCTCCCTTATTGCCCGCCTCGAGCCTGCGGATCGTTACGGGGTTGCTTACCTCGAACTCGGAAAAGCCGCAGCGCAGCATGTGCGAGATCTGGTCGATCAGCACGTCGCCGGTGGCGCGGATTGCGCCCCTGAAATCGTGACGCGTGCGCAGGAGGGCGGCCTTGGAGTAACTGCGGCCGTCATTATAGGCCGGGAAGGAAAGCGCGACGAGCTCCATGCGATCGAGATAGGGAAGGAGCGGGTCGATCGGCTCGGCGGGCTT
>JGI25327J35509_1003112_pt1 | contig 10677 bp, 7 predicted proteins | sample HigsolmetaAR202D_FD_35509 | JGI IMG/M metagenome (IMG submission 35509)
GGCCCAGGGCTCAGAGCCCGGCGCCCTGCTCAAGCAGCATCTGCGGTATCCGCGTCGTACCCCAGATTCGGCGCCAGCCAGCGCTGCGCCTCCTCGAGCGAGATACGCTTGCGTGCGGCGTAGCTTCGCACCTGATCGAGATCGATCTTGCCTACCGCGAAGTAACGCGCATCGGGATGCGAGAAATACCAACCGCTCACTGCCGCGGTGGGATACATCGCGTACGAATCGGTGAGGTGAATCTGTGCGTTCTCGTCCGGCTTGAGCAGCTGCCACAGCGTCGCCTTCTCGGTGTGATCCGGACAGGCCGGATAGCCGGGCGCGGGACGAATGCCGCGATATTCTTCCTTGATGAGCTGCTCGTTCGTGAGTCGCTCGTCGGGCGCATAGCCCCAGAACTCGCGCCGCACACGTTCGTGCAGCCGCTCGGCGAATGCTTCCGCGAGCCGATCGGCAAGTGCCTTCAAGAGGATGCTCGAGTAATCGTCGTGCTCCTGCTGGAAGCGCTCGAGATGCGCCTCGATGCCGATACCCGCGGTCACGGCGAACGCACCGATGTAATCCCGGCGACCGGATGCCTTCGGCGCGACGAAGTCCGCCAAGCAGTCGTGCGACTGCCCAGGCGGTTTGCCCTTCTGCTGGCGCAGGAAGTGAAGGCGCGCGAGCACCTGCGTGCGCGACTCGTCCGTGTAGATCTCGACATCGTCGTCATCCACGCTGTTCGCGGGGAACAGACCGAAAACGCCCTTCGCCGTCAGCCAACGCTCGCGAATGATCTGCTTGAGCATGCGCCGCGCATCGGCGTAGAGGTTGCTCGCCTCCTCGCCCACGTTCGGATCCGTGAGGATTTCCGGAAACGTGCCGCGGAACTCCCAGGCATTGAAGAACGGCATCCAGTCGATGTAGCGCGTGAGATCTTCGAGCGAATAGTCCTCGAACACGCGAATGCCGAGCATCCGCGGTACGGGCGGCGTATAGCTGCCCCAGTCGATCTTGAAGCGGTTCGCCCGTGCCTGCCCGAGCGTGAGCTGCGGCATCTTGGTGCGCTTGCCGCGATGCTGCTCGCGCCGCTCGGCATGCTCGGTCTTGATCTTGGCGATGAACTCCGCGCGCGTCTCGGGCGTCACGAGCTGCTGACAGATGCCGACGGAGCGCGAAGCGTCCTTCACGTACACGACCGGACCTTCGTACTCCGGATCGATGCGCACNGAAGTGTGCGCAGGCGATGTCGTCGCACCGCCGATGAGCAGCGGCTTGTTGAGCCCCCTGCGCTGCATCTCGCGCGCGATGTGCACCATCTCATCGAGCGAAGGCGTGATGAGGCCGGACAAGCCGATCATGTCGGCGCCTTCGCGTTCGGCTGTTTCGAGAATGCGCTCGCAGGGCACCATGACGCCGAGATCGATGACCTCGAAGTTGTTGCACTGGAGCACGACGCCCACGATGTTCTTGCCGATGTCGTGCACGTCGCCCTTCACGGTGGCGAGCACGATCTTGCCGTTCGAGCGCGACGCACCGCCGCGCGCCTTTTCTTGCTCGATGTACGGAATGAGGTGCGCTACGGCCTTCTTCATCACGCGCGCCGATTTGACGACCTGCGGCAGGAACATCTTGCCGGCGCCGAACAGATCGCCGACGACGTTCATGCCGTCCATTAGCGGGCCTTCGATGACCTGCAGCGGTCGCTCGTAGCGCTGCCGCGCTTCTTCCGTATCCTCGACGATGAACTCGTCGATGCCTTTGACGAGCGCGTGCTCCAGCCGCTTCTCGACGGGCCACGAACGCCACGCGAGATCTTCCGCCTTCTTTGCGCCCGCCTCGCCCTTGTAGCGCTCGGCGATCTCGAGCAACCGTTCGGTCGCATCGGGACGGCGATTCAGGATCACGTCCTCGACGCGCTCGCGCAGCTCGGAGGGGATCTCCTCGTAGATCGCGANCTGACCGGCATTGACGATGCCCATCGTCATGCCGGCCTTGATCGCGTGATAGAGGAACACCGAATGCATCGCCTCGCGTACCGGCTCGTTGCCGCGGAATGAGAACGAGACGTTGCTGACGCCGCCGCTCACGTGCGCATGCGCACATGTGCGCTTGATCTCGGCCGTGGCCTCGATGAACGCGCGCGCATAGTCGTTGTGCTCCTCGATACCGGTCGCCACCGCGAAGATATTCGGATCGAAGATGATGTCTTCGGGCGNGAAGCCGATCTTCTCGGTCAACAGCCGATAAGAGCGCTGACAGATCGCCACCTTGCGCTCGACGGTGTCGGCTTGGCCTTGCTCGTCGAAGGCCATCACCACCACGGCGGNGCCGTAGGCGCGCACCTTACGGGCCTGCTCGAGGAACGCCTCTTCGCCTTCTTTCAGGCTGATCGAATTGACGATGCCCTTGCCTTGAATGTGTTTGAGGCCCGCTTCGATGACCGACCACTTGGATGAGTCGATCATGATCGGGACGCGTGCGATGTCCGGCTCGGAAGCGATCAGGTTGAGGAAGCGCACCATCGCCGCTTCCGAGTCGAGCATGCCCTCGTCCATGTTGATGTCGATGACCTGCGCGCCGTTCGCCACCTGCTGGCGCGCCACTTCCAGCGCGGCGTTGTAATCGTCGGCCTCGATGAGACGGCGAAACTTCGCCGAGCCGGTCACGTTGGTGCGCTCGCCGACGTTCACGAACAAGCTATCGGGCCCGATGTTGAGCGGCTCCAGACCTGCAAGCCGGCAGCGCGGCTCGAGCTTCGGCGGTTTGCGCGGCGGTACGCCTGCGACCGCCTCGCGGATGTGNCGGATGTGATCCGGCGTCGTGCCGCAACAGCCGCCGACGATGTTCACGAGACCGCTCGTTGCATACTCGCGCACGAGCTCGGCTGTCTGGCACGGCGCTTCGTCATACTCGCCGAACGCGTTCGGCAAGCCTGCATTGGGGTAGGCACTGACGTAGACATCGGCGATGCGCGAGAGCTCTTCGATGTAGGGCCGCAACTGTCTCGCGCCGAGCGCGCAGTTCAAGCCGATTGCAATCGGCTGTGCGTGCCGGACCGAATTCCAGAACGCCTCGGTCGTCTGCCCCGAGAGCGTGCGTCCCGATGCGTCCGTGATCGTGCCGGAGATGATGATCGGTATGTCGATGCCGGCGGCTTCGTTCTCTTGGCGCACCGCGTAGATCGCCGCCTTCGCATTGAGCGTGTCGAAGATCGTCTCGATGAGGAACAGATCCACACCGCCTTCGATGAGCGCCCGCGCTGCGATCGAATACGTCTCNACGAGCTGATCGAAATCGATGTTGCGGTAAGCAGGATCGTTGACGTTCGGCGAGAGCGACGCCGTGCGGTTGGTCGGACCGATGGCGCCGGCGACGAAACGGACCTCGCCCGTGCGCTCGGCGTATTCGTCCGCGACGCGTCGTGCGAGCCGTGCGCCTTCGAGGTTGATCTCTGCGACGAGATTTTCGGTCCCGTAATCCGCCTGCGACGGGAAATTCGCCGTGAACGTGTTGGTCTCGATGATGTCGGCGCCTGCGTCGAGATAGGCGCGATGGATCGAGCCGATCACATCCGGGCGCGTGAGCACCAGAATGTCGCTATTGCCGCGCAGATCGCAGCGCCAGCCTTTGAAGCGTTCGCCGCGATAGTCCGCTTCGGTAAGACCGTGGCGCTGAATGAGCGTGCCCATGCCGCCGTCGAGGATCAGGATTCGCTCGGTGAGCAGGCGTTTGAAAGCGGCAATGCGTTCGAGTCGGTTCATGACGGCATCCGTGTAAGGCTGCAGGCCGGGAACAACGAGGCAGGACGTCTAGCTGGCGCAGGCGACGGACGAGCCGCTCGGTTGCGGACGTACGCCGAGCGCATGACAGATGGCGTACGTGAGCTCGTAGCGATTGAGCGTGTAGAAGTGGAATTCTTCCACGCCGTGCTGCTGTAGCTGCTGCACCTGCTCGATCGCGACGGCCGCCGCGATCATACGCCGCGTCTCGGGATCTTCATCGAGCCCGTCGAAACGATCGACGAGCCACTGCGGCACCGATGCGCCGCAGCGCTGCGCCATGCGCAGCATTTGCGGAAAGCGAGTGATCGGCAGAATGCCCGGCACGATCGACGCATTGATGCCATGCGCGGCGCAGCGGTCGCGGAAGCGCAGATACAGCGTCGGATCGAAGAAGAACTGCGTGATCGCGCGCGCGGCACCCGCATCGATCTTCGCCTTGAGATTGTCGAGATCGAATGCCTCGCTAGGCGCTTCGGGATGCGTCTCGGGGTAGGCCGCCACCGAGATCTCGAAGTCCGCAACGGACTTGAGCCCTTTGACGAGATCGACGGCAAACGGGAAGCCTCCCGGATGCGGCACGTACTTGCTGCCTGCGCCCTGCGGCGGATCGCCGCGCAACGCGACGATGTGCCGGATGCCGTGCTGCCAGTAATTGCGCGCGATGTCGAGGATCTCCTCCTTCGGTGCGCCCACGCAGGTCAGATGCGGTGCGGCCGTGAGCGAGGTCGTCTCCTGAATGCGCGTCACGATGCCGTGCGTGCGCGTGCGTGTCGAACCGTCGGCGCCATACGTCACGGACACGAAGCGCGGCTTGAGCGGCGATAAGCGCTCGATGGAACACCAGAGCGTCTGCTCCATCACCTCGTCTTTCGGCGGGAAGAATTCGAAAGACACGACCGGCCGCGTACGCAGACGCGACACCGCCTCGCCGATTCGTGCCTTGATGTCCTCGATGGCCATGTTCTGTGCTCCGATGAGCTTGCGTTGTTCGAAGTGTCGGTGCGTGTCCCGATCGCGCTTGCGTCGCCGCGATCGGATCGTGTGCTCGCGCGATCCCGCTGTGCTCCGGTTCATGCCGCGGCGACCGCACGGTCGCCGCGCTCGCCTAATGCAACGATCAGGTGCGCTGAGCCCGTATCGATCGGGTGAATGCGTCGGCACGTAAAGCCATTCGCGGTCATCCACTCGCGCACGGTCTTGATGGGATTGCCGCCTGCGGAGTCCTGCAGCTGATCGAAGTCTTCGATCACGACGAGCCTGCCGCCGCTGCGAACGGCACGCGCGATCTCGGCGAGCGCAGCGAGCGGTCGCTCCGCCGTCGCCAGCATGCGATCGACGGTCACGGTGTCGAACGTCGCTTCCGCAAACGGCAGGTCATACATCGAACCCTTGTGCAGCTCGCAGTGACGCAGGCCTGCGCCGTGAACGTTCGTGCGGGCGAGGCGCAAGGCGTCGGTCGAGATATCGATGCCGACGGCGCGCGTTGCATGCGGCGCGAGCAGCTCGAGCAGATGCCCGCTGCCCGTGCCGACGTCGAGCAGGACGCCCACGGGCACATCGGCGAACTCGCGCAGGACGATGGCAGCGATTTCCTCGGGCAGCGCGGCGTTCGCGCCGCCCACTTCGTTCGTCGCGCGGCGCGCACGCTCGGCAATCACGCGCTCCATACGCTGGCGATCGCGCACGAAGACGCTGTCCTCAGCATTCGCGAGCGACAAGAGCTGCTCGACGATCGCGCTCGCTTCGCCGCTCGCAGGCACGCGGTNATACACCCAGTGCTCCTCGCGGAAGCGCACGAGCAGGCCGGCGCTCGCGAGGACTTTGAGGTGGCGCGAAACGCGCGGCTGACTCTGATCGAGGATCTCGCAGAGCTCCCCCACCGTCAGCTCGGCACGCACCAGTAGCGCAAGCAGCCGGAGCCGCGAAGGCTCACCGGCGGCCCGCAGGGCGGAGACGGCGGAAAGGAATGGAAGCGCCATGGATCAAAATATAAACAAGTCTTTATGTTTCTGCTACGCCCACCAGCGGACAGGCGTCACAANGCGCATCGATTGAACCCAGCATAGGCCGTCGAGTGCGGCCAGATGGCGCCCAAGGCGGGACGCGGGCGCCGCGACGATCAATTCGGGACACACACCGATTTCCGCCCTGCGGCCAATCAGTGCGTGTCCCGAATTAGGTGCGTGTCCTGGATTGCTGTGGTGCGTGTCCCGAATTAGGTGCGTGTCCTGGATTGCTGTGCGCTGGATTGCCCTGGATTGAAGCCTGCTCCTAAGAAGCAGCGCTAAGACTGAATCGTAACTTTTTGATAGTTATTGGATAGGACTGGCAGACAGCCTGCCTCAGGAGGCATCGCCTCCTGAGGCAGAGCGGCTATCGAGGGCTTGAGCGCCCTCAGTGACGGAGCCCCGAGCCTTCCGAGGCCTGGGGCGAGAGGAAGTGCTCGACGTCGACGGCGTCGAGCTCGTACGCCCGGTTGCAGAAGTCGCAGCGCACTTCGACCTTGCCGCGCTCGGCCAGAATCGAGCGGAGCTCGTCCCGCCCGAGGGCTCGCAGCATGTCCACGACGCGCTCCTTGGAACAGCGGCAACGGAAGAACACCGGCGCCGACTCGAAGAGACGGACGTCGTCCTCGGCGAACAGCCGCCGCAGGATCGTCTGGTCGCTCAGGCCCTCCATCTCTTGCGGCGTGAGCGTATCGCCCAGCATCTGAACCCGCCGCCAAGCATCGTCGATCTCCGCCGCGCTCGGCGTCGGAACGGCAGACGGACCATCTTTGCGCTGGGCAAGGGAGCCCGCCGGCATCTTCTGCAGCAGCATCCCCGAGGCGCTGTGCTCGTTCGCGTATAGCCACAGGCGCGTCGGCAACTGTTCCGAGCTCTCGAAATAGCCTTCGAGACAGCGATCGAGGCGACCCGCGGTCAACGGCACGATGCCTTGATATCGCTGCGGCAAGTCAGGGCTTTCGATGGTCACGCTCAACGTGCCCTCGCCCGACATCACAGCCAGATCGCGCACGTCCACGGCCTCGCGATAACGCGCCACGGCACGCACGGCGTAATCGCTCGTGCATTGCGCGAGCATGAGGTGTACCGGCCCCTGCCCTTGCAATTGCAGGCTCAACGTACCGTTGAACTTCAGTGTCGCCGCCAACAGGACCGACGCCGCTACGGCCTCGCCGAGCGTGTCGCGAATGGCCGCCGGGTATTCACGATGCTCGAGCACCGCGCGCCATGCGGCATCCAAGTGGACCAAGTGCCCACGAATCGGATAGTGCTCGAAAAGGAATCGGTGTAGGCAATCTCGGTCGCGCATGAAATGAGCCTCGCTCGCGGTGAGCGTGCAAGAGTGGGGCCGCAAGGCGCGAATGCAAGCCTTGCGGCCGGCGACGTACGCGACAGACGAGGAAGCGCCGAGCGCTCCCTACCGCTCAACCGGAGAGCTTCTTCTTGAGCAGCTCGTTGACTTGCGCGGGATTCGCCTTGCCGCCGGTCTGCTTCATCACTTGACCGACGAAGAAGCCGAAGAGCTTGTCCTTGCCGGAGCGGTATTCGGCCAGCTGCTTCGGATTGGCAGCCATGACTTCGTCGATGAACTTTTCGATCGCGCCCGTGTCGGTGATCTGCTTGAGACCCTCGGCTTCGATGATCTCGTCGGCCGTGCGACCTTCGCTCCACATCAGCTCGAACACGTCCTTGGCGATCTTGCCGGAGATCGTCTCATCGACGATGCGAGCCAAGAGCCCGGCGAGCCGCTCGGGATCGATGCGCGACTGCGTGATATCGAGGTTCTCTTTGTTGAGCGCACCCGACAGCTCGCCCATCACCCAATTCGCAGCGAGCTTCGCGTGGCCGCCAAGCTTGTCGACCACCGCCTCGTAGTAATCGCCCATTTCGCGGCTCGCCGTCAGCACGCCGGCATCGTAAGCAGACAGACCGAACTGCTCGACGTAGCGCGCCGCTTTCTCGTCCGGCAGCTCTGGCAGCGTGCTGCGCACCGACTCGATGAATTCGTCGTCGAGCGCAAGCGGCAAGAGATCCGGATCGGGGAAGTAACGATAGTCGTTCGCCTCTTCCTTCGAGCGCAACGCGCGCGTCTCGCCCTTGTCCGGATCGTAGAGCCGCGTTTCCTGGCGGATGGTGCCGCCGTTTTCGAGGATCTCGATCTGCCGCGCGACCTCGTAGTTGATGGCGCGCTCGATGAAGCGGAACGAGTTGAGATTCTTGATCTCGCAGCGGGTGCCGAACTTCTCCTGCCCGACGGGGCGCACGGACACGTTGGCATCGCAGCGGAACGAGCCTTCCTGCATGTTGCCGTCGCAGATCTCGAGATAGCGGACGAGCGTGTGGATCTTCTTCATGTACGCGACCGCCTCTTTCGCCGAGCGCATGTCGGGCTCGGAGACGATCTCGAGCAGCGGCGTGCCTGCGCGATTGAGATCGATGCCGGACAAACCGTGGAAGTCCTCGTGCAGCGACTTGCCCGCGTCCTCTTCGAGATGCGCGCGCGTGATCCCGATCGTCTTGCGCGAACCGTCTTCGAGCACGATCTCGAGCCGCCCGTGCTCGACGATCGGCTTTTCGTACTGGCTGATCTGGTAGCCCTTCGGCAGGTCGGGATAGAAATAGTTCTTGCGCGCAAAGATCGAGCGGCGCGCGATGTTGGCGCCGATGGCAAGGCCGAACTTCACCGCCATGCGCACCGCTTCGCGATTGAGCACCGGCAGCACGCCCGGATAGCCGAGGTCGACGAGATTGGCCTGCGTGTTCGGCGCAGCACCGTAGGCAGTGGACGAGCCCGAGAAGATCTTGCTCTTCGTCGCAAGCTGCGCGTGGATTTCTAGACCGATGACGGTTTCCCAGGAAGGCATAGGCTGTGCGCTGTAGGCTGTGGGCGGTAAGTTCGTGTCAATGCTCCGTGTCGGCTCGTGTCGGCGCCGGCATCAGGCGTAAGCGCTCGGCATCTGCCGGTGCCAATCGGTCTCGCGTTGATAGCCGTGCGCCACGTTCAAGAGCTTGGCCTCGGAGAAATGCGGACCGATGATCTGCAATCCGACAGGCAGCCCGCCCGCGAANCCGCACGGAATCGACATTGCCGGCAAGCCTGCCAAGTTCGCACCGATCGTATAGATGTCGTTCAAGTACATCGTGATGGGATCGTCGACCTTGGCGCCGATGTCGAACGCCGTCGTCGGCGAGGTCGGACCCATCAGGACATCGACCTCCTTGAACGCACGCGCAAAGTCATCCGCAATGAGGCGGCGGACCTTCTGCGCCTTGAGGTAGTAAGCGTCGTAGTAACCCGCCGAGAGCACGTAAGTGCCGGTCATGATGCGCCGCTTGACCTCGGCGCCGAAACCTTCGCCGCGCGAGCGGGTGTACAAGTCCAGAAGATCCGTCGGGTTCTCGCAGCGATAGCCGAAACGCACGCCGTCGAAACGCGACAGATTCGAGGAGCACTCCGCGGGCGCCACCACGTAATAAGTCGGCACCGACAGCGGCAGGTTCGGCAAGCTCACCTCCACCAGTTTGGCGCCGAGCTTCTCGTAGACGGCGAGCGCTTCGCGCACGAGCTTGGCGCTCTGCTCTTCGAGCCCCTTCTCGAAGAATTCCTTGAGCAAGCCGATCTTAAGACCGGCGAGCGGTTGCTCGAGCGTGGCGAGATAGTCTGGCACCGGCACGTCCACGCTCGTCGAGTCGCGTGGATCGAAGCCCGCCATGACGCCGAGCAGCAACGCCGCGTCCTGCGCCGTGTACGTGAGCGTGCCCGCCTGATCGAGACTGGAGGCGAAGGCGATCATTCCGTAACGCGAGACGCGACCGTACGTCGGCTTGATGCCCGTCAGACCCGTCAACGCCGCCGGCTGCCGGATTGAGCCGCCCGTGTCCGTGGCCGTAGCCGCCGGCGCAAGACGCGCAGCGACTGCCGCTGCCGAGCCACCCGAGGAGCCGCCCGGCACCTTCTTCGTATCCCAGGGATTCTTGACCGGACCGAAATAGCTGGTCTCGTTCGACGAGCCCATCGCGAACTCGTCCATATTGGCCTTGCCGAGCGAGACGGCGCCGGCGCTCGCCAAGCGCTCGACGACCGTCGCGTCGTACGGCGCTACGAAGTTCGCGAGCATGCGCGAGGCGCATGTAGTCAAGACACCGTCAGTGCAGAAGATGTCCTTGTGCGCGATCGGCACGCCGAGCAGCGGCGTGCTCTCCCCCGCCGCGAGCCGCTTGTCGGCGGCCTCGGCCGCCGCCAGCGCCTGCTCGGCCGTGACTGTAATAAATGCGTTGATGTCGGGGTTGAAGCGTGCGATGCGGTCCAAGAAATGCTTGGTCAGCTCGACGCTCGAGAAGCGGCGCGCCCGCAGCCCTGCTGCAAGCTCGGCAAGCGTAAGGTGGTGCAATTCGCTCATGGGCAAGATCGATGGGCTTGAACGGTTTGACGACAGGGCCCGGACGGCGCGGAATCAGCGTTCGACTGAGGCCGCGACCGGCTCGCACCTGGCACTTATTCGATCACCTTCGGGACAAGATACAGGCCCGCCTCCACGGCAGGCGCGTTGCGTTGATACTTCTCGTGCCTGTCCTCTTCGGTGACCACGTCGTCGCGTAGGCGCTGCACTTGATCGGCGAGCGGATGGGCCATCGGCTCGACGTGTGCGGTGTCGGCGGCGTTCAGCTGCTCGACGAAGCTCAGAATCTTCGAGAGGCTGTCGACGTAGGCGGGCAGCTCCGACTCGCTGATCGAGAGGCGTGCGAGCTGTGCGATGTTCTCTACGTCGCGGCGGGTGAGACTCATGCGATTTCGGTCCCGTGTAGCAGAGAAAAAAGCGTTGAAAAAAGCCTGAAAAAAGCGCTGCTAATCATACACCTCCGCTTGTGCAAAGTCCTACCCGTTGTTAGAGTACCGCAACTTTTTT
>JGI25327J35509_1003119_pt1 | contig 10663 bp, 10 predicted proteins | sample HigsolmetaAR202D_FD_35509 | JGI IMG/M metagenome (IMG submission 35509)
ACGCTGCGCTTCCGCACCGTCTACAGCGGCTACACGATCCGCTGGCGGAACTGGTCGCTCACCCTCCACCCCGTGCCCGGCGGCAACGCCCGTACCCGGACGGTACGGCCCCGCGACTACCCCCGCTGACCCGTCCGCGATCCGCGGCTCGGCCGACCGGTGCCCCGGCCGAGCCGGCGTGATCGGCGGCCGGGCCGGTCAGCTCGAGAAGAGCAGGCCCATGAGCCCGCGGTGCCGGTGCCCGCGATAGCCGTAGTGGTGACCGCCCCAGGCGGGCCCGTGGGCCGGAGGCGGAGGCGGCGGGGCGTACTGCTGCATGTACTGGCTCTCCAGCCGGGTCAGCGTCTCCAGCTCGCCGTAGTCGAGGAAGATCCCCCGGCAGCTCTCACACTGGTCGATGGTCACGCCGCTGCGGTTGTAGGTGCGCATGAGGCCGTGACACTTCGGGCATTGCATTGCGCTGGTCTCCTTGTCGGCCGAAACCAGTGATCACTCTACGTCGTCGAGGCGCCGGTCATCCGGACGATCCGTGCGCAGCAGGCGACGAAGGCCTCCTCCGTCTCGTCGAGCGGACGGCCCTCCTCCTGCGCCCGGAGCACGCCGCGGGCGGCCAGCTGGACCGTCAACGCGCGGGCCGGCACGTCCAGTTCCCGCCACGGATCCGCCTGCGAGACCGCGGTGCCGCCGCCCCCGAGGTAGGCGGTGAGGAACCGCTGCCACACCTCCGGGCAGAGCAGCCCGGCCGCGTAGTAGGCGGCGGGCCGGGCCAGGTCCCAGGCCGGGTCGCCGATGCCGAGGTCGTCGACGTCGATGAGACGCCACCGCCCGTCGTGCCACACGAGCTGGCCGAGGTGCCAGTCGCCGTGGGTGAGCGCCCGCCGTGCCGTACCGTCCGGGCCGGCGGTGCCGCACAGCCCGCCCGCGGGCAGCCCCGCGTGGGCCGCGCGCACCACGGCCGCCGCCCCGCCGTCCACGCGCTCCAGCCGCGCCATGGTCCGGGCGAGCCGCCGCGGCCCACCCGCCGGGGGCAGGTGACCGTCCACGGGTACGGCGTGCAGCCGGGCGAGCAGCCGCCCGGCGTCCTCCCATGGCGCCGCCTCCAGGTCCGCCGGATCCACCGGCCGCCCCGCGGGCCAGAGCGTGACCAGCCGCCCGGCCACCCGCTCGGGGGCGGGGCGCAGCGGCGCGAGCATGATGTCGCCGAGCCGCGCCGCCACCGCCAGCCGTACGCCGAGGTCGCCGGGGTCGGCGTCCGGCTCGTGCGCCTTGGCCACCACGTCGCCAGACCGCACCACGACGACCCGGTCCTCCTTGAGCACCGTCACCGGTCCGGGTCCGGCCAGCTCGGCGAGGGCGCGGACGAGCGGGGAGTACGCGTCGGGCACCCCTGCACTGTAGAGCGGGGCGACGTGACCCGCCGTGCCGTACCGCGGCACGGATCCGGCGGCGGCACGGCCGGGGTCCGTAGGGTGGCCTCATGAGGATCGGCTTTGGCGTACCGGTGTCGGGCTCGTGGGCGACGCCCGAGAACATGATCACGATCGCGCGGCGGGCCGAGGAGCTCGGCTACCACTCGCTGTGGACCTTCCAGCGGCTGCTGTTCCCGGCCGAGCACGCGATGCCGCCGGTCTACCGCAGCGTGCAGGACCCGATCGTCACCCTCGCCTACCTGGCGGGCGTGACGAGCCGGATCCGGCTCGGCGTCGCCGTGCTCAACCTGCCGTTCTTCTCGCCCGCGCTGCTCGCCAAGCAGCTCGCCACGCTGCAGCACGTCAGCGGGGGACGAATCGACGCGGGCGTGGGGCTCGGCTGGCTGCCGGAGGAGTTCGCCGCCTCGGGCGTGCCGCTCGAGCGCCGCGGCGCCCGCGCCGAGGAGTACCTGACCGTGCTGCGCACCCTGTGGTCCGAGGGGATCGCGGCGCACGAGGGCGAGTTCTACCGCCTGCCGCCCGCCCACCTCGACCCCAAGCCCGTCCCGCCGCCCCCGATCATCCTCGGCGGTACGGCGGAGCCCGCGCTGCGCCGTGCCGGGCGGCTGGCCGACGGCTGGGTGAGCTCCAGCCGGGTCGACCTCACCACGATCGGCGAGCAGATCGCGGTCGTGAAGGAGGCGGCGCGCGAGGCCGGGCGCGACCCCGAGGCGCTGCGGTTCATCGTCCGCGGCGTCACCCGGCCGGGCCGGTCGGGCGAGCCCGGCCGCAAGCCGCTCACCGGCTCCTGGGAGGAGATCCGCGCCGACGTGGCCGCGCTCGCCGAGCAGGGCGTGACCGAGGTCTTCCACGACCTCAACTTCAACCCCGAGATCGGCTCGCCGGACGCGGACGCGGTCGCGGCGATGCGCCTCGCCGAGGAGGCCCTGGAGGCGCTGCGCCCGGACCTGTGAGCGCTCCCGGACCGCGTCAGGACATGACGAGCACGGCGACGCCGTTGACCCGATCGGCGGCGAGGTCGGCGAGCGCCCGGTCGGCCTCCTCGAACGGGTAGGCGACGGTCTCCACGTGCAGCGGGTGGCGGGCGGCGAACTCGAGGAACCCCCGCCCGTCCGCCCGCGTGTTCGCGGTCACGNTGCGCACCTGCCGCTCCTGGAACAGGTGCCGCTGGTAGTCGAGCCGGGGCACGTCGGTCAGGTGGATTCCCGCGATCGCCAGCGTGCCGCCCCGGTCGAGCGCCTCCAGGCACACCGGCACGAGGTCGCCGACGGGCGCGAACAGGATCGCCGAGTCGAGCGGCTCGGGCGGCGAGTCGTACGCGCCGGCGGCCGAGGCCGCGCCCAGCTCCAGGGCGAGCCGCTGCGCCTCCTTCGACCGGGTGAGCACGTGCACGGTCGCGCCCTGCGCGATCGCCACCTGCGCGGTGAGGTGCGCCGAGGCGCCGAACCCGTAGATGCCGAGCCGCCCGCCCTCCGGCAGCTCGGCCCGCCGCAGCGCCCGGTACCCGATGATGCCCGCGCACAGCAGCGGCGCGAGCGTGCGCGGGTCCTGGTCCTCCGGCAGCGGGTACACGTAGTCGGCGGGCGCGACGAGGTACCGCGCGTAGCCGCCGTCCGCGTCCCACCCGGTGTACGTCGANGNCGGGCAGAGGTTCTCCGCGCCCCGCCGGCAGTANCNGCAGGTGCCGCAGGTGGTGCGCAGCCACGCCACCCCGACCCGGGCGCCCACCTCGGGCCCGCCGTTCACGCCCGGACCGTGGGCGATGACCCGGCCCACCGCCTCGTGCCCGGGCACGGTCCGCGGCCGCCGCGGCGGCAGGTCGCCCTCGGCGAGGTGCAGGTCGGTNCGGCACACCGCGCACACCTCGACCTCGACGAGCACCTCGCCCGGCCCCGGGCTCGGCACCGGCAGCCGCACCAGGCGCAACGGGCCGTCCTCGATCGGCCCCGGCCGCTCGACCACCCACGCGTCCATCTCGTCGGGAACCACGCTCATGCCTCCGACGATAGGCGCCCGCCACGCGCGCAGGGCAAGGGCCAAGGTCCCGGTGCGCGCCACCGTAAGTAAGGTCGTAGCCGTACCGGCGTACGGCGGAGCTGGAAGGGAGCGGCGGATGGCGGCGTTGTCGGCGGCGGTGGTCGGCCCCGGCGGGGTGGGCGGTCTGCTCGGCGGGCTGCTCGTGCGGGCCGGGGCGCGGGTGGAGTTCGTCGCCGGGGAGCGTACGGCCGAGGCGTTGCGGGCCGGCGGGCTCAGCGTGCGCAGCGNCAAGTACGGCGACTTCACCGTGCCCGTNNCGGCGACGACCGAGCTGTCCGGGCCGGTGGACGTCTGCTTCGTNACGACCAAGGCGACCTCGCTGGAGGCCGCGCTGGAGCGGGTGCCGCCCGGTGCGCTCGGCGACGGNCTGGNGGTGCCGCTGCTCAACGGGTTCGAGCACATGGCGGTGCTGCGCCGCCGCTACCCGGCCGAGCAGGTGGTGGCGGGCGTGGTGCGGGTCGAGTCGGCGCGGACGGCGCCGGGGCGGATCGAGCACACCAGCCCGTTCCTCACCTTCGAGCTCGGCTCCGCCACCGCCCCGGAGGAACGGGTGGCGGAGCTCGCGGCGCGGCTGCGCGAGGCCGGTCTCGAGGTCACGGTGCGCGACGACGAGACCGTGATGCTGTGGGACAAGCTGACGTTCCTCGCGGCGTTCGCGCTGCTCACCACCTGTCACATGGCCCCGGCCGGGGTGGTCCGCACCGAGCACCGCGACGAGCTGGTCGCCGTGCTGCGCGAGATCACCGCGGTCGCGGCGGCCGAGGGCGCCGTCTTCGACCCCGACGGGATCCTGGCGTTCTTCGACGGGCTGCCGCCGCAGATGAAGTCGTCGATGCAGCGGGACGCCGAGGCGGGGCGGCCCACCGAGCTGGACGCGCTCGGCGGCGCCGTGCTGCGCGCCGCGGAACGGCACGGCGTGGCGGCCCCGGCCGTGGCCCGTCTCGTCGCCGAGCTCGCCGCCCGGGAACCGGCGCAGAACGGGTAAAACGCCCGATTTGTCCCCCTGGTGAAACGGGTGAAGACTGAGAGGTGACGGAAGGGGGGCCGTCATGATCGAGGTCAAGAGCGTCGAGAAGCCCGACGAGCGCCGGGACTTCCCACGGGGGCACATCGAGATCACGCGGCTGACCGGGCTGACGTTCGCCGTGTTCACCCTGGAGCCGGGGTGGCGCTGGTCGGAGTCGGTCGGTCCGGTGGCGGGCACCGACACCTGCCAGGTGCGGCACACCGTCTACACGGTGCGGGGCCGGATCCGGGTCCGCATGGAGGACGGCACCGAGAGCGAGATCGGTGCCGGTGACATCGCCGTCATCCCGCCCGGGCACGACGCATGGGTGGTCGGTGACGAGGCGTACGTCGCCTACGACTTCTCCAGCGACATGGAGAACTACGCGCAGGGCGCCCGCTGACGCAGGCCACCGCCGGCCTCGCCCGCCCCGGCGGGCGGGGCCGGTCCGCGTGGGCTAGCCGATGAGCTCGGGCAGCCGGGTGATGTGGGCCGCGAGGTAGACGGCGAGCTCGCGCGGGACGAGCGGGATCGCGGTGATCTCCTCGGGGCGCAGCGGGACCCGGACCAGCTCGCGGATGCCGTGGTCGGGGTCGGCGAACTCCGGGCCGCAGCGCAGCGCGGGGTCGAGCGTGAGCAGGCGGCAGCCGTACACGTGGTGGGTCTTCAGCCCTTCGGGGTGCGCGCAGGTGAGCGTGGTGAGCGGGGTCACCGAGCCGACCGTCGCGCCCAGCTCCTCCAGAACCTCGCGGTGCAGGGTGTGCTCCAGCGTGGCGTCCTCCGGCTCGACGTGGCCGCCCGGCACGCTCCAGTACAGCGGCCGGTTCGGTACCGTCCGCCGGAACAACAACAGCCGGTCCCCGTCGAGGACGAGCGCCCGGACGCTGGGGCGGAGCGCCATGCCGCCCATTGTCCCCGGCGGCCGGATCCCGCCGTCACGGGGGTGGCACAAACCGGTCAGTCGTGGACGTCGCGGCGCAGCCGCTTGACCGCGGAACGGTGACGCTTGGCCGCGAGGCGGCGCTCGACGGCCCCGCGGGACGGCTTCGTGGGGCGGCGGCGCCTGGGCGGCGGGGCGATCGCCTCGCGCAGCAGCCGGGCGAGGCGGTCCGCGGCGGCGTCNCGGTTGCGAAGCTGGGAGCGGTGCTCGGCGGCGACGACCGTGAGCACGCCACGGGTGAGCCGGGGCGCGAGCCGCCGCAGGGCGCGCGCCTTGAGCTCCGGGCTCAGCGCCGTGGTGGCGGCGACGTCGAAGCTGAGCTCGACGCGGCTGTCGGTGGTGTTGACGCCCTGGCCGCCCGGGCCGGAGGCACGCGAGAACCGCCACCCCAGCTCGCGCGCGGGGATGACGATCGACGCGGTGACCGTGATGGGGCCGGGCATCTGCGGGTGATTCCTCCTGATCTGTCGCTTCCAGCGTAGCCGGGAGGGCAACCGATTTATCGGACGCTCAGCCGCGCGTCGCCGGGCGTCCGATTCGCGGCAGGGTACGCCGGAACCGGCGGCGCGCACCTCGCACCGCGGCGGCGGCCTTCATCGGGCGCGCGAGACGGCACGAAAGATGCGCATGGCCCGGATCATCTCCAGGAAAACGGACATCCGGCCCATGGTGGGATGACATGTCCACGTCAGGAACCGAACGTCCCGCCGCTGCGGCGCACATGTGCGCAAAAACGCGGTGATGTGCCGGATGCCACCGGTGTCGTACGGCGGACCGGCCGGGGTCCGTGCCAGGATTAGGAGGGTGGCGACGGTAGTGGAACCAGGATTCGACCTGGCGGATATCGCGTTCTGGAAGAAGCCGCTGGACGAGCGGAACGAGGCCTTCAAAAGGCTGCGGGCGATGGACCGCCCGGTCTACTTCTCCGAGCCGAAAATCCCCATGCTGCGCTCCGGCAAGGGGTTCTACGCGGTGGTACGGCACGCCGACGTGGTCGAGATCAGCCGTACCCCCAAGGTGTTCAGCAGCGAGCCCGCGGTGACCAGCCCGCCGCCGCCCGCGTGGGTGAAGAGCGTGTTCGGGGACTCGATCGTGAACATGGACGATCCGCGGCACGCGCGGCTGCGCCGGATCGTCTCGCGCGCCTTCTCCCCGAAGATGCTCAACGACCTCACCGACGACATCCAGCGGGCGGCCACGCGGATCGTCGACGACGTGCTGCGGGAGGGCCCGCGCGACTTCGTCGAGCAGGTCGCCGCCCGGCTGCCCATCACCGTCATCTGCGACATGATGGGCATCCCGGAGGAGCTGCGCGAGAAGGTCCACCGGCACGTCGACGTCTCCACCGCCTACACCGGGGTCCGGTCCAGCCTCGGCCGCACGATCCGCATGGCGGCGAGCAACGTGCACGCGCTGTTCGAGCTGCAGCGCATGGTGATCAAGCTGGGCCATGAGCGCGTCCGCAACCCGCGCAACGACCTGATCTCCGCGCTGGTCAACGCCAACGTCGACGGCGAGAAGCTCACCGACAAGGAGCTCGGCTCGTTCTTCGCCATGCTGCTGGTCGCGGGCAACGAGACCGCCCGCAACACCATGGCGCACGGCCTGCGGCTGCTCACGATCAACCCCGACCAGCGCGAGCTGCTGCTCAGCGACTTCGACCGCTACATCGGCGGCGCCATCGAGGAGATGGTCCGGTACGTGTCGCCGATCATCCAGTTCCGCCGCAACGTCACCCAGGAGACCGAGCTGCGCGGCGTCACCCTCAAGCCGGGCGACCAGGTCGCGCTCTTCTACGGCTCGGCGAACCGGGACGAGGAGGTCTTCGAGGACCCCGACCGGTTCGACATCACCCGGTCGCCCAACCCGCACGTCGGCTTCGGCGGCCCGGGCCCGCACTTCTGCCTCGGCGCGAACCTCGCCCGCAAGGAGATCACCATCATGTTCCGGGAGCTGTTCACCCGCATCCCGGACATCCGGACCGTGGGCGAGCCGGAGCTGCTGCTGTCGAACTTCGACAACGCCGTCAAGCGGCAGCCCTTCACCTTCGGCAAGGGCTGATCCCGCGGGCGTCGAGCCCGCAGGCGATCCCGTCGGCCGGGCCGCCGGACGGCCCCGGAGCATCCCGGGCCGGGCGCGCCCGGCCGTGCCGTACCGGAATCCGGGGGAATTCCGCACCGGGGCTTTTCCCCGCGATCACGCAGGCCGCTTTCAGACTGTTCCCGGTGGCGCGGACCCGTGCGCCGGAGGCCACACGGTTCGCTTAGCGCCGCCTTATCGGCGATGTGTCACCGTGGTTATGCGCCGGCAAATGCCGGCGCACCACTCTGCCGCCGAGCAGGTGAAAGCATGAGCATTCTCTGGGGGAAGAGATGAGCGTTCGTGACCCGCGCGGGAACGTTCCGGACGACGACCCGTCCGGCAGGACCTCGGTGTTTCCCACGGCGGTGTCGGGCTCGGGCGGCGGTGAGGGGTCGTTCGGCTTCGGCGGGTACCGGCCCGGATCCGCGGGGGACGGGAACACCCGGGTGTACGACTTCGCCGGAAGTGAGATCGTGCCGCCGCCCCGCGGCGGCATGACCGGGAGGCAGAAGATCGGTGTCGGCCTCGCCATGGTGGCGATGGCGATCGGCGGCGGCGTCACCGGCGCCCTCGTCGCCACCANCGCCGGCGGCGGCACCACGCCGGTGGCGGCCTCCAGCCCCGCGGTGAGCGTCCCGCCCGCCACGGGCAACGGCGGGAACGCGGCGGTGACGAACTTCGCCGCCGTGGCGCGGGCGGTGCAGCCGTCGGTGGTGTCGATCGAGGTACGCGGGGTCGGCGGCGGCAGCACCGGCTCCGGCGTGATCCTCGACGCCGAGGGCCGCATCCTCACCAACAACCACGTGATCGAGGGCGCGGGCCGGGGCGGCGGCCGGATCACCGTCACCTTCAGCGACGGCCGGTCGGCCGAGGCGAGCGTCGTCGGCACCGACCCGTTCACCGACCTCGCCGTGATCCGCGTCGAGGGCGTGCCGAACCTCACCCCGGCCACCCTCGGCGACAGCGACCGGCTCGAGGTGGGCGAGCCGGTGCTCGCCATCGGCAGCCCGCTCGGCCTGGAGGGCTCGGTCACCGCGGGCATCGTCAGCGCGCTCAACCGCACCATCCCCGTGGGCGACGACCGGCCCTCGTTCGGCAGGTCGGGCACGCGGACCACGATCACCGGGGCGATCCAGACCGACGCCGCGATCAACCCCGGCAACTCCGGCGGCGCGCTGGTCAACGCCTCCGGCCAGGTGATCGGCATCAACACCGCGATCATCACCAACGGCGGCGACGGCAACATCGGCGTCGGCTTCGCGATCCCCAGCAACACCGCCAAGCAGGTCGCCGACCAGCTCATCAGCACCGGCCGGGCCACCCACGCCTACCTCGGCGTGAGCCTCGCCGACGCGGTGGGCACGAACGGCGCGGTGATCAGCACGGTGGAGAACGGCAGCCCCGCCGACGAGGCCGGGCTCCGGCAGGGCGACCGCATCGTCAAGATCAACGACACCGACATCGCCGACGCGGACGGCGTGGTCGGCATGATCCGCGGCTTCAAGCCCGGCGACCGGGTCACCATCACCTACGTCCGGGACAACGAGACCCGGACCGCCACCGTCACCCTCGCCGAGCGCACCGCGAACTGACGCGGGTCAGCGGGCGGACCGGGAGGTCAGCTCCTCCGCCCGCCACAGGTCGCGGTAGTAGCCCGGGGTCGCCACCAGGTCCTCGTGGCGGCCCCGCTGGATGACCCGGCCGTGTTCCAGCACCACGATCTCGTCCACCTGGTCGAGGCCGCGCAGCCGGTGCGTGACGAGCAGGGTGGTGCGGCCGTGGGTGACGTCGAGCAGGTCGGCCATGAGCGCGTCGGCGGTGACCTCGTCGAGNGCCTCGGCGGGCTCGTCGAGCAGCAGCACCGGCGGGTTGTAGAGCAGGGCGCGGGCGAGCGCCAGGCGCTGCAGCTGGCCGCCCGACACGGTACGGGCGTCCTCGCCGAGCTCGGTGTCCCAGCCGGTGCGCGCCACCCACTCCTCCAGGCGGGCACGCCGTACCGCCTCGGCGAGCTCCTCGTCGCCGGCCTCCGGGCCCGCCAGGCGCAGGTTGTCGCGCAGCGTCGCCCGGAACACGTACGGGTCCTGGGTGAGGCCGGTGATCCGCGCCCGGACGTCCTCCGGGTCGAGGTCGCGCACGTCGACCCCGTTGATCAGGATCCGCCCGGACTCGTACTCCACCAGGCGCATGAGCGCGGCGAGCAACGTGCTCTTGCCGGCCCCGCTCGGCCCGACCAGCGCCACCCGCTTGCCCGGGGTGAGCGTGAGGCTCACGCCGTCGAGCGCGGGCGGGCGGCCGGGGGCGTGCCGTACCACGAGGTCGCGCACCTCGACGGTGAGCGGCGGCTCCGGCGGCGGGGCGGGGGAGGCGGGCGCGGTCACCGCGGGCGGGGTGGCGCGCACCTCGCGCAGCCGCCGCAGCGCGGCGACGATGCCGGTGAGGCGCTCGGCCGCGGCGGAGAGCGGCAGCACCGGCTCGAACGCCACGAGCGCGCTGAGCGCGAGCACCGCGGTCGCCACCCGGTCCACCCCCGCGGCCTGGGCGAGCAGGGTGACCAGCACCACGGTGAGGCCCTGGACGAGCATGCCCGCGCCCGAGGTCGTCGCGTTGATCCACCACTGGCCGCGCTCCAGCCGGGCGAGCCGGGCGTCGGCGGCGCGGGCGGCGGCGAGCGCGCCGGGGTTCGCGCCGTACGCGGCGAGGTCGGCCGCGCCGTGCACCAGGTCGGCCACCCGGGCGGCGAGCTCGGCCCGGGCCGGGGCGATCCGGGCCGACCAGCGCGTGGCNGCGGCNGTCGCGAGGCCCGGGAGCAGGATCCCGGCCACGGCGAGCCCGGCGAGCAGCACGACCGCGGCCACCGGGTACAGGAANGCGGCGATCGCGATCGCGGCCACCCCGGTGACGGCCGCGGCGACGCCCGGCAGCAGCACGCGCACGAGCAGGTCCTGCACCGCGTCGGTGTCGTCCACCATGCGGGTGAGCAGGTCCGCGCCGCGCTGGCCGGGCGGCCGCGCCGGGATGAGCGCCTGGTAGAGCCGCTCGCGGGTGGTGGCCTGGGCGCGCAGCGCCACGTCGTGCCCGGCGAGGCGCTCGCCGTACCGGAACACGCCGCGGCCGGTGGCGAACGCCCGCACCCCGACGATCGCGATGCTGAGCGCGGTGAGCGGCGGC
>JGI25327J35509_1003126_pt1 | contig 10642 bp, 12 predicted proteins | sample HigsolmetaAR202D_FD_35509 | JGI IMG/M metagenome (IMG submission 35509)
TACCATAGCGACCGGGCCGACAGGCCGCTCTGTGTTTTGCTGGGCGAACCGGATGCCGAAGGCGATGCCGAGACTTACCCGCTCGATGTTATCGCGCCGCTCTCTGCGAGCGCGCTGCGGGTGCAGCTCAGGACGGCGCTGCAGATGCGTCGCCAGATTATCGAACTCGAAACCCGTAATCGGGCCTTGCAAGAGCGTATCACGGCGCAGGAACAACAAATTGCCGCCTACGATCGCAGCCACAACGAACTGCTGCTGCTCAAGAGCGCCATGGTGCGAAACGTCTCGCATGAGTTACGCACCCCCCTGCTCCAGCTCAAATGCGCCGTATCCATGCTGCATGAGGATGCGCCGGAAAGCACGCTGACCCAGCTTGCGATGCTGGCAACGGGGAGGCTGGAAGCAACGGTTCAGAACATCACGCAGCTTGCATCGAGCATGGAAATCTCCCTNGCGCCGGTCGTCATACGCGAGGTGATTCAGGCGGNGGTGCGCGCGTTGGGGCGAACGCTCATGCACAAGCACCACATCGACCGGGTAGACCTGAAACTCCCNGACAAGCTGCCTCCTGTGCTGGGCGACAAACAAGGGCTGATCACGGTCATCGTGCAATTGCTGGACAATGCCCTCAAATTCAGCAAAGAGCGCGTGACCGTCAATGCGACGCCCGAACACAACTGCGTCGCCGTATNCATCCGCGACGCCGGCATCGGCATCGCCGAAAACGAATTGAGCCGTATCTTCGATAGCTTCTATCAGGTCGATAGTTCCGGCACGCGGCGCTATGGCGGTTCGGGCGTCGGCCTTGCAATTGTCAAGCTCATCCTCGACAAACACGGCGCGCCAATCGACGTGGAGACGCGCGAAGGTCAGGGAAGCGCCTTCACCTTCCGCCTGAAACTGGCGAATCTGTATTCAGATAAAGACTCGCTTGCCGAATAAGCCAAAAACGGCTATCGTTGCCCCGTCAGCAGCCAGCCTGTCTCATCGACTGCTCAGTCAGTTTCGTTGACATGCCTCATGCCATCCGGTAGAATCGGTTCAGAAAATTCAATTTGTTCTGAATGTAACAAACGATATTTGAAATGTGTCGAAAACTAGGATAAGGCCCAACCCCATATGGCCACTCAAAATGCAGCGAAAGACCTCCCAGGCGTCGCGATCACGGCTGATGTTGCGAGCCTGACAGAAGCCGTGCAGCAGGCGCTTGAGGCCATTCAAGCTGCAATGTTCGAGGTTGTTGATAGCGAAATCACCGTACTGCGCGACGCCAGTCGCCATATCCTCGAAGCCGGGGGCAAGCGTATTCGCCCCCGGCTTGCGCTGCTAAGTTTCGCCGCAGCAGGCGGTGTGGATATGACGCCCGTCATTCCGGTCGCAGCGGCGATCGAACTGATGCACACGGCGAGTGTCGTACATGACGACATCAACGACCATGGCGTCGTTCGACGCGGTCGTCCCTCGGTCAACGCCATCTGGGGCCGAACGTTCGCGCTGCTGACCGGGGACTATCTGTTCGCCAAAGTTTACGAACTGATGGCCCCGTACAAAGACCTCAACATGATTCTGGCGGAAGCGTCGGTCGCGTTGGTCGAAGGAGAAACGCTGCAAGCGGCGGCTGTCAAGGAAAACCGGCTCTCGCGCGAGGTTTATTACGACATCATCTCGCGCAAGACGGCGGCGCTTTTCCGCGCGCCCGCGCGTCTTGGCGCAGAGCTGGCCGGCGGCACGCGCGCGCATGTCAACGCGCTGGCCGAATTCGGCTATCGCATCGGGCTGGCTTTCCAGATTGTCGACGATATTCTCGACCTCACCGGAACCACCGAAACCATCGGCAAATCCGCGGGGCTTGATCTGGCTCAGGGTAAAGGCTTTGCCGCCGTGACTTCAGCTGACGAAGTCACGTCCGATGACCCAATGGAAACAATCAAGGAGCGCGTGCTGAAAGGAACCGCCGTGGAAGAAGCGCGTGTGATGGCGCGGTCGCTGGTCGCATCCGCGATTGCCGAACTCGACGTGCTGCCCGATTCCCCGGCAAAGGACGCTTTGATCGAGCTGGCCAATCAGGTGATCGACCGCGAGTTCTAACCTTCGCAGCAACCCGTATGACAAACACACCGAGCCGGGACGCCAACCCGGCTCGGTTTTTATTGCATGCCCCTCCTTCGGCGGTCGCGTTATAATCCGCGCCGTTCAGAAATTTACCAGCGCCGAGGAGAACGTCGTGATCAAAATTCTTCCCGTCGCCACCATCCGGCGCGTCGAAGCTGAGGCCGACGCCGCCGGTCTGTCCTACGATGCCATGATGGAAAATGCCGGGCGGGCCGTCGCCGCCCGTATCCTGCAAGCCATTCGCGAGCGCGTTCCGAATGGCCAGCCGCGTGTGACCGTGCTGGTCGGCCCCGGCAACAACGGCGGCGACGGCCTTGTCGCAGCGCGGATTGTGGCTCAGGAAAGCGAAGCGCTGGTGCGCTGTTACCTGCTAGCCCCAAGAGATGCCGGCGACCCAAACCTGAAAGCCGTGCGCGACGCCGGGTTGCTGGTGGCAGTTGCCGACGATGATCAGCGGTTTCGCGTGCTGACCAATATGATTGCCAGCGCGCACATCGTGGTCGATGCCCTTTTCGGTATCGGCGCGCGCCTACCGCTAACAGGAACGGCGGAAAAAGTGTTGAAGCAGGTTCACGCGGCGCTCAATCCGCCCGCCGGATCGCAAGAGAACGCCGTCACCGTCCTCGCCCCCACTGCCCCTTCGTTGCGGCCAGAACGCCCCTATGTGATCGCCGTTGACTGCCCAAGCGGGCTGGACTGCGATACCGGCGCTGTCGATAAACTGACAATCCGGGCCGATGAAACGGTGACGTTCATTGCCGCCAAGCCGGGGCTGTTTCATTTTCCCGGCGCGGCGTTCACCGGCCAGATCGTCGTCGCCGACATCGGTATCCCATCATCTGTAGCCGCCTTGAAGGAACCATCGCCGGTCGTTGCGGATCAGGCGTCGATACAGGCGCTGCTGCCGGAACGTCCCGTCGATGGGCATAAAGGCTCGTTTGGCAGGGTGCTCGTCGTCGCCGGATCGGTCAATTACACCGGCGCGCCGGGCCTATGCGCCGAGGGAGCCTATCGCATGGGTGCCGGACTGGTGACAGTTGCCACCCCTGCCCCGGTTGCGCCGGTCGTCGGCGCGCAAATGCGCGAAGCAACCTATGTGCTGCTGCCCCACGATCTGGGCGTCATCTCCTCAGCCGCCGCCGCGGTTATCCGAGAGGAACTGGCGCGATATAAAGCCCTGCTCATCGGGCCGGGTGTAGGGCGGGAAAAAACAACCGGCGAAATGCTCGACGACCTGCTGAGTCAGGCGGAACGCGACCGGCGAAAGGCAAAACGCGGCATCGGCTTCCAACCGCTGCCGGCTGCCCCGGAACCCGACGACGAGGCTACGCCTGTGCCCATGCCGCCACTGGTCATCGACGCGGATGGCCTCTTCCTGCTTTCGACCATTGAGAACTGGCAGCAGCGGCTGCCGCCGAATACGATCCTCACGCCGCATCCCGGCGAAATGGCCACGCTGGCCGGCATCAGCGTCGAGGAGGTGCAGGCCAACCGCTGGCGTCTGGCGGCGGACAAAGCCAAAGAATGGAATTGCGTGCTGTTGCTGAAAGGCGCGCACACCGTTATCGCCGGCGCAGACGGGCGGCTAACCGTTCTGCCGTTCAAGACGGCGGCGCTTGCCACCGCCGGCACCGGAGACATCTTGGCAGGTATGATACTGGCGCTGCTCGGCCAGGGCATGAACGCTTACGATGCCGCCGTAGTTGCCGGATATGTTCACGGTCTGGCCGGCGTGCTGCTGGAGGAAGCGGCAGGCAGCCGGGGCGTGACAGCCGGTGACGTGCTGCAGTACGGCCTGCCCGAAGCGCTTGCCCTGCTGGCACAATAAAAAACCCGTGGGCGATCCTGCCCACGGGCCGGGGTTGTCAAAATTCGCTCCGCGGGGTGGCTTACGACTCGCTGACGCCGAGGTCGGCCAGTCGTCGCCGGGCCACGGCCTTGCCTTCGGCAATGCTATCCTCCAGCGAACTGGACGGCACGGCGCTTTCCACTTTCTGCCGGATAGCCCCGCGCGTGCGGTTAAAGCCGTTTTGAATATACCGGCGCGTCTCCCGGCCACTGCGTGGGGCGTTCAGCAACCCGACGATTCCCCCGGCGATCAAGCCGACGAACAGGCCAAACAGCAACAGGCCGCTGTCAAGTTCGGCGTCCGCGCGGTCGTTAACTCGCTTCAGCGGCATCCTGCGCGTCCTCCACGGTACGACGGATCGCCTTCCTAATCCCGCCGACATTGCCAACCAGCGAACCTACGCCAGCCATAAAGGCGCTCGCCTTGATAATCGGCCCGCTGACGGCATCGCCGACGAAAATGACCGTCCCTTTCGCGCTCTGAACGGTTTGCTGCGTGTCTTTCAAAACCGGCTTCACGTCGTTCTGTAGCAGATTAATCAGCCGTGCCACCTGCAGGATGAGCACTGCCAGCGCCAGAACGATCATGATCCCTTCCAGCGCCAGAAAGATGATGATCAGATCGCGGACGACTTGAATGATCGAGCCGAGGTTATCGACATCGCCGCGCGACAGCAGCAGCGCGATAATGAAGATGAGTATGACCAGCCCAATAAGCGCGCCTGCCGCAATCATGACGATGCGGCGCAGGTCAAAGCGCGACTCTTGCGGCTCAGGACGTTGCGGTGTCGAACTCACATATGGCGGAGGCAGATTTTGGGCCATAGATAACCTTAGCGTGATAGCCGTCTGCGCGGCTGGCGGGCGGTCAGCGCCGCTGCCACAATCAACGCGATCAGCGCCCCAATCGTCGCCGAAAACACGCGCAGAGCGCCGATATTCAGAATATCGATCTGAAGCGNTACACCGAGCATATGCCCGACTGCAAATCCCAACCAGCCGGCAAGGAGAAACAATGCAAGCCGCCGGGCATCCCCTCCGACGATCAGGTGAAACAGCGCTCCATAAAGTGTGGCGACGATAAAGGCGAACGTCAATGTGGGACCGGGCACGGAAGCGACTCCACCGTAGCAACGAACCGTCAGCGGGTGAAACTTTTGTTAGTGTAACACGATTTGTGATTTTTGAATACTACAGCGCCCCGTTTTGTTAGGGTAATTGTGTTGAAGATGGCGCAAGCAAAATCACTGCGAGAACAGCGCTGGATCAGAATCAAAAGGCTCTCAGATACAGCCGGGAAGCCACGTCTGAGAGCCTCGAATATGTCGGGGTGCCGGGATTTGAACCCGGGACCTCTTGCACCCCTCTCCAAAAGAGTCATGTAAAGGGTACCCCTCAGTCGCCTCCTAGGTTGACGATTTTTGACTTTGCCTGCGGGCGAGTTGCCAGTTCGCGCAGCGCTTGTTGGGCGGTTTCCCAATCGGACGGATAGTAGTAGCTGACGGTGATCATCGGGTCGGAATGGCCGAGCGCGGTTGCGGCAATGCTCGGTGCGATCCGGTGGTCGGCAAACTGGTGCCCTTTGCGGTGCCGCAGGCTGTGACTGGACAGCGTGCGCACGCCGACACGTTTGCAGGCCCGACGAATTGCCTGGCTGATCACTTCAGGTTTTAAGGGCAGGCCATCCACACTAAAGACGTACGTTCCCTTGACTGCGTAATGGTCGCCGCGGTAGGCGAGCCAGCGCCGAATCGCCTGGGCGCACTTCTCTCCAAACGCAACCTTGCGAGCGCGTTCCCCTTTCTCCGTGACTTCCGCTGTGAGCGCTTCGAAGTCGATATCCTGCAGGCGCAGCGTTGCGGCGCCACCGCGGCGGCAGCCAGTGTCGGCAAGGAACAGCACTAGGGCATAGTCCCTCGGCACGGTTTTGTGGAGCAGATATTCCAGAATGCGCTCCAACTCGTCATCGCGCATCGCCTTTTCACGTGAGATTAGCCGAGGCGGCTTCGGTGCCCTGATGAACCGAGCCGGTGATGNCTCCATCAACCTGAGGCGGACGCACCAGTTAAAGAAGGTTTTGATCGACTTGGCGTGTTTCTGCAAAGTCGCCGGTGAATAGCCATGCGCCTTCACGTCCTGGAAATATTCAACTAAGTGAGCGGACTGAAGGTTTTCGAGTGGGCGTGCTGGTCCGAGCCAGTCGCGCATCCGGTACAGGGGGCCACGGTAGGCCTGTTGTGTAGACGGTTTGTACTCTCCGAGGAATAGGTCGACGGCGTCACGGAGAAGCATCGGCAATGTCCTTAATGCGCAAAAGTGTGTTCTGTGGGCTGCAGAGGCAGGACACGAAGACCGTACATCGGTAGTGTAACGCAAATCTGACTTTATGAAACGAAAGGAAAACGGATGTTTGAAGCATGGTGTCTGGTCGAAATCATGGGTCACGTGCAGCTCGCCGGCAAGGTGACTGAAGAAGTCGTATTCGGCGCGCCGATGATGCGCGTCGACGTGCCGGAAACGACGCACCTGCCCGGTTTCACCAAGTTCTACGGCGCGCAGTCGATCTACAGCATTACGCCCGTGCCCGAGGACGTGGCACGGGCGATGGCGGAGCGCCTGGGCGAGCGTCCTTGGCATCCGAATGTCGTGGGCGTCGCCCTGCCTACACCCAGGGATGGCAGCGAGCCGGACGATGACGGCGAGGATGACGAATTGCTGGTCGAACCGGTGAACGACGACAAGCGCGGCGCCGGGAGATGGGCACATGATCTGCTGAACGATCCAGCAGGCTTTGTGGTGCTCGACACCGAGACAACCGGACTGGGCGACGATGCCGAGGCCTGCCAGATCGCGGTGATCGACCAAACGGGGCGGGTTCTGGTCAACACGCTGGTCAAGCCAGGGGTGGCGATCAGCGACGGCGCGATTGCCGTGCACGGCATCACGAACGAGATGGTGATCGGCGCGCCGTCGTTTGCCGACGTGCTGCCAGAACTGCAGGATGCGATCAGAGGCCGCCAGCTCGTCATTTACAACGCGGCGTATGACCTGCCGATTCTTCAGCACATGGTGTTCGGTCTGGACCGAAACGACCTGCTCGAAGCCCTGCCGCACAGCAGGCCTGTGCACTGCGCCATGCTGCGCTACGCCGAGTTCTGGGGCGACTGGAACGACTACCACGGCAACTACCGCTGGGTGAAGCTGGTGGATGCGTGTGCGCAGCAAGGGGTTGACGTCGACGCGCCCGCGCATTCCGCGCTCGGCGACTGTCTGCGCACGCTCGGTGTCATGAAGGTGATGGCCGACTGGTATTCAAAGCAGCCTCAGAAGGCGTCAGCGAGCGAGATTGCTTTTTAGCCCTTGAATCGCAACGCCCGCCGGAGCCGGGAAGCTAGGCGGGCGTTGCGAGTGAACTTACAAGACGTGGAGAGTATAGCGTACATGGACGCCAATGCGCAAGCAGACCTTCGCAATTCTGTCACTCCTCCAACGCGCCGACTGGTGAACGAGCCCGACGGCGCGCAGCAGTTCGCCGCCATCCGTATGGTTTATATGGCGATCACCAACGGCAATCCGTGTGCGGCGGCAGTGCTCAACCAGTTCGAGTATCGCACGAACTGCCGCCTACCGGCAGGCGCTGGCGACCGGGTGGTCGCGTGGCGCGAGCAGGGCGAAATCTGGTTGACACAGGGCCAGGGCGAGATGGTCGACGTGCTCTGGGGTGCGTTTCGTAAGCACGAGGTCAAGCAGGCCTTCAAGCTGCTGGTTGATCTTGGCTACCTGCATAAGCGCCTGAACCCCAACAATAAATTCAACAAGACCTTGCAGTACCGCTTTGATCTCGATGCGGTTCAGGCCGCCGTCGATTTCTGGTGGTGTGAATCGTGGCAACCGTTCGAGATGCCACCGATTGACGCTCCTGACGATGCACGCGACCACTCGACGGGCGACCGCCAACCGCTCGAACGGTCAGAGGTGACCTCCCGAGAAGTCACAGATGACCTCTCGGACGGACATGGACGGCCACAGGAGACGCCACCGGCAACCGCCCGAGTGGTCACCGATGGCGGCAAAGAAGAGAGTCTTTCTGATCAGAGTCGCAGTCAGAGTCGCGATCAGAGTCCGGAAGAGAGATCTGGAGAGAGTCGCGCGCCTGCGCGCGAGGAGCCGCCCCCTCCCCCCGCCTCTGAATTTCATCCAATCATTCAGGCGTTTTTAGACGCTACTCCGGAGGCGCTGCGCGACGCCGCCATGCCGCCAAACGACGAGGCAGCGGAGGCCTGGGACAACATGGCGAGGCGTTGGGCCGACACCATGGGCGCGACGCCCGAAGAAGTCGGCGAAATGGTGCGCATGAAGTGGCAAAAGCCGACGCGTGACCGCTATGAGTTTCGCTGGATTGAGGGCGATCTGGTCGGCTGGCGGCGCATGCAGAAGGCGATGGTTGCACAGGCGGAAGGTGATCGTTCCCGGTTCCAGGCGGCAGCGGAGGGTTATGACAGCTTTGAAGTCGATCTGCCGGGAACCGACGGCGGCGACGCCGGCACCGTGATACGCACGCTGGCCGACAAGCTGCGCATGCCCAAACCGCAGTCTCCGCTCGACCCCGAGTCTGAGCAGTTGTGGGAAATGGCCGAACTGCAGATCAGCACGATGCTGCAGAAGGAGGCTCCGACCGACTGGGCCCGCTGGCAGGGCGCGACACCGCTCGCCTTCGACGGCAACCTGCTCGTGATCGGCGTTGAAGATGCCGAGGCGGCACGGCAGTTCCAGAACCGGCTCATGGGCTTCCTGGCGAACCGGGTGGCCGACGCCTTTGGGCGGCCTATCGTGCTGCAATTCCGCTGCATCGAGCCGCTGACGGAGCAGCAGGCCGAGTCGGCGGGCGTTGGCAAGTAATCGAGTTTGAGTGAAGGAGACTGGCAGATGAGAACGATTGCAGTGACGAACGAAAAGGGCGGCGTCGGCAAAAGCACGATGGCCGCGCATATCGCGGCGGGGCTGTCGCTGCGCGGGAGGACGGTGCTTTTGATCGACACCGACCCGCAGGGACACCTCGCCCGGCTGTTCGGCATGGACGCCGAGGACGGCCTGTACCGGCTGATCGTCGAAAAGGCGGGCTGGGGCGACGTGGTGCGGGAAGTGCCGGAAGCGGCGTACCGGCCCGCCAGCCTCGCCGACCGGCAGGCCGGGGGCGGGCTGTACCTGCTGCCCGGTTCGACGCGCACGGCGGCGATCGCGAGTCTGGAACAGAGTCCATGGNCTTTGACCGACCGGCTGGACGAACTGGCGGAGGCGCTGCCGGAATTTGAACTTGTCGTGATGGATACGGCGCCGACCGCCAGTATGTTCGACGCCTCGATTTACCTGGCGACGGACGCCTTCATCTACGTCACCGTATGCGAGGCGCTGTCGTTCGACGGCATCAACAAGAGCCTCGCGAAAATCGAGCGCTTCGGACGGCGGGGCACATCTTCGCAGCGGCTGATTGGCATCCTGCCGAACCTGATCCGCGCGCGGACCGAGAACCACCGCATGAACCTGAAGAACCTGGCCGAAGCGTTCGGGGATCTCGTCTGGAAGCCGGTGGCGCAGCGCACCGTGTGGACGGAAGCGAGCAATTACGGGCAGCTGGTGTTTGCCTACGCGCCGGAGTCGGGCGTCGCCGCGGACGCCTGGGAAGTCGTGGATCAGGCTGAGGAGGCAATTCAGAAATGGGCCGCTTACCAAGAGTGAACCACTTCGCCAACGTGCCGCCGCGTCGGGACGGCACATCACTGCAGCGGATGAGCGCCGAAATCCTTGGCATTGAGGATACGGTCGCCGATGAGGAACTGCGCCCGGCACAGCCAAAAGGGCTGGCGGTGCGCCAGCAGGAACAGCATCTGCAGGTTTCTGATGGCCGCATGGCGCTTGGCCGCTTCGAAATGACACGCGTCGGGATGATCATTCCTGAGGACACGTCGGTTGAGGAGTGGACGCAGGCGCGCGACATGGTGATCCACTGGGACGATGCGTCGCAATGGTGGCTTGGCGATCTGCTGGCCTTCGGCAAGCGGAAATACAAAGAGGGCTATAAGCTCGTCGCTGCCAAAACCGGCAAGGAGATTCAGACGCTACGCAACTACGTTTACGTGGCTTCGCGCGTCGACTTATACCGACGTCGGTATAAGTTGTCGTTTGGTCACCATGAAGCCGTCGCAAAACTCGACCCTGCTGACCAGGATGCCTGGCTGAGTTATGCCGAGCAGGAAGAGCTGTCCGTATCGCAGTTGCGCGCTGCCCTGCGAGGGGAAAAACCACAACGCGCACCGTCTGCCATGCCGCCAGAGATCAAGGCGCATCTGGTCTATCTGGGCTCGCTGACAGGCATTCCATATGACCGCGCGGCGAAGGAAGAGCTGCGTGAGCACATCCATGCTGCGCGCGCATGGCTCGACGCGCTGGAAGAGGAATTGGACCGATGAGGTTGCTGTGAGCGACGAGCAGGTCGTGATCGAACTTTTAATCCTGGCGCTGATCGCCGTGGTCTTCGGAGCGCTGCTCCTGGCCGTGAGCGATCAGCGGTAAACACGTCTCGAGGGAGAGTGGTGGAGCGCTGTACGGGGAGGTGGATCGAATGCTGCCTTTTGCGGAATATCTGTTATCGACGCTGGAAGCGCTCAGCGCGGCGAATGGGGGC
>JGI25327J35509_1003167_pt1 | contig 10544 bp, 7 predicted proteins | sample HigsolmetaAR202D_FD_35509 | JGI IMG/M metagenome (IMG submission 35509)
CCGAGCGCCCCGGCCCGGACTGACGACGTTCGCCAGAGGCTCGCCCGCCGGCGGCGAACACGCCCAGACCCAGTCGTCCGCCGAGGAAGGCCCGACAATCGAATTGATCGTGCCGACCCTCCCGCCATCGTCGCGGCCGTTCCAGCCTTTGCCGTAAATGACGAAGCCGCCGTCATCGTCGACGCGATAGAAATAGCGTCCTCCCGCGATCACATCGCGCGGCACCTGCTCAATCCACCGCGGCGAGAGCTCATCGAGACTCTCCGGAATCCCTCCGGTCGCCAGCCGCTGCCGCTCGATGGCACCGGCGATCCGCGCCAGATCCAGCCGGGTCTGCATGTATGCCGCGCGCCGCGCCGCGGTGGCGAATGTCGGAATCGCCAGCGCCGTGAGCGGCGTGCGAAAGGAGCCGAGCCCGCTGCGGCAGAGGCTGCGCATCCGGTCGTTGAATTCCGCCAGCGCCCACGGCCGGATGAAGTCGTTGTGAATCACGAGATTCAGCCACTCCTGCGAAAGCCGGGCGTAATTGGCCCGGTCCAGCTCCCGCCAGCCGGATGGCCGCAAATCCCAGACGATCTGCGACAACGTCCGGGTCACCCACTCCGAGGTCTTGTTGCGAAAGTCCACGAAGGTGAAGAACGGCGCCGCGCGGTCGATCAAATCATCCGACGACCGAAGAAACAACGCCCGCTCGCCGCGAATACTCAGCCGCAGCGACTCCAGCGGGCGCAACTCCGCCAGCGCGGCATCGATTCGCTCCAGGTGCTCGTCGCTCCAGGCCCGCTGGTTGATCCCCTCCTGAACCACATCCAGCGCGTTGCCGACGATCGCCTGCTCCGCGAGGCACCCAATCAATACCGGCGGCTGGTTCGCCCGCTGGGCGAGACGGACGATCAGCTGGAAATCCACCAGCGCACTGTCCGGCTGCCCCACGGCCAGCGAGGCAAGCGCCCGGGCCCGCAAAACCTCGCTCGTCTGGCGCAAGGGCGAGAGGAACGGCATCGCCACATCGAAACCGAGATCGGGATTCACCGGCCACACCGCGCTCGGTCGGGAGGCCGCCGACGCCACCTCATCGAGTGTCGACGCCATCGGCGCGAGACCTTCAAAAATTACCTCCGAAGCCGAAACCGGATCCCCGCTGAAATCCGCCTGAAACCGCCGAGCAAGCTTCACCACCACGGGATCCTCCTCCCGATGCGCGGACTTTCCGATGGGCATCCGCACCGCATTTACGCCGGCCGTGGCCGGTTTCAGAAAAAGTTCCCGAAAGACAGGCGCCGACGCCATGTTCTCGTGGTCGGGCACCGGAGCCGGAAGAAACGCCTCGATCGAAAGCGACTCCCCCTTCTCCCGAAGCGCCAGCTCCACCTGCCGCCAGGCCTGATGCCCGGTCCAGTTCTCAAAGCCGTAAAAGCCGGCGACAACGGCCACGGGCAAACCAAGTGCGCACAGCAGAACGAGAAGCAGCGCACGTTTCATCGTCGGAGCCCACGACCCTCGTGGAATGCTCCAATCTACCTCAATTCTCTCCCAGGTCGAATCGATTTGCGCGCCGGGCAAGCCTGCCCGTGTAAAAGAAGCGACACGGGATTGACCGAAAATGGACAACCCCCGGCCCGAAACGTTCAAACAAAAGACGAAAAAAAGTTTGACACTCTGTTATTCGCCCGGCTAAAGCGCTTGGCATGCTCCGTGCTGTTGGAGGGAGCATCATGCCTAACCCGTATGACTGACTCGAGGAGGCCGTGAGGCCAAATCGGTTCGCCAACGAAAAAACAAAGAACAACACAACCCTATGAAACTAGCTAATAAGTTTGCGGTGGTCCTCGGCACGGCGGCTCTGCTCACGAGCAGTGTCTTCGCTGGTGAAACGGTGGACTTCAAAGAGAAGAAAGTCGTTGTTGAAGAGGAGCCCACCCAGTGGTGGAACGCCTCGCTCAGCACCGGTTGGGACAGCCTCTACATGTTCCGCGGTGTCAACGTCATCCCCGGCTTCGCTGGCTACGGCTCGAGCCTTTACTGGACGGACCTCAGCGTGACGTTCAACCTCACCGAGAACGATTTCCTCACGATCGGAACCTGGGTCGCCTTCGGTCTCACCGAGACGAACTACAAGGAGTTCGATGCGTATGCGTCCTACACGCACACCTTCGGCAACCTGTTCGTCAGCTTCGGTTACACCTACTACCAGATCCTCAGCGTTACCAACGGCCTCTACTCGCATGAGTTGAGCGCCGGCATCGGTTACGACATCGAGCTTGGTCCGGTGACCGTGACTCCTGGCATCAACTACTTCTTCAACGTTGGTCCTTCGCCCGATCATCGTGGGTTTGTCGAGCAGGCTGGCAGCTTCCTCGAAGCCCGCATCGACGCGAACATCCCGGTTTACAAGGATGCCATCGCCCTCACGCCTTGGGCTTCGTTCGGAACGAACTTCCGTTACAACTACACCGAGAAGTCCGATCCGCCTTCGCCCTTCAACGGCGGCAACAACTTCGAGCTCGGTGTGGCTCTTCCGATCACGCTCAGCGAAGTCGTGAGCATCGCTCCTTACGGTGCTTACAGCTACCAGTGGCAGAAGCTGGTGGGCACCCGCACCAACACCTTCTGGGGTGGCGGTTCGGTGACCTTCTCGTTCTAATCCACGAGCTGAGTTAGCTGACAGATTTGGCCCTCCTGCGAAAGCAGGAGGGCCTTTTCTTTACCCTCGTCTTTTCCGGGTGAATAAATCCTTCGCGCTCCACGTTTCCCGATGCGAAGATTTACGCCGCCATGGAAACGCTGGAGCTGCTTGGAGTCGCGCTTGGGCTCGCCACCCTTGCAGGGATCAATCTCTATCTCACCGTCTTTGTCACTGGCCTGGCCGTGCGGTTGGGCTGGATCACGCTCGCCCCCCAATACGAACAACTTTCCGTCCTCGCGGACCCCGTCATTCTCTGGGTCTCCGGCACCCTGTTCTTCCTCGAGTTTTTTGCGGACAAGGTGCCATGGGTGGACTCCCTATGGGACTCCATCCACACGCTGATTCGTCCAGTTGGCGGCGCGCTGCTGGCCATCACCGTGCTGGGTGAGGTCAATCCCGTCTACGATGTCATCGTCGGCCTCCTCGGAGGCGGCGTCGCGCTCAGCGCTCACGCAGCGAAGGCAGGCACGCGCCTGTTGATCAATGCCTCGCCGGAGCCGTTTACGAACATCGGAGCCAGCGTGGCTGGGGATGTCGGCGTCGTTGCCGGCCTGGGGTTGATCGCGCTGAATCCCCTGGTGGCGCTTGCCATTGCCATCGTCGTTCTGGGGCTCGCCATCTGGCTGGTGCCGCGGATCTTCCGCACCGCCCGCACGGCCCTGTGGCTTTTCTGGCACCGGGTGTTACACGCATTCGGCCGCGAGACCACTCCCAACCCCGCTCCCGAAATCCCTCACGAGCTGGACATGGCGCTCATGCAGGCACGCGGCGAAGATGTCCGCGTGCTGTGGGCTGCGCCGTGCATTTCCGGAAAACTCCCCGATCTCCGGCCAAACCGCTTTGGCTGGCTCGTGTGGACCGGGGGGGAGAAGGGCGGGCTGGATTTCTCGACCATCTCGCCCACCGGCGTGAAGCTGGTGCCGATCTCCACGGAAAATTGCAAGGCCCAGCACCGCGCCGGACTCTTTGCGGACCGCGTCGTCATTTACCGCGCTTCGGACGGAATCGCGCAGACGTTCCGATTCGATCGCACGCGCCGGAACCTCGCGAAGCAGCTCGTCGAGGGCCTCCGTCAAGCCGAGATCGCGCCCGCGGCGCCGGCGCTGGCTTCCTGAGGACCGCTTACGCGCCGATCTGCGACACCAGACACTCCGAAATACGGTCGGCGTGCTGGTTGATCAGCGCCTCGTCACGCCCCTCGATCAACAAGCGGATCTTCGGTTCGGTTCCCGAGTAGCGCAGCAGCACCCGCCCTTTTCCATTGAGAGCGGCTTCCGCCTCACGCACGAGATCCGGCACGTTTCGCAGCGTCTCGATCGGCGGTTTGTCCTTCACCTTCAAGTTGCGCTGCGCCTGCGGGTATTTCCGCAGGCACTTCTTCAACTCGCCCAGCGTCCTGCCGGTGGTGACCATGATTTCGAGAATCTGGAGGGCGCTCACGATGCCGTCGCCGGTCGTGGAAAACTCCCGGAAAATCATATGGCCGCTTTGCTCGCCGCCGATCGAGTAGTCGCCGCGCATCATCTCCTCGATGACGTAACGGTCACCCACCTTCGTGCGGACGACCTTGCCACCGGCACTCTCGATGGCCTCGTCGAGGCCGAAGTTGCTCATCACCGTTGCGACGAGCGTGTTCCCGGCCAGCGTTCCACGCCGCAAATTCTCGATCGCCGCGATGGCAAGAATCTCATCACCGTCGACGACCTCGCCATTCTCGTCACAAAGCAACGCGCGGTCGGCATCGCCGTCATGCGTGATCCCCACATGAGCCCCGCTTTCGCGAACCAAACGCTGAATCTCCGACGGGTGCGTGCTGCCGCAGTCGGCATTGATGTTCGTGCCGTTCGGCGCGCAATGCGCCGTCACCACCTCCGCACCCAGCTCCCGCAAAATGCAGGGCGTGGATTTGTAGGCGGCTCCATTCGCGCAATCCACGGCAATCTTCAGTTTCTCGAGCGTCAGACCGCGCGGGAAGCTGCGCTTCGCATGCTCGACGTAGCGGCCGAGTGCGTCGTCGATCCGCGTTGCACGCCCGATTTTTCCGGCGGTCGGGCGAATACTGTCGATCTCCCCGCTGAAAACGATCTGCTCGATGCGCGACTCGATCGCGTCGTCCAGCTTGTAGCCGTCGTGACGGAAAAATTTGATGCCGTTGTCCTCGTAGGGATTGTGGGAGGCGCTCAGGACAATGCCCGCATCGGCTCGCAGCGATCGGGTGATGTAGGCCACCCCGGGCGTTGGCAGCGGACCAATCAACAACACGTCCACCCCGAGCGACGTCAGACCCGCCACCATCGCATTTTCCAGCATGTAACCGGAGAGGCGGGTGTCCTTCCCCAGAACGATCTTCGGGCGGCCGCCATCGTGACGTCCGTAGGGGCCTCCATTGCTGCTGAAAACATGCGCGGCCGCACGTCCCAGCTTCAAGGCCGTCTCGGCCGTCACCGGTTCCACATTCGCGACACCACGGACGCCGTCGGTTCCAAAAAGTTTACGGGACGATTCGCTCATTATCGGGACAGGGATTGCGCGGCGGCCGCGGGCTCCGGCCAGCGCGGCATCTCCTCGCGGAGGTTTTGCTTGATGATATACCAAAGCCCCGTCGCCAGCAGGACGCAGACGGCCTTAGCCCTCCAGTGCTGTATCAGTCTTTTCGGGGTGATCTTCATTCTCCAACAACAGCAGCCGGCTCAGCTGCTTTCGAAAATTTTCCACGTTCAGGTTTCGGTCGATGATTCCATCGTGGCAAATCGAAACCTGCCCGGTCTCCTCGGAAACCACGATGGTCAGGGCATCCGACTCCTCGCTCAAGCCCAGCCCCGCGCGATGCCGCAGACCGAGGTTTCGATCGAGATCCTCGCGCTGGGTGAGCGGAAAAATGCAACCGGCCGCAACGATGCGGTCGTTGGCGACGATCAGACCGCCATCATGGAGCACCGTCTTCGGGTGAAAGATCGTCATGACCAGTTCCTTGGAATACTCGCAGTCGATGATGACACCCGTCTCGGCAAGCGCCCTCAGGTTGATTTCCCGCTGCACGGCGATCAATGCACCGAAACCCTTGCCCGCGAGGTCGAAAACCGTGTCCGTGATCTCCTCGATGGTCTCGCGATTCTCGAAGGCCGACCCGAAAAACCGATGACTCCCCAGTTCCGTAAGCGCACGCCTCAGCTCCGGCTGGAAAATGACCACCAGCGCGATGGCGAGAAAAACCGACAGGCTGCGCAGCAACCAGCCGATCACCATCAGGTTCAACAACTGGGAGATCAGCGTGAGCGTGATCACCACCAGCGCGAGCCCGATCAGGATGCGCGCCCCACGAGTGCCGCGCAGGTAGGTGTAAATATAGTAGAGAACGAACGCGAGAATCAGGATCTCGATCGGCGCCGTCCAGTTGTCGCGAATGAACTGCCAGGTCCTCTCCATGATCAATCGCCCAGAATGGCCTCGGTCATCCGCATGGCCTCGAAGTGCGGCTGCGGCTCATGCACGCGAAAAATCCGCGCTCCTCGCGCGCGGCAAAAGCTCGTCAGCGCCACCCCCGACCACAGGCGACTGGCGATTTCCCTGGTGCCCTTCCACTGACCAAGAAACGATTTTCTCGAGACACCGATCAGCACCGGACGACGCAACGACACAAAGTCCGCCGTGTGTTTGAGAAGGGAAAAATTATGCGCTGAGGTCTTTCCAAAGCCGATTCCTGGGTCGAGCGCGATCCGCATGGGGTCAACGCCGGAGGCTACCGCCGCCTCCATACGCTGTCGAAGAAATTCCCGGACTTCGCCGACGACGTCGTCATATTCCGGAGATTCCTGCATCGTCCTCGGGGTGCCGCGCATATGCATGAGCACCACTCCCGCCCGCGTATCACGCGCGATGTCCATCATTTCCGGATCGCCACCGAGAGCCGTCACGTCATTGATGATGTCCGCGCCCGCCTTCATCGCCGCCAACGCGACGGAGGACTTCGACGTGTCGATGGAAATGAGGATGTCGGATCGTGCCCGTAATGCCGCGATCACCGGAATCACCCGCCTCAACTCCTCCTCTTCGGAAACACTCGGCGCGCCCGGCCTGGTCGACTCGCCGCCCACGTCGATGATTTCCGCGCCCTCGCGCTCCATTTCCAGCGCATGCGCAACGGCCCGCTCCGGATCCTCAAAATTGCCACCATCGGAAAAGGAATCCGGCGTGACGTTGAGGATTCCCATGATCACGCCCCGCGTCGTGAGATCGAGCCGTCGACGCGGGTTATCCCAAATTCCGGGCTCCATGCCCTAGCGGGGCTTCCTCGGTGTTTTCCCGACGGGAATCCGGATTGCGGCTGAGCGTCCATGCGCATCCAGCCCCTCGATTTCGCTGAACGTCTTGATAATCGGCAGGGACTTCCTCAACGACTCCTCGTCGAATCGCACGATACTCGTCCGTCGCTGGAACTGATCGGCGGTCAGGCCCGGAAACGACTTGCCCGCGCCTCCCGTCGGAAGTTCATGGCTCGGCCCCGCGAGAAAGTCGCCCGCCACAATCGGCGAGATGCCACCGAGGAAAATCGCTCCCGCGGAATTCAGCTCCGCAGCCACATCCCCGGGACGCTCGGTCGCGATCGACACGTGCTCGGAGGCATACGCGTTGGCAAGGGCGATCGCTTCGTCCATGTCGCGGACCTGGACCAGCAGGGAATGATTGAGCGCCTCCTTGAGAAATTCCGGACGGGACGACTCCGCCGACTGCTCCTGAATCGCAGCCGCCACCGCGTCGAGCAACGTTCCGGACGGCGTCAGCAGGATCGCCTCGCTTCCATGTCCGTGCTCGGCCTGGGCCAGAAGGTCCGCCGCAACCCATGCCGGGTTTGCGGTATCATCGGCAATGACGAGCACCTCACTCGGTCCGGGCAGCAAATCGATCGAGCACAGCCCCACCGCCTGCCGCTTTGCCTCGACGACATAAGCATTCCCAGGGCCGAAAATCTTCACCACGGGCGCGATGGTTTTCGTTCCGAGGGCGAGCGCCGCCACCGCCTGTGCACCACCCACGCGATAAATCTCCGTGGCACCGCAGAGACTGAGGGCCGCGAGCAACGCCGGATGCACACTCCCGTCCTTGCCTGCGGGCGTCACCGCGACGATCTCCGGCACACCAGCCACCTGCGCCAGCGTGCATGTCATGATCGCCGAGGACACAAGCGGCGCCGTCCCGCCGGGCACGTAAATGCCCACACGGCGGAAGGGGTCGAACCGCTCACCGACGATCGCGCCCTGCTTGTTCTTCATGAGCCAGCTCTCGCGAAGCCCCGCCTTTGCGAAGGCTGCGACGTTCGCCCGGGACGCAAGAATCGCCCTCCGGGTCTTTGCAGGCAGGGACTCCACCGCCGCCGCGACCTCCTCCTTGCTGACGGCGAGTCGCTTCGGTGTCAGGCGGGGACCTCCAAATTTTTCCGTATATCGAATCAGCGCGCGATCTCCCTCCCGCTCGATCTCACGAAAGACCTCTGCGACCGTCTGCTGAACTTCCACGTTGGGTCTCGCCCGTCGCGACAACGGCTTGAGTTTCTTTTCGTATCCCGGGTCTGAGCAACGAACGATGCGCATGGTTCGCCCATCTAAGCGCAAAGACCATCGCGTGGCAAAGCCGCGCGCAAACGGAGCATGGCTCAGCGCAACGTGACACGATGGAATGGCCATTTCGTCCGGAAAAGGGCACTGTTGTCGCGCCCAGCCATGCATCGAGCCGTCGTTTTATTTTTTCTGGTCCCGATGATTTCGCTCCTCCCGCGTGAGGCCGGCGCGGAGACGCTGAATTTTTCCGGGCGGCTCGAAGGGCAATCCCGCAAACCGGGATGGAAATTCCTGGTCGCAAAAAGTCACCGGCATATCTTCGGATGGATCGGTTCGCAAACCCAATTCGTCGTTCGGGGATCCGTGCGCGGCACCGGAAGGGTGCGGGCCGCCATTTTCTCGGCAACGACTTCGGGGAACGAAGGCCGACTCACGGCTCGAATCCGCGGGAATCGTCTCACCGGAAATGGATTCCTGCGCAGCTCTGATGAAGCGCAGCGGTTCCGTCTGCCACGAACGCGCGCAAAGACAGGCGGGCGCCGTGACATGTCTTCCAACACGCGGTTGTCACCGCTCCCCATCAGGTCGGGCGAATGGGTTGGAGGACGCCTGATCATTCGAAAGAACGATAACGGCACCTATTCCTGGCGCGCGGTTTTCGATTTGAAGACCCACCCATCCTTCACTCGCCAGGGCATCGTGCCCGCTCCCGCCGGCGGTGCCATGTTGCGGATTGCGGTGTCCGGCAACCGGGTGCTGCCGACGGCCGTCTTCCATGTCGATCCCCAAGGTGGCTGGTTGTATTTCAGCGCCCGGATTCCAAGGGACGACAAGACATGGCATGGCGCCGTAAAGCTCCATGCGAGTCGCCCGTCTCCCGAGCCTCCGACCCCATTTGTCGCCCGGTCATTTGCTACGGATCACACGGAGACGTTCGGCGGGCGCACACTCACCTACCGGGCCACGGCAGCGGACACCGTTTTTACAAACGCGGATGGCAAGCCTGCGGCGACCATGTTCTCGTTCAGCTACATGGAAACTCCGGTGCGCCCGGAGAAACCGGTGCTCTTCGTCTACAACGGCGGCCCCGGGTCCTCCTCCATCTGGCTCCACATGGGCATGCTCGGGCCACGTCGCATCGTTTACGAGGACCCCATTCACCCTCGCACCGTTCCGCCTTTCACGGTGGAACAAAACCCGCGCTGCCCCCTCGACCTGGTCGATCTTGTATTCATCGATCCCGTTGGAACCGGATACAGCAAGCTGCTCCCGGCCGGAAAGGCGACCGACTTCTACGGCGTGGAAGAGGACGCCCAGGCGATGGCGGATTTCATCACCGCATGGCTCACGCGAAACGGACGATGGAACTCGCCGCGATTGATCATCGGCGAGAGCTACGGAGCGATCCGCTCGGCCGTGCTCGCAAACAAGCTCACCGGCGGGCCTCTTACCGGCTCCCTGAACGGCGCCACGCTCAACGGCGCATTGCTCCTCGGACCCTCTCTGGAAACAGGCATCCCCTCATTGCCCGGAACCGAGGTCGAGAAGGTGACGAGCCTCCCGAGCTTCACCGCCGCGGCATGGTATCACGGCCGGATCGATCCCGGCGCAGGTCTCGCGGAGACCGTCTCGGCAAGTCGGGCCTTCGCCGGCACCGATTACCTTCTCGCGCTTGCAAAAGGCTCGGCCCTCACGCCGGATGCCCGGCAGGAAATCGCCGCAACGCTGGCGTCTTACACCGGCATCCCGGGAGGGCTTTGGGTGGAGAAAGACCTGCGACTCGAAATCGGAGCGTTCATGCGCACGCTGCTCGCCGACGAGGGGTTGGAAATCGGCGGCTACGACAGTCGTTACACCCTGCCCCTCCGGCCCTCCGGAGGCGATCCCGTGGCCGACGACGCTGCGATGGCCCAATACACGCCCGGCTTCGTGGCCGCCTTCAACGAGTGGACCCGCAACGGCCTGAAGGTGCAAATCGACGAGCCCTACCGGCCCATCGTTTTCCAGCCCATCAATGCCCTCTGGAACTGGGGACTGGGACCCGGAATGCCCTCACCTCCCCACAACTACGCCGAAGACCTCGCCATCGCAATGCGGCGGAATCCCTCGCTGCTGCTGTTCGTCGGGTCCGGTTACTACGATCTCGTCACGACAATGGACGCCGCCGACTACGCTCTCGCCCACGCAGGGTTACCGTCCGAACGCGTCACCCGCCGCATCTACGAATCCGGCCACATGCCCTATCTCGGCGAAGAAAGCGCCGATCAGTTGAACCGGGACGTCCGGGCCTTTATCGAGAGCGC
>JGI25327J35509_1003169_pt1 | contig 10539 bp, 8 predicted proteins | sample HigsolmetaAR202D_FD_35509 | JGI IMG/M metagenome (IMG submission 35509)
GGCGCTCCGGCTTAGAGGCCAAATTGCCTTCGGCATTGCCTGCGGCAACCGAGCTGAGGAGAGCGATAGCACACACAAGCAATGCTGTTGAAACCTTCATGTCAAATCCTCCGGGTTATGGGCGGCGAAATGATTGCTGAATTGGCCATACCATGCAAGTCTTGACTCTAGATCTTATTGGGACAGATGCACCCGTTACCTTGGTGCATCGGCTAAGAAACCCGGAGGTCGTGTGCAGAAAGATGAAGAAGAAATGGCTGTTCTGTCGGTAGACGGCCTGCGGAAATCCTATGGATCTTTTCTTGCGCTGGACGGCGTTGCATTTGAGATGTACGTGGGGCAATTCGTAGCGCTTCTCGGGCCGAACGGAGCCGGCAAATCGACACTTCTGCAGCTTCTGACAGGCCTTTTCGCCCCCGACGCCGGAACCATCCGCATCCTCGGCCTGAATATCCGCACGCATCTGACGGAAGGGCTGGCAAAACTGGGTGTAGTGTTCCAACAACCCACGCTCGACCTCGAGCTGACAGTGGAAGCAAATTTGCGCTACCACGCGGATCTGCACGGTCTCCCGCGCAGCCTGGCGCGCAAGCGGATCGAGGAGCTCCTGAAGCGATTTGATCTCATTGATCGCCGGCATGACCGCGCTCGGACCCTGAGCGGAGGCAATCGCCGGCGCCTCGAGCTGGCCCGCTCTCTCCTGCATGAACCGAGCCTTCTTTTGATGGACGAGGCGACGGTGGGACTGGATCCGGCAAGCCGGAAGGACATACTGAACCGCATCCTGCAGATGAGGAAGGATGGGAAGCTGGGTGTCCTGTGGACGACCCATCTGGTGGACGAGGTTGAGGAAGCCGATCGTGTGATCGTGCTTAACCGGGGCCGCGTCCTCTTTCAGGGGACGCCGGCGGAACTCAGAAGGGAAGGTCAAGCCGAGACCATTGCCGAAGCCTTCCTGAAGCTGACGGGCTATTCCCAGNCCGTCCTCTCTGTCCCTGGATCGTAGGTGATACTCGCAATCCCAGTTTCATCCANGCGCGTCTGGCGGGCGCCATCAGCCAGTCGGCATGCCCTTCTGCGGGGANAGAACGAGGCTACGATTTGTCCGGCTCTCCGGCGTAAAAATCCGAAGACGGNTCCTGCGTCACCATCTCGCGGATGCGGTCCCAGAGATATCGCCTCAGTTCGATATAGTCCCGCTGCATCTTGATGCTGTCGTCCCAGCGCGGGCGTGGCAAGGGGACATCCAGCGTCTCGACAATCCGGCCCGGCCGGGGTCCCATCAGAGCGATCTTGTCGGCCATGATGATCGCCTCGTCCACGCTGTGCGTTACGAAGAGGACAATTCCCCTGCGCTCGGACCAGAGTCGCATCATTTCCATCTGCATCAGCTCCCGGACCTGGGCGTCGAGGCTGGCAAACGGTTCGTCCATTAGGAGAATTTCCGGCTCCGTAACAAGAGCGCGCGCCAGAGCCGCGCGCTGCTTCATCCCTCCGGAAAGCTCGTGCGGATACACGTCGGCAAAGCGCGATAGGCCCACCAGCTTCAGATAGTGGTCCACCCGCTCTTTCCTTTCCGCCTCTCCGACACCCTGCAGGGAAAGTCCAAAGCCGACATTGTTCCGGACATTCAGCCAGGGAATGAGGCGGAAGGACTGGAAGACGAACCCGATCCGGGGGCCGGGTTTCGGCGGCTTGCCAAAGACGTGGACCTCGCCCGAATCCGGCTGGATGAGGCCGTTGATCATCCGGAGAAGCGTGGTCTTTCCGCAACCGGAAGGGCCCAACAGCGTAACAAAGGTATTAGCCGGCAGCTCGAGGGATACGTCCCTGAGCGCCTCGACCGGAGCCAAATCCTTCGCCCGCTTAAAGATCTTTGATACGTGTGAGACGACAACGGACGGGGTCGGGTTCATGATGCTGCCATCAAAAGCCCGTCTCGCCCGTCCGCCGCTGGTCTAGCGAATGTACTGATCCGCACCTTCGGCTGTGCCAAGCTTTTCCAGCGCCTCATCAATCACGGAAAAATCCACCCAGTCTTCAAGATTGATCTTTTGCACACCTTCGAAATCAGGGCTGTCATAGGCCCACTCTACCGTGTATTCTAGCTCCTGGCGGTTCAATCCACCGTTGATGCTCCAACTGTCGGCAAACGCCTCTGCCAGCGCTTCAAGATCCTCCCTGCTGACGTCATCACGCGCTTTCGCCATGGCCTCGATCCATTTGGCCGGATCAGCTGCGAAGTCTCGCGCCGCCGCAATCAGCGCGCGGGTCACCGCAACCACCTCGTCGCGTCGCTCCTGCAGCACCTCGTCCGTGACGACATTCACCTTCTGAACGACCGGGGCGGCGTTGTAGTAGTCATCCTGATTGATCAGGATGTGCAGCCCNTCCTTGTCTGGAAGGGAAAGCCATACGCCAATCGAAATGGTTGTGGCATCCACCTGTCCGGCAGCGAGTGCCTGAGCGCGAACATTGGGCTGCCCGATCCCCACGAAACTGAGGCTGTCGGTATCCACCCCNGCGGCTTGGAGCACTTTGGTGCTTAGAGTATGGTCCAAGCTGCCCAGCCGGCCGATGGCAAAGCTCCTGCCAGCAAGCTGCTGCGGGGTCTCGATCTCGGATTTCGCGGCGATGAGGAAGGGAAGCGCCTTGTTGGGGGAAAGCACGGCCTTGAGATCGAGCCGGTCCCGTGCGGCAAGCTGCAGCGCGGAATCGACGGAGATATTGGCCATCTCGCCCTCGCCGGCTTGCAGCGCGGCAATCGCCGAGGGCGTCTGTTGCACCCGGACCAGTTCAACATCAACGCCTTCACGTTCGAAATATCCGAGTTCCACCGCCAGATCCATGACGGAATTCGGAACGAGAGGTGTCGTGAGGTCCGTGACAATCAGACGGAAGGGTTCCGCTGCTATTGCTTGCGCGGAAACCTGAAGTGCAGCTGCGGCAAGTAACCCAAGCTTGAGGTAACGGATGGCCCTAATCACTGTATCGCCTCCTCTTTTCAGAGTATCCTTGTCCCTATCGGACGAGGAGCCCTTCTCCGGCCGTTCCCCCGCACACGGAGCGAAAGAAGATCGGCTTCGCTGAATTCTCAAGCTTCCGGTAGAGCAATTTCCGGACGCAAATCCAACGCTTTACATGGCAATATGCCGTTAATCGCGACATAGGGTAGAGCCAAAACTCGCAGGAATTAGACCAAACCAGATAGGCCGTTCCGCAGGGATCGTCTCGCTGACCGGAAAACAAAATGGTTTCATGGAAGCCTAGTTCCCGGCAGTGACGCGCCAGCGGCTCGACCAGGCCTCGAGCGCCCTCAGGCCTTGGCTCACGAGACCTCCGATCAGGGAAAGCGCGAGCACCACAACGAAGTAGCGCGCCATTTGAAACGTGTTGCCATACAGGGCAAGCAGGCCGCCGAGACCGCTCGCTGCCGTATAGAGCTCCGCCACGACCGTGTTGATCAGACCAATGGTTGCGCCGATCCGCAGGCCGATCACCACAAAGGCGAGTGCGCCCGGAAGCATGATTCGCCAATAGATCTGGGAGCGGGATGCGCCCAAGGAGCGCGCCATCTCGATGAGTTCGGCATCGCTGTTGAGAATGCCGGAATAGGTACCGATCAGGATGGGAATGACCGCGCCAAGAAAGACGACGGCGATTTTCGCCTCGGCCCCCAGTCCGAGAAAGAGAATGATGAGCGGAATGAAGGCGACCCGAGGGGTCGCCATTAGGGCGTTCACATAAATGTCGAGGGTGCGGCCGAGATCGCGAATGCCCCCCATCAGCATTCCGATGGGAATTCCTACGAGCACGGCAAGGGCATAGCCGGTGGAGTAGACGGCGAGGCTGCTCAGCAGAGGTTCAAGAATTTTTCCGTCCCGGAGCAGATCCCTGGCGGCGAAGACCGTGTTGAGCGGAGTGGGAATGAGGTTCGGCCCCACTATGAGCGATACGGTCCACCAGATCAGGAGAAAGAGCCCGAAAGCCAGAAGACGGTAGACGGTGATCATCGAATCCCTGTGTCCGTGGTGCCGCGACTCGTATCGCTCGTGCAGAGCGCATTAGGCAAGGATGGTTCAAAGTGGACCATGCCGGACCGTCCCGCAACAGCCACAGGCCGGAAACCGCAAAGGCATGCTGAGCGAAGGGCAACAAGCAGCGAAGCTGCCGGATCGGCGCTATGCGGAGGGGCAGCCGTTACCGATCGCCCCATCCGGTACAGGAATGGTTGGCCGCCGTTCAGCGAGCTTTCCCGCCTCCCGGCAGGGACGGGTCGGGAGGACTCTCGCATCGCGGCGCATGCCCCNTCAGTTCTCCAGAGGGATAAGGGCGAGCGCGTTGTTGGTGTTCATCGGGACCACCAGCTGGTTGGCTCCTGCGTCGTAACACATGGATGCAGCGCTCGGGATCGCCGTGGCGATCAGTTCCGTCGTTCCATCTGGCGCAATACGGGCAATGCCTCCCTCACGGACGCTGCTGACATATTTCGTCCCATCCTCCATGATGACGATACCGTCGTTTCCCGCCTGCGCCGACTGCTCGGTCTTGAGAAGTTCTCCCTCTGGCGAGAAAGTGAGCACGTCTTTGTTGCCTATGTTCACGACAACGAGATTTCCTTCGCCGTCAATGGCGATGCCGTTGGGCAGATTGAGCGGATCGCCTTCGATAAGCACCGTTGACGTACCGTCCGGCGTGATTTTGAAGACCCGGAAGGTGGAGGGATCCGGGTTCTGTCCGCCAGCCGAGGTTTGCGTGGCATAGATCGTGCCGTCTTCCGCCACCTCGATATCGTTGAACCCTGGAGAACCCTCCGTCTTGATTTCTCCGGCGGGAGCGCCGGTCTCCATGTCGAACATGCGAATGACGGAAACCGTGGGCGTATTCTCGTCGGTTCCCCCGTCACGGTCCGCCACGTAGAGCTTGCCGTCGTGGATGTCGCTGCCGAAGGGATGATTCAGGACAAGTCCGTTACGGTTCACACCGATCCAGCGCGCGGTGTGAACTGAGCCGTCATGATTGATCAGGGATATGAAGCCGTCATTCGGTGCCTCATCCTGATCCGCCCCTCGATTGACAGCCACGATGAGATCCCGTGACTCATCATAGACGCAGCTTTCGGCGTTAACNATCGCGCCATAGACCTTCACATTGTCGGACANGGGCGTGTGCTCGCCGTTAATCACCACCCCAAGCGGCTGCCCTGCTTCGAACGNCTGATCGCCCTGATCGGCAGCCTGCTGTGCATGAACATATGCCGAACTTCCGAGCAGCAGACTAAGCATGGTCGAAACCAGATATTTCATGACAAATTCCTCCTGTTTCGGATTTTTGCCCGGCAATTGCGGATGCGAGCCCGATTCTCCACCGGTGAAGAAGCTGCATCATCGGCAACCTTCATGTTGCCATTAAAACGGGTATTTTGTGTAGAGTTTTGTGATTATTTTTTCACTTGAAGTAATCTGTTTCGCTTCTATAGTCTGTAAAATGTTGAAGGTTCATAGAACCTCTGATNCGGCTGTTACAGGAGTGAATCTCAGGATTCATGTAACAAATTCAGGATATTACCCATTGAAATCTCANTCAGATCGTCAAGCGCCTGCAGCATGCTGCTGTGGAGCGAATGTAAATCGCCGCTTGGTCGTCGGCGGAATTGTGGGCATTGCAGCAGCGCCCGCTCTCGCTCAGGGCGACGCGCCGAATGCGGAGGTCGCTTCTGCACCTCCCCAAGAGGGTGACTATCTGGTGCGTGCTAGCGGCGACGACCAGACCACGCCGCTGACGCCTGAGGACATCACGCCGAACTCGGCTCCCCTCCAGGCATGGCCGGCAGATTCCGCGACACAGACGGTTCGCAATGGCAGCTATCTGAATCTTCTTGTGCTGACCCGGTGGGACCCCGCTGTCCTCAGCCCGGAAGGGCAGGAGTACGCGGCTGGTGGCGTGGTCGCACAGAGCGCAATCTGCACACATGAGGGCTGCGAGGTCACGGGTTGGGTGGCGGAGAGCTTCTGGATGGAGTGTCCCTGCCACCTGTCCCGCTTCGATCCCCGGCAAAATGGTGCAGTGATGCAGGGGCCTGCGGTGCGTAAGCTGCCGGCTCTGAAGCTCAAGCTGGAGGACGACAAGATCGTCGTTGCTGCTGCTTTCGACGGACGCGTGGGCGGGGGGTGAAGTTCCGGTTCATTCCGGTTGAATGCTCACCTGGTAGGGAGGATACTATGGTACGCAAGTTAGCTTCATCTACTCTGCTCGGGGCAGGCTTGGCCCTGCTCATGGTCTCCACATCGATGGCCCAGCAGCAGGCGCCGGCAGGGCCAACGACACCTCCGGCCGGGCCGACCGCCCCGCCCGCCGCCGGCGGAGCTCCGGAAGCGCCGCCTCCACCTGTGGTGATCCCGGATTATCAGCCCGTCACCGCGGAAATTCTGACCAACCCTGCGGACGGCGACTGGCCGAACTACCGCCGTACCTATGACGGCTGGGGTTACAGTCCGCTGAAACAGATCACGACCGAGAACGTTGCTGATCTGGAGCCCGTTTGGATGATCTCCACCGGTTCATCTGACGGTCACGAAGCGCCGCCAATGGTGATCAACGGCGTGATGTTCGTCTCCCAGGCCACCACGACCAGCAACCAGGTGCTGGCGATCAAGGCCGATACGGGTGAGATCCTTTGGCGCTATCAGCGCGAACTCCCGCCGGACATGCACACGTCGCACCCGACCAATCGCGGCGTAGGCTTCTGGGACGACAAGATCTTCTTCACGTCGCGCGATTCCATCCTCGTAGCGCTTGACGCAAAGTCCGGCGCGGAATTGTGGACCGTCAAGATGGAAGATTACAAGATGGGTTACTATGCGAACCTGGCCCCGCTTGTGATCGATGGCAAGGTCATTGTCGGCACCTCGGGCGGTGAACGTGGCATTCGCGGCTATGTGGCGGCCTTCAGTGCCGAGGACGGTGAGGAACTCTGGCGCACCTACACGATCCCCGCTCCGGGCGAGCCTGGATCGGAGACCTGGCCGGACGGCGACGAATGGAAGACCGGTGCCGGCTCGACCTGGATCACGGGCCACTACGACCCCGAGAACAAGCTGATCTACTGGGGTGTCGGCAACGGCGGCCCGTGGATGGGTGACCAGCGTCCCGGCGACAATCTCTACGTCACGTCGGTCATCACACTCGATCCGGAAACCGGAGAGATCAAGGGGCACTTTCAGTACCATCCGAACGATTCGTTTGACTGGGACGAGGTGGCCGCTCCGATCCTCATCGATCTTCCGAACAAGGACGGCGAGACCGTGCCGGGCCTGGTGCACGCCGCACGCAATGGCGTGCTTTGGGAGCTGGAGCGGAAGCCAGACGGCCAAATCAGCTTCGTCAGGGGCACGCCCTACGTGAAGGAGAATTGGATCAAGAGCATGGATCCGGAGACCGGCCGGGTGGAATATGCCGAAGGCAGGAAGCCGGGAACGGGCGTGCTCGGCGACTTCTGTCCGTCGTTCTGGGGCGGCAAGGATTGGCCTCCCATCGCCTACAGCCCGGACACCAACTACGTGTACATTCCGGCTAATGAGAACCTCTGCACCAAGATGCAGGGCGGCACGGTCGTGGAATACCGTCCGGGTGCCAGCTTCACCCGCGGTACGCAGGGCGACCGGTCCGACCTCTACTTGGCCGAGGGTGCCGATCATATCGGCGAGGTTCAGGCCTGGGACGTTGCTACCGGCAAGAAGGTATGGACGCACGAATTCCCCAATTCCGCGAACTGGGGACCGCTCATGACCACCGCCGGCGGGCTGGTGTTCGGGGGAGGCACGAATGATAGCATGTTCCGCGCCTTCGATGCCAAGACCGGCGAGGTGGTTTGGGAGATGAAGCTCAATTCGGGCGTCATCGGCGTACCCACGTCGTTCGAGGTCAACGGCAAGCAGTACATCGCGGTGCAGGCTGGATGGGGCATCGATGCTGCCTCCATGCAGACCCGCCTTGGTGCTTCCTATCCGGACAAATTCAAGCCCGGCACGACTATTCCGACGGGTGGCGTGATCTGGGCCTTCGCCCTTCCGGACAACATGTAACGCAATAACCCGCCCCGGTTTGCCGGGGCGGGCTTTAGCTTCAATGAACTTCTTTTCTGACGGCGGTGCGAGCAAGCTCGTATCGCCGTCGCAATTGGTAGGCGTGATGAACTGGATTTCAGTCCCTGCAGTCATGGTAGGGATCGGGCTTGCGCTTTGCGGCAGCGTGTCCGCAACAGCCGCCGGAGAGGTTACGCCCGAGCGTCTGCTGAATACCGCCCGAGAACCCCAGAACTGGTTGATGAATCTCGGTTCCTATGACGGCAGCCGCTATTCCGGCCTTACAGGCATCAACCGCGACAATGTTTCAAAGCTGGTGGTCCGGTACAGCGTACCGCTCGGAGGACTGATCGAAGGCAGCGGCAACTACCGTGACGCCCTCCCCATGAGTCCTCTGGTCGAGGACGGATACATCTATATCGTCGACGGATGGGGACATGTTTCCAAGCTGGACGGCCGGGAAAAGGGCAAGATCGTCTGGCAGAACAAGGAGCTTCAGACCAATCTCGACAGCTGGCTCGTGGCCGGCCGGGGCCTGGCCCTCTACCGGAACTTCGTGATCGCCGCGGCGTCGGATGGCCGTATCCACTGGCTCGACAGGGACACTGGAAAGACCGTCCGTTCCGTTCAGGTGGGCGATCCGAAACAGGGGTATACCATCGAGGCCTCTCCGCTCGTGGTCGGGGACCGCATCATCGTCGGTGGCGGCGGTGCCGAGCGCGGCGCCGTCGGCCGGATAGATGCGCTCCATGCGGAGACCGGATCGTCGCTGTGGCATGTCGATACTCTCGCGACTGCCTCTAACCCGGCCGGACTGCTAGGAGGAGGAGCGATTTCCCAAACNGGCATCTATGACCCGAAATCGGGGCTTACCATATGGGGTACCGGTCACCCCAATCCCCGGTACATTCCGCGTATGCGCCCCGGGGACAGTCTTTTTGCCAACAGCGTGCTCGCCATCGATGCAGAAACGGGCGATCTGCGCTGGCACTTCCAGTATACACCCGGCGACATCAATGGATTCTCCGAGGATGGCACGCACCTTCTGGTGAGTTCCGCGGAAGGCGCGGACGAGAGTGTTGTCGCGCATTTCGCCAACAACGGATATTTTTACGGGCTGGACGGGAAGCAGGGCACCTTTCAGGTTGCCACCCCGCATGTGATCGGCATCGAATGGACTGCCGGCATCGACGAAACAGGCCGCCCGAGAGAGTATAAGGCAGGGGCGAAGACCCAGGCCTACAAATCCGGCGCCTGGCAAAATCGTCCGGACTGCCCCAACATCAAGGGCACATCCTCCTTCGCTTCCGCCTACAGCTTGCGAACCGGACTGGCCTACGGTTCCGGAGCTGACGGCTGCATGACGGAGAACATCCCGCCGATCAAAACGGAGTCGGCTCCAGGCTGGCTCGGCGCNTATTATTCCGGTGCCGCCGCGGANATGGGAATGCTTACGGCGGTCGATCCCCTGAGCGGCACGGTGAAGGCCCAGCGTCTCTTCGACTTTCCGTTACACGCGGGCGCCCTAGCGACGGCGGGAGGGCTGGTCTTCACGACNACGGCCGAAGGCAGGCTTCACGCGCTCAACGATGANACGCTTGAAACCGTGTGGAGCACCAAATTCGGCTCGCTGACGAATGTCCCTCCGATCACCTTTGCCGTTGACGGAGAACAGTTCCTGGCCGTCGTCGTCGGGGGCAACGTCTATACGGACGCTCTTTCCTACCGGCCGCCGGAGATGGGCCTTTCGGAACCGCTCTTCGTTCTGCTTGTCCTCGGATTGCCGTCATGAAGCCAAGGGNTACAAGTGCGTGCTTCATACTGGCGCTGTTTGCGGCTGCGCCGGCTTTCGCTTGCCAGGGCCGCCCGATTGTCTGGGATATTCAGCTGGGTNCGNCGCTCAAGGATCTGCCTGGGGGGTTCACCGATCATGCCTGCGGGAGCAATGGCGGTCCCCCCGGCCGGCTCATCGCGGGGTTCGCGGCGTTCAAGGAGTGCAAACCTGACAGCGAAGGGCTCTACGAAGTGGCCTTTCGTTACGACGACGAACCGGAATTCGTCGCCCGGGCACTGNAGCAGACGCGCGCGGTGGCGATGTGCGAGGGCACGAAGGTGTTCGGCTTTCCGGTCGTTCCATCGGTCCTTTTGGATGACGAGGGGATCGTCAGAGGCTTGCGTCTTGCGACCGACCCCCGCGGTATCGAACCCGCGGATCGCAGCAATCACTGGGCGCTCGGCAACCTGTTGAAACGCCGTTATGGAGAAAACGGATGGGTCTGCGAAGACCTGCCGGAAATACCAGGAGAAACCCCGGTTGCCCGTTTCAAGCTGAAGGAGGTCTGCACCAAGTTATNATTGGACGGCGCGAACCTCACCATTCAAAGTGAATACTATCACCGCGCAGGGCAGTCTTTCACCGATGAGTTCGGCAATGTGCAGCCGAACCTCTTCGTCA
>JGI25327J35509_1003181_pt1 | contig 10489 bp, 10 predicted proteins | sample HigsolmetaAR202D_FD_35509 | JGI IMG/M metagenome (IMG submission 35509)
GTAAACACCATCGCAGCATGTAACCTACGATACGGGACTTAAGCACTTAGGGAAATAGATTGAGTTAAAAAATGAATACTTAAAACATCTCAAACTGCACTTATTATTTTTCGCTGATTCTCCTTCTGTTTTATTTTCACGATCGGATCCTTCGCAATCGTCCTGGTCAGGAGTAAGTTGCGCATATAGCTGCCGGCTTCAAGAATGAGTACTTTTGAATTATAGCGTTCCTATAGATAAAGAAACCTCTTGAAATGCTTATGCTTTTGATAAAAAAATGCATTGCCCTTTTTTCCATCGAGGCCAAAGTAGACTTGTATGAGGATGGATTAAAGAATATTGCTGTTGTGCTGAGCTATAAAGCAATAAAAAGAAAACCCAGACCAATGATTTCTTGCGATGGGATTGCAACAGCCCCCATAAACAACGGTACAATCTTAAAAGAAAGAGGCTGCCAAAAGCAACCTCTTTCTCGATAATATATTTCAAAACTAGCCAATTCCTAAGCGAATAGCTTCTTCCACAGGAGTATAACCGTTATCACTACCCGCAATACACAATTCACCTCTTAACAACAAAGGCGGTTGTGCCATAAACTTGGGGACAGTTCCTCTATGGGGTTGAGCAGCATGCACCAAGAACGGATGGCATAGATACACCGTACCTGCTTTACCGGTTGCATACACTTCTCTCCTTTTAGGCAACTCGTCAAGCTTAGCAGCAAGTTCCATAAAAGAAAGTCCTTGATCGCCTTCTTTAGCAAGCAATCTTGCAACATCGATATGAGAGCCTTCATAAATAATGGTAGGCGCATCATTCTCCGTAACATCTGAGTACAGCACCAACATTAAAAGTGCCCTACCTTTAGATTTGACATTGACACGCCATTTCAGAAAATTATTCGGGTCTTCTCCGGGAAAACTAGCATCCACATGCTTACCGGTATCGTTGGGTTGTTTATCCGAAGGAAATCTTACCGGAAATGTTCCTACATTTCGGCAAGGAATCCATCTATCTTTACCAATCAGTTGGTCAAAAATGGCATGCATTGTTTCGCTATTTAGTGACTCCACAAAAGGCTCTTGTGGATACATACCCAAACGTATAACAGGCGCTGTCCAGGTAGCAGCATCATTCCTATCAAAAGGAATATCCTTCCATAGAATATCTACGGCCTTATCTGCAATTTCTTTAGAAAAAGCATTGTCTATACGTACATAACCCTGATGAATAAATTGCTCTATTTCTTTTGTATTTAATATTTCAGACATATAAATGGATTTATGAAAAGCATATAGAAACAGTAAGGACTTACCGTATCATATACTTAGTGAACACAAAAATTTAATATAGGAGAAAACGCACTAATTGTAACGAATTAGCGGGTTGCTTAGAAGTTAAGCCGAGAGGATATTATAACATTACGGTCATTCTCATAATGCAAAGGTAAAAAATATTGATAAAAAGATAGCACCTCACATCCCATTACTACAACCTGCTTTCAGACATATTGCACCCGACTTAACATGAAAACATACCTTTATCATTGGATAAACATTGCATACCCTAAAAACTCTTCCTTCAATTGTACATTGTTGTATACACACTGTCACCATCGCATCCTTTTTTAGTTCATACAATGATTATTTTATTAAATAATCCGTCCCTCCTACTCTATCTATATAACTCATTATCATACTCATGACATAATAAAATGGTGTATCCTCTGCACAGTATGACTGTTACTATACTTTTTATCCGTTATTGCATAATTACCTTACTATACTTAGTTTTGTAACTATAAAAATTATAGTAAATAAATATTTTGAAAAACACTTTATTTAAAAACCGATTAAGAATAGATATATAAGATATAAATCAAACGCTCCAATTACTAACGAAAAATACAGCAGCTAACCATCAATCATGTTTCACTTTACATACATCATTCACTCAATTTAAAAAAATGAAAAAGTATATTTTAATGGCAGCAGTTCTAATGAACTTTAAAGTTCAAGCACAAATTGTAAAACACGAAGTTTTCGCAACCGTAGAGCAATCTGTTGGTAATATTGCCTTTACTGCGAATGGCGATTTAGTTTATAGTCATCATCCCTTTTTTAACCCGCAGTTTCGGGTAGTGAAGTACAATGCTCACACCCAAACAATAACACCATTCCCCAATGAAGAGTGGAACACTCCACGAGAAACAGACGACCATTACCTGAGTAATGTTTTGGGCATCAGAAATGATGAAAACGGCATTGTATGGATTTTGGATATGGGACAACGCAACCCCATTACACCGAAAATTGTAGGGTGGAATACAGTTACAGATCAATTAGAGCGCATTTATTATTTNCCGGAAACTTCAGTTGTGCCTACTTCTCAGCCAAACGACCTGATCGTGGATACAAAGCATAATGTTTTTGTAATAGCTGACGAAGGAATTGGAAATGGTGGAGATGGTAGTACGGCAGCATTAATCGTGGTGGATATGAAAACAGGTAAAACAAGGCGGCTGTTGCAAGGCACACGAAGCACATTACCTGAAAACGTACCCACCAACATCAACGGAAAACCTTTGGCTATTAATGGCAAAAACCTCTTAGTAGGTTGTGATGGAATCACAGCAGACAAAAATTTTGAATGGCTGTATTACGCACCGCTAAATGGTAATAAATTATATCGCTTAAAATTAGAGGACTTATTAAACGAAAGTTTGACAGAAAGTGAATTGGATAATCGAGTAGAAATTTATTCAGACAAACCCAATAATGGCGGCTTAAGTATCGATGATGAAGGCAATATCTACCTAACAGCAATGGAAAATAACAGCGTAGCAGTTATTCTTGCTAAAGACAAAAGCATACACAATATCGTAGTAGACGAATACCTACTTTGGCCAGACGGCGTAAGCTATAATCATGTAGATGGCTATATGTATGTTTCGGCAGCACAAGTGCATTTAGGTGCCGTTTTTAACAACGGAAAAAATTTAGCAAATGTTCCCTTTTATATTTTCAGGTTTAAGCCATTGGCAAAAGGCGTTCCTTATAGATAATATGAGGTAAGTTGATAAATAAATATATCGCTATCATTAAGTTGGCTTGTTAGATACCTATACATGGTCATATTAAAGCCAACTTTTTGTTATAAATCTGTTTACACTTTTTAGAAAACAACTTCATATTTTAACAAAACGTGCATATAAAAAATGTAAGTTTGACTAATTATAGAAAGACTTGAACATTTAGTAAACGAAAAATCAACCGCATATCAAGCATCTCAGCTCCCTTAAGTTATAAAATAAGCGTATCTTGCGCGCTGGTTTTAAACTTTGCGTGATGCTGGATTTAAGGAACTTTGATCAAAACGCCGTAAGCAACCCCGATAACAATATTTTTGGTTTACCCAGTACGGAGGAAAACGCGGAGCTCATTATTATGAACGTACCTTGGGAAGTCACCGTAAGCTACGGTTCGGGTACGGCCAAAGCGCCGGAGGCTATCTGCAAAGCCAGCCTACAGGTAGATTTGTACGACCCCCATTTTCCCAATGCATGGAAAAGAGGTTTTTACCTTACCCCTACCGATAAGCAATTGCAGCTTCGAAGCAGTTATTTAAGAAAAGAAGCCGAGCTTTATATCGATTATATCTCACGCGGTGAATCGCTCGAAGCCAATCAGTTCATGTGCAAAACCATCCGAGAAATCAACGAGGGTAGCGATTACCTGAACCAATGGGTGTACGACCAGGCTATGAGCTACCTGAACAAAGGAAAGCTGGTATGTCTACTGGGTGGAGATCATAGCACCCCATTCGGGTTATACAAAGCCTTAGCCGAACGGTACGATGCCTTCGGTATTCTGCAAATTGATGCCCATTGTGATCTTAAAAAAGCTTATGAAGGATTTGAATATTCCCATGCCAGCATCATGTACAATACCCTCAAAGAAATTCCTCAGGTAAAAAATATTTTACAGATAGGCGTGCGCGATATAAGTCAAGATGAGTGGGAATACATACAAGAACATCCGGATCGTATCGGCGTTTACTTCGATCAAAATATTAAGGAAAGGATGTTTGCCGGTGATACCTTTAAAAATATCGCCGGAGAAATTATAGACCGCCTGCCGCAGAATGTACATATCAGCTTCGACATAGACGGTCTAGATCCCAAACTTTGTCCGGATACAGGCACTCCCGTTCCGGGTGGCTTTGAGCTGGATCAGATATTTTATATTTTTCATGAAATCTTGAAAAGTGGACGCCGGATTATCAGCTTCGACTTGGTAGAAGTAGGTGTTGGCGAAACTGAATGGAATGCCAACGTAGGCGCCCGTGCTTTATTCAAACTTTGTAATGTGCTGGCAAGCAGTAATAGCTAAAGAATGTATCAATTTATCATACCCAATAAGAAGCAACAGATTTATTTTGTTTTTGCTGTAGGCATTATCCTGCTTAACATTATCGGAGCGGCGGTGTACAATTTTACCATCGGCGCAGATGCTACCAACGCCTGGGTGTTTGCAGTAGCCTGTATTGTCATCTTTAGTATCGTCCTTTATTTTTTCTCGGCACCAAGGCGATATCGCTTTGCTGGAACTTTGATACTGGTATTCGGTATTTTTTGGATGAGCCGTACTTTTTATCAGCTGTTTTTTGTGAATCTATTACTTTGGGGGCTGTACACCGTTGCGCGTCGAAATCTAGTGGTGACCGTATCGGAAAAACATATTTCTTATCCTTCCTTTCCGGTTAAAATGATTCAGTGGAATATGATAAACAATGTGGTGCTAAAAGATGATATCCTCACCATCGATTTAAAAAATAATAAAATCTATCAACATCTCATTGAATATCTCGACGGAGAAACAGATGAAGCAGAATTTAACGACTTTTGCAGAAAACAGTTGCAATACAGCCACTCTCAAGGCAGTTAAAATAAAATAGCACATGTCACTTCCATCATCACCATATCTTTTATATTCCGACGGGAAAGGAAATATTTTCGAAGACCGCAGTTTGTATGTAACCGGTCGCACCGGTTGGGACGCCATACCTATCCCCAATGACGAATGGATTGAACTACCCGATGGCGGTTGTTTGTACGAACTTCCCGGACGCAGGGGTATTGGTATCGATGTGAAAACCGGAGAAATGCGCCTTTGTGAAAAAGGCTGGGCTGTGGCAGCTTTTATTCCTCCCGCTCATACGGGATTTTACCTCTCGGCTTACGAAACGGAACCCGGTGCACCTACCCTCCCTCTGTTCTGCTATACTGCTGTGGGTTGGTATAATGAAAAATTTTATGTACCTGCGGTAAGAATTGAGCAGGATATAAGGCAGGAATGTGCCGGTTTTGATGCTGGCAAAGTAAAGCAGGGCGTGGAATATCTTACTAAAGCTTATCCGCATAATCGTTTGGTTAAGCACCTGGCGGAGAATTGCGCACTCACTTATCATTGCCCTGCAGCACGCAATTATTTTATGGGCCGATGGGAATGTCCGGTACCGGCTTCTCCCGCCTGCAATGCCAACTGTATTGGCTGTATTTCCCTACAACCCGACGAAGAACCCATCGTTTCCACACAGGACCGTCTGCAATTCAAACCCTCGGTGGAAGAGATTGTAGAATTTACCGTTCCGCATCTGGAAACAGCCCCCTATCCTCTTATCAGCTTTGGACAAGGATGCGAAGGAGAGCCACTGTTGATGTGGGAAACCATCGAGAAAGCCATTATCGAAATTAGAAAGCATACCGATAAAGGCTCTATCAATATTAATACAAACGGCTCCCGCCCCGATGCCGTAAAGCGGCTCTGCGAGGCTGGACTCAACTCTATTCGTGTAAGTACCAACAGTGCCCGCCGCGAAATCTATATGCCCTATTACCGCCCCAATAATTACGATTTTGAAGATATTATCGAGAGTCTGAAAATCGTAAGCAGCTACGGAGGGTGGACATCCATTAACTACTTTGTATTTCCGGGCATGACAGACAGTGTAGCGGAGTATGAAGCATTGCGCAAACTCATCAGAGAAACCGATCTAAAAATGATTCAGTGGCGCAACTTTAATATAGATCCCGACTGGTATCTGGGAAAGATAGGTGTTACCGATACTGGAGACTGTATGGGCATGAGCGTATTACTGCAGGAAATCAGAAAAGAGTTTCCCAACCTCAAATATGGATATTATAACCCACCCATGGAGCGGATTAAAGGGAACTACGAGGTAGACTTTGCACATTAACCTCAACCTAATATGAAACGATTCACATTTTTATTCCTAACAATATGCCTCGCTATTGTTGCCAGCCATTGTTCGTCGCAATCAAAAATGATGAGGGCATCTTCAGCTTCGGGACAGGAGTTGCTCCAGGCTATCAATGCCGTTAGAGCCAAAGGTTGCAACTGTGGCAACACATACATGCCTCCTGTAAAAGCGCTTCAATGGAATGCCAAACTGGAAGCCGCCGCCCAAAACCACAGCAATTATATGCACCGCAGAAAATTGCTAACGCATAGTGGCCCCCATAATACAACGCCCGCCGATAGGGTTAAAGCTGCAGGCTACCCATGGAGTTACGTAGCTGAGAATATCGCATTAGGACAGCCCTCGGTAAAAGAAGTTATGAATAGTTGGTTGCAAAGTGTGGAGCACTGTAAAAATATTATGAGCAATAAGGCAACAGAAATGGACGCCGCCCTAAAAGGCGAATTTTGGACTGCCGTGTTTGCCGCGCCCATGTAACAGTTATTTTTTAAATAAGCCCTTATACGCTATCCCCAAGCCGGGGGCATTACTGTATATAATCTTTCCATTGTCGTACTCGATACCTGTAGCCAGATCTTCCTCCAACAACAAGGGGCCATCCATATCCACATGATCGATGAAAGGCAAAAGATGCGCAATAGCTGCAGAGCCGATAGTGCTCTCGTTCATCGAGCCTACCATCACATTCAGATTGAGTTTGCGGGCATTTTTAATCATGCGCAAAGCAGGCGTAATACCACTACATTTGGTGAGCTTTATATTGATGCCATGAAAATGCCCCACGCATTTTTCTACATCATTTTCAAATACGCAGCTTTCATCGGCATATAAGGGCAATGAGGATTCCTGATACAATACTTTCATTCCTTCCCAATTATCTTTAGCTAGTGGCTGCTCCACAAACTCTACACCCAATTCTTTCAGCTGAGGAATCAACTTAAGTGCCGTGTCCAAGTCCCATCCGGCATTGGCGTCTACGCGAATCACGGCATCCGTTTTTTCTCTGATGGCTTTTACAATGGCAATATCATATGCCGTTCCTACTTTAATTTTATAAATCGGCCAGGGCTTTTCTTCCACCTTCGCCAGCATTTTTTCCACCGTATCTATACCAATGGTATAATCCGTTATGGGATTATCAGCGGGATCACCTTTCCAAATCTGGTAAAGCGGTCTACCCGACATTTTGCCGAATATATCCCAGGCCGCTATGTCTAGCGCACATACCAAAAACGGATTTTGAGGTAACAGATGATGCAGAAAATGCCAGAAACGCTCGGGATCAGTAAAAGCAAACCTCTCAATCATACTACGCTTAGCTTCCAGATCGGCGATCATATCATCCACCGTAATATTATAATACGTAATAGCGGGCGCTTCCCCATAGCCTTTGATACCGAAATGTTCCAGCTCAACCACCAATGTGGGTTGATGTGTTTTGGTACCTTTAGAAATAGTAAAAGGATGACGGAATTTTAAATTGAACGGATGGTAATTTATCTTCACTGTTTTAGGAACTAATAGGTTAAAGGAATGTTCGCAAAGATAACCTGCTTTTGCCTCACAATCCGCAAAAGGTTGTTGTTTTTCATTATGCTCGACCTTTGAAGGGAACTGCCGTTTTTCCAATGAAAAATCACAGAATTGTAAAACCTCTCTTTTGCTAGTGTAAAACGCTTATACCTGCAACAAAATGCAGGAGGATGTGTTGGTATTTTAACCAGCTTTAACGTATTTCATTTATACTTTTTAGTATAAATAACTTACTTTTGCAACATGAATACAGATACAGAACAATTATCAAGTACACAGGCAGCGGAAACAGACTTAGACCCCATAGAAATTCACGTCAATAGCGAGTATAAATACGGGTTTGTAACCAATATTGAAATAGAATCTGCTCCCAAAGGACTTAATGAAGACATTGTGCGGTTCATTTCACAAAAAAAGAATGAACCGGAATGGATGCTGGAATGGCGACTGAAAGCATTCGCACAGTGGCAGAAAATGCAGGAGCCGCATTGGGCAAACCTGAAATACCCTCCTATCGACTATCAGGATATTATATACTATGCTGCCCCTAAACAAAAAACCAAGCCCAAAAGCCTAGACGAAGTAGATCCCGAATTGCTAAAAACTTTTGAAAAACTGGGTATCTCCCTGGAAGAACAAAAACGCCTTACAGGTGTGGCCGTGGATGCCGTAATAGATAGTGTGTCTATAGGAACCTCTTTCAAGGAGCAGTTGGCAGAACTGGGTATTATATTCTGTTCTATCAGTGAAGCAATTCAAGAACATCCAGATCTGGTACGCCAATACTTGGGTAGCGTAGTGCCGGTAACCGATAACTATTTTGCCGCACTAAACTCCGCCGTATTCAGTGATGGTTCTTTCTGCTATATCCCTAAAGGCGTACGTTGCCCAATGGAGTTATCCACTTACTTTAGGATTAATGCCGAAAATACCGGCCAGTTCGAGCGCACACTCATCGTAGCCGATGAAGGCGCTTATGTAAGTTATCTCGAGGGATGTACAGCTCCAATAAGAGATGAAAATCAATTGCATGCAGCAGTTGTTGAAATTGTTGCTTTAGATAATGCCGAAGTAAAGTACTCCACCGTACAAAACTGGTATCCCGGAGATAAAGATGGTAAAGGAGGTATTTACAACTTCGTAACCAAACGTGGTATTTGTAAAGGTATCAACTCTAAAATTAGTTGGACTCAGGTGGAAACCGGTTCATCTATTACTTGGAAATATCCTAGTGTAATACTGCAGGGTGACAATTCTATTGGAGAATTTTATTCTGTAGCAGTGACCAACAATTACCAGCAAGCTGATACCGGAACCAAGATGATTCACCTCGGGAAAAATACGAAGAGTCGCATTGTAAGTAAGGGAATATCAGCAGGTTATAGCAATAACAGCTATCGAGGTTTGGTACGCGTGGGGAAAAATGCTACTAATGCACGCAACTTCTCTCAGTGCGATTCCCTGCTATTGGGCGATAAATGTGGCGCACACACATTCCCCTACATCGAGGTGAAAAACAACACCGGCATTGTTGAACACGAAGCCACCACTTCCAAAATTGGGGAAGATCAAATCTTCTACTGTAATCAGCGCGGTATCGATACCGAAAAAGCTGTCGCCCTTATTGTAAATGGTTTCGCTAAGGAAGTAATGAACCAATTGCCGATGGAATTTGCGGTTGAAGCTCAAAAACTATTGGCTGTCAGCCTAGAAGGAAGCGTTGGATAAAAATTAACTTGATATAAAATTCATAAAGTTTAAAATCAGATAATACCAGATAATATGTTGACAATAAAAGATCTGCGCGCAGGCATCGAAGGAAAAGAGATATTAAAAGGCATTAATTTACAAATAAACCCCGGCGAAGTACATGCGATCATGGGACCCAACGGTTCCGGAAAGAGCACCTTAGCTTCTGTACTTGCCGGAAAGGAAGATTACGAAGTAACAGGCGGCTCGGTAGAATTTATGGGTAAAAACCTATTAGAGCTCTCTCCTGAGGAAAGAGCAGGTGAAGGCCTCTTCTTGAGCTTTCAATATCCTATTGAAATTCCGGGACTTAGCACAACCAACTTCATGAAAACTGCAGTTAATGAAATTCGTAAATATCGAGGTCAGGAAGAGCTAGATGCAGTATCTTTTCTAAAGATGATGAAGGAGAAAATGGCGCTAGTGGAGATTGATCAGGCCATGCTAAGTCGTTCTCTTAATGAAGGTTTCTCGGGTGGAGAAAAGAAGCGTAATGAAATTTTCCAGATGGCTATGCTGGAGCCGAAGCTGGCTATATTGGATGAGACCGACTCAGGTTTGGATATCGATGCTATCCGCATCGTAGCAAATGGTGTAAATAAATTGCGCAATTCGGAAAATGCGGTGCTATGTGTGACGCACTATCAACGCTTGCTGAACTATATCGTTCCAGATTACGTTCACGTGTTATATAATGGTCGTATCGTAAAATCGGGCACCAAGGAATTGGCACTAGAGCTGGAGGAAAAAGGATACGATTTCATTAAAACAATGGCAGTTTAATTTGAGTTATTACATGTAAATTAACTCATTTTCAATTTATCAGATTAAATTAAATGGATACTATAACATATTTTAAAAAGCGTTTTGAAGAATTGCAAGCCCATCCGGTAGATGGACATATCAAGTCCATGCGGGATTCGGC
>JGI25327J35509_1003198_pt1 | contig 10442 bp, 8 predicted proteins | sample HigsolmetaAR202D_FD_35509 | JGI IMG/M metagenome (IMG submission 35509)
GCGTTGAAAAGGCTTGCTCACGCTCCGATGCTCCAGCGGTCGCCCCCGGCCACCACGTGCAGCAGCGAGCCCGGCTCCAGGACGAAGGAGGCCTCCCGATGATCCCACCCCACGGAGGCCAGGCAGGGGCCGCGGGTCANGTCCTCGGTGAGGAGATGAACCTGAAGATCCTCCCACTTCTCCGAGGTGAAGCGGCGGAGGCGGAGCTCACGGCGAGGACCGGTGTACACGATGACCTCATCGTTGGCGCTCTCGATGAACGTGTCGAAGGAGCGCACCGGCAGATCGCCCTCCCCCAAGGGGGTGACATCGATGAACCAGTCGCGATCGGGGTTGTACCGCCTCTCTCCATGGGTTTCGATGGACCAGTTCCACCGAGCGTCGACGACGAGGATCATGGGCCCCTTGATCGGGAAGGTCGCCTCGACCGTGTCGGCGAGCACTCCCAGCTCGCGCCAGCGGAGGTCATAGCCCTTGATCCTCACGCCCTTTCGGCTGTTGGCGACTTTGGCGATCGCCGGCGGCCCGGTGTAGAGGAGCACCTCGCTTTCCTTGCCGGTGGCGCTCCGGTGCAGTAGGACGGCGTCGTGGGTCTCGTAGAAGGCCAGGTGCCAGACGGCATCGGAGGTGACGGACAGGTAGTTCAGGGAGCTGTGCCGCTCAAAGTGGAACCTGCCCTCTTCTCCGTGGAGTTCGTAACTTTTGAAGTAACCCTTATCGGAGGAGCGCTTCTTGCGCCCCTTGACCACGGTTTCTCCCANCTTGCGCAACCCGACTCTCCAGGCGACGTCGTCGGGCTTTTCCTGCCTGATCTCCAGGATGGAGTCATAAGGCAGCTCCGGAGGAATGGGGACGACCTTGTTGCCCTTCCCNTCGATGACCGCCAGCGGGATCTTCACCCCTTCGCCCAGGTCTTTCCCAAAGTGCTCGAGCCGCCAGGAGGAGTCCTCAGAAATAATCTGCACCAAAGAATTTTGGTGCAGCGTGAACGTGGCCTCTTGCTTTTCGGACGTCCGGCTTTCCGGCCCGTTCAAGCCGACCTCATGACCGATGCGCAGGTCGTCGGTGAGCTGCCGGAAGACGACGCCGAACTCACCGGAGAGGGCCTTGGCGCGGACGGTGCAGGACGGCCCGGTGTAGCGGAACAGCTCGGTTCTTCCTCCCCCGCCCTCCACCAGGCCCGCCGAGGAGCGGACCGGGATCATCGCGGTCGTCATGGGCTCCACCCGGATCGACCACGAGCCGGCCGCCTCGACCTTCAGCACCGCCGGGCCGGGCAGTGGAACGAAGTCCGACCCTCCCATGGAAAGCCGGCCGAGCGCGCACATGTCCGTGCCGAATTCGATGATCTCGCCGAGGAGAAGAGCGTGGGGCACCTGTCCTTCAAAGCCGGTGCCGTCGTGCTCGAACCTCGCGAACCCCTTCGGGCCGGTGTAAACGAAGTATCCACTCCCCTTCCCGCTGATTCCTCTGTCGAAGCGTTCCAGCGACTGCGCGTCGAAAAAGGAGATCTCCCAGTCGGCGTCGCGAGGGGCGTCAATGCTGAGATAGGGGTATCGGTCCCCCGGGTAGAGGCGCCGGCCGCGGCCCATGCGCCGACGCCGCCCGCGTATCGCGATCGGCTCTGCCGCATTGGACTCGACTCTGTACAGCACGTAAGGCGGAAGATTCTCAGGCCGCCGCAGAAGCTTCGGGCCCCGACCGGAGAGCACGACCACCGGCGGACGGACCGGGCCGCTCCAGTCCAGCCTCACGGCCTCGGGGGGCACGGTGTAATCTTTGCCGCCATGCCGGCGCGGCCTGCTCACCCATCTTCCCACCAGGGCGATCTCAAACCTGGCCAGCGCGTTATAGGCGTCCCGGAGAGCGACCTCAGCGCACATGCCTCCCGGTATGGACACCAGTGAGGGGGGAAGCACCATCTTGCGTTCCCCTTTATCCAGCTCACTCTCCAGCAGCCATGTGTAAGCGCTCCGGTAGTTTTTCCAGGGAACCTTCGCATGCGCTACTTCACGGGCGATCCTGATGGCTCGCCTGATCCTTTGCAGCTCCCAGTGCACAGACTCGTCGTCACTTTTCTCCTTATATTCGAAACGAAGCAATTCCACGGCCCAGGAGATCTGTGATATCTCCTTCTTCACCCGCCGTTGCAGCAACTTTTGCTTCAGCATGCGCACTCCGCGATCACCAGAACTGACGGCATGATATGCGCCATCGCCCGCCTGCACCGAAAATCAACGGCCCCCACTTGCGGATGACAGAAACACACTCATTTCGGAATGCCCGAAACACGGAGAGGCGATGCAAAGACACGCAGTCGGCACGGCCTCAACCTGCCCGGCGCGCTTTCCCGCGCACGATTTCAGNCGCCGGGAGCGCCGCGTCCCGGCCNTACCGTCCGGATCACGGCTGCGACCACACCTGTGAGCGCCCCTCTGGCGGCATGGCAGAAAGGCCGGTGAGGCTCCGGATGGAGGGCGCGGGGACGGGCCGTTCCAGATCGCGCCCTCTCCGGCGGGTCAGCGGCGGGTGACGGAGAAGGTGGTGCAGGACGAGCCGTCGGATTCGATGGTGCCGCTGATGCGCGAAGGACGGTTGACGGGGATCCGGGCGACCAGGTCCACCATCAGNTAGTTGGCGGGACGTCTGATCCAGCGTTCGCCCTGCAGACGGAGAACACCATCGTCGGTGTAGGTGCCCTTCATGAGATAGGCACCGGAGGGAACTCCCGGGTTGCTCGGATGGGCGAAGAAGCGGAAGACCGCCTCCAGCCCGTTATCGGAGGACCTCCTGATCCTCAGCCGCATGCCGGTCAGTCCCTGAGTGCAGGTGTAGGTGCCCTCCCACAGGCCGAGCAGGCCCGCCACCCTCCTGCGGCCCTGCGGCGTCGCCGAAGGCTGCGGCGTCTGTGTCGAAGGGACGGGTGCCGGCGGGTTCACCGCGCCGCTGTGGGGAGCGGCCGGCGGCGCGCTCGTCCGGGCGACCGGGGCCGGTTCCTCGCCGGAGCCGGAGGAGACCGCATACAGCCCCACGGCGGCCAGGCAGATCAGGGCGAACGCCGCCGCGCCCGCCACGGCGACCTTCGTCTTAGCGCGTCCGGCGGGCTGTTTCGCGGCGTCGGCGTAGCCGCCCGGGATGGTCGCCGCCCCGTAGGGGGCAGCGGCTCCCCCGGCACCGGGCTGCCCGGAGCCGTAAGGCCCCTGCCATCCACCGGGACCGGCGGGAGGCCACCCTCCGGCGCCCGGTCCCCATCCGGCGGCCCCCGGATACGGTCCGGCCGGGCCGCCCGGCGGCGCGGGAGACGTTCCGGCAGGAGACCATGGAGCCGCCCCGGACGTCCCGAAAGATCCAGGTGTTCCGGGAGGCGCGGGCTCTCCGGAGGGTGCGAGCGGCGGCCCGAAGGGCGCAGGCGCCCCGGGCTGNTCAGACGGTGTGGAAGCCCCAGACGGCTCACCGGGCGCCGGCGGCATTCCCAAGGGCGCAGGTGATCCAGGCGGCCCAGGCTGCGGCCCGAACGCCGCGGGCGCCTCGGGTGCTCCGGGCATCCCGGACCGGTCGGGCGGCGCAGCGGCTCCCGGCGGTGCTCCGGACGCGCCGGCGGACCCGGCCGAGGGCTCCACCGGCGCGGGCCCACCGAACGGGCCGGGCGCCCCAGGGTGCTCAGCGGGCATGGAACCCCCCAGCGGCGTCCCGGACGCGCCGTCAGGCACAGGCGGCGCCCCGGAAGAGAACGGCCCCGGTGGCGGCCCGAAGGGCGCAGGCTCCTCGGGCGCCCCCAACGGCGCAGGCCCGCCGAACCCGGCGGGCGCCCCAGGCGGCACAGGCGCCCCGAACGGCGGCTGGGCCGCCCCACCGGACGGCACGGGCGAACCGGATGCTCCAAACGAGGCGGGTTCCCCGGGCCGGTCAGCCGGTGCGGGAGCTTCGAACGGCTTCCCGGACGACTCGCCCGGTCCGAAAGAGGCGGACGGATCAGAGGCCACCCCGGGCGGCGGCCCGGTGGGTCCGGAAGGCGCGGGCGGACCGGACGGCGCCCCGAGGGGGGCGGATGCTCCGGACGGCCCAGGTCGGTCATACGGCATGGACGCCTCCAGCGGCGCCGCGGCGGACCCGGCTGAGGGATCCGCGCCGGAGGGTGCGGCAAGCGGCGGCACGGGCGCCCCGAACGGGACCGATCCGCTGGACGCCCCGAACGACTTGGGGAACGTTCCGGGCGAGTCGGCGGGAGCGGGCGCCGGAGCGGCGAGCTCGGGGGCCTCCCGTTCGGCGATCATGGCGGTCACCGCGGGGGGCAGCCAGGGGCCGGCGGTCTCCTGGGGGGAGGCCGCCGACAGCCGCTCCAGCACCTGGGAGACCGAAGGGCGGGCGGCGGGGTCCTTGGCCAGGCAGGCGGTGACCAGGTCGTGCAGCGGCTGCGGGAGGGCGGGCAGGTCGGGTTCGGCGGAGGTGATGCGGTGCACCACCGTGGCGAGCGAATCGCCGTCGAAGGGGCCGCGGCCGCAGGCGGCGAAGACCAGCACCGAGCCCAGGGAGAACACGTCGCTGGGCGGGCCGAGGTCGGTGGCGCCGCGGGCCTGCTCGGGAGACATGAAACCGGGGGTGCCGATCACCGAGCCGGCGGCGGTCAGCGCGGTGGCGTCGACGGCGCGGGCGATGCCGAAGTCGATGATCCGCGGGCCGTCGGCGGCCAGGATCACGTTGCCCGGTTTCAGGTCGCGGTGCACCAGCCCGCAGGAGTGGATGGCGGCCAGGCCCTCGGCCAGCCCGGCGCCCAGCCGCAGCACGGTGTGCAGCGGCAGCGGGCCGTGCGCATCGACCGCCTCCTGCAGCGACGGGCCGGGCACATAGGCGGTGATCAGCCAGGGCGGGTCGGCGGTCGGGTCGGCGTCCACCACCTGGGCGGTGTGGAAGCCGCCGACCCGGCGGGCCGCCTCCACCTCCTGGGCGAAGCGGCGGCGGAAGCCCTCATCGTCGGACAGGCCGGGCAGCACCAGCTTGACCGCGACCGGGCGCCCGCCCGGGGAGCGTCCCAGGAACACCTGTCCCATGCCGCCGCCGCCGAGCCGGCCCAGCAGCCGGTATCCCCCGACCACGGGCGGGTCCCCCGGCCGGAGAGGTTGCAGTGCCATAGCGTCCGTCCGTCGCCCGTTCGTCCCGATGCCGGCGCCCGGGCGCCGGCGGTGCCGCCTGTCGTCCTGCGGCCGTTTTCAGTGAACCACCATTCCAGCAGCGCGGTGGGACCGACGGCAAAATGCCGATTCCGGACACGGACGGTCCGGTGCGGTCAGCCGGCGTCCTCGCGGGGCCGGGCGCCGGGGTTCCAGGGGGTCGTCGCCTGCAGCACGGCCTCGGTGAGCGCCTGGGTCCGCAGCCCCGTCACCTCCCGGTACTCGGGGTCGGCGACCATGCGGCTGAAGGCCTCGCGGCTGGGGTAGCGCACCAGCATCACCGCGTCCCAGGCCTGGCCGTCCTCGGCGACCAGCGCCGTGGAGCCCTCCCCGGCGTACAGCACCTCCACGCCGTAGCGGGCCGAAAAACGCTTGGCGACCTCGCGGGCGTACTCGGCGTACGGCTTGCGGCCGCCGGGGGCGAACCGCAGCAGGTTCAGCATGACCACCGGGCCGCCGGGGTCTTCTTCCAGGAACTTCTTGAGGGCCTCTCCGGTGGGGTTCACGGCCATGGGCGTCTCCTGCTCCTCCAAGCGCAACGACGCGCCGAGTGTAAGTGCGTCCTTGAGCCGCGCCGCCGCGCCGGGGCCGCCCGCCCACCGCCTCGGGGGCGGTGCACAAGACGGCCGCCGTGCGGTTGTGGGACGGCCCAAGCCGGGGCTCAGGCGCGGCGCATGGCGGTGATGCCCGCCTGCAGCCCGACCAGCGCCATGGCCACGGCCGACAGGACGCCGTAGGCGACGGTGGCCGAGACCGGCTCGCCGTTGAAGAGGGCGCGTTCGGCGTCCACCACATAGGTGAGCGGGTTGAACTTCGACAGCACCTGCAGCCAGGCCGGTCCCTGATCGACCGGCAGCAGCATCCCGGCCAGCAGCAGCAGCGGGAACAGCAAGGTCTGCTGGACGATCCAGAACAGCGACTCTTTGTTCTTGGACGCCAGCGCCAGCGCGTACGACAGGCCGCCCAGTCCCACGGTGAAGGTCGCCACGATCAGCAGGGCGGGCACGGTGCCGAGCGGGTCGGGGCGGAAACCGAACGGGACGGTGACGGCGATGATGAGCAGCGCCTGCCCGATGGAGGGGACGATCTCCTTCAGCGCGCGGCCGACGATCAGGGCGGGCCGGCGCAGCGGGGAGACCAGCATCCGCTCGTGCGAGCCGGTCTGCATCTCATACAGCAGGTTGGAGCCGGTGGCCGAGCCGGCGAACAGGCACGACATGACGATGATGCCGGGCACGAACCACTGCAGGGCCGCGCCGCCGCCCACGCCGTCCGGCAGCAGCGGGCCGAACAAAGCCAGGAAGAACAGCGGCTGCACCATCGCGAACACCAGCGAGAACGGGTCGCGCAGAAGGGGGCGCAGCTCGCGGGTGAAGACGACGGCGATGTCGGAGAGCATGGTGGTGCGCACGACCGTCCCGGCCTCGTCCGCGGGCCCCTGGGGGAGGGCGGTCCTTTCTTGTAGTTCGGTCATGCCTTCTCCTCGGTGGCGGTCGTGGCGTTCTCTTCGCGGAGGCTGCGGCCGGTCAGGTTGAGGAAGACGTCGTCGAGGGTGGGGCGGGCGACCTCCACGGCGGCCACCGCGGCGCCCGCGTCCTCCAGGCGGCGCAGCAGCCCGGGGACGAGGCGGGAGCCGCCGTCGACGCGGATCCGCAGGCGCGCGCCGGTGCGTTCCAGGCGGGCGCCGGCCGGCAGGCCCGGCCGCTCGGCCGCGACGCGCCGGGCGTCGCCCTCGCGGTCGAAGGTCAGCGTGATCAGGTCGCCGACGTGCTCGGCCTTGAGGCGTTCGGGGGCGTCGTCGGCGACCAGCCTGCCGCGGTCGATCACCAGCACCCGTTCGGCCAGCTGCTCGGCCTCATCCAGGTAGTGGGTGGTCAGCACCACGGTGGTGCCGTGCTCGGCGCGCAGCCGGCGGATGTGGTCGGCCAGATTGGCCCGGTTCTGCGGGTCCAGCCCGGTGGACGGCTCGTCCAAGAACAGCAGCCGGGGGGCGTGGATCAGCCCCATCGCGATGTCCAGCCGGCGGCGCTGGCCGCCCGACAGCGACGAGACCACCCGGTCGGCCACCTCCGTCAGCTCCAGGGACTCGATCAGCTCCTGCGCCCGGGCGCGGGCCGCCGCGCGGCTCATCCCGTAGGCGCGGCCCTGGCTGATCAGCTCGTCCCGGCCGCGCTGGCCGTGCGCGGCGGCGTTGCCCTGGCCGACATAGCCGATCCGGGCGCGCACGCCGCGCGGGTCGGCCACCACGTCGTGCCCGGCGACGTGGGCCGTGCCGGAGGTGGGGGTCAGCAAGGTGGTGAGCATGCGCAGCATGGTGGATTTGCCGGCCCCGTTGGGGCCCAGCAGCGCCACCAGTTCCCCGGCCTCGACGGTCAGGTCCAGGCCGCGCACCGCCTCGACGACTTGTTTTTTGACGACGAAATGCTTGGTCAATCCGCGGGTGCGGATCATCGGTGCGGTCATGCCCTCACGCTAAGGAGGGTTCCGGTCAATATCTGTCCGGAATAGACCGGCATGATGGGGCCATGGCGAGCACGAGCGCGCGCATGCTGCGGCTGCTGTCCCTGCTGCAGACCCGCCGCTACTGGCCGGGGCCGGAGCTGGCCGCGAAGCTGGGGGTGAGCGAGCGGACGCTGCGGCGCGACATCGACCGGCTGCGGGAGTTGGGGTATCCGGTCGACGCCGAACGCGGGGTCGGCGGCGGCTACCAGTTGCGGTCGGGGACGGCGATGCCGCCGCTGCTGCTCGACGACGAGGAGGCGGTGGCGATCGCGGTGGGGCTGCGCTCGGCCGCCGCGGGCGCGGTGGGCGCCGGCGTCGGGGAGACCTCGGTGCGGGCGCTGGCCAAGGTCATCCAGGTGATGCCGCCCCGGCTGCGGCGGCGGGTCCAGGCGCTGCAGGACTACACCGAACCCGGCACGGGCGGTGCGGGCCCGGCGGTGGACGCCGAGGCGCTGACCGTGCTGGCCCAGTGCTGCCGCGACGGCGAGCGGCTGCGCTTCGCCTACCGGGCGCGCGACGGCCGGCAGAGCGCGCGGACGGTCGAGCCGCACCGCCTGGTCGCCCTGGACCGGCGCTGGTACCTGGTGGCCTGGGACCTGGAACGCCTGGACTGGCGCGTCTTCCGGGTCGACCGGCTGGGCGACCCGCTGCCGGCCGGCGAGCGTTTCCGCCCCCGGCCCATCCCCGGAGGGGACGCCGCCGCGTTCGTGTGCCGCCGGCTGGCCGCCGCTCCCAGCCGTCACCGCGTGGTGGTGGACGTGCAGGCGCCCGCCGCCCGAGTGCAGCGCGCCCTGGGCGTCTGGGGAAGGGTCGAGGCCACCGGCGAGCACTCCTGCCGGCTGGAGATGAACACCGACTCCCTGGACTGGCCGGTCATGATCTTGGCCATGCTGGGCGCGGACTTCCAGGTCGTCCGGCCGCCTGAGCTGCTGGAGCGGCTGCGCGCCACGGCCGCGGCCCTGACCCGTTCGCTGGAGCGGCCCGCAGGCGGCGGATGAGGGCCGCCCGCCTCAGCGGGTGGCGGCCTCGATGTTCTGCTGGGAGCGCTTGATGTCCCGGCTGCCCTCCTCCAGGGCCAGCGCCATGCGGTCGAAGGTGGCCTTGGCCTCCTGCCAGGCGGCGCGGAAACGGTCGGCGCCCGGCCCCCACCAGATCTCGGTGCTGCTCACCGTGCGCCCGTTGAGGTCCTTGATCAGCGCGTCCAGGTTCCTGGCGTGCTTGCTGAACATGCGGGAGAGCTCTTCCAGAGCCGCGATGTTGGCGCCCCGCCTGTCGCTCATTGCCCCGTTCCTTCCGTCGGCACCGGTGACATCACTATTTACGCGCATGAGCGGCGCATGTGGAAGGCGTTCGGCCGAACCGGTCGCGGCAACAAGCGGCCGCCGCTCAGCCCACCGACTCCGGCGCCGCCGGCTGCGGAGCCTGCGGCGGGAGCGGAGGCGGCGGGTAGTCCCCCGGGTCGTTGATCGGGTCGGCGTCCGGGTCCACCACCTGCTCACCGACCAGCGTGATGCGGCCGCCTTCGGTGGCGAACTCAAAGCGCCGCCGCACCCGCTGGGTCATCGCCCGCTCCCCGGCCGGGGTGGCGTACTCCACCTCGGTGTACTCGGTGGCCTCCAACGTGATCCGGTCGCCTTCGTGGACGACGGTGGCCTCCTCCAGCCGGGTGCGCGCCGCCGTGAACGGAGGCCCGCCCGGCAGCGGCGCCCGGTTGCGGGTCTTCAGCCGGCGCAGCGCCTCCTGCTGCCGCCTGGCCAGCTCCGGCGCGATCCGCACCCCCAGCACCTCCGACGGCAGCGGCCGGGTGCGGGACCGCTGGACCAGCGCCTCGGTGCGGCGTTCCAGCATGGTGCGGGCGGCGGCGGTCAGCTGCTGCTTGGTCTCCTCGTCCACCGTGACCGGGCCGGCGGGTCCGGCGGCCGACGAGTGCGTCAGCAGGCAGGCGGCCAGCAGCACGACGGCCGGACCGGCCGCCTTGCACAGGCGGGTCGGGCGGCGAGGCATCCGGGCGGCTCCTGCGATCACCACGCTGCGGCGCCACCGGCCACGGCCGAGACGACGGCCCATGGCGCCGATCGATTCATCCCCATCGAATGGTCAAGCGCTAGCCAAGACGGAAGATACACCCGCGGCCCGAAGACCCGCCGCGGGCAACCTTGTTCCCAAAGCCCTTCCGCGCCGCCGTGCCGTGGTCGAGTCCGGCGCGAGTGTGTGGGCGAACGATAAAAGCGGGGGCTTACGAAAGTCACCGAACGCGGTTATCTAGACTGCCGAGCAGGTTTGCAAGGGTCGCCGGTCCGGCACGGAGCCGCCGGTCAGAGCGGGGTCCGCATTGGGAGCGGCACCTCGGGAGGAGACGTAGGTGCGCAAAGTCCTGATCGCCAACCGCGGCGAAATCGCCGTACGCATCGCCCGTGCCTGCCGGGACGCCGGCCTGGCCAGTGTGGCCGTCTACGCCGAGCCCGATCTGGACGCGTTGCACGTGCGCATCGCGGATGAGGCTTATGCGCTGGGCGGGCAGACCGCCGCCGAAAGCTACCTGGACATCGAGAAGATCCTCAAGATCGCGGCGGATTCGGGCGCGGACGCCGTGCATCCCGGTTACGGGTTCCTGGCGGAGAACGCCGATTTCGCCCGGGCCGTCATCGACGCCGGGCTGATCTGGATCGGGCCGCCGCCGGAGGCCATCACCGCGCTGGGCGACAAGGTCAAGGCCCGCCACATCGCCCAGAAGGTGGGCGCCCCGCTGGTGGCCGGCACCAAGGACCCGGT
>JGI25327J35509_1003203_pt1 | contig 10434 bp, 8 predicted proteins | sample HigsolmetaAR202D_FD_35509 | JGI IMG/M metagenome (IMG submission 35509)
GACTGCACCTTATCGATACTGTCCTTGCAACTTGAACACCAGCCGGAAGTCCTGGCTCTTGGAGTACAGCAGGATCCGGTACAACTCGCTCGATTGAGCCAGTTCCTGCGGCGTACCCCGGGCAGCCAGCCGGCCGTCGTGGAACACCAGCACCTGGTCGCTGTTGCGGATCGATATGGCCCGATTGGCCAGCAACAACAGCGTGCGTCCTTCGGCGGCGGCCGCCAAGGCCTCGTCGACTTCCTTGGCTGTTTCGGGATCGATCTCGGCCGGCTCTTCCACGATCAGGATGGCCGGATCGCGCAGCAGGGCACGAGCCAACCCGATCCGCAACGCCTCGCCCGGCCGCAACGATTGCCCGTGCTCGCCGATGATGGTTGAGAATCCGTGAGCGAGCACTTCGATAAAGTCGTAGGCCTTGGCCTTCTTGGCGGCATCGCGGATCTCACTCACCGAGAAGCGCGAATCGCCGCAGGCGATGTTGTCGGCCACGGTGGCGGTGAACAGCAGGCCGTCTTGCAAAACCATGGCCACGTGCCGCCGTAGCGACGCCAACGTCAGGTCGCGGATGTCGTGGCCATCGATCAGGATGCGGCCCTCGGTGGCGTCGTACAGCCGCGCCACGAGGCATGCCGCCAGCAGCGGCGTGTGCGCATCGGACGAAATCAACGCCACCCGGCTACCGACCGGAATCGTGAACGAGAGTTTGTTGAGCAGCGCTTGCCCAGTCGAGTTGCGCAGCACCACGTCGGCGAACTGTATCTGGCGCTGGGGCCGCGGCAGTTCGATCGCGCTGGGTTTCTGCACCACGGCAGGCTCGCGTTCCAGGTAATCGAAGACGGCCGCCGCGGCCAACTCGGCCCTGGGGATCATGGCCCGAACGGTTGCCAAACGATGCAGCGGCACGGCCGCCGTGGAGAGCAGCATCGTCAGCAGTACCGCGCCTGGGAACGAAATCCCCGGCGGCTCGCGGAGGATGACCGCGCCGACCAGCAGAGCGAAGAGCGCGCCGCACACCAGCAAGGTCAGATACAACAGCGGCAAACCAACCAGGCCGCCCACGTAAGTCCGCCTGGCCAGGCGGTTGTAGGCCTCGAGATTTTCCGCGAACGGAGCGCCGGGCATATCCTCCAGCATGTAGCCGGCCACCATGCGGCTTTGCTTGATGCCTTCGACCAGCGCGGTCATCTGGTTGTTGGCGCGGTCTTCAAGGATGTTCTTCCGCGCGCGGGCCGAGGCACCCGCCCAGTTGGCCAGCACCCAAATCAGGCAGGCCAGCAGTACGGCCGTCAACGCCAACCAGACGTTGATCGCCAGGGCAGCCGCAATCAACACCACCAGCAGCAACAACCCTCGCGGGATGACCCGCCACCACTGGGCAAGCGTCTGCTGGATGGTCGAAACATCGTCGGTAAAGATCTGAACCACGCTGCGGTCGGACCGGCCCGGCAGTTCGGAACTTCCCACCAGGAACACCTGGGCATGGATCTCGCGCCGCAATCGCGTGGCAACGCCCAGCGCCGCCGCGCGGGCAAATCGATCGGCCAGGTACAATGCCAGGAACGCCAGCGCGCCCAGCACCAGGCCGGCACCGATCAACAGCAGCAGGCTACCGAAGTTGGACCGCAGCGGTGACAGATTCTGATACAAGTCTGGCAGCCAGGTTCCCAGCCACGAATCGCGCGTCCGCCACACCAGGGGCAGCAGCCCTCGCTGGTAATACACCGCGGCAACGCGCCGCTGCCGGGCCGGGGACAAGGCGTCTTCGGCGGCCGCCACATTGGGTTGGCCGGCCAATTGGGCCAGCAACTGTTCGTCGGCCTCCGACAGGGTGCTTTGACCGCCCAGGGACAGCGGCACTTCGAGCTGTCCCTTGGTGACCAGCAAATCGACCAGGGCAAATACAACTGCCAGGAATGCCAGGTACAGCACGACGAAGGCCACGGAAGCGGCCACGATCGACAGCATCGCTCCGCTCAATACCGGACACAAGCGGCGTACCCGCGCAAACTGTCCTTGCCCAGTCAAGTGACGGCTCCATGAGTGAAAGGTAATCGAATGGACCGGGAGCACGGCCAAGCAACCGCTGCGGGCGTGGTCCAAGTGAGGTGCTGACCCCGCATTGCGGCATGGTGCTTTCGCGATCGCGATGCGCCGAGGTGCTCAAAAGACAGGTCTATCGCACAGTTAAATCGCCTGCAAGCACTTGTGCAACCGGTAAGGCCCTCCAAAGTGGACCACGTCCGAAGAAAAATGGGGCCCATAGCGCAAGCGGGCGTGACCTTTCGCCGAAAGCCTCCGCGACCGCCCCTCTCGGTGCGCAGCAGGGATCACCTCCGGCGACCACGATTGGCTCCGCGCAAAAAACGACCGCCGGCAGCCTGTCCGTGGCTGCCGGCGGTCATCGGGTCGACCTGATCGTAAAGGGAAGCATCCGTGCTTCACCGGTGGCGCGGGCATGCGTCACCGGGGGCATTCCTTGCCGCGGTTGATTCGAACGTTGTCCGCCTGCCGGCCCATAACCGTTCCACTCCAATCAGGGCGCGCAGTGCGATCCCGGCTTCCGTGCTGGGGGCGCGCATCCGTAGCGCGGGGCGAGCGAGTGGCTCGGGGGGAGGATTGCCGGCTCTCGCCTGCCGTAGGCGAGTCACCTGGCGGAAGAAGGTTGGCCGCTTAGGCGACCAGTCGCATGCCGTCGGCGGCCTGAAGGCTGGCGGCTTTCACGCCGTCAACAAACTCTTCGAAGATGCGGATATCGAGCGCCGTGGCGCTGTCGGCTTCGGGGTGGAACTGCGTACCAATCGCAAACCAGTCCGGCATCACGCTCTCAATGGCTTCGACCACGCCATCCGGGCAACGGGCCGAGACGATGAAACCGGGGGCCACTTCGTCCACGGCCATGTGGTGCATGCTGTTGACGCGGATTTCGCCGTCGCCAAACACCCGCTCCATCAACGTGCCAGGCACCACTTCCAGAGCGTGGCGGTGATTGCGGTCCATCGGGTCGCGGTGAGGCACCGCGCGGGGGATGTCTTCAGGAATATGGAGGAACAGGTTCCCACCCTGGGAAACATTCAGCAGTTGCATGCCCACGCCAATGCCGAACACCGGCATGCGGCGGCGGGCGATATGCTTCACGAGCATGCGGTCGAAATCCTCACGGCGGGGATCCATGGGCCGCACCGAGGGGTGCAGCATGAAGCCGTCGCGACGAGGATCAAGGTCGGCACCGCCGATCAGCACCATGCCGTCGAGGTGATCCAGCAGTTGTTCCAGATCTTCTTCGCTGGCCTGCTGGGGGACCACCACCGGGATGCCCCCGACTTCCGAGATTGCTTCGTAATATCCGGCACAGAGATAGGCGAAGGCAGGCGCATCCTTCGTGGCGGCCCGGTAGTCGGAGTTGATTCCGATCAGCGGCTTGCTTCCCATCTCAAAGACCTCCCTTGGCCCGTCATTTGGCCAGTCAAACGGAGTGTAATTGCGGTTTCCGCAAACCGGAGGCTCCGGAGCAGCAATCACACGGCGGCGGGGAGGTCAGGCAAATGCCACGAGGAGGGTTTGGCTGTGTACCCCTCATGAGGTCTTCCGTGACAATCGCTGGCGTACCCGCGGCCGAAGTCATCGGCCTGCTCTAAACCGCGGAGCCATGGGACATCCCGTCCCGGCGGTTTGGGGAAAGCCAACTCCCACCGTGAGCGTTGGCGATGTGTGGGAATCTACCCCCGCCTTGTTCGATTGCAAGGATTACGAGGATTTTGCGGCCTGGGCCCCCTGCTAGCCCAATATGCTGTATGCCTGCAGTGCTAGCACCCCAGATTCAAGCGGTGCATTCGCCGGTTCATCCAAGTCCACCCATATCACTAACGCCATGTAGTTGAGACACTTAAGACACGCACCCCTTTGCACCGTCAACATGGGCGTCCTTCGGGGCTGCTCCTGAGGTTTCCCCCGAACCTGCGGCGGTTCGTTAGGAGCAGCAAACGACCAGGTTTTGCCGGCGATCGCTGCGAAGACTGTCGCATCAACGCGGCGGTTGCCGTACCATGCGTCGCTGCCGCGTCTGGCAAGGGCGCCGCACGAACCCCACCCGACCGTAACCGCACGACACCATGAACCAGCCCTCGCGCACGCCCCTATTTGCCCTGATTCTGCCGGGCCTGTTGGTCGCGGCTACGGGCGTAGGTGCCGGCGACTTGTTCGCCGCCAGCCTCGCCGGCAGCAAACTCAAACTGGCGATCCTTTGGGCGGCCCCGGCCGGCGTGATCCTCAAGTGGACGCTCAACGAAGGCATCGCCCGATGGCAATTGGCGACCGGTACCACGCTGCTGGAAGGCTGGTCGCAGCGGCTGGGACGCTGGATGGAATGGGCGTTCTTCGCCTATTTGCTGATCTGGTCGCTGGTGGTTGGTGGTGCCTTGATTACCGCCTGTGGCGTGGCCGGCAACTCGATCTTCCAATCGATCGTCGAAGTGGGCGACTCCAACACCTCGAAGATCGTCTGGGGCATCATCCACTCGCTGGCCGGACTGGCCCTGGTGTGGTGGGGCGGCTTCAAACTCTTCGAACGCCTGATGGCCGCCAGCGTAGCCGTAATGTTTGTGTGCGTGCTGCTGACCGCCGCCCTACTGCCCGGCCGCGATCTGAGCAACACGCCGCTGGAAGGCACGGTCGCACCCACCTGGGGTGAGGTTTTCGCAGGCTTTATCCCCGGCCCGATTCCCGAGCAGGGGCTCGGCTGGTTTCTCGGCGTGCTGGGTGGCGTCGGCGGCACGGTCACGCTGCTCAGCTACGGCTACTGGATCCGCGAGGCCGGCCGCACCGGCCCGCAAGCCATCCGCGACTGCCGCATCGACTTGGGCGTGGCATACGGCCTCACGGCCTTCTTTGGCGTGGCCATGATGATCATCGGCTCCATCGTCCCGCTGGACGGGCAAGGTCCGGAGACTGCCCGGGCACTCTCCAGCACGTTGCACAGCGTGCTGGGGCCGGCTGGCCAGTGGCGTTCCTGATCGGATTCTGGGGTGCCGTGTTCTCCAGCCTACTGGGCGTGTGGCAAGGCGTGCCGTACCTGTTTGCCGACTTCCTGCACATCCGTAAGTGGTACGCCCGGCAGCGTCGCGAGGGCACAACCGCCGAGAGCGAACAGGCCGCCGGCATCGTCCGCGAGGACATCAACTTCATGCGCACCAAGGCCTACCGCGGTTTCCTGGTGGCGTTGGCGATCCTGCCGATCCCGCTGCTGTTTCGGAAGGTGGAACATGTGCAACTGGTCAACGCGGTGCTGGGCGCGTTCTTCATGCCGCTGTTGGCGCTGTCGCTCCTCTTGATGAATAGCCGCAGCAAGTGGGTGGGCCCCTACCGCAGTGGCTGGGTGATCAACAGCATTTTGGTCATCACGCTGCTGTTTTTCGGATTCGTGGGCCTGCAAGAGGTGCTGGACGCCCTGGGCCTTACCCGTTGAGCTTGGCCCACCGGCTAGCAGATGCACGCTAGCAGCGCCGTCAGCCCCCCCAGGCATCACGATCGGGCTTCTGCGCCGGCAGGGTTTGCGATAAGTTGCCGCAGATCGCGCTGGCGTCGCTCGACGACGGCGTGGCCGACCACCGATTACCGCCATTGAAGCTGCGAGAGCACGGATGCTCGCCCGGTTCCTAAGCACCGCCGCCGACTTTGCCGTCGACCTGGGCACGGCCAACACGCTGATCGGCGTGCCTGGCCGCGGCGTGCTGTTGGCCGAACCATCGGTGGTGGCCGTCGATGCACAGCGACGCCGGATGCTGCCGGGCCGCTCGGCGGTGGGCCATTTGGCTCGGCAGATGCAGGGCCGTACGCCTGAAGGCATCGAAGTCGTGCAACCGCTTCGGCAAGGCGTGGTGGCCGACTTCGAGTGCTGCGAAGCCATGCTGCGGTACTTTCTGTTCAAGCTGCGGCCCGGCCGGTTCGCAGCCCGGCCGCGGTTGCTGGTGGGCGTACCGGGCTCAATCACACCGGTGGAAAAGCGAGCCCTCTTCAACAGCGCACTACGTGCCGGGGCCGGACAGGTGCTGCTGATCGCCGAGGCCAAAGCGGCCGCCATCGGGCTGGGGCTGCCGGTTTCGGAGCCAGTCGCCAGCATGGTCTGCGATATTGGCGGCGGCACGACCGAAATTGCCGTGCTCACCTTGGGCGAGATCGCCGCCAGCCAGTCAATCCGTATCGGCGGAGAAGCCATGGACCAGGCGATCGTCGACTATCTCCGCCGCCGCTACAGCCTGCAGATCGGCCTGGCGGCAGCTGAGCAGTTGAAGATCGACGTTGGAAGCGCGTGGCCGCTGCCGCAGGAACAAACGGCCGAAGTCCGCGGCGTCGATACGGTGGCCGGCCTGCCTCGCAAAGCCACCGTCACCAGCGAGGAAATTCGAGAGGCGCTGGCTGAGCCGCTGGAACAAATCGTGGAAGCCATCCGCCGCACCATCGACATGTGTACCGCGGAACTGGCCGCCGACCTCGTCGATCAAGGGATGGTGCTGGCCGGTGGCGGCGCCTTGCTGCGGGGACTCGACCAATACCTGACCGAACGGACCGGGCTGCCCTGCCGCGTGGCCCCCGATCCCATGGAAGCCGTCGTCGCCGGCGCATTGCGCTGCCTGCAAAACCTGCCGCGCTGGCGGCACGCCCTGGAGAGCAGCGATGACGAAGCCTGACGCGGCCAGCTCCACTGCCAATCAGCAATACATCCTGGCGTGCGGCCTGCTGCTGGCCGCGGCGCTGGCGATGGTTCCGCAGCGAATCGTCGAGCCGGTGCGGCGTGCCTGGTACGACGCGCTGAAACCGGGCCTGACCGGCTGCACCTCGATCCAAGCCTGGACGGCCGACCGCCTGGGCTTTCTCGCCCACTGGCGTCAAACAGCACAAGCCGCGCACGAACAAGCCGCAGAACTGGAAAAACTCCGCCGCGAGCGCGATGAACTGGCCGCACAAACTGCGGCCCTCTCGGCCAAGCTGCAAACGATCGAGCATAGTACGCCCAAGTTGCCACCTCTAGTGGCCGAAGACCTGGTGCCGGCCCGACCGCTGGGCATGCAATCGCGGGCCATGCTCCAGCGGCAAGGCATCCTCGAAGCCGGAGCCGAGCAGCGGGTTGCCCCCGGCGATTACGTCCTGGAAACGGCTCTGCAAACGATGGATGCCGGCAGTTCGGCCGGTTTGCAGCCCGGCATGCTGGTCCTGGCCGGCAGCCGCGTGCGTGGCAAACTGCTCGACGTCGGAGAACAAACCAGCACCTGGTTGCCGGTTCGCTCAGCCAATTACCGCGACCTGGTCCAAATCGCCACCATGCACGAAGGGCGGCTGCGATTTGGACCTCGCGGTGTGCTGGAAGGCACCGGCGGCCGACTATGCCGTATCAAGCTGATCGAAACCACCACGCCCGTGGCCCAGGGCGACTATGTGTTTACCGTGGCCGAGGAATCGCCCGCCGGTCAGCCGCTCTGGTACGGCAACATCGTGCGAGTCGAACAGCTGCCCGGCCAGTCGCACTGGGAAATCTGGATGGAGCCGGCCGCCGATGAAGGTTTCACTCCGCTGGTCGTGCTGCGCCGCACCATCAATCCCGATCGGATAGGCCAACTGCTAGGCAACTGATTTGCCCGCATTGACGAACGCGCTCGGAAAACCCGTTCACGTGCCTCCCCAAACATTGAAAAAGTCCGGCGATGGATTACCTGCTGCTACTGGTGGCCCTTTATCTCTTCAGCGCTGCCCAACTCGCGATTGGGCCAGCTGTCGAGATCGGTGGCGCGGCCCCCAACTTGCTGGCTGCCGCGGCAGGCGTGTGGATGCTGGTGGATCGCGATGAGCGTTCGCTGATTGCCGCCGTGCTGTGGGGACTGGCCACGGACCTGGTTTGTGGTGGCCGTTTGGGGCCAGCCTTGGGCGCGTATCTCACGGTGGCGTACTGCCTGCTTTGGGCTCGGCCCACTACGCCGCTGCCTGGCTGGCTGACGATCCTGGCCTCCATGTTCGCCGTGTTGGCCGCCACACTGCTCGAAACGCTGATTCGCGTCGCCTTGGGCGACCAAGCCCTGGCAGGCGACTTGTTTCAGACCTGGTTCACCACGGGGATGTACTCGGCCGCCGTGGCTGGCGGCATCGCCTTCCTGGTCCGCAGCGCCGTGGCCATCTTTGGCACCGACGAACCGGCCTCCGCCTGGAAGTTGGAATGATTGACCTTGCCGCTGCCTCGGCTGGGTGATGAAGCCCCGCAATCATCAGCCGCATGAAATCAATTGATGATCTCGTTCGATGACACTGCCTCGCCGCCCCACGCGTTGAACGATTGATACTGGAAGCGGCTTAGATCCATTGCCGGCCATGTCGCTGCTTTGCCCTCCCACGATCGAGCAACTGGATGATGCCGACCGCTGGGCCGCGGCGCGGCACCAGGATGCGAAGGCGGCGTTTGGGCTAAGCTTTCGAGGACGGGCCGCCATCGTGTTGGTGCTGTTCGGCCTGGCATTCGTCACCGTCTTGGCGCGTCTGGTTCAGCTCGAAGCGACCAGCGGCGAAGAGTATCGCCAACTTGCCCGGCAGCCCTTGCGCAGCGAGGAACCGCTGCCCGCCGTGCGCGGGCGCATCCTGGCTCGCGACGGCACGGTACTGGCCCACGACAAGCCGGCGGCCGCCTTGGCAATGCACTTCCGCTATCTGGAACTGCCTGCCGATGAAGCCTGGCTGCGGCGTCAAGCCCGAAGCCGCTTGCCACGCGCCGACCGTAATTCGCCAGAAAAAGTAGCCGCAGCCGTCGCCGATCTTTCGGCGGAACTGGAAGCACTCCACGAGCGGTTGGCCCTATTGTGCCGGCTGTCACCTGAAACGTGGGAAGCTCGGCGGCGCCGCATCACGCGGCAGGTGCGTTCCATGGCGGACAGCGTGAACCAGCGCCGCCGTGAGCGTTTGGCGGAATCGCAACAGCAACCGCCGAACAATGCCTCGTGGCTCGAACAACTTTGGTACAAGGTTCAAGCCAAGCTCTCTCCGCAGTCGGCGGATCCACCGCCCATCGTCATTGCCGAAGAACTGCAATATCACGTGCTCGCCGACGATCTGCCGCTGGATGCCGCGGCCACGATCGAAGGTTCGCCCGAGTCCTTCCCCGGCGTGCGGGTTATCTCCAGCACACACCGCGATTACCCGCTGGGGCCCGTCGCCTCGCACATTCTGGGCTACCTGGGGCAGGCCGATGAACCGTCGACCGAAGCCGAGCGTGAGTTGGCCGCGGCAGGCATCCCGCTGCTAGTCGGCAAGCAAGGCATTGAAGCCGCGTACAACGATCAGCTCCGCGGCAAGCCAGGGCTTGAGGTGCGTCTTGCCAATCGCAGCGGCGAAGTGCTTCAGCGCCAGGTCACGCAGCAGCCGCAGCCAGGCCGCGACGTCGTGCTGACGCTCGATGCCGCACTCCAGCAAACGGTCGATCAATTGCTGGTTGCAGCCGTCGAACGCAATCGGGCGTTGTCCGGCGACGAGGTGTTGCAGAAATCGGGCGGCGCGGTGGTCGTGCTCGACGTGCATACCGGGGCGATCCTGGCCGCGGCCTCCGCACCCGCGTTCGATCCCAATCTGTTCCTGCGGGCCGACCTGGCCGACGTACAGCCGCTGCTCACAGCCCCGGATTTCCCGCTGCTCAATCGCGTGGCGCAAATGGCCATCCCGCCCGGCTCGGTCTTCAAACCGGTGACGGCGGCCGCGGCCCTGGAACGCGGCGTGGTCGAAGCCGAGGAACGCTTCTATTGCCAGGGCTTCCTGAGCCACGAAGGCAGCCATCGCTGTGCGATCTTTGTCACGCGCGGCATCGGCCACGGCGACGTGGCGTTGCCGGCGGCCATGGCTCAAAGCTGCAACGTGTACTTCTTCCGGCTAGCCCAGCGAGTCGGCCCCGATGCCCTGTTTCGCTGGGGCACCGCACTCGGCTATGGCGGCCGCACCGGCATCGATCTGCCCGGCGAAGTCGCCGGCAACCTGCCCGACATCCCGGCGGAACTGGCAAGAGGGGCTTGGAGCGACGGCGATACACTTCAGCTTGCCATCGGGCAGGGCTACCTGACCGCATCGCCACTACAAGTCGCGGTAATGACGGCGGCCGTGGCCAACGGGGGCTATCGGGTCACGCCGCACGTGGTGGAACGCGTGGGCCTGGCCAACCGGCTGACGGATATGACGGAGGATGTTGTTTCCCAATCGCAGCACACGCCTGTGCCGATCGCAGGGCTGCAACCGCAAACGCTGTCCGCCCTGCGGCAAGGGATGGAGGCCGCCGTGGCCGACCAGCACGGCACCGCGCACGCGGCGCTGGCGCAGCTCCCGATCGCAGTGGCCGGCAAAACGGGCACGGCCGAAACCGGAGGCAACCGGCCGCCGCATGCCTGGTTCGCCGGTTACGCCCCTGCCGAACGT
>JGI25327J35509_1003212_pt1 | contig 10411 bp, 8 predicted proteins | sample HigsolmetaAR202D_FD_35509 | JGI IMG/M metagenome (IMG submission 35509)
ATGTGAATCGCCTGGAGCATGCCGATCGCGATCATGTTGGCGAAGGTCGCGGTCCCGCCGTACGAGACGAACGGCAGCGGCAGCCCGGTGATCGGCATGATGCCGATCGTCATGCCGATGTTGATGAACGTCTGGAACGCCAGCCAGATCACCACGCCGACCGCGACCATCATGCCGAACCGGTCCTCGCACATCCGGGCGATGCGCAGCCCGCGCAGCAGCACCACGCCGAGCAGGATCACCACGGCGATCGAGCCGACGAAGCCGAACTCCTCACCGGCCACGGTGAAGATGAAGTCGGTGTGCTGCTCGGGCACGAACCGCCCCATGGTCTGCCCGCCGCGGAACAGGCCCTTGCCGAACAGCTCCCCCGAGCCGATCGCGATCAGCGCCTGGGTGCTGTTGTAGCCGACCCCGCGCGGGTCGACCTCCGGGTTGACGAACGCGGTGAAGCGCGCCACCTGGTACGGCTTGAGCACGTCCATCGCCCAGACGGCAACCGCGCCCCCGGCCGCGGCGAGGCCGAGCAGGGCGAGCCAGCGTTTGCGCAGCCCGGAGAAGACGAGCACCCCGACGAGGATCACGCAGAACACCATCGTGGTGCCGAGGTCGGGCTGGAGCAGCATGAGCGTGATCGGGATCGCGGTGGCGACGAGCGCCAGCACCACGTCCAGGCCGCGCGGCCGGTCGGTGCCCTCCACCGGCCGGTGGAGCAGCATGGCGAGCATGAGGATCAGCGCCGGCTTGGCGGTCTCCGACGGCTGGAAGGCGAACCCGCCGCCGAGCAGGATCCACGAGTGCGACCCGTTGATCGTCGCGCCGAGCGGGGTGAGCACCAGCCCCAGGGTGACCAGCGCCGCCAGGTACGCCAGCGGCGCGTAGGCCTGCAGCTTGCGCACGTCGGCGGTGGCGACCACGGCGAACAGCACCCAGCCGATGCCGAGGTTGAGCAGATGCTTGTTGATCAGCCCGGTCGGCGCGCCCGCGGCCCAGGTGCGGGTGGAGGACCAGACGAGCAGGGCGCCGATCACCGACAGCAGCGCCACCGAGACCAGCAACGCGCCGTCCATCTGCCGCACCGCCGACCGCACCTTCAGCGCCCTGCCCGCGAGGGACCCGCGCTGCGCGGCGACGGCGCGGGTCATGGCGTCACCGTGCCGTCGGGCGCGATGACCGGCGGACGGTCCGGCGGCCTGCCGCCGGGCAGGGCGGGCTTGCGGCCGATGCCGTAGATGCCCTCATAGATCCGGCGGACCGCGGGCGCCGCGGTCTCCGCGCCCATGCCGCCCTGCGAGACCATGACCACCACGACGAACCTGGGGTTCTCCGCGGGCGCGAACGAGGCGAACCAGGAGGTGTCCTCCTTGCCGTACACCTCGGCGGTGCCCGTCTTGCCCCCGACGTTGACCTTGTGGAACGGGAAGCCCTGGAACGCCCCGGCGGCGGTGCCGTCCGACGGCACCTGGCTGAGCGCCCTGCGGATGTAGTGGCGCACGTGCGCGGGCACCGGCACCTCGCCGATCACCGGCGGCGTGATCTCCTTGATGACCTTGCCGTCCGGGGCGACGATCGCCCAGCCCACGCGCGGGCTGCGCACCTTGCCGTCGCCGACGATCGCCGCGTACGCGACCGCGAGCTGCAGCGGCGTCACCAGCACGTCGCCCTGGCCGATGGACAGGTTCGCGGCCTCACCCGGCCAGAACTTGTACCCGTCCACGCAGTGCTCGTAGGCGAGCCGTTTGAGGAACGCCGCCCGCGACGGGTCGGTCTTCGCCACCTCGGGGTACCCGGTCTTGGCGCGCGCGCAGCTCTCCTTGCTCGTCTGCCGCCACAGCTCCTTCTTCCACGCCCGGTCCGGGATACGGCCCGGCGACTCGCCCGGCAGATCGATGCCGGTGCGGCTGCCGAACCCGAGGGCGCGGGCCATCTTCGACATCGGCTCGGACGGGTTCGGCTTGCCCTCGATGCCGCCGTCCCGCCGCCACTGCTCGAACGCCGCCTGGTAGAAGATCGTGTCGCAGGACTTCAGCAGCGCGGTGTGCAGGTCGATCACGCCCATGCCGATGCCGCGGAAGTTGCTGAACGACCGGCCGCCGATCATCACCGAGCCGGGGCAGCTGTACTTGCCCTTCAGCGGGTAGCCGTCCTTCACCATCGCCGCGACCGACGACACCTTGAACGTCGACCCCGGCGCGTACTCGCCCTTGATCGCCCGGGACACGAGCGGGTAGCCCGACTTCGGCGACATCAGCCGCTCGTACTCGGCGCCGGAGATGCCGCCGGTCCACACGGTGGGGTCGTAGCTCGGCCGGCTCGCCAGCGCGATCACCCGGCCGGTGCGCACGTCGAGCACCACCCCGGCGGCGCCGTCCGCCTTCGGCTTCTTCCGCATCGCCTCGGCGAGCGCCTCCTCCACCACCGCCTGCACCTTGGCGTCGATGCTGGTGATGAGCGTGGCCCCGGGCTGCGGCGGCACCTGGCTCTCCAGGCCGGTCACCTTGCCCATGCGGTCCACGCCGATGCGCCGCTCGCCCGGCGTGCCGCGCAGGTAGTCGTCGTACACCGACTCCAGCCCGTCGCGGCCGACCAGGTCCATGCCGGAGAAGTCCTTCTTCAGCTCGGCCTTGCGGTCGAGCTCCTCCTGGGTGATCGGCTGCAGGTAGCCGAGCACCTGCGCGGCGTGCCACCGCCCCGGGTAGTCCCGCACCGCCTGCACCTCGGCGGTGACGCCCGGGAAGTCCTCCTGCCGTTCCAGGATCTGCAGCGCCTGCCGCTTGGTGACCCGCTGCGCGATCGGGATCGGATGGTACGGCGAGCCCGGCCAGCACGGCCGCGACACCTTGGGCCCGCACGGCCGGATGCGCTTCTTCAGCTCCTCCACGGGCTCGCCGAGCACGTCCGCGAGCCGTTCCAGCACCGCGTGGCCGCCGTCCTTCATCTTGCCGAACCGCGCGGGGTCGATGGAGACGACGAGCGCGGCCCGGTTGCGCACCAGCGGCCGGCCGGACGAGTCGAGGATCTGCCCGCGCACGGCCGGGATCACCACGTTCCGCGTGCGGGTCTCGTTGGCGGCGGCGACGAACTCGGCGCCGCGCACCACCTGGACCTGCCACAGCCGCACGCCGAGCACGGCGAGCATGGAGACCAGCAGCACCTGCAGCACGAACAGCCGGGTCCGCCTCGGGCTTCTCACGCGCGCCTCCACATCCGCACGGCGGCCGNCCGCGGCCGGGCCTTGCCGAGGGCGCGCCCGACCGCCCAGACCACGACCGGGACGGTGAGCAGGTTGTAGGCGACCAGCGGGATCCACGACCGCGCCGCCACGGCCTGCTCGGCGCGCGGGTCGCCGAGCAGCGCGGCGAGCGCGGCCGACAGCAGCGGCGCGGCCACCGCGCACACCACCGCGGCCGACAGCACCGCGCCCGGGGCGCGCTCGCTCGCCCGCCCGGCGAAGTAGCCGATCAGGCACAGCACGAGCGCGTGGGCGCCGATGACGTGGTCGGACGGCGGCAGGACGTCCACGGCGAGCCCCACCGCGAAGCCGATGAGCGCGCCGGCCCGCGCCCCGCGCAGGAACGANAGCGTCACCACGAGGGGGACCACGAGGTCCGGCCCGCCGCCGGGCAGCGCGAGCATCCCGGCGACCGACACCTGCGCGACGAGCACGGCCGCCACGCCGAGCACGAGCAGCATGCCGCGCAGCACCTCAGGCACCCCCGTCCGCGGCCTCACCCGCGCGCCGACCGGCGCCGACCGTACCGGCGCGGGCCCGCCGGGCGTCGGCATCCCGATCGGTGTCCCTCTCGGTATCCCGCTCGGTGTTCCGGCCGGTGGCGGCCTGGCCGGGGGCGGGCGGCAGCAGGGCGTCCCGCGGGTCCCGCCGCGGCCCCTGCACCACCACGCCGACCACGTCGAGCGCCGAGAAGTCCACGTACGGGCGGGCGAGCGCCACCTTGGTCAGCTCGCCCGGGGTCGGCTCCACCCGCTCGACCACGCCGATCGGCACCCCCGCCACGTACGGCGCGCCGTGCTGTGAGCCGAAGCTGACGATGCGCTGGCCGGGGGTGACCGAGACGGTCGAGTCGAACAGCCGGAACCGCACCAGCGTGTCGCCCATGCCGTGACCCAGTCCCTTCACCACGCCGATCTCGTTGCCGCCCTCCAGCCGCGCCCCGGCCGCGGTCGCCGGGTCGGTGAGCAGCGCCACGGTCGCCGAGTGCTCCGCCGCCCGGACCACCCGGCCGACCAGGCCCTGCGCGTTGAGCACGGTCATGTTGCGCCGCACCCCGTCGGCGGTGCCGACGTCGATCTGCGCCGCCTCCTCCAGGCCGGGCACCCCCCTGCGGGCGATCACCTGCGCGGGCACGATCCGGTAGCCGCCGAGGCCGGCGAGCCCGAGCAGGCGCCCGAGCTGCTCGGCGCGCTCCCGGTCGAGCGTGCGCGCGGTGAGCTCGGCCCGCAGCCGCCCGTTCTCCTCCTCGAGCGCCCGGATGCGTTGCCGGGCCGAGGGGGCCTCGGCGAGCGTCGCCGCGAGGTCGCGCACCGGCCGNACCAGGCTCGTGCCCACGCGCTCCGCCCCGGTGAACACGGTGACGCCGATCCCGTGCAGGAACTCCAGCGGGGATTTGGCGCCGCCCCGGTGATCCACCGTGATGAGCACCAGCGCGGTGGCGAGCAGCACCCCGAGCAGAAGCCGACTTCCCCGCGTGTCACGCATCAGTGCCGGGGCTCCGGTACGAGGACGTGCTGCAACGTGTCGAAGTCCTCCACGCACCTGCCGGTGCCGAGCGCGACCGAGTCGAGCGGGTTGTCCACCAGGTGGATGGGCATGCCGGTCTCCTCGCGGAGCCGGTCGTCCATGCCGCGCAGCAGCGCCCCGCCGCCGGTGAGCGCGATGCCCCGGTCCATCAGGTCGCCCGACAGCTCCGGCGGGCACTTGTCGAGGGTGGTCTTCACCGCGTCGACGATCGCGTTGATCGGCTCCTCCGTGGCCCGGCGGATCTCCTCCGCGGTCACCACCACCGTCTTGGGCAGGCCGGTGACGAGGTCGCGGCCGCGGATCTCGGCCTGGGGGTTGTCGTCCGTCGGGCAGGCCGACCCGATGGCGATCTTGATCTCCTCGGCGGTGCGCTCCCCCAGCATGAGGGAGTACTCCTTCTTGGCGAAGCTGATGATCGCCTGGTCGAGCTCGTCCCCGGCGACGCGGATCGACTGGCTCACCACGATGCCGCCCATCGAGATGATCGCCACCTCGGTGGTGCCGCCGCCGATGTCGACGACCATGTTCCCGGTCGGCTGGTGGACGGGCAGGCCCGCGCCGATCGCCGCCGCCATCGGCTCCTCGATGATGTAGACGCGCCGCGCCCCGGCCTGGTAACCGGCCTCCTTGACCGCCCGCTGCTCCACCCCGGTTATGCCACTCGGCACCGCGATGATGATGCGCGGTTTCGCGAACAGACAGCGCCGGTGAATTCGCTGGATGAAATAGCGCAGCATGCGCTCGGTCACGTCGAAATCGGCGATGACCCCGTCCTTGAGGGGACGCACCGCGACCACGTTGCCGGGGGTNCGGCCGATCATGCGCTTGGCCTCGATCCCCACCGCGACGATCTTCCCCGTGGTCGTGTTGATCGCGACGACGGAGGGCTCGTTGAGCACGATGCCGCGCCCTCGCACGTAGACCAGGGTGTTGGCGGTACCCAGGTCGACGGCCATGTCACGGCCGAGAAAAGCCAGCTTGCTGCCCATGAGGAGAGGAGCCTTCCACGGTGGTTACAGGAAGGTGACGTGCCCGGGAGAGGACATGTTATTGCGGAACGCATCTGAATCGTAACTGAGCGTATCGACTGCTGGGCGCAAGCAAGCCGTCTCGTTCTCGGAAAATCTGGTGGATCACCGGCCACCGAGGGCGGGACGGCGAGGGCCCTCCGGCGGCCGGGCGTGCGGACACACGAACGCGGCCCCGGCGTCGTGATCACCCCGGGGCCGTCGGTCGCGGAGGGCTCAGAAGCGGTCCGGGAAGAAGATCTTGATCTCGCGGGCGGCGGACTCCGGCGAGTCGGAGCCGTGCACGACGTTCTCGCCGATCTCCAGGGCGTGGTCGCCGCGGATCGTGCCGGGGGCGGCCTTGACCGGGTCGGTCGCGCCCGCGAGCGCGCGGAACGCCTGGATCGCCCGCGGCCCCTCGACCACCATCGCCACCAGCGGTCCGGAGGTGATGAACTCCACCAGCTCGCCGAAGAACGGCTTCTCGGCGTGCTCGGCGTAGTGCGCCTTGGCTGTCTCGGCGTCCAGCGTACGCAGATCCATCGCCACGATCTTGAGCCCCTTGCGCTCGATGCGGCTGATGACATCGCCGATCAGACCGCGACGGACACCGTCCGGCTTGATGAGGACAAGCGTGCGCTCGGACACGGGTTCTCCTTCGAATGGATTGGCGGGACCGCGGAACACGGTTTTGCTTGACAGCCCCGAAGCTTACCGGCCCCGGCACCCGGCGCTGTGCCGGAACGCCCCCGCCCGCGGGCCCGGGCGGGGGCGCGTACGTCTCGGCACGAAGGCACCTCGGCGTCAAGGGCGCAGGGCGCCCGTCACCCGCCGCGCTCGTCCGGACGCCACTCGTCGCCGTCGCGGCCGCGCCGGCCGCCCGGCTCGCCGGGGAATCCGCCCCGCGGCGGTTCCGGGCGCTCCCCGCCGCCGACCGGCCCGGGGCCGGCCTCGGGCGACGGGCTCGGCGGCGGCACCACCGGCCGGGCGCCGTGCAGGCCGTCGCCCCGGGCCACCACGACGTCCATCACGGTCGTGGGCTGCGCCGGATCGTACGGATCCGCGGCGGCGTCCACGGCGCGCCCGGCCACGCGGCGGCGCAGCGGGATCGCGGTGAGCACCAGCGCCGCCACGACCGCGAACCCGGCGACGAGCGCCCAGGTGTGCAGCGTGGCGACGAACCCGTCGACGAGGTCCTGGGCGTCGAAGCCGGGGATGCGCTCCACGGCCCGCACCCGCGCGATCTGCATGCCGGTGCCGAGCAGGAACCCGGCGAGCACCCCCGACGTGCACAGGGTGAGGCCGAACAGGGCCGCCTCCGTGGCGGCCGCCCGGAGCGCGGCCGCGAGCGCCACCGCCGCGCCTGCCGCGATCAGCGTGAACGGCACCACCAGCACCAGGCCGTCGCGGTCGGGCACGAGCAGCCGCGTCGCGGCGAGCCCGGCGACGAGTACGGCGAGCCCGATCCGGACGGCCTGCGCGCCGGGGCCGCCCGTCCCGATCTCCGGGGCGGCGGACGCCGCCGCGCGCCGGGCGAGGCGGTCGGCGAGCACCGGTACGGCGAGCGCGGCGACGGCCGCGATCGCGAACGGCGGCCAGAGCCCGATCAGGCCGGGACCGCCCACCCCGCGCAGCTCCACGTACGTGGTCTGGGCCGCGGTGGGCAGCACCAGCAGCCCGGTCACGGCCATGGTGAGCGCGAGCGTCCGGCCCGCCCCGTCGGGGGCGCCGAGCAGCGCCAGCGCGAACACCACGAGCGTGGCGACGGCCGCGGCGGCGATGGTGAGGACCGACGGCCAGTCGAAGGTGATGCCGAGCGCGAGGGCGGCGATCCCCACGGCCGGCGCCGTCGCCGCCAGCGGCCGGCCGCCCGCCGCCACCGGCCGCGTCACGGCCTCACCCGCCCTGCGCCACAGCACGAGGTGGACGGCGCCGACGGCGAGGGCGAGGCCGGTGACCACCGGATAGGGCTGGAGGGTGACCCGCCAGGAGGTGGCCTGGTCGAGCGGCCAGAGCGCCAGCGCCTGGGCGGTGAGCAGGCTCGCCGCGAGCATGCCCGCCCACAGCGACAGCAGCACCCGCCCGGCGCGGCCGTGCCGTTCCCGTGCCGCGAGCAGCGTGCCGCACAGCACGAGCCCGCCGCCGACACCCTGCAGCGCCCGCAGCGCCCCGACGGCCGCCGCCGAGCCCGCGTACCCGCCCGCCGCCGTGGCCGCCGCGAGCAGCGCGAGCCCGGCGAGCAGCATCGGGGCCGCGCGCAGCCGCCGGGCCGCGAGGAGGGCGAGCGGCACGGTGAGCACGAGCGCCGGGAGCGCCATGCCGTGCGCCCGGGTCATGTCGACCTTCGAGACGTCGGGCGGCAGCAGCTCCGCGACCACCGAGACGGTGTTGGGGATCGTGACGCTCGCGAGCGGAAGCCCGAGCACGATGAGGAGCCCGACCACGAGGTCGAGCACGAGTGACAGACGGACGGCGCGGGCGGATCCGAACGCCCACGCCCGCCGAATCTGGGGGACGGCCATGTCGGCCGACTTTAGCGCGAAGTCACGCCCTCGACACGGTGAGCGATGAATATTGCCGTGAACCACAGGGCCATGAACAGGACACCGAGGAAGAACATCGCCGAAACCAGGAACCCGGTGGCGACGGCGAGCACCTGCAGCACGGTCCCCAGCGTGTACGCGAGCGGCTTGCGCAGGAAGCCGATGAGCACCAGGGCGAAGAGCGCGAGCCCCAGGCAGACGGGCGCGGCCACGGCGGGCGGTACGTCCTCGAGGACGATCGCCACCGGGGTGACCAGCCCGAGCACGATCGCCTCCATGCCGAGCACCCCGGAACCCAGGCGCCGCATCCCCGGCGTCACCGTGACCCGGCCGGTGAGAACGGCCCCGAGCAACCCTCTTCTGTCACTTTTCGTCATCGCGATCCGCTCCGAGGTGGACCATCGCACGAGGATGGCGGTTGGGTGGATGCCGTGCCGGGCGTACGGCCCGGCACCGCGGGGCGCGGGCCGTCACGCGTCGGCGGCGCGCAGCAGGGTTCGAGCGTCGCCCGAGGTGACCACGGAGCCCGTGATGAGGACCCCGCCGCCGCCCAGGTCGTCGCCCTGGTCGGCCAGGGCGATGGCCTTGTCGATGGCGTCGTCGAGCCGCGGCACCTCGTGCACCCGCTCGGGGCCGAACACCTCGCGGGCCAGCTCGGCGAGCCGGTCGACGTCCATGGAGCGTGGCGACGAGTTGCGGGTCACGACGACCTCGGCGAGCACGGGCTCGAGCGCGCCGAGCATGGCCGGGACGTCCTTGTCCGCCATCATCGCCACCACACCGATGAGCCGGTCGAACGCGAACGACTCGGTGAGCGCGCGTACGGTCGCCTCCATGCCGGCGATGTTGTGTGCGGCGTCGACCATGACGGTCGGCCCCCGCTTGACCACCTCGAGCCGCCCGGGGGACCTCACCCCCGCGAAGGCCTGCCGGACCAGGTCCGCGTCGAGCGGCTCACCGGTGCCCACGAGCGCCTCGACGGCCGCGAGGGCGCACGCGGCGTTGCTCGCCTGGTGCTCGCCGTACAGGGGCAGGAACACGTCCTCGTAGACGCCCTTGAGGCCCTGGAGGCGCAGCATCTGGCCACCGACGGCGAGCTCGCGGTGCAGCACGCCGAACTCGAGGCCCTCCCGGGCGACCGTGACCCCGGTCTCGGCGACGCGGCGCATCAGCACCTCGGCCGCGGGGAGCTCCTGCTGGGCGAGTACGGCGATGCCGCCGGGCTTGATGATGCCGGCCTTCTCACCCGCGATGGAGCGGATGTCCGGGCCGAGGTAGTCCATGTGGTCGAGCGAGATCGGCGTCACCACCGAGACCGCGCCGTCCGCGACGTTCGTCGCGTCGAACGTGCCGCCCATGCCGGTCTCGAGCACCACCACGTCCACCGGCGCGTCGGCGAAGGCGGCGAACGCCATCGCCGTGAGGATCTCGAAGAACGAGATCCGCACGCCCTTGGCGTCGATCATCTCGACGTACGGCAGGATGTCGGCGTAGACCTCGGTGAAGCGCTCCTCCGACAGCGGGACGCCGTCCACGCAGATGCGTTCCCGCATCGAGCGAAGGTGCGGGCTGGTGTACCGGCCCACCCGGAGGTTCCGCTCCCGGAGCAAGGCCTCGATCATCCGCGCCGTGCTCGTCTTGCCGTTGGTGCCGGCGATATGGATGACCGGACAGGCGCGCTGTGGCGACCCAAGCAGATCCATCAGCGCACTGATCCGCTCAAGCGTGGGCTCGAACTTCCACTCCACGCCTCGTTCCAGGATGGCCTGCTCAACCGCACGATATTCCACGGTTGAAGCCTACCGACGCTCGCCACCACTCTTGTTCGAGGGCGGCCTATGACCAGGCCGGACGCCGGTCTCGACGCCACTCCGCCGGCGACCACCGGATCAGGGCATCACCCATCTGCCAACGCAAACAAAAAAGGCCCTGGAAAGCCCAGAGCCAAACACCCACACACCCGCAACAAACCACACACCAGAGCCACACGAAATCGCCCCGGAAAATGCGAACGCCCCCGACCCGAAGGCCAGGGGCGCCCACATAAAGTCGTCCGGCAGCGACCTACTCTCCCACACCCGCCAAGGTGCAGTACCATCGGC
>JGI25327J35509_1003217_pt1 | contig 10400 bp, 10 predicted proteins | sample HigsolmetaAR202D_FD_35509 | JGI IMG/M metagenome (IMG submission 35509)
GACCATTCAGGTGATGGGTGTGCCGGACGCGGACGTCTCGTTCGAGGGCGCGGACGCAGTCGTGGTGGCGCTGAAGTCCCGTACGAACCCCGCGGAGGAAGCCGTCCGCTGGTCGCTCCAAAGTGCCGACGCATTACGCACCGCCGGCGCGCGCCAGATCTTCTTCAAGTACTGCTCGACGTTCGACTCGACCGACAAGGGCAACATTGGGCCGGTGGCCGAGGCGCTGCTTGAGCACCTGAAAGGCGAAATCGCCCTCGTTTGCCCCGCATTTCCGGCCAACAAGCGCACCGTTTACTTGGGGCATCTGTTCGTCGGCGATGTGCTTCTGCACGAGAGCCCGATGAAGGATCACCCGCTGACGCCCATGCGGGATTCAAACCTCGTGCGCGTGCTGCAGCGGCAAACCCGTCTGAAGGTCGGTCTTGTTCCGTATTCCGTGGTGGATCAGGGGGCGGAGGCCATTGGCAAGGCTTTCGCCGAGGCCGCGGGTAATGGCACGCGCTTTGTTGTTGTCGACGCGCTGCAGGACAGGCACCTCGTTGAGATGGGGAGGGCGGCGGCGGATCATCCGCTCATCACGGGTGGCTCCGGCGTCGCGATGGGGCTGCCAGACAACTTCGAACGCAAGGGCCTGCTGAAGAAGTCACCGCCGGCCACTCACATCAAGGCACCGCAAGGCCGAGCTGTCATCCTTGCCGGCAGCTGCTCGGAGGCGACGCGTGGGCAGATTCGCGCGGCACAAGCTGCGGGCTTGCCAGCGTTCAAGCTCGATCCTTTCGCATTGGCCAAGGGGCAGGTCGGGGCCGCCGATGTCCTTTCATGGGCCTCGCAGCAAACGCCCGACACTCCGATCCTGGTCTATTCCAGCGATGAGCCCGAGAACGTTCGCGCGGCGCAAGCTGAGCTCGGACGCGAGGAAGCCGGCGCGATGATCGAGCGCGAATTGGCAACGATAGCACGCGGCCTCGTCGAGGCAGGCTTCAGCCGGTTGATCGTTGCCGGAGGCGAAACTTCAGGCGCGGTCGTCGGCGCGCTGGGAATAAAGGCGCTCGAAATCGGCCCTGAAATCGATCCGGGCGTGCCCTGGACACGAAGTAAGGAAGGGCAAGGTCTCGTGCTCGCCCTGAAATCCGGTAACTTTGGAAGCCCCGACTTTTTCCTGAAAGCCTGGAAGTTGCTGGAATGAAGGCGAGTTCGAGACGTCGTTTGCGCATGTGGGATTTGAGCTATGAGCGCCGAATCGAAGCTGCGTGAGCAGATTTGTATGGCCGGCGCCTCGCTGTTCAATCGCGGGCTGACGCACGGCTCGACCGGCAACATCTCGATCCGCCTCGAGGATGGCGGTTGGTTGATGACGCCAACTGGCTCTTCGCTGGGGGCATTGGATCCCGCACGGCTTTCGCGGCTCGACGCATCGGGACAGCTGATTTCCGGCGATCCTCCGACCAAGGAAGCGTTTCTTCACACCACCATGTACAAGGCGCGGCCAAACGCCGGCGCCGTCGTGCACCTTCATTCGACCTATTCCGTCGCCGTGAGCTGCCTTGAAGGCATCGACCACAAGAACTGCTTGCCTCCGATTACCGCCTATTACGTCATGCGAATCGGAGAATTGCCCCTGGTGCCGTATTATCCGCCCGGCGACAAAACGCTGGCTGAAGCCGTTGGCAAGCTGGCCGATCGGCATCATGCCGTACTGCTGGCAAATCACGGGCCAGTCGTGGCAGGTTCGGGGTTGTCGGCAGCCATGGATGCCATTGAGGAACTGGAGGCGACAGCGCGGCTTTTTCTACTGCTACACGGGCATCCGATCCGTACGCTGACGGCGGAACAAGTGGCGGAGTTGAAGAAAAGATTTCCAAACTGAATAACGACCTGGCTTTCCACGAACGGGGAAAAGGAAAAACAAATGGCAAATAAAATCGATCTCGAAGGCCGCGTTGCTGTGGTCACCGGAGGAGCTCAAGGGTTTGGGCGCGCAATTACCGAGCGTTTCATTCAATCGGGAGCCAAGGTTGCGATTTGGGATCGCGACATCGCTCTGGCCGAAAAGACGGCAAATGAGATTGGCGGCGATGTAAAGGTAATCGCTTGCGATGTGACGGACCCTCAGGCGGTTGAGGCGGCGCGGGATGCGACGCTCGCTGCGTTCGGGAAAATCGACATTCTCGTCAATAATGCCGGCATTGCCGGGCCCACGGCGAAGGTCTGGGAGTATTCTCTCGAGGACCTGCAAATGACGATGCGGGTAAATTTCGAAGGCCCCTGGCTCTGCTGCAAGGCGATCCTGCCGGGAATGATCGCGCAGAATTACGGCCGTGTCGTTAACATTGCATCCATTGCGGGCAAGGAAGGAAATCCGAACGCGAGTGCGTATTCAGCATCCAAGGCCGCTCTCATCGGCCTTACGAAGTCGCTCGCGAAAGAGGTGGCCACGTACGATATTTCGGTGAACGCCATTGCGCCGGCTGCGGCTCGGACGGCCATCCTCGATCAGGTTACAGAGGAGCATATCAATTATATGCTCTCCAAGATCCCCCGCGGGCGCCTCGTAACGGTNGAGGAGGTCGCAGCGCTGGTGGCTTGGGCGGCTTCGGCTGAGTGCTCGTTCACCACTGGCCAGGTTCTCGACATTTCCGGCGGCCGGGCGACTTACTGANAGACTAAGGCGGGCGCCCGAGTGACCCTGGAAATTCTTTTTGTCGCGCTCGGCGCGTTCGTCGGCGGCTTTGTAAATGGGCTGACGGGGTTCGGGCTCGCGCTGACGGCACACGCCTTTTGGCTGCACGTTATCGGGCCCACTCTGGCAGCGCCGCTGGCGACCGTTTGCGCCGTCATGAGCCAATTGCAGACGCTGCCGAGGATTTGGCACGATCTCAACGTCCGCCAGTTGATCTCATTTATTGCTGGAGGGTTGGCTGGAGTACCGCTCGGCACAGGCCTGCTAACGCGCATCGATCCGCAGACCTTCAAGGCCGTGATGGGATTGGTGCTCGTCTGTTATTCCGGCACCATGNTGTTTCTCAAACCCGCCTTCCGCAGCACTTGGGGCGGAAGGGCCGCAGATGGTGTTGTCGGCTTAGCCAGTGGATTTTTGGGCGGTCTCGGCGGGATTTCCGGTGTCCTTCCGGCCGTCTGGGCCGCATTTCGGGGGTGGACTAAAGTCGAAAGTCGCGGTGTCTTTCAGGCGTTCAACGTCACCATTTTGACGACTGCGCTAATTTCCTTCGCAGTTGCCGGGTTTTTTACGGTGAAATTGGGATGGCTGATCCTGATTTCCGCTCCCGCGACTTTGATCGGGGTCAATGCAGGGTGGCAGGTGTATCGGCGATTGTCGGACCGCAGCTATCATACAGTCGTGCTCACCCTGCTCCTTTTTGCTGGAGCCACTTTGTTAGCTACGAGCTGAGCCACTGATTTGGGGCTCACCGAAATTTGCGCTGCCAGGGTGCATTTTCTAGCACCTTGAGATTCCTGCTTAGACCGCGCTAGTGTTACGAAGTGAGGTCCGAAATTCGTGAAGGTACTGTGTTGGAGACACAGCACGAGGATAAACCTGTATCGGAGGCCGGTACCGAGTTCGGTATGGTGCACGAGCCCGGATCTACTGAGGCAAGCGACCACATTAGGCGGCAGACCCTTCTCGCCGAGCTGGGGATGCTCGCACTACGCAGAAAGCCGCTCCACGAGATACTTCATGCGGCTGCGCGTACAGCCGCCGAGGGGCTTGGCGCGCCATTCGCGATCATCACGCGGCGCCTTCCGGACAATGCCGGCTTTCAGGTTCTCGCAGGCTATGGCTGGAAACAGGATGTTACTGGAAGCGTTATAACCGCGAGCGCTGCCACCTCAACCGGACATGCAGTTTTCACCGGTGATTCTGTAATCTGTAATCAAGTACAGTACGATAGTCCTTTCAGGCTGTTGGGAGCCCCGGCCAGCCATGGCGTCCGGCGCGCAATCAACGTCACACTCCATGGGGAGACAGAGCCCTTCGGTGCTCTTGAGGTATTCAGTCCTGAGCCTGGCGAATTTCAGGTCAAGGATTTGGCCTTTTTGCAAGGAATTGCCAATCTGCTCGCGTTGGCCATCGAGCAAAGGCATACAGAAGAGCGTCTGAAAGGGGCGATCGCCCACCAGAAGGCGCTTTTGAAAGAGGCCAATCATCGCGTGAAGAACAGTTTGCAGCTTGTCGCAAGCATGTTGCGATTGCAGGCTGCGAGTGTGGATGAGGCGACCAAGCGGCATCTATCGGATGCGCAAGCGCGCGTGATGGCGATCGCGCGCGCCCATGAGCGGCTTTACAAGACAGAGCGCATCGTCGATCTCGATTTAAGCTCTTATCTTAAGGAAGTTTGCGCCGACCTGGATGGCGGGAGCGTCATTTGCAACGGACCTGAAGGCATCCGCATTGCTACGGATCGCGCGATCCCGCTTGCTTTGCTCGTCTCGGAACTTGTCACCAACTGCTTGAAATATGCCTATCCCGATGGACAGCCGGCTCCCGTTTACGTGAACGTGGATTTGCTACCGAATGAAAATGTGCGGGTCCGCGTGTCAGATCAGGGCGTTGGCCTGCCTCCCGATTTTGATCCGGAGCGTGCCACGACGTTGGGGATGCGGCTGATTAAATCATTCGCCCATCGGCTGAGCGCGGATGTCAGTTTCCAGCATCGTAATCCTGGAACTGAGGTGACCGTTGTTATGCCGCGAGAGGAGCCAAAAACGTCTTTGGCCTAGAAGGCGAGCTTCTCTCGGCGTACCGATCGTGAAAGGCAAAAACCTCCGGCTACCCACCGCATTTTGCACTTCCCAATTTTGGAAAATGCTACGAGAAGTAGCCGAAGCCTAGTAGCCGAAGCCTATATGTAAATCTGACTCAGAAAAGCTTCAGTAAGTCTTCGCCGCCTGTGCTTGCGCTTGCCCTTTGGCTTCACGAACAGCGGCTTGCGCCGCCATTGCCAGTAGACGCGCGTCGTTCAAGATCGTGCAGAGCTGAAAACCTTCGTTGAACCGCTTCAGGGCCGTCTTTGCGCTATCGGTGTGCGCGCCGGCGATAAGTCCCTTTGCCTGAGCACGCGTGCGGATCGTGTCCATGGCGGCGAGCACGTCAGGATCAGTGGGATCGAGCGTCGGCGTTTTCCCCATCGACAAGGAAAGATCCGACGGGCCGATATAGACGCCATCAAGGCCCGGCACCGAGAGAATTTCGTCCAGATTTTCGAGCGCCTTTGTCGTTTCGATCATGGCAAACAGCAGCACTTCTTCATTGGCGTGCTGCCAGTAATCCGCGCCCGCATACTGCACCGCGCGATTGGGGCCAAAGGAACGATAGCCTTGTGGCGCGTAGCGGGCGGCACCAACGAAAGCCTCGGCTTCCGCCTTGCTGTTGATCATCGGGCAGATGAGACCATAAGCACCGGCATCGAGCAGCTTCATGATGATGGCCGGGTCATTCCACGGAATGCGCGCCATTGGCACGGCGTTGGTGGTCGAAATGGACTGCAGCATCGTGAAAGCGACCTGATAATCCACCGCGCCATGCTGTAGATCGATGGTGACGCTGTCCCAGCCCTGATGGGCCATGATTTCCGCCGAATACGAGCTGGGGATCGAGCACCATGCGTTCAGCACGCGCCCACCTTCCGCCAGGATTTTTTTGATCGCATTTTTTCGCATGGATTTGTCCAATTCAGTGCGAGGCTCGATTCAACGCCTCGGGGTTGAAGATATGAGCGGCCGGAAGCCGGCCATNGAAGTAATCGAGGACGTTTTGCGCAACTGTCGTCGCCACCCGCACGACGCCTTCTGCCGTCGTCGCCGCGGAATGAGGCGTGAGAATAACGCGATCNGATTTGAGTAATGGATCATCAGGCGGCGGCGGCTCGGTCGTCTGCACGTCGAGTCCAGCGCCTTTGAGGCGGCCTGATTCAAGAGCNGCNAGCAGCGCCGCTTCGTCAACAATTCCGCCACGCGCGCAATTGATGAGAAACGCGTTGGGCTTCATAAGCGCCAACTCGCGCGCGCCAATCAGGTTGCGNGTATCGGCCTGTAACGGACAGTGAAGCGTAACGATGTCGGCGCGCGGTAAGGCTTCGTGCAGGCAGGTCGCCGGCTCGCAGCCGAGGGCACGGATTTGATCAGCAGTAAATGCCGGNTCAATTCCAATGCAATGCATGCCGAGCGCGTTACACGCAGCGGCGACCCGGCTGCCGATGCGCCCGAGGCCGACGATTAGCACCGTGCGTCCACGGAGATCGATNGCTTCGAGGTCCATCTTGACCATGTAGTCGCCCGCGCGCACCGCACGGTCGAACTCCCGCAGGCGCTTCGCGAGTGCAAACATCAGCGCCAAGGTGTGTTCGACGACGGACGGCGCATTGGCAAGTCCGACGGTCGCGACCACCACGGCGCGCTCCGTTGCAGCATCGATGTCGATGTTGTCGACGCCGACGCCGTGTCGCGAAATCAGCTTGAGCCGGGGAGCCTTCTCGATCATCCAACGCTCGATGCGCGTAATGCGCACGACGATCGCTTCAACGTCGGCGAGATGCTGCTCCCAATATTGCGGCTCCGGGCTTTCAGGCACGATAATNTCGAGATCCTCCCGCGAGCGCAGGATCTTCATGCCCTCCGGATGGATCGGCTGAACGCAGACGACTTTGTGTTTCAATGGATTTCGTCCTGCTTTGCCAGCGCTTCTTTGAGCATCTCGACGTTGAAGCCCGGCTTGCGTGCCATCTCGAGAATGACTGCTTCTTTTCGCGCCATCAGCTCGCATGCTGCTGGGACCTTTTCAGCGAGCTCGTGCGGGATGACGACAGCGCCGTGACGATCCGCATGAATGAGATCGCCCGAGCGCACCACCATTCCGGCAACGCGCACTTCTTTACCGAAATCCGCAAGATGCACGTGGGCATGGCTCGGCGCGATGGAGCCCGCCAAAACGTTGAGGCCTGGCGCCCACTGGGGAATATCGCGGATGCAGCCGTCGGTAATAACGCCGACGCAGCCGAGGGCTTTGTGCACCGTGCTTTGCACTTCACCCCAGAACGCGCCGAATCCCCGATCCGGGCCATCGAGATCCTGAATGACGACGATCTGCGGTCCGGGGCCAGAGGCGACGTATTCGTAATAGGCAATCCGCTGAGCGCGCGCCGCCTTGGTGTCGAGCTCATGCGGGTGCGTGGAGCGGATGGTCGCCGTGCGCGCGTAACCCACCATGGGCGGCAAATCGGGAAACGGCGCGACGAGAGGTTTCGTTGTAAAGCCCGTCAATCGGCGGGAGCTGTCCACGACCTCCAGCGCATTGCAGATCGTCGGCGTGTCGTATGACTTGAGCTTTTCCAGCAGGTCGGGACTGATCATCGGCTGTTTCCTCACCGTTCTGCGGGGTGTCTTGTTCGGTCAATCTTCAATTAGCGAGCTAGGGCGCGCTCGATCCGAGCCTCGTCGAGGCCCACGCTGCGGGCCGCCTCAACAATGCGGCCCCAGGTATCCTCAGGTAGCGGAACACCTTCGGCGAGGCGCTTGCGGCGCGTGCGGATCTCGGGCTCACCGGGGACTAACACCTCACTGCCGGGCTCGATCGGGCGAGAGCTTTTGAAAAAATCGACGTAGCGCTTCACGTCTGCCGGGAAGAATTCCTCCGGATCGAGTTGTTTTGGATCGATGTAAATCGAAAGCATGCCGTTGGCCCAACGACGGCCCTCTTCAGCAGCGCCCGTGCCGGTTAAAGAGCCGCCCAGCAACTCGACCATGAAGGCTAGACCGGAGCCTTTGTGCTCACCGAACGCACGGATGGCGCCTTGGCCCCTGCGATAATCGCGCGGGCCGTTGGGCTCGAGCGGACCGTAAAGCAGAGCCGGATCGCCGGAGATCGTGCCATCGGGTCCGACAAGTGCATTGTCCGGCAGTTTCTTTCCGCCCTGGCTTGCGACCAGCACTTTCCCTTCGGCCACCACCGAGGTTGCAAAATCCAGAATGAGCGGTTCGTCTCCGGGCCTCGGAACACCAATGGAGAAAGGCGCTGTCGAAAGCCGCCGGTCCACGCCGCCATAAGGCGCGACGAGCAGGCTTGATGCGGCGTTGACGAAATGGATCGAAACGAAACCGGCTTCGGCCGCCATTTCCGCCCACTCACCAACGCGGCCGACGTGGCCGGAATTGCGCAGAGCAACAGCCGAAAGGCCCATGGCGCGGCATTTGTTGATGCCGATTTCAACGGCCTGCGGCGCGGTCGTCTGGCCGAAGCCGTATCTGCCGTCGACCACGGCGATAACGGGCGTTTCCCGAACAATTTCGACTTTCTGGTCCGGGATGAAATCGCCCTCGGCCATCCATTGCAGATAACGGGGCACGCGCACGACACCGTGGCTGTCGTGGCCGGCAAGATTGGCGCCCACCAAAGACTTGCCCAGCCGTTCACCTTCTTCGCGCGAACAACCCGCAGCGACGAAGATATCGCGCACGAGCTCGCGCAGGTTCTCCGCAGCCACCGTTATCATGCGTATTCCCCCTGCTTAGGAAATGCCGGCTCACGCGGCCAGCTTCTGCACGTGAAGCTAGAGCAGATCGCCCCTGCTTGTCACGAACGCGAAAAGCAAGGCGCCTTTGCCGCTTGTGCAGAGGCGCATTGATCCTAATCACTTGCGCCAGCGTTTTATGCCGTTAGCCTGCGCAACCACACAAAAAAATGCCAGGGACGCTCGGACATGGATTTCTCGCTGCCCAATGAGCTGGAAGAACTGGGAGAGCGCGTTCTCGCGTTCGTCAAAAAGGAAATCATCCCCTACGAAAACGATCCGAGATGGACGGCGCACGGTCCGAGCGAGGAGCTTCGACGGGAGCTGACGGGCAAGGCGCGGGAGGCAGGCCTCCTGTCGATCCATGCGCCGAAGGAGTACGGCGGCTTGGGCCTCAGTCATGTCGGCAAGGCGGTCGTTTTCGAGGCGGCGGGATACTCGATGCTCGGACCTGCCGCGTTACACTGCCAGGCGCCGGATGAGGGCAACATCCATCTTTTGGAGCAGGTGGCCAATCCGGAGCAAAAGGAGCGCTATTTGCGTCCGCTCGCGACCGGTGAGGTGCGCTCCTGCTTCGCCATGACGGAGCCGCATCCGGGCGCAGGCTCAGACCCCAACATGCTGAGCACCCGCGCCGAAAGGGACGGCAACGGGTTCATTATCCGCGGCAGGAAATGGCTCATTACGGGAGCCGAAGGCGCGGCCTTCGCGATCATCATGGCGCGGACGGGCGATGATCCCAACGACGCCACCATGTTCCTCGCCGATCTTCCGAACCCGGCATTCAGGATCGTTCGCACGCTGGATACCATGGATTCCTCGTTCATGGGCGGCCACGCGGTCATCGAAATCGAGGATCTGCGCCTCCCGGGCGATGCCGTTCTCGGCGAAATCGGACAGGGCTTCCGCTATGCGCAGGTGAGGCTCGCACCGGCGCGGCTCACCCACTGCATGCGGTGGCTGGGCTCGGCGCAGCGGGCGCACGATATCGCTTCGGAGTACGCACGCATTCGCATGGCGTTCGGCAAGCCGCTTGGTGCGCACGAGGGTGTGAGCTTCATGCTGGCCGACAACGTCATGGACATGCACGTGAGCCGACTTGCCATTCGCCATTGCGCCTGGCTGCTCGACCAGGGGCACCGCGCCTCATCCGAAAGCTCCATGGCGAAGGTGATCTGCTCAGAGGCCATCAATCGCGTCGTCGACCGCTCGCTGCAGATCCTGGGCGGCATGGGGCTTACGCGGGATACAGTCGTCGAGCGCATTTTCCGCGACGTGCGCGCCTTCCGCATTTACGACGGCCCGTCCGAAGTTCACCGGTGGGCCCTCGGGCGTCGGATCGTCGAGCGGAAGTGGTCGAACAAATCAGACTAGGGCGCCACCTTCTGACTGTGCGGCGCGCCGCGCCATATCCTTGCGAAGGCTTTCGATGAGGATGTCCGCGGAGCGTGGTGCACACGCCAGAGGTATGTCGTAAAGGATCGATAGGCGCAGCAGCGCCTTGACGTCGACGTCGTGAGGCATCGGCGTCAGCGGATCGATGAAGAAAAATACCATGTCGATCTCGTTGGCGACGATGCGCGAGCCTATTTGCTGGTCGCCACCGCGTGGACCACTCGCGAGTTTTTCGAGACGCAGCTCGGGATAGTGCTCCAGCAGAACAGTCCCGGTCGTGCCCGTCGCGACCAGATCGAGCTGGCGGAAAACGTCCAGGTGCCGGCCCACCCATTCGACCAGGACGGGCTTGCGGGCATCGTGGGCGACGAGAGCGACCTTCTTCATTCGACGCGGCCGTCAAGTTGATGGGATTAACCGAAATTAATTGGTTCCCGCGGCGCAGGGGATCAACCGCTCCCCGACGCTCCGCAAAAA
>JGI25327J35509_1003220_pt1 | contig 10397 bp, 9 predicted proteins | sample HigsolmetaAR202D_FD_35509 | JGI IMG/M metagenome (IMG submission 35509)
GCGGCCAGGTCGGTCAGGTCGACGAAGCTGAAGTCCAGGCCCGCGCTGCGCCGGCGCACCCGCTCGAACAGCCGGTAGCTGCCGCCGTACAGGTCGTCCATCGCCACCACGTGGTCGCCACTGTCCAGCAGCTCCAGCACGGTGGAGGTGGCGGCCATGCCCGAGGCGAAGGCGAAGCCGCGCACACCGCCCTCCAGCGCCGCCACACAGCGCTCGTAGGCGAACCGGGTGGGGTTCTGGGTGCGCGAGTACTCGAAGCCCTGGTGCTCGCCGGGGCTGGACTGCGCATAGGTGGAGGTGGCGTAGATGGGGGGCATCACCGCCCCGGTGGCCGGGTCCGGAGCCTGGCCGCCGTGGATGGCCAGGGTCTCCTTGGCCATGGCGCGGCGCTCCTGCCGCCCGTGCTTCTGATGGTCCGACATGCATGCACGTCCTCGGAAAATGACCGGCGATTCTAGGGGTGACCGGCTTAACGGCCAGTCACCGGGGACTGGGGGCTCACTGCACCCGGCGGCGCAGGTAGTTGAGCAGGTCGATGCGGGTGATCAGGCCCAGGAACTGGTCGCCGTCGGTAACGATGGCGACCTGGCCGCGGTCGAACACCGGCAGCAGGGCCTCGATCGGGGCCTTGACGTCCAGCTTTTCCAGCTTGGTGACCATGGCGGTGGACACCGGGTCCCGGAAGCGCGCCTCGTCGCCGTACACGTGCAGCAGCACGTCGCTCTCGTCGATGATGCCGGCCAGGCGGTCGCCCTCCATGACCGGCAGCTGCGACACGTCGTACAGCTTCATCCGCTGGTAGGCGGTGGTCAGCAGGTCGGTCGGGGCCACGACCACGGTGTCGCGCTGCGCGTACGGGCGCATGATCAGGTCGCGCAGGTCGCCGTGGTGCGGGCGCTCCAGGAAGCCGTTGTCCAGCATCCAGTAGTCGTTGTACATCTTCGACAGGTACTTGTTGCCGGTGTCCGGCACCAGCACCACGACCTTCTTCGGCGTCGTCTGTTCGCGGCAGTAGCGCAGCGCGGCGGCCAGCAGGGTGCCGGTGGAGGAGCCGCCGAGGATGCCCTCCCTCTCCAGCAGCTCGCGCGCGGTGTGGAAGCTCTCCGCGTCGGGGATGGCGTAGGCCTTCTTCACCCGGCTGAAGTCCGAGATCGAGGGCAGGAAGTCCTCGCCGATGCCCTCCACCAGCCAGGTGCCTGACTTGTCGCTGAGCACGCCCTCGTTGATGTACTGGGCCAGGATCGAGCCGACCGGATCGGCCAGCACCAGCTCCACGTGCGGGGCGTGCTTTTCGAAGCAGCGCGACAGGCCGGTCATGGTGCCGGAGCTGCCGCAGCCGAAGACGATGGCGTCGAAGCCGCCAACCTCGGCCATCTGCTCGATGATCTCCGGGCCGGTGCCGAACTCGTGGGCGGCCGGGTTGTCCGGGTTGCCGAACTGGTTGATGAACAACGCCCCCGGGGTCTCAGCGGCGATGCGCGCGGCCAGGTCCTGGTAGTACTCCGGGTGGCCCTTGCCCACGTCGGAGCGGGTCAGCACCACCTCGGCGCCCATGGCCTTGAGGTTGAAGATCTTCTCCCGGCTCATCTTGTCCGGGACCACCAGGATCAGGCGGTAGCCCTTCTGCTGCGCGACCAGGGCCAGGCCTATGCCGGTGTTGCCGGCGGTGCCCTCGACGATGGTGGCGCCCGGCTTGAGGTCGCCGCGGCGCTCGGCCGCCTCGATCATGGCCAGGCCGATGCGGTCCTTGATCGAGCCGCCGGGGTTGGCGCATTCCAGCTTCAGGTACAGCTCGCACGGCCCGGTGTCCAGGCGGCGGGCCTTGACCATGGGCGTACGCCCGATCAGTTCGAGCACGGAGGCATGGATGGCCATCTTAGATCCGGTTGCGGCACCGCGGGACGCGGCGGAACCCGGATTATCGGCCGGAACCCGGCGCCAGGTCAGCGGGGCCTCCGTGGTCCCCGGATGGTGCGGGCGGCGGCAGCCGACGAGGAAGCTGCCGCCGCCCGCCGCGGGAAGCCTCAGCCGTCAGTGGGTGGTGCGTTGTTCGTACAGGCGCAGGAGCTTTTCCTTGGTGGCCAGCTTCTCGCGCTTCATCTGGGCCAGGGTGACGTCATCGATCGGAAGCACCCCGAGCTCGGCGTCCATGACCTTCTTGTCCAGCTGGCGGTGTCGCTGGTACAGCTGCTTGAACTCGGGGTTGCGCTTCATCAGAGCTTCGATTTCAGCCTGCTGCCCTTCGAACATGTCTACACCTCATCAGGAAAGGCGCATCCCTGCGCGGTCGCCGGCGCCCACGCCGGCTCCGGAAAAACAAACGCCCCGGGCCGTGCGGGACCGGGGCGTCTCGTGACCGGGCAGGACGTCGTGCGGGACCACCGAACCACCGGAAACGTCCGCGGGACGGCGCATGGGCCGGGCGGCGTTCTCCAGCGGGACGGCGGACGGATGCATGGCGGCTGGCTCCGGTCGACCGGGCGGTTGGAGTACCGCCCGGACGCTTCGACCCTACCCCACCCCACAGGAGCGGACAAGCGGGGTTTGCCCGGAACTGCGACCGCCAGTCAGAAACGGACCAGGGAACGCAAACCGTTGGACTAGGTGAATACGCGACGGCCACGACCGTCGCGTATTCAGGCGATGCGACCGCACCGGCTCAGGGTGCGACAACCACCTCGGCCGCGCGCTGCGCGCTGGCCGGCCCGCTCCTGCCCTCGGCCTTGATCCGCGCGGCGGGCACGCCGGCCTGGACCAGCGCCTCGCGCAGGGCCTGGGCGCGGGCCTGGGCCAGCTTGGCATCCTGCGACCAGGCCTGCACGCGCACGTTGCGCGTGTTGATCTGCAGGTAGGCGGCCAGGGCCGCGGCGGCGTCCTTGCCGGAGGCGCTGAGCGCGCCCTTGCCGGCGGCGTAGGCGCTGCCCGGCAGGGTGAACACCTCGCTCTGGCCGTCGAAGCGCGCCGGCGGCAGTTTCTTGCCGGACACCAGCTCGGCCTCCTGGCGCGCCAGCTCGGCCTCCTTGCGGCGGGCCGCGCTCAGCTGCGCGCTCTGCCGGCTGGCGGCCTTGCCCAGGGCCTGCTCGGCCTCGGTGCGGGCCGCGGCCTCGGCCTCCGCGGCCAGGCGCAGGCGCTCGGCCTCCTCGGCCTGGATCTGGGCCTGGATGCGCAGGCGTTCGGCCTCGCGGCGGGCCTCCTCCGCCTCACGGCGGCTGGCCTCCAGCAGCAGCTCGGTGCGGCGCTGGTCCAGCCGCGCCAGCTCCTGGCGCGCGGCCTCGGTCCGCACCGCCAGCTCGGCGATCTCCACCCGCCGCTCGGCCAGGTACAGGGCTTCGGGCCGGGCGGCGCGCCGGGCCGCGGCCAGCGCCGCCAGCGCCTCGCGGGCCTGCATCTGCTCGAACGGGGCCAGCCGGGCGACGTCCGGGTCGGCCTGCAGCGCCTCCAGGCGGGCCTGCAGCCGCAGCACGTCCGGATCGTCGGCCGCCGGCGCAGGCACGGCCACCAGCAGCGCCAGCCCCAGCAGGCCGGCGCGCACGCACGGGAAGCGGCGGCTCATCGGGCACCCTCCGTGGCCAGGCCCAGGCGCTGGCGCAGCTCGTCCACCTCGTTTCGGCGTGCCTGCACGGCGGCCTCGACCTGGGCCAGCTCGCTGCGGACCCGGGCCAGGTCGGCGTCGGCCTCCGCGCGCAGGGCCAGCGGCGCGGCCTCCCTGCGTTCGCGCCGGCTGGAGGACAGCGCCGCGGTCTGGGCCTGGACCAGGGTCTGCCGGGCCAGTTCCAGCAGGTCGGGGGCGTAGTGGTCGGCGTCGGCCCGCTGGGCCTTGACCACCGCCTGCTCGGCCCGCTGCAGCTCCGGGACCGCGGCCGTCTGGGCGTGGGCCGTGACGGCCAGCCCGGAAGCGAGCAGCAGCGCGCACAGGCGCCGCGGGAAGTATGCGAAGCTAGGATCGTTCATCGGGGAACGTCGCGTCCTGAGGGTCGCGGCCATTGTCGGAAGCCGGGACCGCACGCGCAACGTGGAAGTTCCCGGCCGGAGGAATCCTGGGGGATATCGCGCACATGGATATCGGCTACTTCCTGAAGCTCATGACCGAGAAGAACGCCTCGGACATGTTCCTGACCACCGGGGCGCCGGTCTACATCAAGATCGAGGGCAAGATGTACCCCCTCGGCAGCACCGGGCTGCCGCCGGGGCTGGTCAAGAAGATCGCCTACTCGCTGATGGACGAGGGCCAGGTGCCGCAGTTCGAGCGCGACCTGGAGCTCAACATGGCCATCGCCGTGCGCGACGCCGGCCGCTTCCGCGTCAACGTGTTCAAGCAGCGCGGCGAGGTGGGCATGGTCATCCGCGCCATCCGCAGCGTGATCCCCTCGATCGAGGAGCTGAACCTGCCGGAGGTGCTGAAGGACATCATCATGACCCCGCGTGGCCTGGTCCTGATCGTCGGTTCGACCGGCTCGGGCAAGTCCACCGCGCTGGCTTCGATGATCGACTACCGCAACAGCAACACCACCGGCCACATCCTCACCATCGAGGACCCGATCGAGTACCTGCACAAGCACAAGAAGTCGATCGTCAACCAGCGCGAGGTGGGCCTGGACACCCACGCCTTCCACAACGCGCTGAAGAACGCCATGCGCGAGGCGCCGGACGTGATCCTGATCGGCGAGATCCTCGACGCCACCACCATGGAGGCGGCCATCGCCTTCGCCGAGACCGGCCACCTGTGCCTGGCCACCCTGCACTCCAACAACGCCGACCAGACCATCGAGCGCATCCTCAACTTCTTCCCGGAGAGCGCGCACAGGAACATCCTGATGAACCTGGCGCTGAACCTGCGCGCGGTGGTCTCGCTGCGCTTGGTCCAGGGCGTGGACGGCCGCCGCCTGCCGGCCACCGAGGTGCTGATCAACACCCCGGTGATCGGCGACCTGCTGCGCCGCGGCCAGGTGCACGAACTAAAGAAGGCCATGGAGGAGTCGCTGGAGGAAGGCATGCACACCTTCGACCAGTGCCTGTTCCGCCTGGCCAAGCAGGGCCGCATCACCCAGGAGGAGGCGCTGCACGCGGCCGACTCGCGCGACGGCCTGGCGCTGAAGTTCCGCTTCTCCGAGGGCGCCGACGAAGAACACGACCCGTACGCGGACGTCAACGAGGCCCCGGCGGCCTCATCGCAGATCACCCACGGCTTCCTCTGATCGGCCGCCGCGGCGGCCGGGGCGCGGTCAGGACGCGGCGGGCGCGTCCGGCTGCGCCTCCGGGGCCGCGGTCCGGAACGCCGGCAGCGCCAGGCAGGCCCGCTCGATCCGGGCCAGGGTGGGCCACGCCTCCACGTCCATGCCGAAGCGGCGGGCGTTGTACAGCTGCGGCACCAGGCAGCAGTCGGCCAGGCCCGGCGCGTCGCCGTGGCAGAACGCCCCGGTGGCCGGGTCGTCGGCCAGCATCGCCTCCAGCGCCGCCAGGCCGGTACCGATCCAGTGCCGCACCCAGGTCTCGCGCTCGGCCTGCGGCACGGCCCACTGCTGCTCGAAGAACTGCAGCACGCGCAGGTTGTTGAGCGGGTGCACGTCGCAGGCCACCGCCTGGGCCAGCGCGCGCACCCGCGCCCGGCCGCGCGCGTCGGCCGGCAGCAGCGCCGGCTGCGGCCAGCACTCGTCCAGGTACTCGAGGATGGCCAGCGACTGGCGCAGCACGCGCCGGCCGTGCACCAGCACCGGCACCAGTTCCTGCGGGTTGAGCGCGCGGTATCCGGCGGCGTGCTGCTGGCCGCCGTCGCGCAGCAGGTGCACGGGCACGGATTCGTATGCCAGCGCCTTCAGTGCCAGGCCGATGCGCACCCGGTAGGCGGCCGAGGAGCGCCAGTAGGTGTACAGGCGCAACGGTTCGGTGTCGTGGTCCCGGCTCTGCATGCTCCCTCCCCTGTGGCCGCGCGGCGGCTCAGGCCGCCGGCGGGTCCTGGCGTTCGATCCGCTGGTCGATGGCGCCGAAGATGCTGCGGCCCTGGCGGTCGAACATCTCGATGCGCACCCGGTCGCCGAACTTCAGGAACGGGGTGCTCGGCTTGCCGTCGCGCAGCATCTCCACCGTGCGCTTCTCGGCGAAGCACGAGGCCCCGCGCGAGACGTCGTGGTTGGCGATGGTGCCGGAGCCGACCAGGGTGCCGGCGGCCAGCGGCCGGGTCCTGGCGGCATGGGCCACCAGCTGGGCGAAGTCGAACTGCATGTCCTCGCCNGCCTCCGGGGCGCCGAACCACTCCCCGTTGACGTGGGTCACCAGCGGCAGGTGCAGCTTGTTGCCGCGCCAGGCCTCGCCCAGCTCGTCCGGGGTGACGAACACCGGGCTCAGCGCCGAGCGCGGCTTGGACTGCAGGAAGCCGAAGCCCTTGGCCAGCTCGGCCGGGATCAGGTTGCGCAGGGACACGTCGTTGACCAGGCCGACCAGCTGGATGTGGCCGGCGGCCTGCTCCGGGGTCACCGCCATCGGCACGTCGTCGGTGACCACCACGATCTCGGCCTCCAGGTCGATGCCGTAGTCCTCGCTGACCACGCGCACCGGGTCGCGCGGACCGAGGAAGCCGGCGCTGGTGGCCTGGTACATCAGCGGGTCGGTGTAGAAGCTCTCCGGCACCTCGGCACCGCGGGCGCGGCGCACCCGCTCCACGTGCGGCAGGTAGGCGCTGCCGTCCACGAACTCGTAGGCGCGCGGCAGCGGCGCGGCCAGGGCGGTGTGGTCCAGCTCGAAGACGCCCTCGGCCCGGCCTTCCTCCAGCGCCGCGGCCAGCGCGTTCAGGCGCGGCGCAGTGGCCTGCCAGTCGTCCAGGGCCTGCTGCAGCGTGGCGGCGATGCCGGTGGCGCGCACGGCGCGGGTCAGGTCGCGCGAGACGACCACGAGGGTGCCGTCGCGGCCGCCTTCCTTCAGGGTTCCGAGCTTCATCCGGGGTGTTTCCTGCGGTCTGGTGGCCGGATTGTAGCGGCGACGGGAAATGGTTTCAGGGGAAACTTGGCTGCCGCCACATGAACGGCGCCCGCACCAGCGCCGGCCGCCGCGCCCGGCATGGCGTAGAATCCGCGCCGGTTGCCCNGTGGCCCGTTTCCCATGGGCCGGCTCCGCCCCCGGCGGCGCCCCGCCCGCTCCGACGTCTTCCGCGGCAATCGTCCGGTGTCCCGCACCGGTTCCCGTTTTCTCGCAGCGCGGTTCAAGGGAACGCTCCGAGTCCCCCGGCCCCACCACGGCCCGGTCCGCCCGCGCGGGCCGTCACCAAGGAGTGTTCCCCCATGTCGTTCCAATCCCTGGGCCTGGCGCCCGCCCTGCTGCGTGCGCTGTCCGAACAGGGCTACCAGACCCCCACCCCCATCCAGCAGGCCGCGATCCCGCTGGTCCTGGAGGGCCATGACCTTCTGGCCGGCGCCCAGACCGGCACCGGCAAGACCGCCGCCTTCGGCCTGCCGCTGCTGCAGCGCCTGGCCGCCACGCCGCAGCGCGACCGCCGCCCGCGTGCCCTGGTGCTGGCCCCCACCCGCGAGCTGGCCCTGCAGGTGCACGAGAACCTGCGCGCCTACGCCAGGTACCAGCGCGTCTCCAGCGCCGTGGTCTACGGCGGCGTGGGCATGGGCCAGCAGCTGGAGGCGCTGCGCCGCGGCGTGGACCTGCTGATCGCCTGCCCCGGCCGCCTGATCGACCACCTCGAGCGCGGCAGCGTGGACCTGTCAGCGGTGGAGGTGCTGGTGCTGGACGAGGCCGACCGCATGCTGGACATGGGCTTCCTGCCCTCGATCCGGCGCATCCTCGCCCGGCTGCCGAAGCAGCGTCAGACGCTGCTGTTCTCGGCCACCTTCGCCGAGCCGATCCGCCAGCTGGCGCTGGAATTCATGCGCCAGCCGCGCGAGGTGATGGTGGCGCCGCGCAACACCGTGGCCGAGACCATCGCCCANCGCGTGCATCCGGTGGACAGCGGCCGCAAGCGCGCCCTGCTGCTGCACCTGCTGGCCGCCGACACGCGCGTGCAGACCCTGGTGTTCGCCCGCACCAAGCACGGCAGCGACCGCCTGGCCCAGTTCCTGGAGAAGGCCGGCGTGCGCGCCGCCGCGATCCACGGCAACAAGAGCCAGAACCAGCGCCAGCGCGCCCTGGCCGAGTTCAAGGCCGGCAAGGTCAAGGTGCTGGTGGCCACCGACATCGCCGCCCGTGGCATCGACATCGACCAGCTGCCGCGGGTGATCAACTACGACCTGCCGATGGTGGCCGAGGACTACGTGCACCGCATCGGTCGCACCGGCCGCAACGGCGCCAGTGGCCAGGCCATCTCCCTGGTCGCGCAGGAGGACGCCAGGCTGCTGCGCCAGATCGTGCGTCTCCTGGGCCGCGACATGGACATCCAGGAGGTGGAGGGGTTCGCCCCGGCCACGCCGATCCGCTGGGGCGAAGGCGCCCCCGGCAAGGCCCGGGCGGCCGGCGGCGCGGACGCGCCGCGCAAGCCTGCCGGCCACCGCGGCCGCCGCCCGCAGGGCAAGGCACCGCGCCATGCCCACGCCGGTGCCCCGGGCGGCCACCGTCCGCCGCGCCCGCAGCCGCCGCGACACGGCGCCACGCCGCAGGCCTGATCCCGCGCCGCTGGCCTCCCGNCTCCCCCCGTCTGCTAGGGTGGACCGGCGCACACCGCGCCTGCTCAGGGGGAGGGGGAGAGATGCCTGCACGCACCATCGTCATCGCCGCGCTCGGCCTGGTTCTGGCCTGCGCCGCGGCCATGCCGGCGGCCGCGGCCGACACGCCGGCGCCACGCGCCGGGCTGCGCGCGTTCGCCGACGAGGCCGAGCTGGACCGCCTGCTACGGCACTGGCAGGCCAAGGCCGAGGAGGAGCAGCGCTCGCGGCGGCGGCTCTCCGCGCTGCCGATGCCGGCCGCCCCGGCACCGGCCGCCGCCCCCATGCCCGCGCCGGCCGCCGCGGCCGAGTCCATCACCAATGTGCAGACCGCCGGTGTGGACGAGGGCGGCATCGTCAAGCGCCACGGCGACCACCTGATCGTCCTGCGCCGTGGCCGCCTGTTCACCGTGCGCATCGGCGCAGACCGCCTGGAACCGGTGGCGCACGTGGACGCCTTCCCGCCGGGTGCGCAGGCCCACGGCGACTGGTACGACGAGCTGCTGGTGGCCGGCGACACCGTGGTGGTGGTCGGCTACAGCTACCGCCGCGGCGGCACCGAAATCGGCCTGTTCGACATCGACGCCGGCGGCCACCTAGCCTGGCGCGCCAGCTACCACCTGCGCAGCAGCGACTACTACTCGGCCGGCAACTACGCCACCCGCCTGGTCGGTGACACACTGGTGCTCTACACCCCGCAGCACTTCGGGCCGTGGGGACGGCCGATGAAGGAGCGGCTGCCGGCCTTGCGCCGCTGGCAGGCAAAGGACGCGGGGGAGTTCCGCCGCATCCTGCCGGCCACGCGCATCTTCCGCACCGACGATCCGCTGGACCCGTTCGGCGATGGCGTGGCCCTGCACACCGTCACCACCTGCGACCTGGCGCGGCCGGAGCTGGAGTGCACCGCCACCGCGGTGCTGGGGCCGCCGGGCCGGGTGTTCTACGTCTCCCAGGACTCGGTGTTCGTCTGGACCACCGCCCGCGCCCGCGGCACGGGGCCCGGCCGTTCGGCGGTGTTCCGCATCCCGCTGGACGGCGCCACGCCCACCGCGCTGAAGACCACCGGCGGTCCGGTGGACCAGCTGTCCTTCCTGCAGGGCGAGGACGGCCACCTCAACGTGCTGCTGCGCGCCGACAGCGCGGGCGAGGGCATGTGGGCCGGGCGCCTGCAGCGCGGCGAGCTGGCGCTGCTGCGGGTGCCGCTGGACCTGTTCGGCGACGGCACCACCGCCGCACCCGCCTCGGCCTACCGCAGCCTGCCCGCGCCGCCCGGCGGACCGCTCAGCAACCGCTTCATCGGCGACTGGCTGGTGTACGGCCAGGCTGCGCGCCACCCCGGCTGGGGACGCGGGTCCGGGGACGGTGGCCGCGCCTACGCGCTGCGCCACGCCGACGCCGCCGCGGCGGTGCGGGAGATCCCGCTGCGCCACGGCGTGGAACGCATCGAGGCGATGGGCAGGGACGCGGTGCTGGTGGGCAACGCCGGCGACGACCTGCTGTTCAGCAGCCTGCGCCTGGACCGCGACGCCAGCCTGGCCGGCGTCTACGTGCACCCCGGCGCACGCCAGGCCGAATCGCGCACCCACGGATTCTTCTACCGCCCCACCGGTACCGACCAGGGCATGGTCGGACTGCCGGTCCTGCGTGGCCGGGGCGCGGCGGTGGCCTTCCTGCGCAACGCGGCCCTGCGCCTGCAGGGCCTGGGCCAGCTGGAGGCGCGGCCCGCGGGCGATCAGGACGACGGCTGCCAGGCCAGCTGCG
>JGI25327J35509_1003230_pt1 | contig 10381 bp, 8 predicted proteins | sample HigsolmetaAR202D_FD_35509 | JGI IMG/M metagenome (IMG submission 35509)
GAGCCTGATCGCCAGCCGCGAGGAGGTGCGGCTTCTGCAGATCCAGGTCGATGCCGCGCGGCGGGCGGTCGATCTCGCCGAGCGCGCCTATCGCCTCGGAGCCGAATCCAACCTCAATCGCCTGATCCAGCGGGACAACCTGCTGACGGCTGAGCTGAGCCTGATCGATCGGCAGTTCGATGAGAAGGCGAACTACCTGGCGCTGCTCCGCTCGGTGGGGCGGTTGTCGGAAGTGTTGTCGCCGCAGCAGTAATTCGAAATATTTGGCGGCGATGCGATGGCTGGCGCGACGTATGGCGAGCCGGGAATTTTCCGCTACGCTCTACGCCGCTGATGGGCAGGATCTTCGCCATGTCGAAATCGCCGTGATCCGGCCAGGCAGCTAGAAAGAAATCACATGACGCAGGCTGAATCCCTTCCGCTTCTTCCCAAGCCTATTCGTGCTGAGCGCCGCGAAGGCTCGTATCGCGTTGATGCAACGACGCAGTTGTCGATCCAGACATCCGGCAGCGAAGACGTTCGCCGTCTGAGCTCGGCTGCGCGATCGACGCTGAACTTGCCGCTGCCGCTGGCGCAGGGTTCGGCGGGGATTCGCATCGAGGTGGATGCTGCTCAGGAAAATGCGCTGGGGCGCGAGGGGTATCGGCTGAGCGTTACCGCGCAGGGCGTGTGCGTGATCTCGGCCCAGCCGGCGGGGGCGTTCTATGCAATCCAGACCCTGCGGCAACTGTTGCCGGCGGATCTATCGGCTGGCTCGAGCGGCTGGCAGATTCCGTGTGTTGAGATCGAAGACCGCCCGCGCTTCGCATGGCGCGGCATGATGCTCGACTGCTGCCGGCACTTTTGGCCGCTGTCGTTTGTCAAGCGGTTCATCGACCTGATCGCGATGCATCGGATGAACAGTTTTCACTGGCATCTGACGGACGATCAGGGCTGGAGGATCGAGATCCGCAAGTATCCCAGGCTGACGGAGATCGGCGCCTGGCGGCGCGAGTCGCTGGTGGGGCATCTGAAGGATGAGCCGCGGCGGTTTGACGGCCAGCGCCATGGCGGCTTCTACACGCAGGAGCAGATCCGCGAGATCGTCGCGTACGCAGCCGATCGCTACATCAACGTCATGCCCGAGATCGAAATGCCCGGGCATGCCCGCGCCGCCATCGCCGCGTATCCGGAGCTGGGATGCGTCGACTACCCGCTGGAGCCGTGGACGCTGTGGGGCATCTCCGGCGAGAACACCGTCAATGCCGACGACAGCACCATTCGCTTCTTCCAGGATGTGCTGGCGGAGGTGGTGGAGCTGTTTCCGTCGAAGTTCATCCATATCGGCGGCGATGAAGCCAACAAGGATTTCTGGGTCAACAATCCGCGCATCCAGTCGCGCATCCGTGAGCTTGGGCTGAAGGATGAGCATGAGCTGCAGGCGTGGTTCATCCGGCAGATGGATGAGTTCCTGACCGACCGCGGGCGGCGGCTGGTCGGATGGGATGAGATTCGCGAGGGCGGGCTGGCTGCCGGCGCGGTGGTGATGAGCTGGCGCGGGCCCGAGGGGGCGATCGAGGGCGCCCGCAGCGGGCATGACGTGGTGATGGCTCACACCAAGTACACCTATCTGGACCACTACCAGGGTCCGCCGGAGACCGAGCCGCTGGCGATCCACGGGTTTACGCCGCTGGAGAAGGCCTACGCATTCGATCCGATTCCGCCGGAACTGACAGCCGAGCAGGCGCGCCACATCCTCGGCCTGCAGGCGCAGCTCTGGACCGAGTACATCGCCGAGCCGTCGCACGCGGAATACATGATCTTCCCGCGTGCGTGCGCGCTGTCGGAAGTGATGTGGAGCCAGCCGGAAGGGCGGGACTTTGGCGAGTTTCGCCAGCGGCTGGTCCCGCACCTGGCGCGGCTGAAGGCGCAGAACATCAACTACCGCCCGCTGGATCCGTATCCGGCGTGATGTGTGTCCGTCATTAGGAAGATCATCTGCATCGCATTTGTGGCAAGAGCGATCACGCGAAGCCTTTGATGGCGGCTCGGCTCAAGCCGGACTTGCCGCGGTACTGGCGGCGGAAGGACTTGGGCGTCATGCCCGTCGCCTGGGTGAACGCGGTGAAGAAGCGTGATCGGCTGGTGAAGCCGCAGGCGCGCATGACGTCATCAACGCGGAGGTTTGTGTCGATGAGCAGGCTCTTGGCGCGCTCAATGCGGGTTCGCAGGATCTCGTCGAGGATCGACCGCTGAAGGTACTGCTGGAATCGCCGCTCGAGCACGCGGCGCGAGACGGGAATTTCCGCGACGACCGAGGCCACATTGATCGGCTCAGCCGCGTGCTTGCGGATGTAGGCGAGGGCGGCGGTGACGGCGGGGNCGGGGATGGCGAACAGGTCGCTGGACTGGCGCGAGGTGATGCCCAGCGGCTGCATGCGGATGAGCGTCTGCTCCGGCTGCTCGCCGCGCATGATGCGATCGAGGAGGGCAGCGGCCTCAAATCCGATCTGAAATGTCGGCAATGCGACGCTCGAGAGGGAGACCTCGACGGAATCGACCAGCAGATCGTCGTCATCCACACCGATGACGGAGATTTGCTCGGGCACGCGCAGGCTCATTTCCTCAGCCATCTCGATGACGCGGATGCCGACTTCGTCGTTGGCTGCGAACAGCCCGCACGGGGGGCTGATCGATTTGAGCAGATCGGGGAATGCCTCGTAGCGCATCGCGCTTCGCACAGTAAACCCCGCCTCGACAACCGTTTGCCGGAAGCCCTTTTCGCGTTCGCGGATGAACGCCGGCACGTACGACGAATCGCACTGCGCGCAGAAGGCAAAATTGCGAAAACCCCGGTCGATGAAATGCCGCGCCACCAGCGCGCCAACCGCGACGTCATCGGGCAGGACGGAGACCGGGTGCACATCAGGCAGGAGGGACGACACGCAGACGAACGGTTTTCCGTGTCGGTCGATCGCCCGCATGATCTCCGGGCTGGAGACCATGGCGATCAAGCCGTCGCCGCGCCAGTGGTCGAGGTAAGTCATGGGCTGAAAGACCCATGTGCGCATGAGGGAGATTTCCCAGCGGCGATATCGCTGGTAAGCCAGGACGCCGCGCGTGACGCCTCGGCCAAACGCGCCGATCGGATCGACAAAGACGCCCACGTTGTCCCGCCGCGCAGATCGCATAGTCGCCTCAAAGGTTATACATCGACCAGATTACCAACGCCGTTCGCGAATGGATACGTGCGGTATCTCACACAGCCACGATGGTTATATCCGATCCGGGGCCTTGTCCCGCCACCTGGACACTGAATTTNAGCCTATAATTCGGCTAAACAATGCCACTTCAACCGCCCATTTCGCGGCCATTCGGAGGGGGGTCTCCGCGGGTGCCTGGCGCGTCGCAATACAGAACAAGTTTGTCGCAATACGGTGCTGTTTTCCCTGTTTTCCCGTGCTATATCTAGGTCTACAAGGAGTACGCGTGCCATGACTCATACACATCTTCAACTCACAGCGTCCCGTCATAAGTCAGGGTTCACTCTGGTCGAGCTGCTCGTGGTGATCGGCATCATCGCGTTGCTCGTCGCGATCTTGCTGCCGGCACTTCAGAAGGCCCGCGAGAGTGCGAACATCATCGCCTGTGCCTCCAACCTGCGCCAGATCGCGCTGGGGCACACGATGTACCAGAACGACAACAACGGCTGGAACCTGGCGCTGATCACGCATGATGACTCGGATACGAGCATCAACCGCTGGTTCCGCGTCCTGCGCAATCGCGGCTATGTGCCCTCGGACAACGTGTTCCTGTGTCCGTCGGAGCCGCTGGCGGCATACAACGAGAAGTCGATCTCGTACGGGCTGAACTCGACACTGGTGGGCAACTCGTCGAGCCTGAAGGACAGCCAGTCGCCGATGACCAAGGTGACGGAGGTCGCCCGCAAGCCCAACGGCAACAATTGCATCGTCTTCGGCGAGTCGGTGCCCGACGCGGCGGCGCCGATCATGGCCAAGCGCAACATGGCTGGCCGCATCAATCCGACGGCGCTGATCATCTGGCCGGTGGATCCGATCGTCTCGTCGCACCAGTACATCTATCCGATCTCGGCGCGCCACAACCTGCGTTCCAACGCGGCGTTCCTGGATGGCCGTGTCGAGACGCTGACGGTGGAACAGCTTCGCGACGTGAGGAACTACTGGTCGCCGGTGAACTACTACGGCTGGTGGGCCTTCACGGAGAAGTCCGATCCCTATCGGTTTAATTTCAGCACGATGGTCCGGCTGCAATAGCCAGCCGGCATCGGGTTGAGCGTGTCACATCGCACTTCAAACCCCGGCGAGCGGTCCGGAGGGGCGCTTGCCACAAACAAGAGAGAGGAGACTGCTGCAATGTCTATTGCAAAACGGAAGAACTACAGGCATGCGATCCAGCGGGCGGCCCTGGCGGCAGCCGGCGCGGCGCTGCTCGCCTGGGGCCAGGCGGCGGACGCAGCCAGCTACACCTGGATCGGCGGATTGACCGGTGATGTCAACGCGGCGCAGAACTGGTCGCCCAATGGCGTCCCCAGCAGCGCAGCCGGCGACACGATGGTGTTCGACGGCTCCGGCTCGGATGATGCGGAGCTGGTCCTGCGGCTGTCCAACAGCGGCAATGTGACCGGCGCCGCGGGCCCGGGCATTCTGGTGCAGATTACCTCACCCAAGGCGATCACGATCGACTCGACGCAGTCACTGCTGCGTTTTGCCAGCGGCACAGCCATCCTCGTCGCAGAAGGTGCCGGCGCGTTTTCTCTGGGCGATGGCGAGGGATCGGCTGTGGCGTATGGTGTCGGCAATGCCAGTGGCCAGACGCATGTTTTCACCAACCATTCGTCCAACCTCGCCACGATCAACAGCGACATCGTGTTCAACGGCGGCGGCGCCGGCACGCATACGCTGCGGTTCAACGGCTCGGGCGACTGGACGGCCCACAATCTCATCCGCAACACGGCCAACCTGTATGAGAGCAACGGCCTGTTCCATATCCACAAGGAAGGCAGCGGCACGCTGACGCTCAGCCACAGCGCCAACGTCTACAGCGGCGATGTCCGCATCGATGGCGGCACGGTGCGCGCAACCAGCGACTGGGCATTGGGATATGGCGGGCAGTACACGGTCGGCCGTGAAGCCGGCAAGACGATCGCCAGCGGCGCGGTCGCGGCAGCGGCGATCGATCTGGCGGGCAACATCACCGTGAACGAGCCGATCGTCCTGGACGGCTCGACGCATGGCGCGTCGCTGTTCAACAGCGTCGCCGGCAGCACAGCCACGGTCGACAACGGTATCGCCGCGATCGTGCTGAGCAACGGCGGCTCGGACTATGGCAGCCTCGGCTGGGATAAGGTGACGGCGACGATCACCGGTGGCGGCGGCAGCGGCGCGGCTGTTCGCGTCTGGAAGAGCGGCAACAGCGCTGCCGGTGTCAGCCATGTGCACATGACGGCCCCGGGCAGCGGGTATACCTCGGCTCCAACGGTCGTCCTGAACAACGGCGAAGGCGCCGGCAATGCCGTGGCAACGGCGGTGCTGTCGTCGATCACCCTGTCGGGCACCAACAACTACATCGGCGGTGACGGCAATCTGAACATCGCAGCCGTCATCGGCGAAAGCACGCCCGGCAGCGGGTTCATCAAGATCGGTAACGGCATCACGACGCTGAGCGGCGCCAACACTTACACCGGCCCGACCGTCGTCCGCGAAGGCCGGCTGGTGGTCAGCGGATCGCTCAGTGGCGAAGCCGTCACGGTCGAGAGCGGGGCGATCCTGCAACTGGCCAGCGAGACGGCGCTGTCGTCGTCGACCATCCTGTCGCTGATCTCCCCGCAGGAGGGGAGCATCGTGCTGGATGCGGATCTGACGATCGCGGAGCTTCGCATCGACGGCGAGCTGCTTCCCGGCGGTGTCTACAGTGCGACGACGGCTCCAACCGGGTTCCAGTCGGTGCAGGCTGTGTTTTCCGGTTCGGGCACGTTGACGGTTGTGCCCGAGCCTGCGTCCGTCGGGCTGATGCTGGGCGGACTGATGGTGCTGTCGACGCGGCTTGGCCGCAATCGATAGTGGCTACAGTGTCGTTGAGGAGTCCTGAGCGGCTGCGTTGAACTGAGGGTTGTCATGTTGCGTCTGAAGCAGAGTGTGTCGTTCTGCCTGGGGTTGCTCGCACTGGCGGCGATCGGTTTGGCGCAGCCGCTTCCGTTGTCTTCTGCTCAACTGAGCAAGCAGGGGGGAGGGAGTCTCCGTTACGAGTTTGTGAACGGGGCGATCATTCTCCGCATGGATGATCCCCGCGGCAACGCGGCGCTGTCGATCGCGCCGCCGCGCGGCCAGGCGCATTGGGATCTGTCGCGCGCGGAGGTTCTCGCCTTGGACATCGAGAATCTGTCGCCGAAATCGCAGATGCGCCTCAACATGTTCATCGCCACGGGGACATGGCAGGAGCGCAATCTGCGCGAGGCGACGGTTGGGATCGGCCTGAACCCTGGCGAAAAGCGGACGATCCGCATGCCGTTGCCGCATGAGTGGAAGTATGCCGCGCCGCAGGGCGTGCCGGGCATCCGCACGCTCGACACCAGCCGGATCTCGGCCATCAGCTTCCAGATGCAGTGGCCGTATGAGCCGGCGCGCAAGGACCTGGTCTACTGCCGGCTGAGCAATCTGCGGCTGGAAGGGCCGGTTACGCCCCAACGGCCGGCGTATCTGGATCAGTATTTCCCCTTCATCGATGCCTACGGCCAGTTCATGCACGAAGACTGGCCGGGGAAGGTTCGCTCAGCCGAGGACCTGCGCAAGGCGCATGCAGCCGAGCTGGCGCTTCTGGCTGAGTCCAAGCGGCCGGCGGCGTGGAACCGCTTCGGCGGCTGGGCGGATGGGCCGCAGCTCGAAGCCACTGGCGCCTTCCGTACGGAAAAGTACGAGGGCAAGTGGTACCTGGTCGATCCGGAAGGGCGGTTGTTCTTTTCACACGGGCTGGACGTGATCTCGGCTTACAACGACGCGCTGCGCGTCACAGCCGAGAATCGCAAATGGTTTGCCGAGCTGCCCGATGACGTCACCAATGCCTATCAGCCGACCGAACGCGCCCTGCGCGAGAAGTACGGCACATCGCAGTACCAGTCAGCCTACTTCCGCACGGTTTCCCGGCGGCTTGAGGCATGGGGCATGAACACGATCGGCAACTGGTCTCGCCCGGAGCTGATGGAGCTGGGCACAACGCCATACACGCTGCAACTGACCGACTTCAACTGGCGGATGCCGCGTCTGGCGGCGTCGAAGGTGAAGTTCTACGACGTGTTCGATCCCGCCTATGAGACGTGGATGAAGTCGCTGTTTGCCGAGCAGATGCAGAAGCATCCGATCTATGCCCGGTCGATCAACGACCCGATGTGCATCGGCTACTTCATCGACAATGAGCTGGATTTCGGCAATCGCGGCGGCCGGCCCAGGATCGTCGACGACATCCTGCGCTGCCCGCCCGAGCAGGCCGCCAAGCAGGCGCTGGTCGACGCAATGCGCCAGAAGTACCAGACGATCGAGCGGCTGAACGAGGCCTGGGGCACCAATCACGCAAGCTGGGAAGCCATGCTGCTGGCGACCGATGTGCCGCAGAACAAGGCCTACGAAGCCGACGCGGTCGCGTTCTTCGAGAAGATGGTGGATCGGTACTTCTCGCTGGCCCGCGAGGCGATCAAGTCTGTCGCGCCGCATCGGCTGTACCTTGGCGCGCGTTTCATCAGCACCGATGCGGTGCGACCTGATCTGTACAACGTCGCCGCGCGGCACGTCGATGTGCTGTCGGTGAACATCTACTCGTTCAGCCCGGCTGGGTTTCCGATGGAGGAGTTCCCGGATGTGCCGGTGCTGATCGGCGAGTTTCACTTCGGGCTCCTCCAGCGGGGCATGTTCCGCCCGAGCCTGTGCTGGGCGGGGGCGACGCCGGAGGACCGGGCGCACGCGTACATCCGCTTCATGCAGGGCGCGCTGGTGCATCCGAAGATCGTCGGGGCGCACTACTTCCAGTACCGCGATCAGCCGCTCACCGGCCGCGGCGATGGCGAGGCCTATCAAATCGGCTTTGTCGATGTCACGGACATCCCGTACGAGGAGATGTGGCAAGCCGCCCGGCAGGTCGGCGAGCACATGTACCAGTACCGCCTGAACGGCGTCCTGCGCAACGAAATGACCCCACAGCCTGATGCTCCCTAGCCGTTGGCCGATCGATCCCGTCGAAATGCGGCATCCAGCGCATCCTCCCGCCGTCAGCGGCGGACCGATCGGCTAAGCAGACCATCAGACCCCCCCCTCCCCACTAAGCGGCGGCTGATCCCGGATCAAGCCGCCGCTTGTTGCGCCGGGACCGCAACAGCCTTGAATGCGATCTCGAGGATGAAGCGTCCTGCCGGCGTGTCGAACGGGATCACGATGATCGGCACGCCGCGCGGAAACGCCACACGATGCTGGCCGAGGACGACATTTGGCAGCGACAGCTTGTTTCCCGTGCCGGGCATCTGCGCCTTGGCGCCGCCGGCGACCATGTTGGCGATCTCGCCCAGGGCATCGACGCAGTCCTGGTTCAGTGATTTCAACTGTGTTCCTGAAAGGGCTGACGCGACGGCGATCGCTACCTCCAGCGGAAAGCTCAGCACGGCTGCGCCGGTGACGCGTTCCTTCTCCTGCGGGGCAAGACCTTTCTGATTTCGCACGAGCGGGGCGATGGCGGACTTGAGCTTCTCGAGCTCCGCGGCTTTGACGTCGATCTGCGGTCCACGTGATCGTCCCAGACGGCGCAGGCGCTCGTCGACGCCGGCCTCGATGATCAGCCGGCCGCCAGCCGATCCTGCCACACGGCAACGCATACCTCCGTTGGCAGTAACATGGCTGGCGACAATCGCGCCATCCGACACCACAAGACGGCCACCACAGATCGCGCGGCAATGCGCGATCTGCGTGCCGGCGGTGATGTTCCCGCCGGCTTCAAGATGCGCCTGGCTGGCGAATCGGGTCGTGATCGACCCTTGGGCGATGTATCGGCCCGTTCCATGGCCCACGATGCCGCCAACAACGCTCAAGTTCCCCTGCGCGATCACCTCGGCGGCTTCGATGCAGCCATGTACGGTGATGCTGCCGGCACTGCGAATCCTGGCCTGCGCGCGGATGCTCCCGTGGATGATGACATCCCCAGGCGCATCGATCGCGTCATCGAGGCCGCCAACATCTCCATGGATCTCCAGCGGTGAGATCGCTTCAAGTACTGTGGAATCGGGCGACAGCATGTTTCAGATCCTTTCGCCGAAATATGCGGTTTAGGCAGCCGCCTTCAGTTTCGTGAGCGTCTGCTGGATGCGTTCGATCAGACCCTCGGGCGTGAACGGCTTGACGACGTAGTTGTTCACACCGGCTTTGAGCGCCTCCATGACACGAGCCTTCTCCGCCTCAGTCGTGCACATGATCAACGGCGTGCGGCCATCCTTGGCGCGGATGCGCTGCACCAGCGTGATGCCGTCCATGTTGGGCATGTTCCAGTCAATGAGGATGAGATCGAAACCGTCCGGTACGGAGGCCATTACCGTCAGTGCTTCGATGCCGTCGCCGGCTTCGTGGCATTCGCACTCACCCAGTGAGCTCAGCGCCTTGCGCTGGATGTTCCGCATGGTCTTGGAGTCATCGACCAGTAACACACGCATCTCAGATACCTCCTCTCGGTCAATATCAATCGTGGCAGTCAGTGTGATCCAGCCAACCGGAGCAGCGTGCCGGCGATTCTGCGGAGGCTGACCACCTCCTCGGCTGCGCCGCAGCGGATCGCTTCCATCGGCATGCCAAAGACAACGCAACTGGCTTCGTCCTGGGCGATCGTCCGCGCGCCGGCGTTGCGCATGGCCAGCAGTCCCCTGGCGCCGTCCGCGCCCATGCCGGTGAGGATCGCGCCGATGGCGTTGGCTCCGGCATAGCGGGCGACGGAGTTGAACAGCACCTCGACACTGGGCCGCTGGTGGAAGACCTCCGGTCCATCTTTGATTTCCACAGCATAGCGCGCTCCCGAGCGGCGCAGCAGCATGTGTCGTCCGCCCGGGGCGATCAGCACCCGGCCGGGGATGACCGAATCGCCGTCCACTGCTTCGCGCACCTCCACGGCGCACAGGCTGTTGAGGCGATCGGCAAAAGACGCCGTGAACTTCGCCGGCATGTGCTGCACTNCGACCTGCCGGTGCGATCGGCGGGCAGTCGGCTGGCCACGACGGTAAATGGCAGCGCGCCGGCGGCGGTGTTGATCAACTTTTGCCCGCTGGTGAGGTCTGTCCATCCGGTGATGCCCTGCGGGGCGGACCAGCGGATTTCCACGTGATCGGTGCGGAGTGCGACCG